>Ga0180435_10002444_pt1 | contig 18928 bp, 16 predicted proteins | sample SS_ome_3_FD_132467 | JGI IMG/M metagenome (GOLD analysis project Ga0180435, IMG submission 132467) | Hypersaline lake sediment archaeal communities from the Salton Sea, California, USA - SS_3_S_1 metaG | ecosystem: Environmental > Aquatic > Non-marine Saline and Alkaline > Hypersaline >...
GGCCGTGGGTCCGCGAGCGGGAATACCCAAAGCGGCGGGCCGTCTGTCGAGCGCAGTATGGTCCGGTAGACGCGCCCCATGTTCGCGATGTTCGGTGAGTCGTCGACGGTCTGCGCCCGAACAACAAAGCCATCGAGGGCCACGAACTTGCCGCGCTCGGCCGCGGGCGCCTTGCGGATCGCCTCCAGCGTGACCGTTTCGTCGACTCTCGAAAGCATCTCCTCCTGGCTGAGGCCGCGAACGAGGTTCGCGAGGTAATAGAAGGCCTTCGCCTCGTAGCCGAATGTCTCGTCGCTCACCTCGCCGAGCACGGACGGGTCGCTCGCGTACTTCGAGCCGTCGACCTCGCGCGCGATGATGACCGGCGTCGGCAGTTCGCGGTCCTCCTGGCCCTCCTGCGCGTATTCGTGCGACGCGTACTGGTAGAGCCGGAGGTAGCGGCCGAGGACCTTCACATCGTCGCCTTCGTCGACTCCGCTCATCGTGTGAACCGCGAAGACAAGGTAGACGTTGCCGTCGCCGGTCTTGATCTCATATTGCGTTGCTCCCTCGATATCGACCTCGGGAATAGCGAGGTCTGTTCGGGGAATCAGCGCGACCACCGTCCCCTCGAACCTGACGGGCGCGCCTCGCTTCAGTTTTTCGATTTCGGCCGGGGGTGGGGCGGGGACGGCGTTCGTGGCGAGGGCGTCGAGGTCGGCGATCTTCATCTGATACAGCAGGTGGTAGAAGGGATAGTCGTCGAGCGTGGCGCTGTACGTTGTCTCATCGAGTATCTTCGGGTCGGTCAGGTAGGACGGGAGCCGTGCCGGCTTTTCCGCGCCGGGTTCCGGCCTGGGCTTCGGCCCCTGCCGTTCTTCGGCCGGGGCCTTGGCCTGGGATGGGAAGGCGTCTTCCGGCTCCTGGACGGCGGGCGGCGCGCCCGCCTCGGGCCTCTGTGCCGACGGCGCCCAGATATGACGCACGCTGAGAACGACGATGAGCAGAGCCGCGGCCAGCGCCACGGCGACTATGATGCCGCGATACGGGTTGGGCTCGCGGCCGATGCTGACGCCCATGAACCTCATCGTGAGAAGCTCCTGCGAGAGACGGCCTCCGCGCCCCATTCAAACGGTCCGCGCGGACGCGCGGTTCGGCCCTGTCCGGGCCCTGTCCGCAGACCGCATGATACAAGCCGTTCGCCGTCCGGTCAACCGGCCACGAGCGGTTTGCGGAAGCCGTGGGAACTGCCGTCGCGGCGACGGGCGGGCTTTTCGCTTGAACTTCGCGGCCCTGTTGCTAGAATCGAGCCGTTCTTTGTTCTTTCGCCAACCTGAACAGGAGTATGAAGATGGCCGCAAGCATCCGCGTGACCGTGTGGAATGAGTATCGACACGAGAAGGCCAAGAAGGAAATAGCCGAGCTTTATCCCGATGGCATGCACGGAGCCATCGCCAAATGGCTGAACAGCCAGCCGGGCATCACGGCGCGGACCGCAACGCTCGACGAGCCGGAGCACGGCCTGACGGACGAGGTCCTCGCAGAAACGGACGTTCTGACGTGGTGGGGCCACGTTGCACACGGCGAGGTCAAGGACGACGTCGTGGCGCGGGTCCATAGGCGCGTGATGGGCGGCATGGGCCTGATCGCGCTTCATTCGGCCCACTACTCGAAGATTTTCACGCGCCTGATGGGCACGACGTGCAACCTGAAGTGGCGCGAGATCGGCGAGAAGGAGCGGCTCTGGGTCATCGACCCGGCTCATCCCATTGCGAGCGGGGTCGAAGAATACATCGAACTGCCGCAGACGGAAATGTACGGCGAGCGGTTCGACATCCCACAGCCGGACGAACTCGTCTTCGTGAGCTGGTTCGCCGGCGGCGAGGTCTTCCGAAGCGGTTGCTGTTACCACCGTGGCGGCGGCCGCGTCTTCTACTTCCGGCCGGGCCACGAGACGTACCCCATCTACTACAACGAACAGGTGCTGAAGGTCGTCACCAACGCGGTCCGCTGGGCCGCGCCGGTCGGCACGGCCGCCCCGAAGTTTGGCAATCCTCCGCCGATTGAAAAGATCGGATGACGCAGGCCGCCGTCGAACGCCGACGACCCCGGCCGGGGCCGGGATTTCGTTGGCGAACGACGGCTCCGTGCGATAAACTTTAGTGGCGGCGCCGGAAGTGTGGGGCGTAGCGGCCGGGGACAGGCGGTGAGCTCTATGAACAGCGACAACGTGACCGGCGTGGCCGAAGAACTCGAGCGGGCGCTCCAGGAGAAATCCGAGCGCCTCGCCTCGCTGGTCCGCATCACCACTTCCATCGTCTCGACTGACGACCTCGACAGCGTGTTGCAGGTCATCGGCTTCGAGGTCGCCCGGTTCCTGCCTTTCGACCACATGGAGCTGGCCGTCATAGAACGTACAAGGGGCGTCTACCGGGTCGGGCCCGCGGCCGGATCGGGTGAAGGCGACGGCGTCGCGGCGGAGCTGTTCCCGCTCCCGGGCTCGGCCGTCGAGTCCATCGAACAGAGCCGCGAGGCCATGGTGGTGGACCGGTTTGACGACGCCGCACCGCCGCACCGGTTTCCCGAAGAGGAACGCCTCGTCCACGACGGAATGCGGTCGTGGGCCATGATACCCATGACGGGCCGGACCGGCGTCGTCGGAGTCCTGATTCTGGCGAGCCGTCTGGAGCACAAGTACCTGAAGGACGACCTGAACTTTCTCGACCTGATCGCCGAACAGCTCACCGGCGCGGTCGAGCGCGAGCAATACCTGACCCAGTTGAAGAAGCGGCACGGCAAGCTGGCGGTCATCAACGAGATCGGCCGCAAGGCAATGGCCCAGTTCGACATGATCGACCTGCTCGATTCCGTCGCGAGTTCGATCCAGCACTACTTCGGCTACTACGACGTGAGCATTCTCGTGGTCGATGACACCGCGCGCGACGTCGTGATGATGGCGCAGGCGGGCAGTAGCCGCGAGATGATGTCCGTCGGATACCGCCAGAAGCTCGGGACGGGTCTCGTGGGCATCTGCGCCGCGACGGGCGAGACCATCGTGGCGAACGACGTCTCTAAGGAGCCGCGGCGAATCATAGCGTTTCCGGGCGAGGTCACGGTCGGCTCGGAGCTCTGCGTCGCCATCCAGGCGGGCGACAACGTGATGGGCGTCATCAGCGTCGAATGCACGGAGACCGGAGCGTTCGGCGACGAGGACGTGAACGCAATCGAGACGGTCGCCGGCCAGATCGCGCAGACCATCGAGAACGCCCGCCTCTACGAGGAGACGAGGGCGCTCAAGGAGTTCAACGAGAACATCGTTGCCAACATGCCCTCGGCGCTCGCCGTCGTCGACATGGACATGCGCGTGCAGAGGGTCAACGAAAAGTTCTGCAAACTGCGGGGCAAGCCGGAGGCCGAGCTGGTGGCCGGAGATATCGCCGGCCTCTTCACGCAGTCGTTCCTGCGCGAGGGAGGTCTGTCCGGGGCGATCCGGTCGGCGCTCGACACGGGCGAAGCGGTCGTGATACCGAACGTGAAGGGCGTCATCGCGCCGGCCGTCGACCACCTGTTCAACATCCACGTGTCGTCCGTCGGCATGGCGACACAGCAGAGCGCGATGATCATGCTCGATGACGTGACGCAGACGGTCGAGCACGCGTACCAGCTCTCGATGCTCCGGCAGATAAACGAGGCGGTCCAGACGACCCTCGACCTGAAGCGCCTGCTCCGGCTCGTGCTGACGTGCACCACGTCCGGGCACGCGCTCGGTTTCAACCGGGCCGTTCTGCTGATGGTGAACGAGGCCGAGAACTGCCTCGAAGGGCGCCTGGCCATCGGGCCGAAGGACCAGGAGGACGCCTACCGGATCTGGCAGCAGATAGACGCCGAGAACAAGACGTTCAAGGAATTGCTGCGCGACTCGGACGACGGGCGGCCCGACGAGGAGATGCCGCTCTATCACATCGCGGCTCAGCTCAAGTTCCCCCTCGATTCGGATGAACTTGCCGTCCGGGCCGTCCGCGAGAAGCAGGTGGCCGTCGTCGCCGACGCGTACAACGACGACCGTGTCAGCGAGGAGTTCCTTTCCATCCTGGGCGCGAACAGCTTCGTCTGCGTCCCGCTCGTTGCCAAGGACGAGGCCGTCGGGGCGATCGTGGCCGACAACGTATATTCCGGCGAGCCGATCACGCAGGAAAAGATAGAGCTGCTCGTTATCTTCGCCAACCACGTGGGGCTGGCCATCGAGAACGCCGAGGCATATGACGCGCTCCACCGCCAGATAGGCAAGCTCCAGGAGGCCTACCGCGAGCTGCGCGAGACGCAGGGCAAGCTTGTCCAGTCCGAGAAGCTGGCCGCCATCGGCGAGGTCGCGGCGCACGTCGCGCACGAGATACGGAATCCCCTCGTCACCATCGGCGGCTTCGCGCGGAAGATCCAGCGCCAGCTCGAGGACGACCCGATCTGCGGCCGGAGCATCGGCGTCATCATCGAAGAGGTTGCGCGGCTGGAAAAGATACTCGCGAACGTGATGGACTTCAGCAAGCCCTCGGCCCCGTGGAAACGCCCGACGAAGGTCAACCAGGTCATTGAAAACACCTGCGTGCTCCTGTCCAACGAGTTCGAGTCGCATGACATCGCCGTGACGCAGGAGCTGAGCCCCGACCTGCCGATGGTCATGGTCGACGGCGAGCAGATCAAGCAGGCCGTCCTGAACATCCTCAAGAACGCCGTCGAGTCCATCGGGAGCGGCGGGCGCATCAGCATCAGCACCCGGTTCGAAAACGGCTCGATCTGGCTCGACGTCACCGACACCGGCAAGGGTATTTCCGAGGACATGATCCCCAATCTCTTCGACCCGTTTTTCACGACCAGGCCCGACGGGACCGGGCTGGGGCTTGCGGTCACGCGGAAGATCGTGGTGGACCACGGCGGCGACATAGAGGTCAAGAGCAAACTGGGCATCGGGACGACGTTCACGGTCTGGCTGCCGGCCGATGCTTCCGTCGCGTCCCGCGGCCAGGCCGTCCCATTTGACGGCACGGGCGGCGGCGCAAAGGACAACACACAGGGAGGAACAAAATGAGCAAGATACTGCTGGTCGAGGACGACACGAACCAGGCGCTGCTCTTCAAAGAGGAGCTGGAAGCGGATGGCTATGAAATCGTCGTCGCGAGCAACGGGCGCGACGCCATCGAGATGGCCGACAAGACCAAGCCGGACCTCGTCGTCATGGACATCAGCATGCCGGGAATGGACGGCATCGAGGCGATGGGCCGGATACTCAGCGAGCACAACAAACTGCCCGTCATCCTCAACACCGCCTACGCCTCGTACAAGGACAACTTCCTGAGCTGGTCCGCCGACGCATACGTCATCAAGTCATCCGACCTGACCGAGCTCAAGGACACGATCGCCAAGGTCATCGAAAAGAGGAAGAACGACGGGCCCGGCGCCGCCGCGCCGATTCAATAGAGCCGGAGCAAGCATACGTGCCAGGACTGACGAAACTCGACGCGCTCGACAGAACCGCGGTGATGCTCCTCGCCGGCGGAGAGGGCGAGCGGCTCTACCCCCTGACGCGCGACCGCGCCAAGCCGGCCGTGCCGTTCGGCGGCATCTACCGGATCATAGACTTCACGCTCTCGAACTGCGTCAACTCCGGCCTCCGAAGGATCAACGTCCTCACGCAGTACAAATCGTTCTCGCTCCAGCGCCACCTCCAGCTCGGGTGGAACATCTTCCGCCACGAGCTTGGCGAATACATCAACGTCATCCCGCCGCAACAGCGCGGCAGTTCGCACTGGTATCTCGGAACGGCCGACGCCATCTACCAGAACATCTACATGCTCGAACGCGAGCGGCCGGCCAACGTCCTCATCGCCTCCGGCGACCACATATACAAGATGAACTATCGCCACATGTTCGAGACGCATCTCGCCAACGACGCCGAGCTGACCATCGCCTGTTTCGCGGTGCCCGTGGAGCGAGCGGAGCGCCAGCTCGGGGTGGCTGTCACCGGGGAGAGCGGCCGAATAGCCGACTTCCAGGAAAAACACGAACATCCCGCCGAGATGCCCGGAAAACCCGGATACTGCTTCTGCTCGATGGGCGTCTACATATTCAAGACCGAAGCCCTCGTCCGCGAGGTCAGCGCGGACGCGAAGACGGATTCTGAGCATGACTTCGGCCGGAACGTCATCCCGGAGATGATCGCCAAGGACGAAAGGGTCTTCGCGTACGAGTTCACCGCCGAAGGCGTGGACGAAGAGCCCTATTGGCGCGACATCGGCACCCTCGACGCCTACTGGGCCGCGAACTACGACCTCGTCCAGGTGCGGCCCGCCTTCAACCTGTACGACGACGACTGGCCGGTTCACACCCACCAGCCGCAGGCCCCGCCCGCCAAGACCGTCTTCAACGAGCCGAAGGGCCGGCAGGGGAGGGCGATGAACTCGCTCGTCTCCGCCGGGTGCATAATCAGCGGGGCCGACGTCGAGGAGTCCGTGCTCTCGCCCAACGTGCACGTCCACTCGGGGGCACAGGTTGACCAGTGCGTCCTGCTCGACGAGGTCGACATCGGCCGCGGCGCGCGCCTGCGCCGTACGATCGTCGACAAGCGCGTCCGAATCCCGGCGGGCGCCGTCATCGGCTACGATGAGAAGCGCGACAAGGCCCGGTTCGCCGTTTCCGAGGGCGGCATCGTCGTGGTGCCAAAGGGCGCGTCGGTCGATACACCGTAGAGCGGGAAACCCCTTTCATGTTGCTGTGACCTCACCGGCCCGTTTGACGCGTTGCGCCCGCAACAGGCCCCGGAGTTGCTGAGAGTTAAGGCCACGCTGCGCCGTTCGTTGTTGACAACCACCAGGCCCGCGTCTAGAATCCCGTGCGGTTGGGACGTGATACGAGGAGGCGCCCGTTGGCTCAAGCTATCGTAAAGGCCGAAGGTGTCCGGAAGGCCTACCAGATGGGCAAGCAGGAGGTGTACGCCCTCCGCGGCGTCGACCTCGAAATCGCCGCCGGCGAATACATCTCGATAATGGGCCCGTCCGGCTCGGGCAAGACGACGCTCTTTAACATGGTGGGCGGGCTCGACACCCCCTCCGAGGGGCGCGTGTTCATCGACGGTGTGGACATAGCCGAGCTCGACACGCGCCAGCTCGCGTGGCTCCGTTGCCGCAAGATCGGATACATCTTCCAGACGTTCAACATCATCCCGGTGATGACGGCCCTCGAGAACGTGACTCTGCCGATGGTCTTCGCCGGGACGGACCCGAAGGAGGCGCAGGAGAGGGGCGCCGGCCTGCTGGCCAAGGTCGGGCTTGGCGACCGGCTCGGCCACAAGCCATACGAGCTCTCCGGCGGCCAACAACAGCGCGTCGCCATCGCACGGTCGATGGCCAACGACCCGGCCGTCATCCTCGCGGACGAGCCGACCGGCAACCTCGACCTCAAGACGGGCAAGGACATCATCGAGCTCCTGAAGGCGATGAACGAGACGGCCAACGTCACCATCATCACGGCCACCCACGACATGAAGATGCTGAGCGCCTCGGACCGCATCGTCTGGATACGCGACGGCCAGGTGGACCGGATCGAGGACCGGAGCCAGCTCAACATCGAGGAAGGCACCATCGACGGTCAGACGGCGTGAGCCGGCCCGGCGCGCCCGAGAGGGAAAAAGGCAAGAAAGATGTTTACAGGCCGGCACGGGCGGGTATAATTCGTGTTCAAGTCAGGCGAATGGCCTGTGTCCGGTTTCGTTACCCCGTGAAAGAAGGGAGGTGGTTCTGTATGGCAAAGAAGTGCGAGAAGGTTGAGATGATGGTGGTGGCCAGCAAGGTCAAGGCCTACATCAAGAGCAAGGGCTGCATGACGTCGAGCGATGCCCTCGAAGCTCTGAACTGCAGGGTGGCCTGTCTGCTCAGTTGCGCAGTCGAGCGCACGAAGGCGAACAAGAGGTCCACGGTCAAGCCCCAGGACCTGTAAGACACAACCGGACTTGAAGAAAGCACCCAAGGCCACGCCAAGGGTGCTTTTCTTTGCAGGGACCGCGCAGGAAGAAAAGGAGCACCAGAGATGACACACGATCCGCAGGCACCCTTGAGGGACTTCGTGCCGAAACACAAGTTCTTCGTCGGCGTCGATTCCGACGGGTGCGCGTTCGACTCGATGGAGCCGAAGCACAAGGAGTGCTTCTGCCCCACGACAATCTGGAAGTTCGACCTCGCCGCCGTGTCCAAGTACGCGAGGGAGGCGTGGGACTTCGTCAACCTCTACTCGAAGACCCGCGGCTGTAACCGGTTCCTCGCGCTCCAGCACGTGCTCGACTTCCTCCGCGAACGCAAAGAGGTGAAGGCCCGCGGCGTACACATCCCGGAGCTCACCGAGCTGAGGGCGTGGACGGAACGCGAGACCAAGCTCGGCAACCCCGCGCTCGAAGCCGAGGTCAAGCGGTCCGGGAGCGACGAACTGGCCCTCGTTCTGGACTGGTCCAATACGATCAACCACACGGTCGCCAACATCGTCCGCAACGTGCCCCCGTTCCCCGGCGTGCGCGAAAGTCTCGAAAAGCTCGCGACCGCGGCCGACTGCGTCGTGGTCAGCGCCACGCCCAACGAGGCCCTCGAGCGCGAGTGGGAGGAGCACGACGTCGCGAAGTACACGGCCGTCATCGCCGGACAGGAACGCGGCAAGAAGTCCGAGCACATCGCCCTCGCCGCCGGCGGGAAGTATCCGCCCGAGCGCATCCTGATGATCGGCGACGCGCCCGGCGACATGAAGGCCGCCCGCGCCAACGATGCGCTGTTCTTCCCGATCAACCCAGGGCACGAGGAAGAATCATGGCGGCGGTTCTGTGACGAGGCCTGCGACAAGTTCCTAGCGCGCAAGTACGCCGGCAAGTATGAGGCGGCGCTCATCGCCGAGTTCGACAAGCTCCTGCCCGAACATCCCGCGTGGGAATGACGGCGGCGGGTCCGGCTTGACGCGCGTTCACTTGTGCGCGACGCACTCGACCTCGACCAGCGCGTCCAGCGGGAGCCGCGCCACTTGGACGGCGCTGCGAGCGGGCGCCGCGTTCCCGAGGTATTCCCCATAGACCTCGTTCATCGCGGCGAAGTCGTTCATGTCCTTCAGGAACACCGTCGTCTTCAGCACCTTGTCCAGGCCGGAGCCGGCGGCGTCGAGCACGGCCTTCAGGTTTTCGAGCACCTGGCGCGTCTGCGTCCGCACGTCATCCCCGGCGAGCGTCTTCGTCCCCGGCACCAGAGCGATCTGGCCGGCGGTGAAGACCATATCACCGAACACCACCGCCTGGCTGTACGGTCCGACCGGCGCCGGCGCGTTGTCCGTCCTGACAACCGTCTTCTTCATTCTCAACTCCTCTTCGTAACTGGCGGCGATGGCGGCCGGTCAAAGGCCGTCGGGCATCGCCACGAAAGTCTTTGGAAGGGGGGGCGGGGATAACCTTTCTTCAGAAAGGCGTCCCCCGCAGTCCATTCTCAAAGGTCCTCGATTTTCAATCTTCAATCCTCGGCACGGTCCTGTCGCTCAGGCGGAAGAGCGTTTCGCCCGCGTCGCGGACGAGCAGGACGCCTTCGTTCTCGCGCCCTTCCCATTCCTCGATGTTGATGGTCCGGTAGTCGAGGTAGCCCAGGTTGATCCGGTCGCATCGTTCCTTCGGGATGCCGGTTGCGAGGATGACGTTGACGCGCTGCCGCTCGATGCCGTTCACGAACGTGCCGATGCCCTTGACGTGCGTCGAATGGGCCATTATCCCGCCCGGTACGCCGCGGAACTTGTCCATCTGCTTCAGGAAGTAATCGCGCGTGTGGTAGCCGACGCGGTCGATTATCCGGCCGTGCGAGTATGACACCTCGTCGACGTGGGGCGCGTAGATGATGAGGTCGGCTCCGTCGGCCAGGACCGGCTCGAGCTTGTACATCACCTTGCCCGCGGTCCACAGGTCGTCGTACATCTCGGGCGCGATGCCGAGCACCTTGTTGTAGGTGCGGTCTACGTAGCGGATATGCGTCTGCGCGGCGATGTCCGCCGCGGCCGACCACGCCTCGTGCGGCTCTCCGCAGTAGATCGCGTGGACGCCCGCGTGCTTGGTGACGAGCGCGAAACATTTCTTAGGCAATTCGACGAGCCGCGCTGCGCGCTCGACCACCCTCCGCGTCGGCGTCTCCTTCGTCCCGTTGATGAGCGGGTTCGTGATGAGCGCGCCGAGCCAGTGGAAGAAGTGGATGATGTCGGCGCCCGCGATGCCGGGGAAGAGGTACTTGTTGCCGCCCGAGAAGCCGACGACCTCGTGCGGGAAGACCGGCCCGATTATGAGGAGGACATCGTAGTCGAAGATGACTTTGTTGATGGTGACGGGCACGTCGCGGTCCATCAGTCCGCCCGAGATGTCGCGGATGTCGGACGCTGGGATGTTGCCGATGCTCACGAGCGCGGCCGGGTCGTCCCAAGCGTGATTGAATATCTTCACGCCCGCGTACCGGCCGGCGCGCTCGTCCGCGTTGAGGCCGAACAGGCGGTTCAGGGCGTCCTCCGACATTGCCGGGTGTGTGCCGAGCGCGACGAGGAAATCGACGGCCGCCGCCCTGCCGAGCAGGCGTTCGGTCAGGAGGCGGAACATCAGCGGCATCGGCATCGTGCGCGTGCTGTCCGGGACGATGGCGAGCACGCGCTTCCCGTCGAGCTTCGCCTCGTCGAGTCCGCGCGCGACGACGCTACGAATGTCATCCTCGGTGATGAACTTGTCCGCGTATCCCGTGCCGATGACCATGCCGATCCCTTTCATCTCTGCCTGCGACCACAGGTGATCATCATATGGCATGGGCGGCGGCGTGGCAACAGCGAGCGGGCCGAAACGGCCGCGGGCCAACGCACGCGGCATGGCGAGCTTGACGCCCGGGTGTTGTCGCACTAGAATACTTGCCCAAGTGCGTTGCGTTGGTTTCCTTTCGCTGGAGCAAGTGCAAGGGAGGCGAGTCTTGACGGAGAAGCCGATGAATTTTGCCCTGATCGGTGCGGCGGGCTACATCGCGCCCCGGCACTTCAAGGCGATCCACGACACGGGGAACCGTCTTGTCGCCGCGATAGACCCGCACGACTCGGTGGGCGTTCTCGACCAGTTCTTTCCCGAGGCCAGATTCTTCACCGAGATCGAGCGGTTCGACCGCCACCTCGAGAAGCTCCGGCGAAAGAACGACGCCGACCGCATCCACTACGTTTCGGTCTGCTCGCCGAATTACCTGCACGATGCGCACGTCCGTCTCGGGCTGCGCATCCATGCGGACGTCATCTGCGAGAAACCGCTCGTCATCAACCCGTGGAACCTGGACCAACTGGCGGAGCTTCAGGACGAGTTCGGGCGGCGCGTCTGGGCGGTCCTGCAACTGCGTCTGCACCCGTCGCTCATCGGGCTCAAGAAGGCGCTCGATTCGGAACCACATCCGGCCCGCCGCGACGTCTGCCTGACGTATGTGACGCCACGCGGCCGGTGGTACGGCGCGTCGTGGAAGGGTTCGGCCGAGAAGTCGGGCGGCGTGGCGATGAACATCGGCGTCCACCTTTTTGACATGCTCACGTGGCTGTTCGGCCCGGTTGAACGGACGGTTGTGCACGTGGCAGCGGCGGAGAAGATGGCCGGGGCACTGGAACTGGAGCGGGCGACCGTGCGGTGGTTTCTTTCGCTCGACGCGGCGGACCTGCCGCCCAGCCACTCACGGGCCGGGAACCCGGCCTTCCGCTCGATCACGATTGACGGCGAGGAGATGGAGTTCTCGACCGGGTTCACGGACCTCCACACGAGAGTGTACGAAGAGACGCTCGCCGGCCGCGGTTTTTCCGTCGAAGACGCGCGGCCGTCGATCCAGCTCATCCACGACATACGCCGCAGCGAGGCCGTGCCGCCGCAGGGCAAGGCCGCCCATCCGTTCCTTGCGAAGTGAGGTCTGAGTCGTGTCGTATTTCGCGCACGAGTCCGCCATCGTCGACGAGGGCGCCAGAATCGGCGACGGCACCAGCGTATGGCACTTCTCCCACGTGATGGCCGGGGCCGTCATCGGCTCGCACTGCTCGCTCGGCCAGAACGTCAACGTGGCCGGCGGCTCTCTGACAGGCGACCGGGTCAAGATACAGAACAACGTGTCCGTCTTCGCGGGCGTGACCATCGAGGACGAGGTGTTTCTCGGCCCGTCCTGCGTCCTCACGAACGTGACGAACCCGCGGGCGCAGGTGTCACGGCGAGGGATTTACGAGAAGACGCTCATCCGGCGCGGGGCCACGATCGGCGCGAACGCGACGGTCCTCTGCGGCATCCAGGTCGGGCGGTACGCCTTCATCGGAGCAGGCGCCGTGGTGACGAAGAACGTCCCGGACTACGCGTTCCTGGTCGGCGTGCCCGCGAGGCAGCGCGGCTGGATGAGTCGGCACGGACACCCGTTGAAGCAGGCGGACAAGGATGGCAATCTGGTCTGCCCGGAAAGCGGATACCGATACAAGGAGGTCGAGCCGGGCGTACTCCGTTGCCTCGACCTCGACGAGGACGCGCCTCTGCCCGAAGACAAGGCGGTCGGGACGAAGCCCTACGCCGAGTTCCATCCACACAGAGGAGTTGACCGTTGAAGATACCCCTGCTCGACATCGTCAAGATGCACGCGCCCATTCGCGGCGAGCTTCTCGCCGCGATGACCGAGGTGCTCGATTCGGGCTCGTACATCAACGGCAGGTACGTCGAGCGGTTCGAGACACAGCTCGCCGAGCACGCCGGAACGCGGCGGGCGGTCGGCGTCACCTCGGGCTCGGACGCGCTTATCGTTGCGATGATGGCGCTCGGCGTGAAGCCCGGCGACGAGGTAGTCACCAGCGCCTTCACGTTCTTCGCGACCGCGGGTGCGATCGTCCGCCTCGGTGCGAAGCCGGTCTTCGTGGATATCGATCCCGTCACGTTCAACATCGACCCGGCCAGGATCGAGGACAGCATCACGGACAGGACCGTCGGCATCATGCCCGTGCACCTGTTCGGCCAGTCGGCGGATATGGACAAGATCAACGCGGCCGCCCGGAAGCATGGCGTCTGGGTGCTCGAAGACGCCGCCCAGTCCATCGGGGCTCTTTACAAGGGCAGGATGTGCGGCGCGATGGGAACGGCCGGGACGTATTCGTTCTTCCCCGCGAAGAACCTCGGCGGCATCGGCGACGGCGGCGCGGTGGTGACGAACGACGACGAGCTCGCGGACAAGATGCTCGTCATCCGCGAGCACGGCTCGAAGCCGAAGTACCACCACAAGGTCGTCGGCGGCAACTTCCGGCTCGACGCCCTCCAGGCCGCCGTGCTCTCGGTCAAGTTGCCGCACCTCCGGGAATGGGAGGAGAAGCGCCGCAAGGCGGCGGCGACGTACGCCGAACTGCTCGCCGGCAACGACCTCTACGTCCCGCCCGTCGAGGTCCGGGACTGCCGCCACGTCTTCAACCAGTACGAACTCCGCGTCGGGCAGGGCAAGCGCGACACTGCCGCGTCGAAGCTGCGCGACGCCGACATGGGACACGCGATATATTACCCCATCCCGCTCCATCTCCAGGAATGCTTCGCGGGCCTGGGGTACAAGAGAGGCGACCTGCCTGTCACCGAAAAGATGTGTGACGAGGTACTGGCCGTGCCGATCCTTGTCGACGCCGACGCCTGCAAGGAGGTCGTGTCCGTACTGCAAACCGTATGAGCCGGCGGACGGCAACTGCGCCCCGTTTCTTTCTCTGTTAGAGGTTTGTGACGATGCCTTCTCACCTTATCGCTCCGCACGGCGGCACCCTCGTGAACCTCATGGCCGACGCCGAGAGAACGAAAGAGCTGAAAGCCCTCTCACTCGAGGGCCTGTCGTGGTCGTTGACTCCCCGGCAGCATTGCGACATCGAACTGCTTCTCAACGGCGGCTTCTCGCCGCTCGACGGCTTCATGGCGCGGACGGATTACGATGCGGTCTGCAAGGACATGCGCCTGTCCGACGGGACGCTCTGGCCGATCCCCATCACGCTCGACGTGACCGAGGAGATGGCAAAGCAACTCGACACGGGCACGGTCCTCTTCCTGCGCGACATCGAGGGCGTCATCCTGGCCGCGCTCCACGTCGATGAGGTCTGGAAACCGGACCTCGACAAGGAAGGGGAGCTCGTCTACGGCACCACGAACACAGAGCACCCGGCCGTCGGGTACCTGAAGCGGACATCGAACCCGTATTACGTCGGCGGGCGGCTCGAGGGGCTTCAACGGCCCGTCCACTACGACTATGTGCAGTTGCGCCTGACGCCGGGCGAGCTCCGGCAGCGCTTCGCCAACCTGGGCTGGCGCCATGTCATCGCGTTCCAGACGCGGAATCCCATGCACCGAGCGCACCTCGAACTGACCTTCCGCGCCGCCAGGGAACTGGAGACGAACCTCCTCATACATCCCGTGGTCGGCATGACCAAGCCGGGCGACGTGGACCACTACACCCGCGTCCGATGCTACCAGGCCATCCTGAAGCACTACCCGCAGAACACGGCGATGTTGAGTCTGTTGCCTTTGGCGATGCGGATGGGCGGGCCGCGCGAGGCCGTCTGGCATGCGATCATCCGCAAGAACTACGGATGCACGCACCTCATCGTCGGCCGTGACCACGCCGGCCCCGGGTCAGACTCGAAGGGCAGGCCGTTCTACGGCCCCTACGACGCCCAGGAGCTGATGACGAGGCACGAGAAGGAGCTCGGCGTCGTGATGGTCCCGTTCAAGATGATGGTGTACCTTGAGGACCGCGACGAGTACGCCCCGGAGGACGAGGTTCCGCAGGGTGCGAAGATGAGGAGCTTGTCGGGCACGGAGCTTCGGGAGCGGCTGGCCGACGGTCGCGAGATACCGGCCTGGTTCTCGTTCCCCGAGGTCATCACGGAATTGCGCCGCACGCACCCGCCCCGCCGCCGGCAGGGGTTCACGGTATTCTTCAGCGGACTGCCGAGCTCGGGCAAGTCCACGCTCGCGAACGTCCTGATGGTGAAACTGCTCGAGATCGGTGGACGACCCATAACGGTTCTTGACGGCGACATCGTGCGCACGCACCTGTCGTCCGAGCTCGGGTTCTCGAAGGAGCACCGCGACATCAACATCCGGCGCATCGGGTTCGTCGCGTCGGAGATCACCAAGAACGGCGGGATCGCGGTCTGCGCGCCTATCGCGCCCTACGCCCACGTCCGCCAGGAAGTGCGCGAGATGATCGAGAAGGGCGGCGGGTACATCCTCGTGCACGTGGCGACGCCGCTCGAAGTCTGCGAGAAGCGCGACCGCAAGGGGCTGTACGCAAAGGCGCGCGCCGGCATCGTCAAGGAGTTCACCGGCATATCCGACCCATACGAAGAGCCCAATGACGCGGACCTCAAGATCGACACGGCCGACATGAGCCCCGAGGAGTGCGTTCAGAGTGTTATCCTTCACCTTGAGAAGGAAGGGTACATCGGCACCAACCCGTAGTCGGATCCGGGCGAACGGCTCCCGCCGTGGTTCGGCGGTTTCAGGATAAGACTCGTCACTGGTGCGCACCTTTGCTCAATCATGCGCTGGACAAGCTGGCGGCCTGGATGAGAGCGCGGCTGCACGGCCGCCGCTTCCTAAGCAACGTGCTTGTCCTCGCGGGCGGAACCGCCGCGGCGCACGGCGTCACGCTGGCGGCCGAGCCGATCCTGACCCGCCTCTATAGCCCGGTCCAGTTCGGCATATGCGCCGCATTCGCTTCCGCCGCCGGGATACTCCAATCGATATCGTCGGGCCGATACGAGCGGGCGATCCCGATTCCGAGGGACGAAAGAAGCTCCCTCGGGCTCCTTTATCTCTGCTTTCTCATCCTTGTCTGCGCGACCGCGCTGGGCCAGGTCGTCGCATGGCTCTTCGGCGAACCGCTTCTCCGCTGGGCGAATATCCCCCAACTGAGGCCCTACCTGTGGCTCGTGCCCGCCGGCCTGTTCTTCGGGAGCGCCTACGAGGTGCTCAGCATGTGGACGATTCGCACGAAGGAATTCACGGTCCTCGCAAGCACGAAGCTGCGCCGGTCGGGCGGTACGGCCCTGACCCAGCTCGCGCTCGGCGGGCTTGCGGCCGGGCCGCTGGGGCTGATCGCAGGCGACATGGTCGGGCGCATACTGGGACTTGGCGCGCTCGCCGGGCCGATCTGGCGCAAGCACAGGCCTACGATGCGAAAAATCTCGCCGGCGGACATAAAGGACCTCGCGGTCCGATACCGCCGGTTCCCCATGCTCTCGACGCCCGCGGCGCTGCTGAACCGCTCGGCGGAGCGACTGCCGGCGTTTCTTCTCCTGGCCTTCTACGGCCCGGCGGAAACCGGGTGGTACTGGCTGTGCCAGCGGGCGCTCAGCGTTCCGGTGACGCTGATCAGCCAGAGCGTCGCCAGGGTGTACATCGGCGAGGCATCGGAGGCCGTTCGCACAAGCCCGGAACGCCTCAAGGGCCTGTTCCTGCGGGTCGGCTGGAAGCTCTTCCTGTTCTCGTTGCCGCCGTCGGCCGTCCTCGTTGCCTTTGGGCCGTGGCTGTTCAGAATCGTGTTCGGCCCCAGCTGGGTCGAGGCGGGCGAATACGCCCGCGCACTCGGCGTAAATCTGCCGTTCCTGATGTGCATTGCCCCGCTGACGCAGACGCTGTTTATCGTCGAAAGGCAGGAACTGCTTCTCATCGGCGAACTGGCCCGCGTCATCATGATCGTGGGCAGCATGTACGTGGTATGCAGTCGCGGCCTCCCGGCACTCACCGCCGTATGGACCTACAGCATCGCCGCGATCGCATCGTATTCGGTCCAGGCGGGCATGATTGCCTGGGCGCTCTGGGGCAAGAAACACCCGAACGTTCGGGAGGATTGAACATCGACCATTGTGTCCCGCTCGAAAGAGAATGAAATGACCGGAACCAGGCCACCGGACGTGATCGGGCTCGGGTGCAGGCGGTGCGCGACGTCATGGCTCCATGAATGTCTGAACAGGCACCCGCAGATAGGCAAGCCCCGGCGCGGCCTGCATTTCTTTTCCGAACACCACGGGAACGGGTCCGAATGGTACCTTGACCGGCTTCGTGAGTACGCGGACCGGCCGGTCCTGATGGAGTTCTCGGTTTCCTACTCGTATCCGGAATACTGCGAGGAGGCGGCCCGCAGAATTCACGACATGGTTCCGCACGCGAAACTTTTCATCTCGATACGGAACCCGATCGAACGGGCGTTCTCCGACTACCTGCGCTCGGTCCGGATGCTGGAGACAGGAGCAGACGTTCCCTTTGAAGACGCAATCCGAACGAGCCCGGTTCTCCTGGAGCGCGGGCTTTACGCTCGAATCATCGCCCGCTACCTCGAGCCCTTCCCGAAAGAGCAGTTGCTGGTCCTGCTTTACGACGATCTGAAAGCGGACCCGGCGGGCTTCGTAGGACGCCTGCTCGAGTTCATCGGGGTCGAACCGCATGTGCCGTTGCCGGAGACGCCCGCGTCCGGCGGCACGGTGCGGTGGCCGCTCTACAACCGGCTCGTGTTCTCGGCCAAGAAGACGGCTGATTGCGTTGCGCGCGGGCTGGGGCTCGCCGCACCGTGGGAGCGGTTCAAGTCCAAACGAAGGACCGCATACGTGAAAGTCCTGAATGCGAACGTGGTGGAAACGGAGATGGCCTCGCAGACGCGCGCGGACCTGTGTGCCTATTACGAGAAGGACATCGCGCGGCTCGAACAACTCACGGGCCGCGACCTCACGCACTGGAAGTGACGCGACCGGAGCGCAGGGATGGCATCGGAACGGAATTCGCAATCGTCGTGGGGAACCAAGCAATGGTTCTCGGCCCACTTCACCGAAGAAGGCCGGGACGATCCGACGGCCTATTTCTCGCACGGTGGCAACGGGTACCAGACATTCCGGCGCGGGCAACTGGTTCGACTCCTGAAGAGCCGGATCGAAGGGCGCAGGATAGGCCGGATGCTCGACATCGGCTGTGGCACGGGCGACCTCGCCGCGGCGCTTGCGCGGGACATTCCGTGCCGCGACGCGGTCGGCGTCGATTTCGTCGCAGAACTCGTCGAGTCCGCCAGGACGGAACACCCCGACATCGAGTTCTGCGTCGGCGCTCTGCCACGTCTGGATTTCCCGGCCGAAAGCTTCGACCTCGTCGTCGCCTCGGAGGTGCTCTACTACCTGAATCCCGAGCAGCGGGAAGCGGCCCGCGGTGAGATCCGCCGCGTTCTTCGCGGTGACGGGCTCCTCCTTTTTTCGTCGGCCCTCGGAGCGCGGTATTTCACGACGCATGGCGCCTTGGAATATCTCATGGCCGATTTTGAGATGTCCGCCGTATGGCACCACCACAACCGGCTGTACCACGGCCTCACGCGGCCCTTGAGCGCGGCGGCTCGGCTCCATTCGCAACTGCGGAACGGGCGTCGGGCTTCAAGCCCGCGGCTGACCGCGTTCGTCGGCCGTCACTCACGGATGCTGAGGAACCGGCTCGTTGCCGGCGTGTTGGGATGCGTGGCGCTTTGCGCAAGGCCGATGCTACGGAGCAGTCGTCTGCCCCGGTTGCTCGAGCGTGTTTCAAGGGCCGTTCTGCCGTGGTGGACACGCACGAACATCACGATACTCGCCAGGAAGAAAGCATCGCAGTGATCACGATCGTGCCAACGATAGACGTGGAAGGCGTTCACGGCCCGAGGCCGTTCGACGAATTGGTCCTCGGCGAGGTCGGCGACTCCGACACATGGGGCGTTTACCGGCTCGCGCGCATTTTCAATGAACACGGCGTGACGGGCACTTTCTTCGTGGACGTTTATGAGCACGCGCTCTGGGGAGAGGGGCCGCTCGAAGAAGTCTGCACGCGGCTCGCAGGCCTCGGCCAGGACGTGCAGTTGCACACGCATCCCTCGTGGCGGGATGACCC
>Ga0180435_10002445_pt1 | contig 18919 bp, 16 predicted proteins | sample SS_ome_3_FD_132467 | JGI IMG/M metagenome (GOLD analysis project Ga0180435, IMG submission 132467) | Hypersaline lake sediment archaeal communities from the Salton Sea, California, USA - SS_3_S_1 metaG | ecosystem: Environmental > Aquatic > Non-marine Saline and Alkaline > Hypersaline >...
CATAAATCCCCCAACCCAAAATCGCGACACCAATATATATGGGAATGATCATGACAAAAAGCGTGGCCATGCCGATACTCCACATGATAAAGCGGGTATCACCAGCCCCCTTTAACGCACCGATACACGTAAAATAGAGGGCATCAAAGCATATGAAAATGGCCATGATCCGAATAATGACACGACCCTGATCCATAATCTGTCGTTGAATTTCGTTGGTGCCCTCTGCGGATACAAAAAGCTTCATTACCCAGTGAGGTGCACTCAAAAAAATAACGGCAAGCATGAGAACATAAGCCAGTAGGATGAACGTAGTCTGCCGGGTATATCGAATGGCACCAGCCACGTCCTGGCGCCCCAGGGACTGGCCCACAAGGGTTGATAAACCGATTGAAAATCCATATGCCGGCATAAACGCAATCGATTCAATGGAAATAACGATGTTGGATGTTGCCAAGGCCACTTTGCCAAGTCTACCCACCATAAAAATAAAAAACGTAAAGGCAAAAACATCCAATGCGAATTGCAATGCCGCTGGCAAACCGGTTCGAATGATTCGCAGCGACAGTGCTGGATCAAATCTACGGTTTGATCGGACGCCGTAACGCCGATCATTGGCTCGGGTGAAAATCAATATGCAGTAGAGCAAAGCAATCAGGGTCCATGAGCTGACTGTGGCGATGCCGGCGCCACGGATACCCATCGCCGGAAAGATCCAAACACCATTGATCAAGGCATAATCCAGGGGTATGTTCCAAATCATGCCGATCAGGTTGATCCATAGTATCGGGCGGGTCTTGCCTCTACCGGAAAAAAATCCAGCCAAACCTGTCCCCAGCACATTCATGCCTCCGCCCATACAGAGAATCCGGAAATAGATACTTTCCAAGCGTTGAACCTCGGGTGGATGCCCGCCCAATCTGAAAAGTGGGTCCGACAGGTATGCCAATCCCATCAATATACAAGCCGCCACCCCTGAAAAATAGATTCCCTGCCACACACAGGCGCCGATACGCTCCCGAGAACCGGCGCCGGTATACTGGGCAATAAAAACATTCAGATAAGTAGTCACACCCGTAAATACGGTTAAAATCAAAAAAGCTACGATACCTCCCGGAAGAGCCGCGGCGATAGCGTCTACCGAATAATTAGCCAAAAAGACCCGGTCCGTAAACTCCATGACGGTGGTGGCTGCCATGGAAAGTACCAGCGGCAGGCTGACGGATAATACCTTGCGATAACTGACCGAGTCGGTGCTCATAAGCAACGCCTGTGAAATAAGGTGCCCCGCCGCAAGACTTCGCCGCGGAGTTCGGCGGCTCGGCTGAGCTCGCCGAAGTCTGAGGCTCACGCGAAGGCCTCAGTCGAGTCGCTCAGGGGTATTAAAACCAAGGCAAATTAGCGTGAACGTATCCAAAATAAGCTGCTGCATATCATATCAAACCGAGTATACCCAGCTTTTTGATCCGTGCGAGGTCATTATAGCGGGTCTCAAAAGCCACCAATATCAGGATGCCCCACAGACAAATTCGCATGATCTGTCACGCTTAGGGGTCGTTGGGTAGTACGTATTATTGATGTGTTGACGTTCCTGGGTGCTGGCCGGCAACTGGACTAAATGTTGAAACCATCCTGGGTTTTTTGATGAATCTTAAGCCGCCAGAAAAAAATGGCTGGGCGACTTCTCAACTTCTGGGGCGTCCCGGCTTTAGGTAGTCATTCTTAAACGGACGGAGATAGCGCCAGTGGGTAAGACGTCTCGCTCTTATTTTAATATCGATAGTACAATCTCACACAGCGTTTTGTCATGATATTCATGTGCATTCCCTCTCTGAATTTTTGAATTGCAGGACGCACAGCAAACCACGGTTGCCTGATTGATGTTGGCCTTGAGTTTGAATCGGCTAGTCCGCTTGATCATAGGATAATCCCAGCCAGATCATGGCTTCCCCCAGTGAACGGAAAACCCCGACGGTGACGGCAATTCCTTCCAGCTGAACAAATAATTCATATTTTTTACTGACATTGTATTCAAATTCAGCCCGGGCAACGATAGCGGTTTTCCCGCCGATCCGTTTTTCGGCATACCGGGACAAATAGGTGACAATTTTTTTAAGGTCTTCATCTTTAATGGTCTGATCGGGAATTATTTCTCGCAGATCCCAGATAATATTAAGTGTGGGCGGATGATCCGGGTCTTCATAGATGGATTGTAGAGACGAAAGCACCTCATCGACATCCAATTCACCTTCCACAACAAAAGTAGTCAGGTTATTATTTCGATCTATCCTGGATGAAATCGGCATGAATTAAGGTGCTGCCAGGCAGTTATTCTGCTTTCTGTTCATATTTCTTGATAAAATTCTGGATTGCTTCTTCGGTTAAATCTGAAATTGATCTTTCGGTATCAATACTGAGATGCTTCAGCTTTTTTAATAACTCGTTACTGATTCGAGTTGCAAACATTTTCTGACTATTCATGCCCAGCTTATGTCAAAAGCGCAGCATGTTTTTAAACTATAATTATTTTTTATTTAATGGTTTACTTGATTACAACCAAACAAAGCACTTGGTACGGTAGTCGTCGAACATATCTGCTTGACCTCATTGCCGATATTTGGCATTCTGCTGGCGTATCAAAATTTAAGCCGCATGGGGGTACAATCCACGCTTTTATGATTGGTTATGGATTGTAGAATTTATCCAGATTAATTAGACCTAAGCTTCCAAGCAGCGCGCCATACGGTCTCTCACTACCGAACCGCAAGCAATTATCTGTGCAAGGAGGTACCATGCTTCAAGTCAAAGATATCATGACAACCGAACTGATTACGGTTTCTCCTGAGACAGAAATTCTGCAGGCAGCCAAGGTGCTCTTAGGAAATCACATCAATGGCGTTCCGGTTGTGGATGAAGCCGGTAAGCTCGTGGGAATATTGTGCCAAAGCGATTTGATTGCCCAGCAAAAACGCCTACCCATTCCTTCTGTCTTTACTTTTTTGGATGGCTTATTTACCACGTCATCCGCCAAGCAACTTGAAAAACAGGTGCAAAAAATCGCGGCCATTACAGTTTCCCAGGCCATGACACCCAATCCAATTTTTGTAGAACCTGAAATGAGCATCGAAGTTGCTGCCGGTCTGATGGTGGATAACGGTTTTCATACGCTCCCGGTGTTGGAAGGTGAAGATTTAGTGGGAATCGTCGGCAAAGAGGATATCCTCAGTACCCTGCTTTCCAAAGATAATTCCCAATGAAACTCCCCGCATCAAGCTGCGGGATATCAAAGCGGAATTCACCCAAGTTTGCTTTCCTGCAGCAAACTGCAGGGTATTCAACCAAGACGAATACAGTTGTAACGCCGGTTTTATAGGATTTGCCCATCAATACAGTCCATGATCTGGGTATGCCCTCGATGGAGGAAAATATGAGTATGGATGAATACGCGCTGTCTTTTGACGGTGAAATGCTAAAGCGCGGTTTCTGGCTACAGGTTTGGACAATCGGTTATAGTGACCACAATTATATATATCTTAACCAAACCAGCGATCGCATTTATGCCAATGCGCCTTCTGCCATAAATGGACTCAGCCAGCACTTCGATTCGAGCAAGCATGCGCCTGACAATAGCTTGGCATCCTGCCTAAACGCTTTGGATATTGATCCCCGAACTTGTTATTTTCGAATGCTGGCTTTAGGTCCCCTTTTTGAAGAACAGCTAACCTTACACAAGCATGAACCCCTCCGGGATCAGATGGACTCCCTGGCTTGTGAAATTGCGGCCTACCTCAAATGGCGTGGTTTTGAAGTTCTCGGTATCTTCCAGAAAGGCGCAACAGTCAGTCAAGCCCTTCTCGATGAGGTAAAATCGAAAGTAATAAAGTTTCTAGCCGAGTAAATTCCCTTTTGCTAAAAAATGAATTTGTTCGCCGATTCAAAACGGCCAATATCGAGGTTTTCCTGACCGATATTTCCGAAACGCATGAAAAGGGAAAAAGCCTGTGCCGGCACTGGTTCGGCCGCCTGGCCGATTAATGTGATCGCAAAACGGCCCCGATTGGCAGAAGGAGCTTGGCTTCCGGGTTCTTTAGCGGCTACGCTTGAAGGTCATGCGCCCTTCCCGCGCCATGCTGGCGGCGAATTGTTCATACCCGTTTTGACGTATGGCGTCGATGCAGGCAGCCCGGTCACTGTTGAATATCAAACCGAATAACTTGGCCATAAAATTATCATACTTTTTACAGGCCATTACATCGGAATATTGGGTGCAATCGGCACAGGATGCATAGCCGTTTTCCAGACAGCAGCTGCGCACTTTGCACCAGGATGCTTTTTCATTTTGCAGGCAACCCGCACATTTGCCCTTTTGATACTTTCCGCAGGCACCGCAGTATAACCCGCACTTGGCAATCAATTCGGTATCGCTCTTGGTCTGTTTCATAACAATCCTCCTTTGATGATTATGCATACATGTGATCCAATTTCACATCATCATAACAGATCGCTTTGACACCCGTATGTCAGGTTTCCCCCACGGTCGCGTAAAATACATTGCAGTTTTTTGGGTATGGATTGTTATTCTAATTCCAGAATGTGCTTATCTATGAAGCTCAAGTTATCGATAAAGGAGGTTCGCTGGTGTTCAGTTTTCACAAGGCAACTGTTTGAGTTCTTTAATCACTGTTAGGCCGCCGATATGCAACCGGCTGTGTCATTTACTTAACCGCCTAATATTAATGAGAATTAATTTGAATTGACAAGCGGCGGCGGTCGTTACAGTGTTTTAAGAACGAGTTTTGGCTAGTGAAAACTGAACACCAGCGAACCGGATTCAATGAACTTAAGCTATATAGAGAACCGCGTTCCAGAATGTTCCGATAGCGCTGTTTCTTGGGCATCTCCTCTAGTTAATTCTAAAATTAGTATCTATTTTGTCATGCTGTTTACCCTTCGGGAAAACTGAAGACTATTAGGTGTTTAGGCTGTTAGAATAGATTTCCGCCATGGCTGATACGGTTTTCCGGACTTTGCGAACCAGGCTTTGCGGCGCCAGTACTTCCACCATGGGGCCATAGCTTAGAATCATGCCCATGAGCCATTCCCCATCAGGTATTTGAATCTCTATCGTCAGGTAGCGGTCATCTTGTGCCAAGACCAGGGCATCGTCCAGGTAGTCTTCCACCAAATGTTTGACCTGGTTCGAGAACTTGAGAACCGCCTTGATTTGTTTTTCTTTAGACTCCCAGCGCGTTTCTGTTTTCTGATAGACGCGATTTTTTCTCTTGAAAACAATACCCAGTACTTTGATTTCTTTTAGGCGGTTTAATTTAAATAACCTCGTATCTTGGCGCTGGCGACAAAAGCCATATAGGTACCAGGCAAATCCTTTCATAATCAAAGTTAGCGGCTCGATCTCTCTTTGGGAAGCGCTTCCATAGCTATCCCGATAGTCAATCCGGACGATGTGTCTGTTTTTGATGGCTTCATAGAGCTGTTGTATTTTTACCCCGGTTTTATCCTGGCTGCCCCAACCTTGGGTATCAAAAACAATCATTTCGGATTCGGACGCGTGCTCCTCCCGTTCTCCTTCAGGCAGCAGGCTCTGCACTTTTTCGAATATCAGCGCCATATCGTCATCATCCAGAAGGGCATTCACCCCTTTTAGGGCCGAGAGGATGGATCGCAGATCCGAGATGCTCATGAATTGTTTATTAAATTTATAATTTTCGGGGAGTTCATAACCACCGCCGGTTCCCTGCTTGGAAATTACGGGAATGCCGGCCAGATTGAGGGCTTCGATATCACGATATACGGTCCGCAGGCTGACCTCAAAACGGTCCGCCAATTCTCTGGCCGTAATCTTGCGGCGGTTTAATAGGAGAACAACGATGGCGAGCATGCGATCGATACGCATTTGGTGAATCCCACAAAAAAAATGTCATGTGTCATCATTCTGACGCTTTTCTTATTTCACCTAACCTACAATCACCTATTGTGTCAATTTTATTAAAGTCACTCTGGGTTTTGGTAAGCTCATCTTTGGGCTCACAGATCTTGCTTAAATACTTTTGATTGACTGTTTCAATATTCTCGGCCTGTCTGCCGCTTTGCTTCATCTCCTCGATCATGCGCGCTACAGCCTCGGGATCGGCTTCGATCCGGGCGTTGAGACGATAAGTTTTCCCGTCCCAATACGCATCCAAAATCTCGGTTTTGACGATACCGGTACTAAAGGATAAAATTTCGTCCCTGTTAATATTATATCGGCCGGCAACATCCACAGCCTTAATAGAAATTTTGAAAAAAATGTGGCTCCGGTCCCATCAAACCGGAGCCACAAGACGAAAGGAGGTATGAAGGAGGGCTGTTTTTATGCCCTATAACGCGTTCTTTTATACCATATATAGTACATTGTCAAGTATTTTTATCAATATATGGTACAATTTATTGCTATTGCTTTTAATTGATGATAATTATGCCCTCAGTGCGGCCTTATCAATGCCTTGCGCATCTGCAAGTTAATTTGGAGCCTCTCAAGGGAAAGCCGGATGACATCCGCTGCCGCGGGTTTCTGCTTTTGATAGATTTCAAAAAATGCGTTTACCGCCACGGGATCTGCCAATCCACCGGTCGGTACGACAGCAGCGATAACACGTTCATACAACAGGGGATGAAAATTCTCAAGCTCCTGTAAATGATCCTGATACCACTTCCACATGCGTGTTATCGCAGAGGGGTTGGCGCACATGGCCACAATTGGAATGAAGCGATTGCGGTCAGGTACCTCGTCCAATGTATATCGGGCAGCTTTCAATGTGAGGTCGGGATCATCAAAACATCCGATTGCAGCCAGAACATTGAGGCGTGTGTGCTCGTCCTCCGATGAGTTTAGCTCCTTTATAAACCATTTCAACGCCGTCTCACCCTGCACCCGTGCACCGACCTGCATACTGGACCTGGCCAAATCGGGATGCAGCCTTTGCCCCCTCATCAACCGGGTAAATTGATCGCTGCTAAATTGACGAATATCCGCATCACCGTACACGGCCGCGTGCCAAAGCAATTGTTCTCTGAGCATGGCAACGGTTTGGGATTCATTGGCGGAAGGCTCGAAACCGATACGCCGCAAGGTGTTCGATGCAAACCGGCAGCCGATTTCAGCCAAGCGTTCTGAGGCGTCACCGGCCAGGACCAGATAAGCCCCAAAAAGATTGGCGTCGATGCTGCTCAAGGGTAAAAAAGCATCTTCTTCCTGATAATAGGATAAAAACGCCAAATACGCATCCAGATGTAATTGGCCGCTTCGAACCAGGGCGAAAGCGTCATTTTGTATACCCCAGCGATCCGCGGCCGAAAGGATCTTTTTTGTCACCATGGCGCCCAGGGCATCTAAATCGCCTGGCGAATATTGACAGCGATAAAAACCGCTCTGGCCGGCATTGAGTTTGTATTCCCGGAAAGGAAAATCAAAGTCAAATTGCGATTCACGATTCGACAGTAGGACAATCTCCCTCCGGGCCGTCCCCCCGTCATCGTAGAGATCCAGAACCACGGGTATTGGCCAGGTGGCTTCAGATCGATTCGGCAGGTAGCTGAAACGCTGCTGGGATAGAATCAGGCGGCGGTCTTCACGCCGGGCTGTAACCAACGGGAATCCGGGCTGTCCGACCCACGCCCGTACCATGTCCGTCACCGGCAAGTCGGCCGCGTCCGTAAAGGCGTCCCACAAATCATTACTGCTGGCGCATTCATAGGAATGAGTCTGTAGGTAGCGCTGCAGACCTTTGCGAAAATTCTCCGGACCGATATATCCTTCAATTTGCCTGAGAAGACTCCCGCCTTTGCTGTAGATTATGGGTGCTGTACTGGTGTTGATGATGACATGCTCCCCAGCGGGTATTTCAATGGGAAAGGTTTGGTTGAGACTATCGCGTTGCAAGGCTGTTTCGGTCTGGCCCAACAAAAACTGATCCCAGGTGCCCCAATCCGGATAGAAATGGTCTACGATCCCATAGCCGAAGTAGGTTGCGAAGCTCTCGTTTAACCATAAAAATTTCCAATCCGCAGGGGTCACCAGGTTGCCAAACCACTGGTGAACAATTTCATGGGCAATGACTTCGCAAATTCGCTGCATACCGGCCTTGGAAGTTTTATCGGGATCAAACAGCAGCAAATTTTCACGAAAAGTTACGGCACCCCAATTCTCCATGGCCCCAAAGGCAAAATCCGGAACTGCAATCAAGTCCAACTTCGAAAGTGGATAGGCAATTCCGGTATATTCTTCGCAGTATTGCAATGCCTTGCGACCAAACGCCACACCCAAAGCGAGTTGCGTCCCTCTGCCGCGGATGGCCAGACCGGCAACGCGTTGATCTTCTTTATCCTTGCGGGATTCAAATTCCCCGACACCTAAAAATACGAGGTAAGAGGACATTTTCGGTGTTCGCGCAAAGCGTACCCGTTTGCGCCCATCGCCCAGGTCTGTTTCACGATACATACTTTCATTGGACAGGGTCTTCAGATCGTCTTGCACAATCATTTCAATGTCATACGTGGCTTTGTACTGCGGATGATCCATGCAGGGAAAAGCACGGCGGGCATCACTTTCCTCGAATTGGCTGACGGCAATATAACGCTGCTGACCCTCAATTTGGTAGCCGCTACGGTAAAAGCCAGCCATCTTGTCATTGATGCAGCCGCTATAATTAATACGCAAGTTAATGCCCCCCCGGGTCTCTGCGGGTAGCAATACCTTCATGGTTTCCGTCTTGGGATCATACTGAAAGGCACAGGGTTCCCAGCGATCGCCCTGTTCAACAGCGCAGTTCCAAATCGCCAGTTCCAGCGCATTGAGTCGTATATGATCAACCGGCTCCTTTGCTTCAAGTTGAATTTCGATACGGCCCTGAAACAGAAAATTTTTCAAATCCGGTTCCAGGCGCAGGTGATAGTGTAAGGGTTGGATTGCAGTCATGGTCTCTCCATTTCAATTGCGCGTGCCAGTCGCTGGACCCCTTTTACCAAATCCTGTTTTCGATAGTAAGCAAAACAGAGACGTAAATGATCCCTTAAACCCTTGCTGCTTGAAAATTTGATTCCGGGTTGATAACTCACCTTGTGCTTTTTGGCTTCGGCCAGCAATAATTCATTGTCGGCGCCATCCGGTAGATTAGCCCAGATAAAATAACCGCCAGAAGGGTCCCGGAACTTTAGAGCGGGTATTTTTTGCCGCAGCGCGTCGCTCAAGGTGGTCATGCGGTCCTTGTAGATTTTTTTCAGACGCTTCAAATAGGATTCCTGGAGACCTAGTTCTATGACACTGCTCACAATGCCGGAAACGAATGGATTCAACCCACCACCACTTTCCAAATAGCCGCAGCTGGTGAATGGTGATAACTGGTTGGGTTTGGCCTGCATCCAGCCCAATTTCAGCCCGGGGGCTAAAATTTTAGAAAATGATCCCAGTGAAAGAACCCGCCTGGAATCATCGCAATATGCCATGGGAGGTGGGGGAACTGAATTATAATTTAACAGTTGATAAACTTCATCGGCCACAATCAAAAAATCATATTTCTCACTCAAATGAGTGAGCTTATTGCGGCGTTTTGGGGATTGGGTTACACCGGCCGGATTGTGAAAAACCGGAATCGTGTAAACAAAAGCGGGTTTGTGTTTTTTCAAGCGTTTTTCGAGTTCATCAATAATGATTCCGTTTGCGTCGATGGGTGTCCCGATGACCTTTAGCTTGTAATCGGCAAAAATGCGTAAGGCCAGAAAGTAAGACGGTTCTTCCACGATGACGGTGTCTCCCGGACGCGTTTTTAGGGCACATATCATATCCAAAGCTTGGGAAACGCCCCCCGTTATGAAAAGCTGATCCGGGTCGACAGCGTTCCCGTATTGGAGACCGAGAAAATCGGCCAGGGCAATCCTGAACTGGCCATTTCCCTTTTCGATTCCGTATGCCAATATACTGCGATCTTTTCGCTCAAACCGGTGATTGGCACCCGCTTCCAATTGTTCCAGCGGCAGATTATCTAATTGCGGCTGCCCGATCCCGAAATCAATCCAATCTTTGGAAACGCTTACTTGAGCCACCTGGCCTTTGGCCATACATTCTCCTTAAACCCATTTTCGGTCCATTGGAATATTGGGAATAAATGCCCATACAAAACTGGCGGTACGGGTATCAATCACTATGTTATGATGCCGATTGACCCAATAATCTCCATCTTCATCATAAAAGTTCTTCTAAATCAACATCCTTTCCCGGTCAATTAAAAGCTGCCAGGACATGGTCGGCTGCTGGGGCTGTCTCTTGAGCAGAGAACTGCTTTTTATCTTTGGAGCGGCTTTTGATTTGTTATTCTGGATCGATTTTGCCCGTTTTGGTCCTGTATTCATTTCTTTCATGGGTACCCTCCTATCTTTATTTATCAGGCGAATATAGGTATGTTTTTGTATCGCGCAAGCGTTCGGGTGAATTTTTTGAGAATATATCGGGTTACAATTTTTATGGCACGATTTTGCTGCACCACATCCGGTTTTACAGGCCGGACAAACATGGAAAGCAAACCACCCCATGCCCGCATTTCCATGGCCTGACTTGGATAACAAATATCTGTTATATTTGCATGAATATTAAAACCATCAATATCAGTTGTGTTCTCATCAGGGCTCTGATATTCTTTTAAGGCATGCATTATGGGTGGACTGCCCGTTGTCAATGATGTGTTCCAAATTAATATTTGGCCTAAAGTAATCGGAACAGTATGTCGACAACTACGGTTGAGCGTTTGTGCGGCAAATATGTAAAATAGCGTCTTCAAAAAATTACCTTGCTGCGACGCGATGATCATAAAATCGTGCTACGATTTTTTTATGCTAAGAAAACTTCTCGGAACCAACCTCGTCCAAATTTCCCTTTTAACCCTCGTGGTGTTGCTTGGAATGCTTTGGCCGTTTTATCCGCTGGAGCGTCTGGAAAACGCATATTTTGACTTTTGGGCCGGTCGATTTAAAACCGGTGTTCACCCACCTGTGGCCGTGGTCGAAATCGACGATAAAAGTCTTCAATCCATCGGGGCCTGGCCCTGGCCCAGGTCACTTGTCGCCGATATGGTCCAACATCTTTCCGATGCCGGTGCTCAAACCATCGGTGTTATGCTGCTCTATTCTCAGGAGGCCTTGAATCCCGGCCTCGTGGAAATCCAAAACCTGCGTAAGATCAACCGCGCAACAATTCAGCAATCAACGAATCGCACCGCATCAATCCCGGATACCGAGTTTTCTCGTGCCGAGAAACGACTGGACCATGATGAACAGCTCATATCGGCGGTTAAATCCTCGAAAAACGTGGTACTTCCTTTTCGGCTGTTAAAATCTGCCAGGTCTGTAGACGGCAACGGCAAGCTTTCGGGCATGCTCATCATCAATTCTCTGAAAACCCAAAGGGATAATGCCTCGCCAATCGGAAATTTTAGCAGCTTGCCTGAGTGGATACGACAAGGGCGTGACACCGGTAACCCCATCTATCCAATCCGGGAACCTTACAAAGAATTAGCCGGCAAGGCCGGTGCTATCGGACACCTGAATTTATGTGTCGATGCCGATGGCATTGTCCGCAAAATCCCCCTGCTGATGGAATATAAGGACCGACTTTTGCCATCTTTTGCCCTTCAAATGGTGCTCAAACATAAAAACAGCAATTTGAAAAAACTGAAACGAGACCGCAATGGCAGCGGGGCAGGTGGTTTGCGGATCAATGACCTGTACATCCCCACCGATCATTCCTATCGAATGTTGTTTTCCAATAATTCAGGTGGATCAAAATTAAAAACATATTCATTTGTGGATGTCATGAATGATGATGTCACGGTAAGTCAATTAACAGACACCATTGTCCTGCTCGGTATCACGGGAGGCGAATACACGCGAATATACCGCTCTCCGGCCGGCGAACAGATATCCGAAGTGAAATTATTTGGGGGAATTCTGGCAAATATGTTAAGCCCGCGTCACCTCTCCAGACCGGGATGGACCTTGCCCTTGGAGCTCCTGGCTGTCTTCTATTTTTCTTTTTTCCTGATTTTTATCATCCCGCGGGTCAATTTTAAAATTTCCGGATTAATCCTGATCATTTTTTTGATAACCTGGGCTGGCGCTAGCCTGGTGCTTTTTTGGGTGAACGGGTATTGGATTAAAATTTTTGCTCCCATATTTTTAGCAGTGTGTGGCTATGGGCTGGTGGGCTTCACATCACTTGCCTCCAAAAAACGCGATGAAATGGTAGAAGCGAATAAAACCCTGGGATTGTCGTTTCAAGGTCAGGGTATGCTGGATATGGCTCTGGAAAGATTTATGCAGTGTCCGGTCGAGGATCAATCGGTCAAAAACTTGCTATACAATCTGGGTCTTGACTTTGAGCGCAAAAGAATGGCCAACAAAGCGCTGGCCATTTATGAACATATCCGCAAAGCCGGAAATTTTAAGGACCTCAAAAAACGGGTTAAAAAACTTAAAACCAAAAGCGGTGCCCGACCGATATCAACGACCAACGGCCTCGGAGGCACGACCCTATCCATGGATGATACCGATACGCATCCGACCCTCGGCCGTTATGAACTTTTGAGCGAACTCGGCCGGGGAGCCATGGGCACGGTATTTCTCGGTCTGGATCCACGGATCAATCGCGAAGTTGCTGTAAAAACCCTGCCCTATACTGAAATCGAGGCCAATGAATTGGATGACGTCAAAACCCGTTTTTTTCGTGAGGCCGAAGCCGCCGGCAGGCTGTCCCATCCCAATATCGTGTCCATTTACGATGCCGGTGAAGAACATGACATGGCCTATATCGCCATGGAATATCTGGAAGGCCAAGATCTCACCGGTTTTTGCAATAGCGACAATCTATTACCCCTAGACCGGGTACTTGAGATTATTTCGGCAGTAGCTTCGGCTCTAGAATATTCCCATCGCCAAGGGGTTATCCACCGCGATATCAAACCTTCTAACATTATGATCGTAAAAGACAACCTGGTGAAGGTCACCGATTTCGGCATTGCCCGGGTTATCGATACATCCCAAACCCGAACCGGCGTGACCCTGGGAACCCCCAGCTATATGTCACCGGAACAGATTGCCGGTAAAAAGGTAGACGGCCGCTCGGATCTATTTTCACTCGGTATTGTGTTCTACGAACTCTTGACCGGGCAAAAACCATTTGCGGCTGATTCCATCACCGCCATTCTCTATGCGATCACCCACGCTTCCTATCCGCCCCTGACAAAAGCTGCCGGCCGGACACCACCCGGCATCGTGGCCATTGTGGGCAGACTGCTGGAAAAGGGTGTGACCAAACGGTTTGGATCCGCATCCCAGGTTATAAAAGCTATTGAAATTTATCGGGGAAAAAAATAACACGCTCATAACAATAACCATAGCCAAGGAAATCTGGAGGTCGTCATGCTAAAAATACTATTCAAATTTGATGATAAACTTTTGAAAACTATTGAAACGGGAAAACGCGAGCTTTTTATAGGTCGAAACCCCGGCAGCGATATTGTGATCGACAATCTGGGCGTATCGGACCGGCACGCCCGCATTATGGAACATGACGGTCGCTACACCATCGAGGACCTGGATAGTACCAACGGCACGTTCGTAAACGGGAAGCAAATTGCCAATGCCGTGTTGAAAATAAACAGCGAAATTATTATCGGTAAACATAGCCTGATTATCGAAGAGATACGCTCCGAAGGATCAAACAAACCATCAAAAACTGAGAAAACCATGAAGCTCGAGACAAGCAAATATAAAAAAATGCTCAAAAATCAGTAGCTGACATTACATGGAGAACACGCTTGTGAACCTCCGGTACATATCAGCCCCAGGATGCGTCACCATCCCGAAAGGCCCAACCATACAACCAGCATACCCATGGAAGCGTTGTCATGGCTGCGAAAACTTTATCAACAAATGGAAAGCTTTGACCAGGCGTTGTCCCTGTCTATCCACCCTGGCGCCCGACGAAACCCGCTGGGTAAATGTCTTGTTTATGGATGAAGTCCTCACGCAGGGAGACGATTTTCCGGTGACCACCGATTATAAGGTGGAGACAGCCAGCGACGATCCCGATTTATTCTGACCATTTTCGTCGTTATTTTGAATAGTTGGGTTTCAAACTAAACCGAGGTATATTTCCAAACAAATATGGCGGCATCTACTTCCGAGACACCGTCTAGCGTTGAAACAATCTCAATGATTCTTTCCTTTTCATCTTGGGACACGGCTGCTCCGCTTAAATCTGCCTTGCCATCCGCGTCCACTGAAATATTGAGCAGCTGAATATCAAGCTTTTCTTCCAACAGCGCAGCTTGAATCGATCTTTCGAGCGACATCTTTTTCATGGCCGATAGCGCATTGAAACTGCAGGCCTGCACATCATCGGAATCAAGTGCCTCAAGGATCAGCCTGCTGATGGTTTTGCGATTCATCTTTCCGGTATTAATGGTCAGATCATACAGCGATGGTGTGTCAAAATCGATTTCAAAGGCATACTCAAAAAATGTGGCCTGACTCCGGTCATATTTTTTAATCAAATCGGCTGCGGCATCCCGGTTCAATCCCTGGTTTTCCACCAAATTCGATAGGCGCGATTCCGGATCTGAAAGGAGTCGAACATGGAAAGCGCATGAAAAATCTCGCAGCAGCATCTGGCTGCCATGCCCGATAATTACCCCCTCGCCATCCTGGGCCACCCGGTAAACTGCCGCTTCCATAAAATCTATAAACAGCTTCGGTTCCCGACTCATTAGGCGTTCCCAAAATCCAGGTGCCTGGTAATTGAAATCATATTCAAATGACTTGTGTTGAGCGGTTCCTTTTAGAATTGTCTTCAGCGTATCATCATCATATAGCGCTACACCCAAATTCTGTGCCACCGACTGGGCAATTTCCCTGCCATCTGAACCAAAACTATAATTTAAAGTAACCAGGGGCATATCTCCACCTCCCATCCGTTCTTATGCGTGATCTATTTACTGTTCAGTATAGCATAAGTATAACCACGATGTGACAGTCAGCAAGGTAGGACTGGGTCGGGACTCAAGTGAAATCAAGGGAAAAAGGATGACCGTGCAGGCGCGACAATTTTATGAACCGCGACCCTTTCGCCCTGCCGGCTTTAATTCTGGCAGCCCAAACCAGTTTATACCTTTTATTCCTTTCTATTTTACGATATGCATAAATTGATTTTGAAATCCATGATTTACCAGAAGCCTCGATCCTGTTCATCAACACGCCACGGTGTCGGAGGTTCGATGGCAAAGGTGCGCACCCGGTTTCAATCGTGCGAAACTTGCGGTAAATTATCGCATCGGTCAAAGTTCCGTTCCGATTGCGGCATAAGGCCTATTCCTGTTTCAAGCCGGTTTAAATCCGAACATATTTCTGACAACCGGTATAACGCCCAAACCTCAAAATCAAATCAGGGAAGAACCATGAACGGAAAAGAAAGAATGAAAACCGCTTTGTCGCTGGGACAACCCGATCGTGTTCCCCACTGGGAGTTGGCTTATAATGAATCATCGGTCCTTGGCATAGCCGGTCACTATACGGACGATTTACCAGCGCTTGACTTTATTCAGCGCATGACTCTCGAAAACAAAATCCGCCTCTTTGAAGCGGCACTGCTGGTAGTAAGGGAATTGGATGTGGATGGATTGACGCTCCGGCCCTTTCCGGAGACAAGGTTTATCGATGAAATCCGATATGTTGATGACTGGGGTGTGACCTTCCAACTGGATCGAGCCGGAGAAGCAACGGTCCGGAGTGGTCCCGTTTCGGACGAGGCTGATCTGAAAAATTTCACTCCCCCCAAAATCAAAGAGTCCGATTTATTAGGACTGGCATATGCTGCAGAGAAAATCGGGGATGAAAAAGCCGTGGTATTGAGCTTGCAGTGTCCTTTCAGGCGGAGCTGGAATATACTGGGCGGCATGCAGCATCTGCTAATTGCCTATCTGCAAAGCCCCGGGCTGGTGCATGCCCTCGCCCGAATCTCAACCGATTACACCCTGGAAGCCATTGAACTGGGAATAAAACTGGGTGCAGATATCATCTCCCTCGATGGCGACCTGGCGTTTAATACGAATACGATCATATCGCCTCACCACTTTCGTAAATACATCAAGCCTTACTACACCGAAATCGTGAACTATGCCCATGACCGCAACACGCTAATTTTCAAGCATACAGATGGAGACCACTCCAAAATCACGGAAGACCTGCTCGAAACCGGTTTCAACGGGATCCATCCCATTCAGCCTCAATGTTTAAACATTCGCGATTTTAAGAAGAAATTCGGGCAGCGTGTCTGCATCATGGGAAATATCGATTGTATTAAAACCCTCGTCAGCAAAGGGCCAAAGGATGTGGAGGAAGAGGTAAGAAAGACGATTGCGGTAGCTGCGGTGGGAGGCGCTTATATTCTTTCCTCTTCCAATACCATCCATCCCGGTGTCAAACCGGAGAACTACATCGCCATGGTGCAGGCGGCACACAAGTACGGTTATTATGAAAATTGATTTTTACTGGCCGGCTGCCGCCATCTGCCAAAAAGAATAGAAGCCTAATGACAATCCGGAGAAGCCATGCAAACCCCTTTTAGCTTTGATTTCATCACTTCATTTGGATTACTGTCCGTGTTTATATTGTCCGGTCTGATCCTCAGGGCAAAAATCAGGTTTTTTCAGAAATATCTAATCCCGAGTAGTTTAATTGGCGGCTTTGCCGGTCTGTTGATTCTGAACACGTTTCCGCTTACTTTGAATATCGAAATGTTTGAAACCATAACCTATCATCTTTTTTCGGTGTCCTTCATATCGGTCGGACTAACCGCATTTGCCGGTTCAGGCAGAAAAAAAAATGATACATCCCCTACGGTTAAAGGTGTTGCCAAAGGGGTCTTCTGGGGCGGTTTGATTGAAGGAACAACCCTGGCCGTTCAATCTCTCGTGGGATGTTTGCTGGTATTCGTTTTTGTCTTTATGGGCTATGATCTTTTCCCGACCTTCGGACTGTTTGCTCCGCTCGGCTTCACTCAGGGGCCGGGCCAGGCGCTGTCATTTGGCAAGGTATGGGAAGGCTTCGGTTTTGAAAATGCCGCCACCATTGGCCTCATATTTGCGACCATGGGTTTTTTATTTGCGTTCTTTGCCGGAGTGCCGATGGTTAGCTGGGGAATCCGTAAATATAAAGGCAAAACCGAACAAACAGTCCTACCACAGGAAATCCTGAAGGGCTACTTCGTCAAAGGTAGCCAAAAGGAATCAGCCGGCAACCAGACCACCCACTCTGCCAATATGGATTCGCTTGCATTTCAAACCGCCCTGGTGGGGGCCGTCTACCTGCTGACATATGGTTTTGTCACCCTGCTCAACCTGCCGTTTCCTGAGTCGATCAGCAGGATGAACTGGGGTTTCGTGTTTTTTTATGGTTTGCTGATGGCACTTGTTACCGGTTGGGTCATGAAAAAAACAGGTGCAAACCGGCTCATCGATCAAACGGCGCAAAAACGGATCACGGGATGGTCGATTGATTTTCTAATTGTGAGCACCATTTTTGCTATCAAGCCGGCCATCGTAGTCAAATTCATCTTTCCCATCCTGGCAATTGGGCTCTGCAGCGGTATCGCCACGACCGTCGTGATCGTCTATTTTGGCAATCGTTTGAGCGAACATAACCTTGAACGCATGGTACTTCTTTACGGTACCTGCACCGGAACGCTTTCCAGCGGCCTGCTGTTGCTCAGGATAGTGGACCCGAAGCTAGATTCGCCGGTCGCACTCGAAGCGGGTGTTTTGGCCCTTGGCGCTTTGCCTTTCGTGCTGGTATCCATGCTGCTGGTCAATGCAAAATTCCTGTTTGGATGGGAGATATGGCATATCATGGCCGCTTTCGCCCTGATGCTGGTGCTCAATATCAGCGTACTGAAAGTAACCGGTCTCTGGGGCAAACGGCGATTTTGAGCACGATTTCATCCCGCATTCCGGATCGATTCGTCATCAAGTTTCTTGGACAGACCTCGTACAAAATCAAATTCCCCCAAAAAAGTGGCGAAGGGGGGCACCTCTCTCCGATGGATGTCAAGCCGCAGATGCCCTTGCACGCCGATACAGGGCAACGGTCTCAGAAGAAGGCGTAACATTCAGTGCTCTCGAAAGCCTATTTTTACATTTGTAATAATGGGATCAAATCTACGCTCAGCTTTCGTTTAATCGTGCTTCCATCTTTTTAATTCGCATTTTTGTTTTTGGGATTTCTTATTATCTGTCAACATGTCCAGGATAAATCCCTTGTACAACCAGTCCCATTTCTGGGCAACCGATAGGTAGGCCTTTTGGCTGCTCCAGGGATATGCCTTCATATCGTCAACCAATCCTGCCTTTAAGGGGTTGCGATGGATATAGCGAACCAACTGAAGAAGATATCTGTCACATGGTCTAAATAAATATTTTCCGATCTGCGGCCCCGGTTCATGACATGATACCAGGCACCTGGATAGGCTATTCTGATTGGGCAAGACATGCCTAATCTTTATCATGTGATCTGCAAATAAGTCAAGAGTAGACTTGACCCCTTTACTTTACAAATATTACCAATGTTCTCCAGGTTCTGATATCATTTAGCTTTAAATTGCAATCCAAGAACACACTAGTAGGTTACCAGCCAAATATCATCATGTTTTTTTGAGATTAGAAACCATACTATCAATGGTGCCGGGAATGGTGCCGATAAAGATTACGTCAAATTCGGAGAATTCATTCGGGTTTGGACTTTATGATAAGATTCTCATAGCGCCCGGCCTTAATAAACCGATACATAAATACGTACACACATGTAATTCAGTGAAGACAAA
>Ga0180435_10002447_pt1 | contig 18911 bp, 17 predicted proteins | sample SS_ome_3_FD_132467 | JGI IMG/M metagenome (GOLD analysis project Ga0180435, IMG submission 132467) | Hypersaline lake sediment archaeal communities from the Salton Sea, California, USA - SS_3_S_1 metaG | ecosystem: Environmental > Aquatic > Non-marine Saline and Alkaline > Hypersaline >...
CGTCGGGCAGCATCCCCTCAACGTCACCGAAGTGACCGGCGAGCGCTATCGACCAGTCGCCGGGTAGCCCCTCAAACGAGTCGAAACCGTGGATGGTGACATGCGGGAAAATCTCTGCGAGGCTCCGAGTGCTCTCTCCCCTGTAGACGCCGAGGTCCAAGATTGGTCCGTTGAGGCTCGTGATGGCCGTCCGCTTCGACCTGATCACGGCGAACTGGTCTAGCTTGAACACGGCGCCGGGCATCGCGGCATCAATGAAGTCGTAGGTGCTGACGGCGGTTCGCCGATTCCTTTCGGCCAAGTTCGCGACCCAACGGTGGTTCTGGGCGAAGAAACGGTTCAGTTGCTCCTGGCTGCGGGACGAGTTCAACTCCTCAATCGCCCCAGCCGCGAACTCGCGACCTGCGGCCCGGATCACCTTGCGGACAACCCCCTCGACTCGGCCCCGGTGGCGTTTCTTGATTGTCATGATCTGGTGCCGACTGCTCCGCTCCGGTTTTTCCGCAAGACGGAATGGGAACCGATGATCATCCATCCCGTCGGACGTTAGTGGCCGCCATGTTAACGGCGTCGTTTTCACCGCATGCCTTAAGCCTGCGCCGTCGCTGAACTTAGCGAAGCTAGTGAAAGGGGCGAATCTGCTCAGGAGCGGTCTTGGCCGTGCGCTTGCGGACAGCGACATCACGGGGCAATCCGGGAGTGGGTCTTGGACGTATCCGAGTGGGGCTTCGATGAGGCAGCAGAGCGGATCGCTGATCGAGCTGATTCCCGCTAAAATCCGATGGCATGCTGGGAGATCAAATCGTCCACGAAACCATTGACGGCGAGACGGTCGTAATCAACCTCGACAGCGGCAGCTACTACTCCCTGGAAGGCTCGGGGGCCGAACTCTGGTCGCGGCTCCTCGGTGGCGAATCCCCGGTTGAGTCCGCCGCGGCGCTGGCGATTCAGCACGGCGCCGATGTTGCGGCGATTGGCTCTGTGATTGCCGCCTTCCACAGGGAACTCTTCGATCAGGGTCTGATTACCGCGCAGCCACCGGACGCCCCGACCGTCGACGGCGACCTGGGCTCGTTCGAGACCCCTCAACTTCACGTCTACAACGATCTCCGAGCGCATCTGCTGGCTGACCCAGTTCATGATGTCGAGCCCGGGGCGGGGTGGCCGGCGGCGTACCCGGCCCGGTGATCTGCTCGCCCCCCCTCGCGCCCGGTGCGCAGGCGTTCCGCGAACTGGTTGTCACAGCGGCGTTGCGAGCGAGGAAGTCCGCCGACATCGTGGCCCTGCGGATCGCGGACGCCGATCTCGAACTCGCCATCGCGGACACAGCTGTGGGAGCGGCCCTGTTGCCCGCACTGCGGCACCACATCCATCCCCTCGTCGCGCACGGCGATCGGCATGACACCGCCACCACCAGCGTGGTCGTGTGGAGCGGGCCGATGGACCCATTCCCCTGGAGCCGCGGCGATCTGGGTCGCGGCGGAGCGGTTGCGGGCCTCTCCCGCGGGCCGGTCCGCGCCACGGCGGCAGCCGACGACACCAGCCTGATGCTCTGGGATGACGAACACCGGATCGCCTGCTGTTGGTTCGCCGGAGTAGCTGGTGTGACCCGATGGGACCGGGCCGCCCCCTTGCGAACGGCCCTGCACTTCGCGCTTGCCGGACCGCATCGGCAACTGGTCCACGGCGCCGTGGTGGGCATGGGCGGTCGCGGTGTTTTGCTGGCGGGCCCCGGCGGCGCGGGCAAGTCGACGACAGCGCTCGCGTGCCTGCAGGCGGGACTGCAGGTGGTCGGAGACGACTACGCGGCGGTAAGTTTCCCCGCCGGGCGGACCCAGGCATGGAACTTGTTCCGGTCCATCAAGGTTGGGGAACGCGAAGCCGGAGTCAACGGTCGTGATGACCGCCGGACGTTGATCGTCGGCGAGGACATCCCCGGCTCGGCGACTGAGATGCTTGAACTGTCGGCGGTGTTGCTCCCCCGAGTGGCGGGTGGACCACAGTCGTCGGTGTCCACCGCGTCGCCCGCCGAGGCACTCCGCGCCTTGGCGCCCTCGACCCTGTTGCAGATCCCCTACGAGGAACGGCCCAGCATGGGTTTGCTGGCACAGCTCGCCCGCGCCTTGCCGGCTTATCGCCTCAATCTGGGCGCGGATCGGGGCGTCCCGGCGATCCGGCAGGTGCTGGCCGCATGAGCCACGTTCTGGTTGTCGATCAAGAGCCGCCGCAGGCCAGTCGTGACGGTGGCGCCGCGCGGATGGTGAATCTGCTTCGCCTGCTCCGCGAAGAGGGCAACGCAGTGACCTTCGCTTGCCTGCGGCCCTGGCCCCCGGATTTGGCCGTCCCGGAACAGCGGCTCGCTCGGCTCGGTGTCTCGGTGGTTGCTCGTGACGGCGCGGTAGCGAACTGGCTGAGCCGACACGGTGCGGATCTCGATATCGTGGTGGCCAGTCGCCTGTCGGTCGCGACGGCCTTGCTTCCACTCGTTCGCCGGCACTGCGCGAATGCGCGGTTCTTCTACGACGCGACCCACGTCGAACACCTTGCGAAGTATCGGCTGGCAAAACTGACCGGGAACCGCCCGTTGTTGATCGCGGCGCTGCGAGACAGGGTGGCCGAGCGTGACGTGGTCGCCGTGGCCGACGTCACCTTCGCGACCACCGACGAGGACGCCGACGCACTTCGGACGCTCGTCGCCGGCGCCCAGGTCTACCGTATCCAGGCGGTCGAGGTTTGCGAAGTTCGCAGCGGCAGAGCCCAAGGGCCGCGTTCCGGGATCGTGTTTCTGGGCTTTCTCGGCATGTACGAGAACGAACTCGCGGTTCGACGCCTCGTCGATGGGGTGTGGCCGCTGGTGGAGGCCGAGTGCGGCCCCACACCCTTGACGGTGATCGGTGCCGCCCCGCCCGATTGGCTGGTCAATGCCGCCATGAGGCGGCCCGGTCTGGTGGTGACCGGACACCTCACCGAAGTGGGCCAGGCCCTGCGCGCGGCGGCGGTCTTCACGGTGCCGTTAACTGGTGGTTCCGGGGTGAAAACCAAAGTGCTGCAGGCCTTCGCGCATCACGTGCCGGTCGTGGCCACCGCGGACGGACTGCGGGGCGTCCCCGCTATCGACGAGTTTCACGTGCTGCGCGCCGAGTCGGACGCGGAATTGGCTGAAGCCGCGGTGCGGATTATGCGTGATCCGGATCTGGGACGTGCGCTTGCACGGCGCGCCGCGGATGCGATGCAAAAGATGTTCAACAGCAACACGGATCGCGCGACCCTGCGGCAGGCGGTCGGACCCCGTGCCTGAGATCGGAGTCGTGCTGCCGGTATTCAACGGCGAAGCATTCCTGCGGGAGGCGTTGGACTCTATCGCGGCGCAGACCCGTCAACCCGATGACGTCGTGGCCGTCGATGACGGTTCGACCGATGGCAGCGCCACACTGCTGCGTCAGTTCGGTGCCCGCGTGGTTCGGGCCAACCGGGTGGGCCAGGCTCACGCGCGGGACCTGGGAATACGTACGGTCACCGGCGAGGTGATCGCCTGCCTCGACCAGGACGACCGCTGGCGTCCTGACAAACTTGCCCGCCAAGTCGCCGTGCTCGACGCCGCACCGGACGTCTCCTTCGTCGGCGCGCTGTGTGTCACTTTTCTCCACCCGGGCACCCAGCGGCCGCTCTGGTGGAAGCCAGCCTGGGACACCGGAGCCTCAGACCCGTCGCTGTCGCCGAGTGCCACCCTTTACCGCCGTTCGGCGTTCGAACGCGCGGGCGGCTTCGGCGGCACTGGCGTCCAGATCTCCGAAGACGTTGCGTGGACGGCGCGGGCCCAGGATCTCGGGCTGCGATCAGCGATCGTCGATGAGGTTCTCGTCGAGCGGAGAATTCACGGAAGCAACACGTCGGGCGACCAGGACCTGCGGGTGCGGGAGCATCTGGCGATTGTCCGGGCCACCATCGCGCGGAAGCGAGCCCGCAATGACTGACCTGCACACCGGCCTCGTGGCCGCCGTAATACCGGCCCGTCCGGAGGAGCCGTTCCTCGCCGAGGCGCTGAATTCGGTGCTGCACCAACCCGAGGTGGCTGACATCGTCGTTGCGACACACGTCGATGACTCCCCGACAGCTCGACTGGCCGCGAGCCACCACGATCCCCGCATCCGGCTCGTCCGTTCGGACGGACCTTCCGCGGGTGAGAATCTCAATGCCGGGATTGCCGCCACCGACTCCGTGTGGCTGGCCTTTCTCGATGCGGACGACTGCTGGCCGGCCGGCCGTATCGCTGCGAGTTTGCGGGCAGCGAACTCCGTTGCCGGTACCCAGTTGGTGCTGGGACAGCAACGGGCCATGAACGTTGACGGGGTCCTGATGACGGATGTTCAGTGGTCGCTGCTCGGTGCCGCGCTCGTCACCCGGGATGCTGCTAACCGGATCGGGCCGTTTGACACCGGGATGATCAGCCAGATGCGCTGGGTGCTGCGAGCGCGGGATCTTGGAGTCCCGACCGTCGAATTGGCGGAAGTGTTGCTACACCGGCGGGAGCATTCCGCCAACCTCAGTCGACTGCGGCGGACCGACCTACATCAGGCGTATCTGGCACTGGCACGTGAGCGCGCTGCACAACACCGGAACACCCGGAGAATTACATGATGGGCAGCGACGCGATTAAGGCGATCTGGAAGCTGCTGCGCGCACGTCGACTTACGCTGCTGCTGGGTGTCGTGGCGCTCGGGTTTCAGGCATTCCTGTTGTTACCCATCGCCTGGTTGGTTCAGGACATCTTCGCCGTGCGGATCCCCGCATCAGATACCCGTGCCGTGCTGGTGGCAGGCCTTGGCATCCTGATCCTGTACGCCGCCTCGACGGGGCTATCACTGATCGCTCGGCGCTTGATTCTGGTGGCCGTCTTCACCAGTATTGCCCACCTTCGGGTGCAGGTTTTCGACCGGCTGCACGACCTGCCGCTGTCCTGGCATGAACAGCAGGACGTCGGCCGACTGCACGGCACGGTGGTGCCGGATTGTGAGCGGTTGGAGTCCGCCCTGCCGCCGTCTCTTGTGGTGTCGCTTCAGGCGTTAGTGGTCGGGGTGCCTCTGGCGATCGTCGCGGTGATCGTCAGCCCCCTGCTTGCCGGGGTGGTCGCGGTCGCCGCGCCCCCGATGCTGGTGCTCAACGGCCGCCTCAAGGCCCGGACCGAGCGGGCGATCAAGGACTGGATCTCCGCCCATCGCGATTACGCGGCGCACGTTCTGCGGATGCTGCGGGCTACGCGCCTGATCCGGGTCCGCGGCGCTGACGACGCGGAGCTGAAGGATATCCGGGAACGCATAAAGGAACTGACTAGAACCAGCATCGACAAATCCTGGGCATCCAACGTCACCTCCGTGCTGAATGGTGCGATCGCTGGCGTCACGGGCGCTCTGATCCTGGTCGTGGGCGGCGTCGCCGTCACCGCAGGAGCACTCACGGTGAGTCAGCTGCTGACGTTCTACGCCGTGATCGCGCTCATGCTGCGCAATGTCACCGGAGCAGCAGGAGCAGGGACGAATCTGATGGCCGCGGTCGCTTCCCTTCGTCCGCTGCAAAAGATCGTCGAACACCGGCTGCCCCGGATCTACGGCGGAACCGCTCGGAGGCCCTTCGACGGAAGCGTCACCTTGGCAGGCGTGACCCTCGGCTACGGCGAAACCCCCGTTCTGCGCAACCTCGATCTTGACATCGCCGAGGGCGAGCGTGTTGCCCTGGTGGGGCCCAACGGAGCCGGCAAGTCGACCGTCGCGAGGCTCATCCTCGGGCTGGATCGGCCCTGGGAGGGAACCGTATTCGCCAGCGGCCACCCGCTCGACGAGCTTGACCTCCCAGCCCTCCGCCGCCAGATCGGGGTAGTGCTGCAGGAGGCCATGATTCTCCCGGGCACGATCCGGGAGAACGTCGCATTCGGCCGGCCGGGAGTGACGGCCGCGCAGATCGAGTGGGCCCTCGACGCAGCCGGAGTCACGGCCATGCTCGACCACCGATTTCCCGACGGTGTCGACACCGACATCGGCGATGACGGGGAGTGCCTGAGCGGTGGTCAGCGCCAGTCGATTGCGATAGCCCGGGCATTGGCCGGCGAGCCGCGGCTGTTGATCCTTGACGAGCCCACCAACCACCTCGACGCGGCCGCGATACCCCGGCTGTTGGATGCGGTTGACGCGATGCCGGTACCACCGGCCGTGCTGCTGATCACTCACGACACCGAGTTGCCCGGGTGGGCCGACCGGGTGGTGCGATTGGGAGACAGACCCGCCCAGGCGAATCGTACGATCGCGAGGTCGGCGTGACACGCCGCGCGCTGCGGGCCGCTCCGCCGGTGCGCCGTCCCCGGACCGCGCGGGAGGGGCGGCCGTTCCCGACCGAAGCCCAGCTCGACCTCCTGAAGGCGGCAGTTCTTCCCGCCGAGCAGGCCGCGCCAGCGTGGCGGCGGTGGAAGTCGCGCGGGATACCTCTGGTCGAGGTCGACGATGCATCGGGCCGGTTGTTCTCCCAACTGTGGATCAACCGATCGGCTGCGGCGATCGGGGAGGAGGACCTGCCGCTCATAAAGGGGGTTTATCGGCAGGCTCTCGCCAGCAACGCGGTCACGTTGAACGCAGCGTTCGAGACCACGCAGCCGCTCATCGAGGCCGGGATTCCGGTGGTCTTCATCAAGGGGGCGGCCATGATCGCCGCGGCGGGAGGGCGCCTGGGCCTGCGCCGGATCGTCGACGTCGACGTGATCGTCCCGGAGGCTGACGCCGAACGGGCGGTGGCCACCCTGAAGGCCGCCGGCTACCCGGAGAAGTGCCCGACCGGGCTGCCGCCGGCCTTCGGTCTCCACCCCGCGTGGACGTGTATCGCCGCGAACGGATCCGAACTCGATCTGCATTGGTGGGCCTATAAGACACCCGGCGACGACCAGAGCGTGTTCGAAACCGCCAGGCCGGCAACACTGCTCGGGCGTCGCGTGCTGATTCCGTCGACGACGGAGATGTTGGTGATGACGATTGCGGGCGCATTCGTTGGTGCTCCGCCGGACTCGCCGTTGCGCTGGATCGCCGATGCCGTGGAGTTGTTCGAACGTGAAGAGAACCACATCGAGTGGGGCGTGCTGCTGCGGCGGGCGTGGCGGCCGGGACTGACACTCGGCCTTCTCGCCGGCCTGGAGTTCTTAGCGCGGGAGTTCGATGCCCCGGTACCGCCCAATGTCTTGGCGGATCTGCGGCGCCGGCCGGTGACGTGGCGTGAGCGCGGAGCCCATTGGGCTGCGTGCCACGACCCTCGGGTAGGGCTGAGACTTCTCTTCCACCTTGAGTTGCATCGCACCCGACGTCTGCGCGACCCCGCCGGAGTTCCGCGCGACTTCCTCGGCTATCTGGCACAGTCCACCGGTGCCAAAACCGGCAAGCGTCGCGACGTCTTCGAACGGCACGCGGTGCTGGTAGTTCGGCGCATCATCAAGCGGGAGTCGCTGCTTCGCTGACGGGTGCCGGAAGAATTTCAGGACTGATCTCGCTGGCGATGACGAACCGTGTTGCGAAACGTGCCGAAGCAGAGATTGCGCAGGCTCAGGCTCGCCCGACACCGGAAGATGCGGCGCCACTTGATGATTGTGTGGGACGGGTTTCGAGTAGCGCGGTTCTGGTGATCGGGTAGCGGTCGGACGGGTATCGGGTCATGTCGGGTCCGTCGAGGGCGATGATTTCGGCGGCGGCGACGATTCGGTTGAGGATTGATTCGGCGATGACCGTCGTCGGGAAACTCACGGAACCATATCGGGTATCGCCCACCCAATACGTCACAGTGACGTATTGGGTGGGCGTGGCTGGGGTGGGGCAAGCGCGGGGCTCCACGTCGCCTGAGGCGCAGGCATTTCTTGTTTTCCCGTCGAATTCGCACAACAATCGCCGAGTAGCCCACATCCGGCAACGAGCCCCTACTCTGATATTCGTGTGGATGGTCGCCGTCTGGATATTCATCGTGCTTCCAGCTCTGACGGCCGTGCTGGCGGTGGCGTGCGCACTGTGGGCGGCGGCACGGGCGTGGGTGTGGCCGGTGCTGGCACTGGCGTTCGTCAATCTCGGGTCAGCCCCGTTCGCCAGCGGCGAATGGTTCTATCAGCGGGCGGAAGCGACCCGGTATCAGCAGGCAATAGCCAGCGGTGACTTTACGGGTCTGCAGGACCTGCTGGGCCGGCACGATCCGGCTCTGCAGCCCAGGATGATCGGCATCGCGCTGGGCATGTTGTGTTCGGTCGCGTTACTGGCCTGGTTGCGGGTGCGTGTCAACCGCGGCCTGGACACACCCACCGCGGGCAGGAGGGCCGTAATCGCATTGGTCCTGCTCGTGGGAGGGCTCACCCTCGCTCAGGTTTTCCATTCGGGTACCCGCGTATTCACCTAACGCTGCGCACGCCTTCGCGCACCGTCGCCGCCGCGCCCCTCTCCAGTTCGAGAAGAGCTTCTTTTCGGTGTAGGCCTCCGCCGTACCCCGTGAGCTGCCCTGAGGCACCGATCACCCGGTGGCACGGCACGATGATCGACATCGGATTGCGGCCGTTGGCCAGGCCGACCGCCCGCGAAGCGCCCGGGGTGCCGATCTGATCGGCGATCTGGCCGTACGAGCGCGTCTCACCGTATGGGATGGTCCGCAAAGCCTCCCAGACCCGGCGCTGGAATTCGGTCCCCACCATGGTTAAAGGCACATTGAACTCGAACAGTTCGCCGGCGAAGTAGGCCTCGCGTTGGTCGACCGCGTCGGCGAACACCCTTGGTGACCCGTGTTGCCAGCCGGCACGGTCCGGCGCGTGGGTCTGTTCTGTCATCCGCAGATGCATCGGGGCGGATTCGTTTCCGGCTAAAGTCAATGGACCAACCGGACTGTCGACAGTATCGTCGTCAACACTGAGGAGAGTTCGTGACCAACGAATCGGGCCTGAATCGTCATCACGCCGCCACACTGGCGGCAATCTTTGAGCGCCCGGCACGCCACAACATCCGATGGGTGGACGTGGTTCATCTCGTCGAGGCTGCTGGTGCGGTCGACGAGCGTCATGACGGTCGATTCAAGTTCACCATTGGTCCGCGCTCGGAAGTGTTCGATCGACCCAAAGATAAAGAGATCGGTATCGAACAGCTGGAAGATTTACGGCGGATGTTCCGTGGCACTGATTTTGAACCGAAGAAGCCCGAGAAAGAGGTCTAGCCATGGAACACGGCGCCCACAACGTTCTTGATATCCGCAACCAGCCCGTCATCGTGGCGATCGACTTCCACGAGTCGCGAATCTATCCCCTGAGCGCACCCCCACACAGTGCGCCCGAGACCGTAAAGGCGGATGACCCTCGCGGTCGCTACCACAACGTCTACCATCGCCACGGAAACCCGAATGGCACCTACGAGGCCGACAGCCCCGAGTACTGGCGCACTCTGGCTGCACATCTGGAGCCGGCCAGCGCGATCCTCTTGCTAGGTCACGGCAAGGGTAAGTCCAATGCGTCACACCACTTTGTGGTCTGGGCGGAGAAGCACGCCAGTGCCGTTGCGGCCAACATCGTTGCAGACGTACGCGCTGACATCGACGACATCACCGATGAACAACTAATTCGTCTCAACGAGCAGTTCTTCGGGACGGCACCCGAACGTGACTACGGAGACGATCGGCGTTCGACCCGGTAGCTGAAAGCGAGTTCTACCGCCGGCATCGGTTCCCGACGAGGGCCGCGGCGACCCATGCCGTCAGCAGCCGGCGCTCGCCTGAGCAATGAGTTCCGATGTGGCCGTTTCGATTTCTGTCGTGGCCCTTTCGATTTCGAGCAAAGCACGTTTGCGGTCCAGGCCGGCGGCATAGCCGGTCAAACTTCCGTTCGCGCCAACAACACGGTGACAGGGAACGATGATGGCAATGGGATTGCGTCCGTTGGCCAGGCCCACAGCCCGGGCTGCCCCCGGTGAGCCGATCTGGGTGGCGATCTGTCCGTAGGACCGGGTTTCACCGTACGGAATCGTTCGCAAAGCCGACCACACCCGCTGCTGGAACGCACTGCCGGCCGGTCTCAGGTCGAGGTCGAATTCAGTCAGTTGGCCGCTGAAATACGCCTCGAGTTGATCCACGGCCCGGTTGAAAGCCCCCGGCCCGGCCGCCTGCCATCCCAGCCGGGCGGGTTCGTGCGCTTGGTCGGTCATCCGGAGGTGTAACAGGCTCTGACCGTTGCCCGCGAGAGTCAGCAGACCGACCGGACTGTCGATAACCCGGTAGTGCACGGACACCATGGCCCGATGGTGTCACACCCCTCGGTGGCTGTCCATAACGCCCGCGGGGCCCGCGACGCCCCGACGATCGGGGCGCCGCAGGCCTCCGCGGAGGGTGACCAGTCGCCCGCGCGGACGCCAATGGCCCGGTGCGGAGCGCCCGCCTCCGTGCAGCAGCCGGGACGGCCGTTACTCCAGAATGATCTGTTCGGCGGTCAAATTATCGGTGCGGATGTGGACGTCGAGATTGGTACCGTCGGCGCGGACGAACCAGACAGACGGCCCCTGCTGCTCGATTCGAATGGACGTGGGGGACAGGTTCAAGGCCCTCAGATCTAGCCGGTCCCCAGCACCGAATCCGATGATTTCATCCGGATTCGTGAAGGTGGAGTCGGCAATCGACTCCAGGACGAAGCGATCCGCGCCATCAGATCCCACGAGGAGATCAGCGCCGCCGGCGCCGATCAGAGAGTCGTCGCCCTCTAATCCCTCTAGGCGGTCATTGCCGGACGTACCGACAACCACATCGTCTCCGGGTGTCCCCAGCACCGGAAGGGTCGCTTCATCGACCGAGTAGGGCTGGGTGATGCCGGTGGGAATCGGCCGCGCGGAGTTTCCGTCGGGACCGGCGAACAGGGGTAGTCGCAAAACATCCGCTTCGCGTCGGGCGAAGCCATCCACCTGCTCACCGGTGGGAGCCGTTTCCAGCCAGGGCAGGTGGATGTGGTCTGCATGCAGGCTCCAGCCGGGAGCGAAGCCTTCCTCGCCGTTGCGGAAGCTGAGATCCTGCCTGCTACCGCGCTGTAGCCGCTGGCCCAGTTCACTGTTCTGATCTGGCAGGGTCATATAGTCCGAGCTCACCAGATGAAGGTTGTTACTGATACGTCCGTAGTGGATCTGCAGCTGCAGCTGGGGGATCAGCAGGCGGTGACCGTCGGGACCGGTGCCGCTTCCGTTTCCGTAGGCCAGATGGCTCTTGTGATCCGGGGCGTCGAGCTGCTCGCCGTCCCAGTACTCCGGGAAGATGATGACGGCCTGCAGCGGCAGGTCGCGCCATTCGTCACCCAGCGGGATGTGGTCGTAGGAGGCCGATTCGCCGATGTAATTCCAGAACACCTGTGCCCTGGATTGCCGCTCCATGGGCATTGCTGAACCGGTGATCATCTTCAGCCCGGTAGGCATGTTGACCAGTTGGTTCGGTTCATTGGGTCGAAGAACGCTGTAATACGCGATCGAGGTCGGCAGCGGGTCGATATAGCGCCGGTCACCACCGAGGCCGTCGTTGCCCTCATCGATCAGACTCGGGGCCCAGTAGGTGGAGATGTTGTTCGCCGGGATTGCCGCGCTGTTGGTGGCTTCCATCAGCGACGCCACGGTGGAGTCGGCGCCGGTGGTGGGATTGGCGAAGAAGTCGTGCATATGCGGGAAATTGACATTCCCCGGAGCGACGATCGGATCGACCGTAGCGCGATGGCTGAAGGCGATCGTCGACCGGAACTCGCCCTGATTGAACCCGGTGAGCTCATAGGCACTGACAGCCGGCTCCGTGACCGGAGGCGTGACCGGCGGTGTGACCGGCGGTGTGACCGGCGGTGTGACCGGAGGCGTCACCGGCGGCGGCCCTACCTCTGTTCCGATGGTGCCGTCGTTGTTGAGGTCGACGCCGAAGAGGTCTTCTGCGGCGGTGCGGGTTGCGGTGTCGTATCTCTCTTCGCCGGTGAATCTGCCGGTGTCGTCGAGGATCCAGCCGTATTGGTTGTCGCCGCTGGCGTCGAGGACCCGGAGGTTGCCGGTGTCGTCGATGGCCGCGGAGATCAACGTCGATCCGCCCCGGCTCAGCGGGACCGCACCGCTCCAGTAGGAGTCGGCGCGGGTGATCTCGATTGCTGGGTCGGTGCCGTTCTGGATGAACGCGATTCCGGTGGAGAGGTCGGTCAGCAGCGTGACCGATCCGTTGGATTTGATGGTTTGGAGTGTGCTTGTGCTGTTGCCGGTTCCGATGGTGCCGTCGTTGTTGAGGTCGACGCCGAACATCGTCTCGGCGTAGGTGCGCGTGGTTGCGTCGTAGCGCTGTTCGCCGGTGAACTTTCCGGTGTCGTCGAGGACCCAGCCGTATTGGACATCGCCGGTGTTGTCGAGGACCCGGAGGTTGCCGGTGGCGTCGATGGCCGCGGAGACCAGCGTCGCCCCGCCGCGGCTGAGGGGAACCTCGCCGTTCCAGTAGGAGTCGGCGCGGGTGATCTCGATCGCCGGGTCAGTGCCGTTCTGGATGAACGCGATTCCGGTGGCGGGGTCGGTCAGCAGCGTGACCGGTCCGTTGGACTTGACCGTCTGCAGCGCAGACGAAGCGGTATCACCGAGGATGTTGCCGATGGAGGTGACGGCGAACTTTGGTGCGCCGATCTCGGCACGGGAACCCTCGCTGAAGAGGCCCCAGTTGTCGTCACCGCCCTTCCAGGCCTCGTCGGTCAGATTGAAGTAGAACATGCCGTCAAAACGGGCATCCGATCCGTAGACGTAGCGGGTGACACCTTCGTAGTACTCCTGCATGTTCTCGGGGTTGGTCACTGCGGGGTTGTAACCCGTGCTCTGCCAACCTGTTTCCCCGAGAATGATCGGCTTGTCGCCCAAACCCAATGAGTCGAGTGTGGTGGACAGGAGGGTCTCGTAGGACTTCAGGGAATCGAGTTGCCTCTCGGGGGTCCAGGCAGGATTGTTGCGGTTGTCGAAGAACCCGGCGTAGCTGTGAACGTTGATGTAGTCGAGCTGGTCGACCAGGCCGGCTAGGTTCTGGTCCCACTGGCTGGCACCGGGCAGGAAGGTCTCGCCGGCGAAGTTGTAGGTCACCGGGATATCGGACTGATTCTTGAAGTAGGCGACCTGATCGATGACCTCGGGCACGGTCAACGTGGCGGAGGCGTTCCAATCGACAATCTGCTCATTGCCCAGGCTGACCCCGATTACTTTGTCGGCGTAAGGATTAATGATGTCCAGCGCACTGTCGATCTGGGCGCGGGCATCGGCGTCCCGGGTGATGTAAATGCCGGGCTGAACCTTGATGGGGAGGTCCAGCCGGGTGATCGCCTCCAGAATGCGCCCTGTGTAGGCATCGGTTCCCCAGGTGCGTATCGCGTTGAATCCCTGCGCGGCTGTCTGTGCCAAGGCGCCCTCAAGCCGGTCCTGGTCGCCCAGCGCGCCCAGCGACCCCACCGAGAAGCCGACGCCCCGCTGCTCAGTCCAGAACGCGCGATCGGCGGGGGAGAGATCAGCGGTCGCCGTCGAGCCGATCGTCGCCGCGGGGGCGACCCCGGCGGCGCTTCCCGGCGCGGCAAATCCTTGCGGTGGCGTTGTCGAGGAATCGAGCACCAACCCGCTGCCGACCGGGACCGCTGTCGGCCGACTTTGGTTGACCCGGCCCTGGCGACGCGCTGCGGCCAAGACCACCCACGAGAGGGGCGATTGGACCGGAGCGCCGGGTTGGCTGCCGAACAACAGGGTCGCGGCCGATTCGATTGCTCCGGCCTCGGCGACCGCTATGGGGGCGTTGGCCGCTACCGGCGGGGCCGGGGGTCGTCCTTCTGCCTGGGTCAGCAGTTCAGCCCGTGGGACGGACTTGTCAGCTGACGGGAGGTCAAGATCGGCCACGGAGGGAACTGCAGTGAACTGCCGCGCAGCGACGTCTGCGGCGGGAACTGCGGATGCGGACTTCGCAACGGAACCCGGGCCGGTGTCGTTGTCGTCCGGTGGAGTCTGGGATTTACTGCCCGAGTCGATCGATTTCCGTAGCTCAAAGTCAGTGACGGGGCGGCGGTCGCGGGGGCTGCCTTTCGTCTTGGCTGTGGATTGAGTCGGCAACGACTCCGAACCGGAACGCGCGGCGTCGGCCGGGTTGCGCGTCGGTCGGCGCATTGGACCTGGGGTCCCCTGATGAGCGGCACTGGTCGCCGCCCCGGCCGTACCCGGGCTGCCCGCCGAGGAACGGCCCGACCGTGTCGAGGTGTCGCTCTCGGCGTCTTCCGCCGCAGCGGTACCGGGGTTGGCGACGACCGCGATGCCCAGGGCGAATAGCGCCGCGCTGAGCTGTTTCTTACGAGATGAAGGTCCCATGGCTCACTCCTCACAGTCTGTCCACGATCATGACCAGCATTCTGGCCACGACCGTGGGCAAACTAGCACCGAATCGCAATCGTGGCCACATTTGTGGACACAAATTGTGAGAGGCCTCAGCTACCCCCGGTCTGAGTATGTTGGCGCAGTGGGGTCCAGGGGGAGATGGGTGGGACTGTCTCGCGATGATCGCCGCGCCGGCGCCGAAAGTTATTGGTGGATGCCGCCTTTGCTCTGATCGGTGACGTTACCGAGCTGTCGGTCCGGTCGGTCTGTCGCGAAGCAGGTTTGCACCACCGGTACTTCTATGAGAATTTCGCCGACACGGCCACGTCCTGTTCAGTGTGGCTCCGGTCGATCCGGTTCTGGTGGCCCGTCGAGCGACGGCCCAGCAGGTGGCGGCGCCACCACTCAGCTCAATGAGCAGTGGATCGGCGGTTCCCTGGGGGCTGACCTCGATGTGGTGATCGAGCATGCGGTCGATCTGATGACGCCGGATCTCCTGGGCGTGGACGGCGCGGCCTTCACTGGAGCCACGGATAGAGTTGGAATGGGAGCCGTGGTTAAATCCGGCGATGGCCGAACTAGTTCAGACCTATCTGGACGAACTGGTGGCCGAATTCGCACCGGTGTCCGACGGCACGCTGGCCGACTACATTCCGCAGCTCGCGGCGGTAGACCCGACCGGTTTCGGGCTGACATTGTCTTCTGCCGACGGCTATCTGTATGAATCCGGTGACGCGCGAACCGAATTCACCATCCAGTCGGTATCCAAGCCGTTCACCTACGCACTGGCCCTCGATCAGGCGGGCCTAGATGCTGTCGATGCTCGAATCGGCGTCGAGCCGTCCGGGGACGCATTCAACGAGATCAGCGTCGATGAGCGCACCAGAACGCCGAAGAACCCGATGATCAATGCCGGCGCCATCGCAGCGGTGTCGCTGATTCCCGGTAACACCCCGGATGAACGCTTCACCAGGATCCAGGATTTTTACTCCGCCTGCGCGGGCCGCCCGCTGGAACTCGACGAGGATATCTACCGCTCGGAGCAGGCCACCGGAAACCGCAACCGGGCAATCGCCTACATGTTGGCGAGCTTCGGGGTGCTCGATGAGCCGGACGAGGTCCTGGACGTCTATTTTCGACAGTGTTCGCTGCGGGTCACCAGCGTGGACCTTGCGCGGATGTCGGCCACCCTGGCCCGCGGTGGTGTCAATCCCAAGACCGGTCGGCGGGTCACAACCCCGCAGGTGGTGCAGCGCACCCTGAGCGTGATGGTCACCTGCGGTATGTACAACGGCGCCGGGGACTGGGTGAGCGCGGTCGGCATGCCCGCCAAGAGTGGGGTGGGCGGCGGGATTGCCGCGGTCCTGCCCGGTCAGCTCGGTATCGGGGTGTATTCGCCGCTGCTGGACTCCCGCGGCAACAGTGTGCGGGGGGTCCTGGTGTGCCGGGCTCTGTCCTATCGCCTGGGCCTGCACTTCATGAACGTCAGCAGGGAAGAGCGGATGACCATCCGGGCGGTCTATCAGGCCCGCGAGGATGTGCGGGTCTACGAGATGCACGGTGATCTGATGTTTGCCGGTGCGGAGAAAGTGCTGCGGACCATCGATCGCGACTGTGACGACCTGACGGTCGCAATCCTCGATGTGACCCGGGTCGACACCATCAACGACCCTGCGCGGGAGCTGCTCGCCGGGATGAGTGCCGCTTTGCAGGCATCCGGCAAGCAGGGCCTGGTGGTCGATCCAGATTCCGCGGTCGTCCGCCCGGGGCGCGGTTTCGACCACATGGTGTTCCGCACCCTCGATGACGCCCTGGCCGCAGCCGAGAATTGGTTGCGCACCAACGCCGAGCGCTGAGCGCTCAGCGGCCGCCCACCAGGCTGGCGATCTGGACCCGTTCAGGGTAGCCGCGTAAGCGGACCGGTCTGCCGAGGCGCCAGAACCGTTGTTCGCGGTCCGAGGCGACCGCGATAGTCGCTGCCGAGGCCAATGCCCGGCTCGGCTCTGAGCGGGCCAGTTCGGCCAGACGAGCGGCTTCGTTGACCGGCTCGCCGATGACCGTGTACTCGAAACGTTCCTTGGCGCCGACGTAGCCGGCGACCACATCGCCGGAGGCCACGCCGATCCGGGCCGGGCACTCCGGGACCTCCAGCTTGAGTCGACGGGCCACGGCGCGGGTCGCGGCCAGCGCATCGCTTTCCGGGTTGGCCAGGGTGACGGGCGCTCCGAAGATGGCCAGCGCGGCATCGCCCTCGAACTTGTTGACCAGTCCGCGGTGACGATCGACCTCCTCGACGATGACCGAGAAGAAACGATTGAGAAGTTCGACGACCTCCATGGGCGGCCGGGAGCTCACCATCTTGGTGGAGCCGACGACGTCGATGAACAACACGGCGACATGGCGCTCCGCACCGCCGAGTTCGGGCTTGCGCAGTTCGGCCGCCTCGGCGACATCCCGCCCGACATGTCTGCTGAACAGTTCGCGAACCTGCTCACGTTCGCGCAGGCCCTCCACCATCGAGTTGAAACCGCGCTGTAATTCCCCGAGTTCGGTGCCGTCGAACACCACCACGCTGGCCGAGAGGTCGCCCTCCTCGACGCGACGGAGAGCGGCTCGCACCATCCGCACCGGGGTGGCGGTGAACCAGGCCTGAATCCACATCAGGATGAAGCCGAAGACCAGGGCGGCGGCCGAGCTGATCAGAATCGCCACCTCCAGCTGACCCTGGGTGAGATTGCGCAGGATGAGGGAGAACAGCGCGGTGAGGCCGAAGCCGATCAGCGGCAGCCCGGAGCTGACCATCCAGATGGTCATGGTGCGGCCCATGATGCCCGGGGCGAGCCGACGCGGCGGATTCCCGGCGGCCAGCGCCATGGCGGCCACCGGTCGCAGTGCGAACTCGGCGAACAGATAGCTACCGGTGGCCACCAGGACACCGCAGAACAGCACCGCCAGGCCGACACGGGGGATGAAATCGGTGTTGTAGATCCCGTACAGGGTGGTGAACAGGATCGCGCCGATCCCCCACAGCAGCAGGTGGGTCAAGGCGATCCGCCACGGAGTCAGGAAGACGTTGCGCTGATCCGCACTGTTCGGCGGCCGGCCCTCGATGGACCAGCGCAGATCTTTGATGGTGCCGGTGGTGACCCACCAGGTTCCGGTAACCAGCGATCCAACGGTATAGCAGGGGAGCACGATTCCCGGCAGCCAGGCCGGCACATCGGTGAACACGCTGGGAACGGTGAAGGCCACCGCGACCAGCAGGACGACCAGGGCGAATCCAATCACGTTCACCGTGATGGTGAAACCGGTGAGGATGGTCTGGATCCGGGCGCGGCGCCGGACCGGGCTCTCTGCTATCGGGCCCAGCAGCAGCGACCCGTAGGCGGTCGGCTCTGAGAGGCGCGCGCTCTGCCTGGTGACCCGCTCCAGAACCCGGCCCAGCCGCTGCGCCATGCTCGGTGTGGAATTCATGGTGGCGTCAGCCTAATTCGGCTGCGCCGACCCTTAAGCTGAACCGGTGCGACTCGTGATCGCCCAGTGCACCGTTGACTATCGCGGGCGGCTCACCGCCCACCTGCCCTCGGCGCGGCGGCTACTCCTCATCAAGGCCGACGGTTCGGTCAGCGTGCACGCCGACGACCGCGCCTATAAGCCGCTGAACTGGATGAGTCCGCCCTGCCGACTGGTCGAGGATCCTGAGGGCCGGGTGTGGGTCGTGGAGAACAAGTCCGGTGAGCAGCTGCGCATCACGATCGAGGAGATCGAGCACGACTCCAGCCATGAGTTGGGCGACGACCCCGGGCTGATTAAGGATGGTGTCGAGTCCCACCTGCAGGAACTGCTGGCCGAACATATTGATGTACTCGGCGAGGGCTACACCCTGGTGCGCCGGGAGTTCATGACGGCGATCGGTCCGGTGGACATCCTGTGTCGGGATGATCAGGGCCGATCGGTGGCGGTCGAGATCAAACGCCGCGGCGAGATCGACGGTGTCGAGCAGCTCACCCGCTATCTCGAGCTACTCAACCGGGACACTCTGCTGGCACCGGTCAGCGGCGTATTTGCCGCCCAACAGATCAAACCGCAGGCGAGGACCCTCGCTGCTGACCGCGGTATTCGGTGTCTCACATTGGATTACGATGTCATGCGCGGTATGGACAGCGACGAGTTCCGGCTGTTCTGATGTTTCGCAAGCTGGAGACCGGGCCGGACGGTTCGCAGTACGCGGTCGCGTCGATTCTCGGCGCGCGAGCGAACAAGACCTACCGATGTCCGGGTTGCGATCACGAGATCCGATCCGGCACACCCCACATCGCGGCTTGGCGGGCCGACGAGGACGGCGCCGACCGGCGACACTGGCACACCCCCTGCTGGGCTAACCGGAATAACCGGGGCCCCACGCGCAAGCGCTCCTGAGTGGTACCGGGGGAGGCTATCGCCGACGCTCAGCGCTCGGCGGGCTCGACCAGCTCCACCAGCACGCCCCCAGTGTCCTTGGGATGGATGAAGTTGATTCGGGAGTTCGCCGTCCCGCGCCGC
>Ga0180435_10002448_pt1 | contig 18902 bp, 9 predicted proteins | sample SS_ome_3_FD_132467 | JGI IMG/M metagenome (GOLD analysis project Ga0180435, IMG submission 132467) | Hypersaline lake sediment archaeal communities from the Salton Sea, California, USA - SS_3_S_1 metaG | ecosystem: Environmental > Aquatic > Non-marine Saline and Alkaline > Hypersaline > Sediment...
CGAATCCGAGACCCGCTGTTACCTGATCGACGTGGAGTTGCGGCGTGCCGGCTGGGCGTTGGATCAGGATCGCGATCGGGAGTATGAGGTAACGGGCATGCCCGGCGGCGGGGTCGGTTACGCAGACTATGTGTTATGGGGCGATGACGGCAAACCGCTTGCGGTTGTCGAGGCCAAGAAGAGCACGGTCGACCCGGCGGCCGGTAAGCAGCAGGCCAAGCTCTACGCCGATTGTCTTGAGGCGATGCACGGCCAGCGGCCTGTGATTTTCTACACTAACGGGTACGAGACTCACCTGTGGGACGATTCTGTTTACCCGCCCCGCAAGGTTGCCGGTTTCTACAAGAAGCAGGAGCTGGCCAGCCTGATCCTGCGCCGCGACCAGCGACAGGCGTTGGATGTGGGCGAGGTTAAAGACGAGATCGCCGGTCGATACTACCAGAAGCGCGCCATCGGCAGCATCGCCGCGCAGTTGGCCCAATCGCGCCGCAAGGCGCTGCTGGTGATGGCGACCGGAACGGGCAAGACACGAACCGCTATCGCGCTGGTGGACCTGCTGCAACGGGCCGGTTGGGCCAAGCGGGTGCTGTTCCTGGCCGACCGGATATCGCTGGTCAACCAGGCGGTCGGAGCCTTCAAGGCGCACCTTCCGGAATCCAGCCCGGTTAACCTGGTAACCGAAAAGGACAAGACCGGGCGGGTATACGTGAGCACCTACCCGACGATGATGGGGTTGATCGACGAGACTAAAGGGCCAGAGGCGCGGTTCGGCGTGGGGCATTTCGATCTGGTGATAATCGACGAGGCGCACCGCTCGGTCTACCAGAAATACGGCGAGATTTTCCGCTACTTCGATTCGCTCCTGGTGGGCCTGACCGCCACCCCGCGCGAGCAGGTCGACCGGAACACCTACGAACTGTTCGACCTGGAGCCGGGCGTACCGACAGACGCTTACGAACTGGATATCGCGGTGGCCGACGGATTCCTCGTCCCGCCGAGGGTGCAGCAGGTGGACCTGAAGTTCCCGCGTGAGGGCATAGACTACGATTCGCTCAGCGATGAGGAAAAGGCCCAATGGGAGAGCATTGACTGGGGCGATGATGTTGACCCAGGAGCCGTACCAGACCAGGTAAACGCTGCGGCGATAAATAGCTGGCTGTTCAACAGGGACACGGTCGATAAGGTGCTGCAGTATCTCATGGAGCACGGGCGCAAGGTCGAGGGGGGCGATCGGATGGGCAAGACGATTATCTTCGCCCGCAACCACGATCACGCCGTTTTCATCGAGGAGCGGTTCAACCGTCACTACCCGCAATATAACGGACACTTCGCCCGCATTATCGATCACTACGCTAACTATCCGCAGAGTATTCTGGACGACTTTTCGCGGAAGGACAAGCAACCGCACATTGCGATCTCGGTTGATATGCTCGATACGGGAATTGACGTGCCCGAGGTGGTGAATCTTGTGTTCTTCAAGCCGGTCTATTCGAAGATCAAGTTCTGGCAGATGATCGGGCGAGGCACGCGACTCTGCCCGGATCTGTACGGACCCGAGGACCACAAGCAGGACTTCCGCGTCTTTGACTTCTGCTTCAATTTCGACTTCTTCAACGAGAATCCCGACGGTATCGAAAACAGCGCCTCGGCGCCTCTGGGAACTCGCCTCTTTTGTGCGCGGGTGCAACTGCTGGGGCATATTCAAAGTCGCCCTGAACTGGACCCGGACGCCGGCCTGGGCGAAGCGCTGGCCTATGGGCTGCACGTGGAAGTTTCGGCGATGAACCGGGAGAACTTTATCGTTCGGATGCACCTTGAGGCCGTCGAGCGTTTTCAGGATCGTCAGGCGTGGGACAATCTCAGCGAATCCGACCGCCAGACGCTGCAGCGCGAGGTCGCCGGACTGCCCAGCGAGATCGAAACCGGCGAGATCGAGTCGCGCCTGTTCGATCTTACGGTGCTGGGTATGCAGCTTGCCCAGTGCCAGGGCGACGCCGGGGCTTTTGAGACCCGCCGCCAGAGGGTGGTGGAAATCGCCATGCTGCTCGAGGAAAAGACCACGATCCCGGCGGTCAGGGCTCAACTCGAATACCTCGCGGCGGTGCAGGAAACCGGTTTCTGGGATGGGATCGGCCTGGACGGGCTGGAGGATTTGCGGTTGCGGCTGCGCGGGTTGGTGGTGTTCCTCGACAAGAAGAAGCGCAAGATCGTCTACACCGATTTTAAGGATGAGATAATGGGCGTGCGTCAGGCCGAGGTCGTCAGTATGCCGACGATGACCGGCGCCCAGTACGAAAAGAAGGTCACTGACTACCTTCGCAATCATCTGAACCACATCGTGATCCATCGTTTGCGGACCAACGAGCCGCTGACCGAGACCGATCTGCAAGGGCTGGAGACAACACTGGTCGAGATCGGCCAGGCCGATGGCCAGACATTGCTCTCCGGATTGCTGGTCAGCAGCGGGGCGCCTTCGCTGGCCCATTTCGTCCGCAGCCTGGTGGGGCTGGATCGTGCGGCCGCACAAGCTCTGTTCTCCGATTTCCTGGGGGACCGAAGTCTCACACCGCCTCAAATCCGCTTCATCGAGATGATAATCGACCAACTCACGGCGCGCGGCGTCATGGACGCGGCCGCACTCTACGAACCGCCGTTCAGCAATCTGCACTCCGGCGGCCCGGATGCGCTGTTTGACGGCAAAGGGAATGTGGTTGAGGGGATTTTTGCGAAGTTACAGACGGTAAAATCAGGATTGGTCGTGAAGGCGGGATGACGGCTTGCAGCCGTTTCTCGGTCAAGTGTTGAGATCCCTGGACATAATTGCTGCCTTGCGTGTTGTGGATCGGGGGACACATGACTTAATTACTGGCATAATTATGGTTTAGGTGTTATGGGTAGGATTGGCGGCGGCGGACGGCGGGTGCGACATGGAAATTGACGGCGGCGGCGGTTGCATGTAGAATCGTTTGAACGTGAAGATCATTGATGGGAAATCCGAGGATGAATCATGGCCGACCCTCCCGGCCCAGACAGCAAAGATGTGCTCTACTACTTCGTAGTGGACCTGTCTGCCGCAGGCGGGCGAGATTACGGCGTCGCCTTTGTCGCCGTTGCTGCGACATTAGTTCCGGGGGCGCAAACAGCAATTATCGAATCGTTAGGCGGTCCTTTGTCTGCGGGTATTTCTCCAGATGTTCTACGTCCGGGTATCCCGTCGAATCGGGTGAGAGAATTGGGAGTGTGGTATTATGGGTAATAGTTGGGCGTTACGGTTTGAGTGCTTCCCAGGCTGTGAAGTGTGAAGGTCTGCTTTGCGTGCGGCCGGTCAGTGTGTTGTGGACTTCGGGCCGGGGGGAAAGGAGGCGTGGTCCACATAAGAACTGTAGTTGCAATGTGTTGAGCCGTATTCCATTCCGCGGCGGATCAGAACTGATAAAAGTGGGCCACTTATACGTGTAGGGCTTCACAGGGGTAAAGCTGAGAAGGCGGTGAGAAGCTGATGTGGCGATTTCAGGAATGTTCCACGTGGAACAATTGTGTTTAGCGGACGCCGCCAGCAGTCGTCCGCCTGCCGGCGGGCAGGCTCAGCCTTTCGCCGGCGCCCGCTACACGTACATTCGACGGGTTTGGAAATCAGGCGGGCCTCAACAGCTTCACGATGACGCCAAGTCCCCAACACCCGATGTTCAACGCTCAATCTCCGCGTGCCGACGAACGGCGAGGATCAGCGTTGCTGTGATTTGGAGCTGTGCATGCGCGTGTCGCAATCGTGGGTTGCGCCGTCCCGATGCATGTCGCGATTGCCGTTACTTGGGCATTGGGAGTTGGGTGTTGAGTGTTGGACATTGGGTGTTGCCGCCCCCATTATCCTGCAAAACGTCTTGACTACCGGGCTCCGCACGCCTATGATTTCGCCGATGAGATTGGCGGTCCGCCATGGCGCGGACCGTTGTCGTTTCAGCCCGCCCGGCTTGTCAGGGCCAGAAAATAGGAGTTTAGAACGTGGGCTATAACTGTGTAGTGTGCGTAAAACAAGTGCCGGACACCAAGCGCATCACCGGCGATGCGATGCAGGAAGACGGAACGGTTAACCGAGCCGCTCTGCCTGCGGTCTTCAATCCCGAGGATCTCAACGCCCTCGAACAGGCCCTGGCGATCCGCGATGCTCACGGCGGAACGGTGACCGCTGTGGCTATGGGATTGCCCGCCGCGTGCCAGGTGCTCAGAGAAGCCCTTTGCCGCGGGGCCGATCGTGCGATACTGATAACCGACAGGCGTGCGGCTGCTTCGGACACGCTGGCCACTTCGTACATTCTTTCGTGTGCGATCGCCAAACTCAGCCCCGACATAGTCTTGTGCGGGCGCCAGGCCATCGACGGCGACACCGCACAGGTCGGTCCGCAACTGGCGGAGAAACTCGACATGCCGGTGATAACTTACCTCGAGAAGCTCGACGCGCTCGAAGGCGACACGATCACCGTCGAGCGGAATGTCGGCAACGGATTCGAGATCGTAAAGGCGAAATTGCCGGTCCTGGTCACCGTCATGGACACCGCCAACACGCCTCGTCCTCCGGCGGCCAAGCGGATCATGAAGTTCAAGAAGGCCCGAAGCCGCGCCGAGGTCGAGAAGGTGGCTGAAGATCTTCTCATGGACGACTACGAAGACTACACCGCCGAGTTGCAGGCCAGCGAAGTCGAAAAGCACTGCGCCGCGCTCGATGAAAAAGGCCTGCTGATAGAGCAGTGGGACCTGGACTTCCTCCAAGCCGACCTGCAGTGGTGCGGGCGAAGCGGAAGCCCCACGAAGGTGCACCGCATCCAGTCGGTCGTTCTCAAGGGCGGCGAATACAAGGAATACGCACCCGACGACAGCAGCATCGGCGAGATGGTTGCTTCACTTATCAAGGACCACACGATCGGTTGATTCGTTGTCCGATTAAACTACAGGCATAGAAACATGATAGAAGTAAATCGACAAGGCGAAGTATGGGTGTTCGCTGAGGCCGAGGCCGGCAAACTGTCCGACGTGCCGCTGGAACTGCTGAGCAAGGGACGCGAACTGGCCGACGAGATTTCAGTCCCGCTGGGAGCGGTTCTGCTCGGCGGCGACGGTGCAGCCGACCTGAGCGGTTCGCTGATCTCTCACGGAGCCGACAAGGTCTATGTAGTCTGCGACGCAAAACTCGATCACTACCAGACAACCCCGTACACCAAAGTGATCTGCGACCTGATCGAGGAGTACAAGCCGCAGATCATGATGTACGGCGCCACGCCGATCGGTCGCGATCTTGCTCCGACAGTCGCCAGCAGCGCCAAGTGCGGACTGACCGCCGACTGCACCGATCTGCAGATCGGCGATCACAAGCCGCCCGGATCGGACACCGTACACGAGAACCTCCTGTTCCAGATTCGCCCGGCGTTCGGCGGGAACATCATCGCCACGATCGTGAACTACGATCGCTGGCCGCAGATGGCGACGGTGCGCGAAGGCGTCATGGTCATGCCCGAGGTCGACGAATCCCGCACCGGAGAGGTGATCAACTGCACAGCGAACCTCGACGAAGTCGAACTCCCGCTGGAGATCATCGAGTCTGTCCGCCGCGAGAAGAAGGTCAACCTCAAGGCCGCACGGATCATCGTTGCCGGCGGCGCCGGCGTCGGAAGCAAAGACAACTTCGATCAGATCCACGAACTGGCCCGCTGCCTCGGAGCCGAAGTAGGCGGCTCCCGCGCCGCGGTCGACCTGGGATACGTCGGACACGATCACCAGGTCGGACAGACCGGAACTACGGTTCGCCCAGCGCTTTACATCGCATGCGGAATCTCCGGAGCCGTGCAGCACTGCGCTGGAATGGAGGACGCCGGCAAGATCCTGGCGATCAACAACGATCCCGACGCGCCGATCTTCCAGGTCGCCCACATGGGAGTCGTAGGCGATATGAACACTGTTATCCCCAAACTCATAAAGGCCATCCGAAGCGGCGCCCAATAACCCGCCGACGCGGCGGACCAAGGACTAAACCATGGCTAATTTCTACACTGACAACGAAGACATCAAATTCCTCTTCGGGCACATGGACATCGCCCGGACCGCAGATATCATGGAGGAGGGCTTCCGCTTCTGCGAGGAATTCGACTACGCCCCGGAAAACGCCGACGACGCGATCGACAACTACGAGCGCATCCTGGAAACGATCGGACAAATCTCCGCTGACGAGATCGCCCCGACCGCCGAGGAGACCGACATTGTCGGCAACGTGCTCAACGATGACGGTTCGGTGACGTACGCTCCGGGCATCGCCAACGCGCTGATGAGGCTGACCCAGGCCGACATGATGGGCTTCACTCTGCCTTACCGGTTCGGAGGCATCAACTGCCCGAATCTGGTCTACACGATGAGCAACGAGATCATCAGCCGCGCCGACGCGGCCCTGATGAACATCTACGGCCTGCAGGGCATCGCCGAGACGATCAACGCGTTCGCCTCCGAAGACATCAAGCAGCAGTATCTGCACGAGATGTCGGGCGGTTGGACCGGAGCGATGGTGCTGACCGAGCCTGACGCCGGCAGCGATTTGCAGGCGGTGAAGGTCCGGGCCTATCAGGACGAGGAAGGCAACTGGTTCGTCCACGGCGTAAAGAGGTTCATCACCAACGGATGCGGCGAAGTGCTGCTGGTCCTGGCGCGAACCGAGCCTGACATCAGCGACGGACGCGGGCTGAGCCTCCTTGTCGTCGATCGCGGACCGACAGTCAAGATCCGCCGGCTCGAGCACAAGCTCGGCATCAACGGAAGCCCGACCTGCGAGATATTCTTCGACAATTCGCCGGCGCAACTGATCGGCGATCGCCAGAGAGGCCTGATCACCTACGTCATGAGCCTGATGAACGGCGCCCGCGTCGGAATCGCCGCACAGTCGCTCGGCATCGGAGAGGCCGCCTTCCGCGCCGCACGCGAATACGGCCGCGCCCGCAAGCAGTTCGGCGCCCCGATCGACACGTTCCCCGCCGTCAGGGAGCTGCTGGTCAACATGCAGCTCGACATCCAGGCCGCCAGGACGCTTACGTACTACGCGAGTTTCTGCGTGGATATCGAAAATGGCGCGCTCCGCGGGTTGGAGTCCGAAGCGGCCAAGACCGACAAGGAGCTGCGGAAGGACTTCAAGCAGCAGGCGCGCAAGATCGGACGATACAACAAGGTCCTGACTCCGATGAGCAAGTACTACGCCTCGGAGATGTCGATGCGGGTGGCCAACGATTCGATCGCCGTGCTCGGCGGAAGCGGATACATGAAGGACTACGCCTGCGAACGGCATCTCCGCGACAGTCGCATCACCACGATCTACGAAGGCACCAGCCAACTGCAGGTCCTGGCGGCTGTCGCCGGAGTCACCAGCGGGACCGCCGGCACGATCATCGCCGATCTGCTGGATCGCACCTGGCCGGTCGAGATCCGACCGCTGGTCGATCAGATCAGCCGGGGCGCCGAACTGCTGGCCGAGTGTGTCGCGTTCGTCAAGGAACAGCCCGGCGCCACGCACCGCGACCTGTACGCACGCAAGATGACCGACATGGCGCTGTACCTGATCGTCGGAGCGTTGTTCTGCGATCAGGCGACCGCCAGCGAAACCAAGCACGCCGTCGTCAGACGCTGGCTGGCCTGGCGCCTGCCCGAGATTCGGATGGACGCCGAGATGATTAAGTCCGGCGACACGCAGATTGTCGAGGAGTTTGAGATTCTCGCCGGTCCCGTTCCGATCGTCGAGTGACGATCGCAGCCGGGGGCGGGGTTGGCGCCGCACGGGACTCTCATGCGCTGTCAGACGGCGGTCGCAGGAACGCGCAATGATATCTCTGGAAGAGAAACTTCGCCCGCACGACGAGCCCCCCGCGTCGTCTCTGCGCGACGGACTGGTCTGGGCGACGCTCGGAGCGATGTTTGTCGCGATGCTTCCGGTATGGTGGATTGACGGCACGCTTACCGCGACACTGAGAGCCGGGCACTTCACGCATTTCGGCGACGTGATCGAGCATGTATCCAGGCGTCTGCTTTCGTACTGGCTGCTTCCGGCGATGGGTTTCATGTTCGCCCTGCGATGCGGCGCGATCGACCTGAGCGTCTGGACGACACTGGGGCTGGGAGGCGTGGTAAGCGCTGTTGCGATCAAGTCCGGCTGCGGTGCGGTCGCGGCGATAGCGGCCGGAATCGGAGCGGGAGCCGCCTGCGGAATTATCATCGGCGCTCTGGTCGCCGGTCTGCGCGTGCCGTGTCCGATCGCGTCGGTTCTAGTGGCCCTTGGATTGATTTACGGTCTGCCGCACGCTTGTTCCGGCGGTCGGATCGTTCTGAATGAAGGCGCCATGGGCGGATTGCTGGGAGGCTTCCAGGCTGTCGCCGACTGGCTGGGTCTTCCGGAAGTAACGCTCCAGTCGGCCGCGGGCTTGCTGACCTTCTTCCTGTACGCCGCGGTGATGATGACCGTTCTCAACGCCGAAATCGTTCAGCGGCATCGCCAAAGAGTGATGTCCCATCGCTGGAGGCTTTTTTGGGCGCTTGTTGCTTCAGGAGCGTTATCGGCCGCCGGGGGAGTCATGTGGCTGATCGAGTACGAATCGGCTCCCGTTCCGGGGCGCCTGTTTGACGATATGGTGATACCGGCCTCGGCGCTGCTGGCCGGCGGACTGTACCTCGCCGGGCCCGGGCGAACTCTCCTGGCCTGCGTGCTGCTGCCCGGCGCTCTGGCGATTGTTATCGGATGGCGCCAGGAAGTGATGATGCTCAGGAGCGATTACCTGATCGGATACACCCTGCAGGTCGGCGTGTTGGCTGTCATGATCGGATGCGCCAGGTACGCGATGACCTGCGCCGCGGCGACCGATCGGCGGCGGGGCGGGGCGCTGGCTCTGGCCTGGCTGTCGTCGCTGGGCATAGCGGTGTTCGCCGCGAGCGTCTGGGGCTCCGAGCCTCACATCCGGATTGCGCTCCACGTCGCCGGAGCGAGTATCTGGCTGATCGGCGGCCTGGGGGCGATAGCACTCAAGCTCGCCTCGCCTATCCGTTTCCACGAGGCCTGAGCCGTCAGTCGGTCGACGCTTTGACGCTTCTGCCGGCCTTGTGGCGGAGGTAGGCGTCTATGAAGTCCTGGATGTCTCCGTCGAGCACCTTGTCGGTGTGTGGAGACTTCAACTCCGATCGCTCGTCGCGGACCAGTTGGTAGGGGTACAGCACGTAGGAGCGGATCTGGTTGCCGAACGCGATTTCTCCCTTGTCGCCGTAGAGCTTCGACAGTTCGGCGTCGCGTTTGGACTGCTCGAACTGGTAGAGTTTCGCGGCGAGCATTTTCCGGGCCGACGCGCGGTTCTTGTGCTGCGAACGCTCGTTCTGGCATTGGACGACGATGCCCGTCGGCGTGTGGGTCAGCCTGATGGCGCTGTCGGTCTTGTTGACGTGCTGGCCGCCGGCTCCGCTGGCGCGATAGGTGTCTTCGCGGACGTCTTTCTCGTAGTCGATGTCGACATCGATGTCGCCGAGTTCCGGCAGCACGTTTGTCGACGCAAAGCTCGTGTGGCGGCGGTTCTGCGAGTCGAACGGGCTTATCCGAACCAGGCGATGGACGCCTCGCTCGCAGGACAGGTATCCGTATGCATACGCCCCGTCGACCTTCAGCGTGATCGAGCGTATGCCGGCCTCTTCGCCGTCTGTCCGATCGATCTCCTGGAACTTGTACCCGTTGCGCTCGAAGTAGCGCAGGTACATTCGCATGAGCATTTCCGCCCAGTCGCAGCTTTCTGTTCCGCCGGCTCCGGCGTGTATCGAGAAGTAGCAACTGCCCTTGTCGTGCGGGCCCGAAAGCAGCGTTCTCAGTTCGAGACGGTCAAGCTCGCCGCACAGAGTCTGCTCCTGGGTCGCCGCATCGCGGAGATCCTCGTCGCTGTCGGCCTCGTCGGCCAGTTCGAACAGCACCTGAAGATCCTCGATCCCGCCGATCAGTTCGTTGACCGGCGAGACGACCGCCTTAAGGGCCTTGAGTTCGGTGATTATCGGTGCGGCGGCCTCCTGATCGTCCCAGAAGCCCGGAGAGGCCATCTGCTTCTCGAGTTCGCCCATGCGGGCTTGCTGGCCGGGTACGTCAAAGAGAGTCCCGGATTGCGATTATCCGGGCGCTGAGGTCGTCGATTCGTTCTTTCAGTCCGTCAAGTTCCGGCATATATAACTCCTGAGCGAATCATACCAACTTAGGGCGCGAGTAACAAGCAGTCAGGTATTGGGCGGCGGCTGTCAGCTTTCAGCTATCAGCCGTCAGCTACGGCCAACGGCGAGGGATAAAGGCGTCTCGCTGACAACAGGCGCGAAAACCGACGGCGCGATCGCCGTTATAGCTGAAAGCCGTTTTCGCCGCATGGTCTTGTAGCCGTTGCAATGATCTGATACCGTCAAGGTTCAACGCGTTTGAGAAGAACTGAACGGAGAGTCCTATGGTCGAGCGAGAGACAACGGGTTTAAGCAGGCGCCAGTTCATACGGGCCGCGGGAATAGTCGCCGCTGCGGCGGCGCCCGGCGTGCTCCAGGCGGCGCAGGACAGGGTGGCGAAGGCCAAGGGACCCAACGTCGTGTTCGTCCTGGTTGACCAGTGGCGAAAGCAGGCCGCCGGCTACGCCGGGGACCCCAACGTGCAGACTCCGCACCTGGACAAACTGGCCGTCGAGAGCGTCAATTTCAGCAACGCCGTGTCCGGATGCCCGGTTTGCTGTCCGTACCGGGCGAGCCTCATGACAGGTCAGTATCCGTTGACGCACGGGGTGTTCCTTAATGACCTGTGCCTCGAGCCCAAGGGCATGACGCTTGCTCAGGCTTACGCACAGGCCGGATATGACACCGCCTATATCGGAAAATGGCATCTTGACGGGCATGGCCGCGCATCGTACATTCCGCCCCGGCGGCGTCACGGTTTTGACTACTGGAAGGCCCTGGAGTGCACGCACAACTACAACCGGTCTTTCTACTTCGCCGCCGACAGCAAGACCAGATTGACCTGGTCGGGCTACGATGCGCGAGCCCAGACCGACGATGCACGCGACTATATACGCACCCATGCTTCGAGCAACAAGCCGTTTTTCATTGTTCTGTCGTTCGGTCCGCCTCACAACCCTTACCAGACTGCGCCGGCGAAGTACCGCAAAATGTACGACGGCGCCAGGATCAAGCTTCGCGATAATGTTCCGCCCAGGTTCCAACGCGGAGCTCGCAGGGATCTAGCCGGCTATTACGCCCACATCTCGGCGCTGGACGTCTGCGTTGGCGATCTGCTGGCCACGATCAAGCAGGCGGGCCTCGCTGAAAACACGATCTTCGTGTTCACCTCGGACCATGGCGATATGCTCGGATCTCAGGGCATGACCAGGAAACAGAAACCCTGGGACGAATCTATTATGGTCCCGTTTCTGCTGCGATGTCCGCCGGCCCTCGGCGTCAAGGCGAGAGTAATCGACATGCCGATCAACACGCCGGACATAATGCCCACGCTGCTGGGCCTGAGCGGGATCAAGGTCCCCCGAGGAGTTCAAGGCGCCGACTACTCGCCGGTGCTGACCGGGCGGGTCGAACCTTCGAATGATGCGGCCCTTATAACCTGCCCCTCGCCGTTCGGAGAATGGTACAGGGGCAAAGGCAGGGAGTATCGAGGAGTTCGCACGCGTCGATACACCTATGTTCGGGATCTGAAGGGTCCGTGGCTGCTCTACGACAACCGGACCGATCCGCATCAACTGAAAAATCTTGCAGGCAAGCCGGAATATGCTGATTTGCAGAAGCGTCTCGACCGTATGCTCGGCGATAAGCTCAAGAAGACCGGTGACGAATTCCTGCCGGGAACCAAGTATATTCAGGAGCGGGGGTACAAGGTCAGCGCCCGCGGAACGGTGCCGTACGGGGATTGACGTTCGGTCGCGCTGGCGGCTTGTCTCTCCGGGGTCCCGGGCCTGTATGGGCCTGTATGAGCGACGAGAGCCATGAGAAACCGCTCTGGCAAATCGTCTTCCTGGGGCCGGGCGGAGTGTTCGTAACAGTTGATGAGGCAAATCTTTGTGCTTCCATTCCACCCATGGGCCGGATCTGGATTCCACCGGGTCGAAGTGCGCGCAAAAAAATGGCGACGCCCAGGCGGAGGGAGACCTAGACGTCGCCCAAAGCCGCATCCCTAAAATGCAGGTGGAGGGAGACCTGCATGTAATGGGGTGCAGCGGACAACCAATATCATGTCGGTCTGCTTGGGTTGTGAATCCTGAACCCTGGCAGACTATGACCTAAAATGACCCAGGTCAGATTATAATTCGGCGTTTACAGTCTGCAAGCGTTAACCGATTTTTCTGATATCTTTTTGATTATTCTCTGTCGCAACCAATATTCATATCAAACAGTGTCGGGGTCGTGCTTCGGTCTTTCCGGCGCCGGCGTTGCGGCAATGGCTGTTTGGGACGCCTGACGGGTCTTCCGCCAGACGCCCCAATCCGTGCCATTAAGCTCGGAGCCCTTCCCTGGGCGCCGCACCATTACCCCGGAGTCGGGTCGGAACCCGATCTCCGACGGGATGCTTAACTGCAACTTTCCGACGATCACAGTCGAAACATCTTCAACCGCCGCCCTCCGGCCTTGGGCGATTGAAGCAGGCTGACCGCGCCGTCCAACTGCACGCAGTCAAGCAGTTCTAGCTGCAGCCCAGCGACGAGCCGCAGTTGAAGCATTTGTAACAATTGCCATTCCGCACAGTCAGCGAACCGCATACGTCGCACGCCGGGGCGTCTTCCTGGAAGTGTTCGAACTGGCGATCGACCCGTTCGGCGGGCGCCGATGTACGCTTCGGCGACGAAGCAATCGCCAGACGCAGCGAACTCTGAACCACGGCGGTTCCGGACGCCTTGGTTTCGCCGGGCGATCGTCCCGTCGGGACGTACCCGTTGACGTCAATTAGTGCGTCGGCGGGCCTTGAGACTTCCTTGTCTGAGGCCTTGCCGACGCGGCCAGGTTCCGAGGGTGCATCGTCCTTGACAGCCTCGGGCGCTATCTTGGCTGTTGAATCGCTTGTCTTGTCGCCGGTCTTCGGCTCGCTGCGTTTGGGCAGGTGCTTCTTGCGGTACTCTTCGCCGAGGAACTGAAGCCCGAGCCAGCGGAATATGTAGTCGACGATGCTCTTGGCCATCGGAATGTCGCGGTTGTCGGTCATTCCGTGCGGGTCGAACCGCTGGTGCGAGAACTTCTTGACCAGTGATTCCAGCGGCACGCCGTACTGCAGGCACAGGCTCAGGGCCGTGGCGAACGTATCCATCATCCCGCCGACGGTCGAGCCTTCCTTCGACATGCTGATGAACAGCTCGCCGGGCGTCCCGTCTTCGTAGAGTCCGACGCTGAGATAACCCTCGTGTCTGGCGACCGAGAACTTGTGCGTGATCGACGGTCGTGTCGCCGGGAGACGCCTGCGGTGCGGCTTGCGGGTCGCCGCTTCGAGCTGCTCCTGGCTGATTCCGGTGACCTCGGTGATGGTCTTCTGTGCTTTGCCCGTCGAGGCGTTCTTCGATACGTTCAGCGGCTGGATTCGTTTGGAGCCGTCGCGGTAGATCGCCACGGCCTTGAGGCCGAGCTTCCACGCATCGACGTAAACGCCCCGGATATCTTCAATAGTCGCTTCGGTGGGGATATTGACCGTCTTGGAGATCGCCCCGGAGATAAACGGCTGGGCGGCTCCCATCATGCGGATATGGCCCATGTAATGGATGCAGCGGCTTCCGTTTGCCGGCTTGAACGCGCAGTCGAACACCGGCAGGTGCCCATCCTTGAGCCCTGGCGCTCCTTCGATCGTATCCTGCTGGCTGATGTGCGTCAGTATTCCTTCGATCGTATCGCTGTCGTAGCCGAGCTTCCGCAGTGCCAGCGACACGGTCTGGTTGATGATCTTGAACATCCCGCCGCCGGCGAGCTGTTTGTATTTGACCAGTGCGATGTCCGGCTCGATGCCGGTGGTGTCGCAGTCCATCATGAAGCCGATGGTGCCTGTCGGCGCCAGCACGGTGACCTGTGCGTTTCGGTAGCCGTGCTTCTCGCCGCCGTCGAGCGCTTCGGCCCACGACGCCCTGGCCGCCTCCAGCAGCGGCGCCGGGCACAGTCCGTCGTCGATGTCCTCAACCGCCGTCTTGTGCATCTTGATGACCTTCAGCATCGACTCGCGGTTGGGCTGGAATCTCTCGAACGGCCCGAGGCATTCGGACAACTCGGCGCTGGCGGCGTAGGCCGAGCCGGTAAGCAGCGCCGTAAGCGCCCCGGCCGTCGCCCGGCCTTCATCGCTGTCGTAGGGAAGGCCGAGCGACATCAGCAGGGCGCCGAGGTTTGCGTAACCAAGGCCCAGCGGACGGTAGTTGTGGCTGTTGGTGCAGATTCTCTCGCCGGGATAGCTTGCGTTATCGACGAGAATCTCCTGTGCGATGATGAACACCCTGGTCGCGGCGGCCATTCGATCAGCGTCCATAGATCCGTCTTCGCGACGGAACTTCATCAGGTTAAGGCTCGCCAGGTTGCACGCCGAATCGTTGAGGAACATGTACTCGCTGCACGGATTCGAGGCGCATATCTCGCCGTCGGCGGCGCAGGTGTGCCACTTGTTGATCGTGGTGTGGTATTGAACGCCCGGATCGCCGCAGACGTGCGTGCCTTCGGCTATGCTCTTCAGCAGATCGGCCGCCGGATACTCCACCGACGGTTCGCCCGTGGTCACCGCGCGGGTCCGCCACGACTTGTTTTCCAGTGCGGCGTTCATGAACTCGTCGGTTATCCGCACCGACAAGTTGGCGTTCTGGTACATGACCGAAGCGTACGCCTCGCCGTTGAACGACCCGTCGTATCCCTGCTCGATCAGGGCCCAGGCCTTTTTCTCCTCGACCATCTTGCAGGTGATGAACTCCATGATGTCGGGATGGTCGCATCGCAGGGACTGCATCTTGGCCGCTCGGCGGGTCTTGCCGCCTGAACGAACGACCGCGGCGATCTGGTCGAATATCCTCATGAAGCTCAGAGGCCCCGACGGTGTGCCGCCGCCGGAAAGGCTCTCGCGGCTGGACCGCAGGGTCGACAGGTCCGTGCCGGTGCCCGAGCCGTACTTGAAGAGCATCGCCTCGTCCTGGGCCAGACGCATGATGTCCTCCATCGTGTCGTCGACCGACTGGATGAAGCATGCCGAGGCCTGGGGGTATTCGTAGCTCCTCATCGTGCGTTCGACCTTGCCGGTTTCGGTGTTCCAGTGGCAGTTGCCTTCCGAGCCGTCGACGCCGTACTGGTGGAACAGCCCCACGTTGAACCAGACCGGCGAGTTGAACGCGCCGTACTGGTTGACGCACAGATACGTCAATTCGTTGTAGAACCGCTCGGCGTCGTCGTCGCTGGCGAATACGCCGTCGGACTTGCCGAGATCGGTGATCGTACGCGTGACTCGATTGACCAGATTGCGGATCGAGTTTTCACGCTGGGGGGTCCCATGCTCCCCGTAGAAATATTTGCTGACCACTACGTTAGTCGCCAGTTGGCTCCATTCGGCCGGTTTTTCAATGTCGGTCTGTTCGAAAATCGTGGCGCCCCTGTCGTCGGTTATGTGCGCCGAGGATTCCTCCCAATCGACCTGGTCAAAGGGATTAGTTCCGGGTGTGGAGAACACCTGCGGGATCTTCAGGCCTTTGTCCTTGCTTGGGTCTTGCATCCTTGCCTCCCTCGCCTGGGGGATCTTCGAAACGTTCGAAGAGCCTGTTGAATCCTGCTGCGTCATCGCCACTCTCCCGTCAAAACAGTTGACCGTTTCTTTATCAATCCGATCATGAGAATATTTATTTATGAACGAATGAGCCTGTTTACGTGATAAACCCTGCAACAAGCCGGGAAGACCCAACCGCTCCTTCCGGCGATTACCTTTTCTTTCAAAACCGACGATTCGCCAATTGCCTCTTGGTCTCTTAGCTTCTCGTCAGCTGCCCTGCTGACCTGATCGACCAACGAGTAAAGATCTTAATACTACATGTGGGGGCCAACAAGACAAAAACCACCCAAATGTTGTGATTATTTATAACTCCTTAATTGAATGAATGTTCTGGGGCGTAATTTTTTTTGCCAACAAGGCTGAACACCGGAACATAATACTAACACGTTGTTTTGCGGAAGTCAAGGGCACAATATGATGGGGTATTTCGGGCGAATGTGTACAACCTGTAGGCGGGTTGTGAGGTTTGTGTTAGCTGCATGTTTGTTTATTGTGAGTTGAATGTTGTTTGGCGCCCCTGCGCGATTCGGTAGTCTTTACATGGCCCGCTGTTGTTGTATGCGAAGCAACGAACGACCAATCCGATGATGCCCGAAACATGCGTATTCCTCCCCTCCGTCAGTTTCCGCAAAGAACGGCTGTTTAGTGCATCATAGCGCCGCGGGACGCATTTTCAGGAATCGGCATGGATTCAATGCCGCCGCGAAAGCTACTCGATGACGGCGGCGTATCCGCCGCCCGGAGCCAGCTTGATCTTGAGTATTGATTCGGCGCTTACCGAGGACCTCCCGACAGCGGTGTCGGTTGCTTGTTCAGACGCCTTGGACCCGTCGGCCCAGTAGCGAAGCGTACGCTTTCCCTTGCCGAGGAAATCGAGCTTGAGCGACAGTTCGCGCGGCGTCCAGTCAGTCAGGGCTCCGATGAACCACTTCTTTCCGTTGCGGCGCGCCAGGGCGACGACCTTGCCGAATTCGGCGGTCAGCACCACCGTCTCGTCCCAGGTGGTGGGGACCTCCCGCAGGAACACCATGCTCTCGGCGTTCCTGCGGTACTTGGTCGGCGTGTCGGCCAGCATCTGCAGCGGGCTCAGGAATACCACGTACATTGCAAGTTGATGGCAACGCGTACCGAGACTTGCGGGGTTCTTGAAGGCCTTGCGGAACTTGTCGCTGGTGAAATTGTCCATCGCTCCGGGCGTGTAGTCCATCGGTCCGACGGCCATGCGGATAAACGGCAGCAGGACCGCCATGTCCGGAGAGGCCTTCCGGCTCCACTTGCTCTGCTCGAGGCCCAGCACCGACTCGTGCGTCAACACGTTCGGATACGTGCGCTGCAGGCCGGTGGGTTTCGAGCCGCCGTGGAAATCGACGATCAGCTTGTGTTCGGCCGCTTCGGCGGCGACCCGCACGCAGAAATCCATCATCACCTGGTCGTCACGCTGCATGAAGTCGACCTTGCATCCCTTGATTCCCCACTTGGAGAACTGCTCGAACGCGGCTTTGAAATTGCGTTCCAGCGAGACCGAGGTCATCCAGAGGATCACGCCCACATTCTTCGCCTTGCCGTACCGCACGAGTTCGGCGATGTCGAGTTCGGGAATGACCTTCAGCAGCTTGTCCGGCCCCCTGACGCTCCAGCCTTCATCGAGTATCACATACTCCAGCTTGTTCTTTGACGCGAAGTCGATGTAGTTCTTGTATGTCGCCTGGTTTATTCCCGCCTTGAACGGGACATCAGTGATGTTCCAGGCGTTCCACCAGTCCCACGAGACCTTGCCCGGCTTTATCCACGAGGTGTCCTGCAGGCGGCACGGATCGGCCAGCGTGTAGAGCATCGTCGACGTCAACAGTCCTGCGTCATCGGCGACGAGGAAGGCTCGCCAGGGATAGCTGCGCGCTCCCTTTGTCCGGGCCAGGAAGTCGCAGTATTGCGATACGACGACGGTTCGATCGCCGTTGAGCTTTGTCTTGGCCGGATAGTGGGGAAACACGCTGTCGATTCTTGTCCCGCCGGTTCCCTTGACCCACAGGCCGGGGTATCCCTCCACGTTGACGTCTGTAATCAGGAGTTTTCGTTTGCCGCCCGGATCGACCATCAGGGGGACGCACGCGAACCTTGTCTCCGACGCCTTGGAGATCGGCTGGTGTTTGAATCCGTTTTCCTGGTGAGAGATAAGTCCTTTTCCGTTTGGCTCGGGCCAATACAGCTTGTAGTCGTCGGCGAACGTGAAGGCGAGCTTCTCGCTGTTGACCGTGACCAGGTCCTTCTTGATCCGGGTCTCCCAACGGAACGCCGCGCCGTCGTTGTAGACCCGGACGCGCAGGGCCGCCGGGCCGTCGAACTCCACCAGCGTCTCATTGCAGTATTCCCGGATCTCGGACGCTATGGTGGGGACTGTCGGGATGATCTTATTGTTGATTGTCCTTCGCTGGGAGGCCTTGATCCCGGTCTTCGCCGGATACTCGGTCCCGTCGACAGTGATCGAGACAGGGATGCTCTTGATGATCTCCCTCCCGCCTGCGCTAAGCCGACAAGTCAGGCCGCCGTCGCCATGCATGACCGTGAAAACCACCGTCTTGTCAGGTGATGCGGTGCGAACCTCTTTCGCCAGGGCGCCTGCGTGCGCAACGGCGAGAACTGTCGTCAGAATGATTGCGAGTCTTGTCATCGCGTGTTCTCCTTGATCAGAGACAGGAAACTTGATTTCGACGCGCTGGCGCCGAACCGGTCACAGACAATATGCCCCCCGGTCCGGCCCTGGTCAAGGATGGAATTAAACCCTGTCGATCCGGCTCTGTGTTTGTCGTTCGGAGCCGGGTATCCTCCCATAGATATGTTCTGGCAAACGGCGGCCGGAGGCGACGAATATTGCTGTTTTCTGTTTCAGGGCCGCCCCGAATCATCTAATATGACGGTTTGTGTCGATGCAATGAAATCAAGAAGGAGATTCTCTCCGGTCAGAGCACAATTGCAGTGCAGATCGTTTCGATCGTGCAACTGGTGTGGTTCGCACTGAATTCCACGCTGATGTCCTGCCGTCAATCCGGGCAGTGCTGCGGTGTATTTCTTTTTGCGCATACGGGGATTTCATGTCTGCTGCTGGCGGCCG
>Ga0180435_10002449_pt1 | contig 18901 bp, 17 predicted proteins | sample SS_ome_3_FD_132467 | JGI IMG/M metagenome (GOLD analysis project Ga0180435, IMG submission 132467) | Hypersaline lake sediment archaeal communities from the Salton Sea, California, USA - SS_3_S_1 metaG | ecosystem: Environmental > Aquatic > Non-marine Saline and Alkaline > Hypersaline >...
CGCGTCTGCGTTGCAGCCGTACGCGTCTGCGTTGCAGCCGTACGCGTCTGCGTTGCAGCCGTACGCGTCTGCGTTGCAGCCGTAGGTGAACGGGGAGGGACATGTGGCGGTTCGGATCGCTGTCGTCGCGCTCTATCTCTGCATCGTTCTGGGCATAGGGCTCGCCGCCCGCCGCCACCGACGGGACGCGGCCGCCCCTGGTGCGTCCGGATACTACCTCGCGGGGCGGCTGCTTGGTCCGCTCGCGGTCCTTGCCACGATGGCGGCGACCAACTTCAGTGGCTTCACGGTTGTCGGGTTCGCCGGCGCGGGGTATCGGATCGGGCTCGGGTTCTACCCCGTCATGGCGGTCGGTACGGGTCTGATGGCGGTTTCGTTCGCGGTCGTCGGACTGCCCGCCCATCGAATCGGCCGTCGTCTTGGTCTGGTCACACCGGCCGAACTCATCGGGGCGCGCTTCGGCCGCGGCGCGGCGGGAGTGACAGCGGGTGCCATGGCGCTGTTCACACTTCCGTATCTGGCCATCCAGCCGATGGCGGCCGGATACGCGCTCGAGGCGCTCCTCGGCATTCCGTACGTCATTGGGGCGGCGCTCGTCACGGTCATCGTCCTGATCTACGTACTCGCCGGCGGTATGCGTTCGGTCGTCTGGACGGACGTCGCGCAGGGGGTGCTGATGACGATCGTGCTGGCTGTCGGGCTTCTCGCGGTCGTGCGCGCGACCGGCGATAGCGCGTTCGCGACGCTCGCCGAGCGCTTTCCCGCGCTCACGGCGCGCCCGGGCGGGGACGGGAGTCTCATCGTCGGGATCTGGGCGAGCTACATGCTGTTGTGGTTCCTCGCCGATCCGATGCTCCCGCAGTTGTTCCAGCGGTTCTATGCCGCGCGGGGAGAGAGGTCCATCGTTGTCAGCATGGCACTCTACCCCATCGTCACAGCGATCCTCTTCTTCCTTCCTGTAGCCATAGGAGCGCTCGGGCGTCTTCACGTCCCGGGTCTTGCAGGGAAGGAGGCGGACCGCATCCTCCCGATGTTGATGGAGAGCCTCGGCGGCGATTGGCTGGCCGCGCTGGCGTGCGCGGGTCTGCTTGCCGGCATCATGTCGACGATGGACTCACAGCTGCTGACCATGGGCTCGGTCATCGAGCGCGATGTGTTCCGCCGCGGGCGGGACGGGCGCGGAGCCGCGGGTCGCATAGCAATCGTCGTGATGGCCATCGGCGGGTTCCTGTTGTCCATCAGGCCGCCTGCGTCGATCCTCTCCGTTGCGACCCAGGCGTTCGCCGGGCTGGCAGTGCTCTTCCCGGCGTTCTTCGCAGCCATCCACGTCCGCCGTGTATCTGCTACAGGCGTGATCACCTCGATCATCGCCGGTGAGCTCATCGTCGCGCTCTCGCACGCCGGCGTGCTGAGTTGGCCGGGCATGCTGACGGTCGTTCCGGCAGCGATGGTCGCGACGGTCGTGCTGCTCGTGGACGTTCTCATCAGGCGGGTGGCACCCGATCGACGCGACCCGGGTGTCGATGAGGACTGGTTCGAGGACTCATCAAGCGGTCTGGGACGCACCAGACTGATCGGATGGAGCGCACTCGTCGTCGCGCTGTTCGTGCTGTCGGTGGACTGGTGGAGGTTCGGCGCGCCGTCGACGATCGTCGCCGGGCTACCCGGGTGGGTGTGGTACTTCCTCGCGTTGTCGGTGCTGGCGTCGCTGTCATTCGCCCGTCTCGGGCTGCGTCTGCTCCGCTACCGCGATGGCGGCTCGGCCGTCACGTCTCCGAAGACCGACTCGACGAACTCCAGCGGCAGGAGGTAGATGTCGTCCCGGTCGGGGCGCATCACGTACCACATGTCGCCGTCGCCGCCGCCGAAGAGAACGCTCTGCGGCGGGCCGATGGCGAGACGGACCGTCACAGAACCCAGGCCTTCGCTCCCGTCCTCTCCGAAGCCGCATGCAGCGGGAGACCGCCTGCTCTCGAATCCCACGGCATCGAGTTCCGCGAGCGAGAACAGAAGCGCGTCGACGAACCGCTTATCGACATCCTGGTCGACCGGCCGCGTCATGTGCCATCGGCCGTCGACCGGCACGATGACCATCATCTCACCCCGATTCACGAGTTCCAGGCCGACGACGTCGGGCAGTTCGAACGACGTGATCCGATGATCACGCCAGTCATCGAACGGCAGCCTGAACATGTCCGCCAATCCATCCGGTGAGACGAACACGCCACGCTCTCCCTCCGGCAGCATGAAGACCTGTGACGGTCCCGGAGCGTCCGATCCGATCCGCACATCGATGATAGGGCGGTCGGACGATGTGACGACGATCCGTCCTGTGCCGCCGTTGGCGAGACCCAGCGTGCCGAGCTGGTCTTGTCCGCCGGGGACGATGTCGCCATGCCTCGATCGGGCAAGGAGATCGAGCAGATCTTCGACCAACTCGTCGTCGGCGCGACCGCGCCCCTCATGGAGAGCTATCCACCAGCCATCCGCGTCGCGCTCGAACGAGAGGTCACTGTCTCCGCGCGTGATCTCAACGGCGTCGGCGGCCGCAGCGGAGAGTCCAGGGAACAGTGGTGCATCGCCCTCGTCGCAGCCCGAGAGAGAGACCGCTGCGACCAGCGTTGCGCCGAGAAGCGCCCCGCGCATGAGAGAGCTCTTGGTCCATGAGGGCACTGGAGTCTCCTTGTTCGTCGTGAATCTGTCTCAGGTGGCGATTATGGCGCAACAGGGCGAGGGCTTCAAGTCGCGAAAGCTCCTACAGCAGTTGCGTTTCCGCCTCCTGGTGTGTCCGGCATGGTCCATCGGGGCGCGTCGGCCGGGGCGTATACCCCCGCGAGGGACGGCGGGCCGGGAGCGATTGTTCAGTGGACGCACGAAGTCCTCGCGGGATTTGCCTTGACCTCTGGATTTCCCGTGTGACAGAATGGTGTGCGGTTCGAGAGAACCGACAACCGGACTCCCAACAGTCATCTCCGCTTTCGGAGATCAGGAGAAGCACCGTGTCCAAGGGGTCGACAGCAAGATGCCTCTCACACATCTGTCTTCTGGAGACAGGTGTATTCGTCGGACTCCATGTCGGTGGGCACGCGCTTCCGGATTCAGTGGCGAGTACCAGGTGTTGGACGAACGTACCTGCGGACCGGATACCGATGGCCGGTTCGGGGCAGATGACGATACTATGACCGTTCGCGGCCGAGGGGCGTAAGCCCTGTCGGCCGCGACTGGTTTTGAGTGCCGGGGACACTCTGGGGGTGCGTCGAGCGAGAAGACGGGCAAAATTCTTGGTGCCAGGAATGCGTCAGCCGCAGCCCGGTTTGATCGTAGAGCGACCGTACCTCCGGAGTTCCCTGTCTATCAGGAAGCGCTCCCGCATTGCGGGGGCGCTTTCTCGTGGTGATCGACCGCGCGGAACCTCAATCGATGCGCTTTCCTGTTGCACGGTCACGCTTGCCTCGCTACGCTGTGGTACGTGGTGCATCGAAAGGTGGGGGACGGGAATCGCCTGATATCCTACCGGCATCGATGTGGAGGGAAGCGGCATGGAGAGATCGCAGTTCAAGGAAACGCTGGAGTTCGCCATCCAGCAGGAACAGGAAGCCGTCGATGCCTACACGGCGGCGGCGGAGATGGTCACCCGCGCGAATATCGCCGATATGCTCCGCGGACTTGCGAAGCAGGAGGTCGGGCACAAGCGGCGGCTGATGTCCATCGACCTGAGCGGGATCTCTGAAGCGCACGTTCGCGACATCCCCGATCTGAAGATCGCTGAGTACGCAACCGATGTGGACTTCTCGCCGACGATGGACTATCAGCAGGTACTCACCGTCGCGATGAAGCGCGAAGAGACGGCACGCAACCTCTATCTGCATCTCGCATCTATCAGTGACGAGTCGGAGCTCCGCGAGCTCTTCGAGTTCCTGGCGAGCGAAGAGGCCAAACACAAGCTCCTTCTCGAGAAGGAGTACGACGAGAACATTCTGACCGAAAACTAGATGGAGTACGGACCCACGTTCCGCGTGCAGCGACACGCGAAGGAGGATCCCTGATGATCCAGTATCTGAATGAGGATGAGGTCTACAGGGTCGGCATGTGCATCGAAGAGGCCGGACTCGACTTCTATACGAAGATGGCTGAGAAGGCCGACGATCTCGCCACGAAGCGCATCTTCAAGCGGCTGGCGAAGGACGAGAAGGCGCACCTGGCGTTCTTCGAGTCGCTGGAGCTCGAGACCAAAGGCGGCATGGGCAAGCAGCCGGCCGAGGTTGACGCCGATGTCTCGGCCTATGTCTGCTCGCTCGTCGACGGCGGCATCTTCAGGCACATAGGCAGCATGGAGAAGATGCTCAAGCGCAAGTTCGATCCGGAGTCCGCGCTCGAACTCGCGCTCCAGGTCGAGAAGGACGCTGTTCTGTACTACACCGAGGCCTACCTCGCCAGCAGGAAGCGCAAGGCGAAGAAGGCGCTCGAGCGACTGATCGATGAAGAGAAGGGTCACGTGACGCAGATCTCGAAGCGTCTGGAGAAGGTCCGCAAGGCTAAGGAGAAGGGGAAGTAACATGAAATACCGATGCATGGTCTGCGGGTACGTCTACGATCCCGACAAGGGTGATCCGGAGAACGGCATTGATCCACAGACGCCTTTCGACCAGCTGCCCGACGACTGGGTCTGCCCGGTCTGCGGAGCGTCGAAGGACCAGTTCGAAGAGGCGTAGACAAGCGATCTCGGCTCGCGGTCATCGTGTTCGGAGCGTCAGCTCCGGCTGACCGCGAGCCGTTCTTCATCTCGGGGGGTGTCTGATGCGCATCGTCATCATTGGAAACGGGATCGCCGGCGTCACGACGGCTCGGCGGATCCGCGAGCTCGATGACAGCGCGGATGTTCAGATCATCACCTCGGAGCCGTATCACTTCTACTTTCGTCCGAAGCTCCCCGGACTCATCGCAGGAGAACTCGAGCTCGACGATGTGCTGGCGTTTCCCGCCGACTGGTACGCATCGAAGCGTATCGATGTCCGGCTGTCCACGACCGTCGCGTCCGTGGATCCGGCAGCCCACACACTCACGCTTGATGCTGGTGAGACGGTCGAGTGGGACAAACTCATCGTCGCCAGCGGCGCGAACGCGTTCGTCCCGCCGATCCCCGGTGTCGATCTCGACGGCGTCTTCTCGGTCCGGAGCGCAGGTGACGCGCTCGCGCTTCGCGAGTGGGCTCGGAACCGCAAGGAAGCGGTCGTCATCGGCGGCGGCCTTCTCGGACTCGAATCTGCGCGCGGCCTCTGTCACAGCGGGCTCGATGTGACGGTGCTCGAGTTCGCTGACTGGCTCCTCCCTCGCCAGCTCGACGAGGACGGCGCCGCGCTTCTCCAGCGCGCTGTCGAGAAGATCGGCATGACGATCCTCACGTCAGCACACACCGAGACCATCGAAGGCAGCGGGAGCGTGACCGGCGTCACGCTCAAGGAAGGCCGTACGATCCCGGCGGAGGCTGTTGTTGTCTCCACCGGCATACGGAGCGCCATCTCGTTCCTGGAGGGCAGCGGTATCGCGACCGACCGCGCCGTCATCGTGGATGAAGGGATGCGGACGAGCGCCCCGGATGTGTACGCTGTCGGAGACGTCGCCGAGTTCGAGGGAGTGACCTGGGGCATCGTGCCCGTCGCGATCGATCAGGCCGAGGTCGCGGCCCGATTCGCCACGGGGGATGAGTCGGAGCCGTACATTCCCGTTCCGCCCTCGAACACCCTCAAGATCACCGGTATTCACGTCTTCTCCTCCGGAGAGTCCGCCTGCGGGCCCGAGGGGTGCGTGGAGTACGTCCTCTCGGATGAGTCGGCGGGCCTGTACCGGAAGGTGGTTCTGCAGGACGGCATCATCGTCGGCGCGATCGTGATCGGTTCACGGACCGGTGTCCGTGAACTCGGGACGATGATCGAGCGGGGACTCGATGTCGGACGCCACGGGGACGCACTGGTGACCGAGACGTTCGACTTCAAGGCCGCTCTGGGGTAGAATCCTCCCACACGTCCCGCGCGCCTGCCACGGCCACGGGGCATCGAACCGACCACATCGACCCACCTGCAGGGCCGGCGACCGGCTCGTCGCCGCGACCGGAGGGATATCCATGTCTCGATACATGTGCAGACGGCGACCGATCGTCCGGCTCGCGCGCCGGGCGCTGATGCTGTGTCTCCTTGTCGTGGTCGCAACGGCGTGCTCACCAGCTGCGGTCTCGGGAGATCTCACCACGGAGAGTGGGGAGGTCTCGGCGCTCAGGAAGGTGCGATTCGTCTTCACACCCGATCGGGACTACAAGAACGTGTTTCTCGCCGGGACGTTCAATGGGTGGAGCACCGACGAAACACCGATGCAGCGAGTCGGGGAGAGCTTCCAGCTGATGCTCCTCCTGACCGAGGGTGAGTACCAGTACAAGTTCGTCGCGGACGGCAACTGGATCACCGACGAGACCGCCGGCGCATTCCGCGATGATGGTTACGGCGGGCGAAACTCCGTCGTGGAAGTCGACTCGTCGTTCGAACCCGTTGCGATGCAGCGCGGGGACGGGGCGATCGTCACCGCGGGGCTTGCACACAGCGAGGACGCGTGGGAGCGGACGGTGACGCCGAACGGCAGCGTGATTCTCCGCGTCCGGGCGTGGGCGGACGATGTGGAGCGCGTGTCCGTCTGGGTCGACGGGGAGTCGTCTGGCGGCTACCGGATGGAGCTCTCCGATACCGATGGGCGGCACGACTACTTCACGCGCGAGCTCTCGCTCGGCGACAGCTTCGCGTATCGGTTCGCACTCACCGATGGCGAGACGGTCGTCTGGCTCGGCCCGCGCGGCATCGTCCCGGCCGAGTCGATGGACGAGGCAGGCCTCTTCGTTCTGCGGACATCCGACTACGCGCAGTTCGAGACGCCCGACTGGGTCAAGGAGGGCGTCTTCTACCAGATATTTCCGGAGCGCTTCCGAAACGGAGACAGGTCGAACGATCCTGACTTCTCCGAGTGGTACTACGAGGGACGGACGTCCCTGCCGCCCTCGGGGAAGACGGATGGCGAGTACTTTCATCTCGTCGACGACTGGTACGATGTCGAGGGGCTCTCCGGAAGCCCATACCGGACGGACGGGAAGCCGGACTGGTACTCGTTCTACGGGGGCGATGTGGCCGGCCTCAGAGAGGGGCTCGACTACCTCGAAGACCTCGGCGTCACCATCCTCTACTTCAACCCTCTGTTCGAGTCCAAGAGCAGTCACAAGTACGATGCGGCAGACTACCGTGTGATCGACCCGCACATGGGGACCAACGAGGAGTTCGCGGAGTTCGTCGCCGAGTGTCACGAGCGCGGTATGCGCGTCATCCTCGATCTCGCCATCAACCATACCGGCGAGACCCACTGGGCATTCTCCGACACGCGGGAGAAGGGCGTCGAGTCAGAGTACTGGGACTGGTACGAGTGGCACCGCTGGCCGCTCCCGGAGGATGAACTGAGCGGCGGCAAGGAGGACTACGACTGCTGGTGGGGTTTCGGGCAGATGCCGAACTTCAATTTCGACCTCTCCCGGCCGAACGATCAGGAGCCGGGCGTCACGGCTATCACCGATGCCGAGCCGAACTGGCCGCTCGTCGATCACCTGCTCGACGTGGCCGAGTACTGGCTTGCCGAGATCGACATTGACGGATACCGTCTCGATGTCGCGGGTGAGGTTCCGTTCTGGTTCTGGGAGCTCTTCCGCGAGCGCGTCAAGAGCGTCAAGCCCGACGCGTATATCAACGGCGAGCTCTGGGGGCCGTCTCCCCGATATGTCAACGGGCGGTACTACGATGCCGTGATGAACTACGCGTACTTCCGCGAGCCCGTGCTCGGCTTCATCGCGAGGGGGAGCAAGACCGCCGAGGAGTTCGACCGCGACCTGGCGCCCGGGCGGCTCATCTATCCTCAGGAGGGTGTGCTCGCTCAGATGAACCTCGTGGGGAGTCACGACACATCCAGGTTCCTTCGCGAGTGCGGCGGCGATCACGCGAAGGTGCGGCTTGCAGCGCTCTTCGCCATGACCTACGTGGGTGCGCCCCATATCTACTACGGGGACGAGATCGCTATGGACGGCGGCCCTGATCCCGACTGTCGCCGTCCGTTCCTCTGGAACTGGCAAGAGGACCCGGAGCGAGCGGCGATGCATGGGTACTTCCGTGACCTCATCGCCATCCGTCGTGATCACCCGTGTCTCGTCTACGGCTCCTTCAGGACGCTGCTGGCGCGCGGACCGATCTACGCATACCGCCGTGACGGAGACGATGGTTCGGCCGTCGTTGTGATGAACGCATCGAGCGAGGGGCGGACGGTCAACGTACCGCTCGGGACCGCGTCCGACACCGGAGGGGGCGATGGAGTGGCCGTGTCGATGGTGGTTCGTGATGCCGTAAGCGGGGAGACGTTCGAGCCCGCCGAGATCAGCGGAGATCTCGTGATGACCGTGACCTTGGCGCCCCACGAGGGCTCCGTGTTCATCCTCGAGAGCATGCCCGCTGACTGAGGAGGTCACGGGCCGACGTAGAGGCGAGAGGAGAATCATGCGCGACATTCTGAAGACCATCGCCGCGGACGCGAAACACTGGACCGAACTGCGGGTTCACGACCGTCGTGCGCTCCAGATCATGGTGCGAAAGGAGACGCTCGAGACCGCAGCGTACCGGAAGACCTGCGGTGTCGGCGTGCGTGTCCTCGTGAACGGAACCTGGGGGTTCTCGAGCACGGGGAGCCTTGAGAGGTTGGACATCGAGCGGGCCGTCCGTGACGCGACGGCCTCCGCCGAGGCTTCATCGGCCGGCAGGCTCGAGAAGATCGAACGTCTGGCCGATTGCAAGCTGGCCGTCGGTGACTTCATCAGCGGGAACGCCGCCGAACTGGCGACGCACTCGACCGAGGAGAAGGCGGCTCTCGTGATCGACGCCGAGAAGCGGACGCGTGAAGCATCCGACCGCATCCGATCTGCTACGAGCCGCTACACGGAGCTCATCGACGAGAAGTGGATCGTCTCCACCGACGGCGCGGACGCGCACATCGAGGACGCGAAGGCTGAGTTCGTTATCATGGCCACGGCCGCGTCCGGTGACGACATGGTCATGAGCTACAAGGGCGCAGGCGTGACCGGCGGGTGGCCGGAGCTCTTCGCAAGGTGGACTCCCGAGGAGCTCTCGGGCCGGGTGGCGAAGACCGCGGTCGATCTGCTCGACGCTCCGTACGCCCCGGGCGGCAGGTCGACCGTCGTGCTGGCGCCCGACCTCGTGGGGCTTCTCGCACATGAGGCCATCGGCCACACGGTCGAGGCCGATTTCATCCTCTCGGGCTCCGCAGCCGCAGGCAAGATGGGTGAGAAGGTGGCGAGTGAACACGTCACACTCGTCGACAGCGGTCCAGCGTATGTCGGCTCGGAATCCGCCGGGGGCGTCGTCCTCGTCGATGATGAGGGTGTTCCCACGGGGAAGACGGTCGTCATCGAGAACGGCGTGCTCACATCGTACCTTCACGACCGCGAGTCGGCAGCTCGGTTCGGCGTGGCGCCGACCGGCAACGCGCGGGCCTGGCTCTACCGGGACGAGCCGATCATCAGGATGCGGAACACGTACCTGGAGCCGGCGAACGGCGACGCGAAGACACGTGACGAGCTCGTGGCCGGTATCGACGACGGGTTCCTGCTCAAGGGAGCCAACAGCGGTCAGGCGGACGCGACCGCCGAGTTCATGTTCGGGGTCCAGGAAGCATACGAGATCAAGAAGGGGAAGCTCGGCAGGCTCATGCGCGGGGCCACGATCTCCGGTGACGCATTCGAAGTGCTCAAGAGCGTCGACGCCGTGAGTTCCGACTTCGAATGGGCGATCGGAACCGGGCATTGCGGGAAGGGCCAGCCGGCCAAGGTTGACGGCGGTGGTCCGTACGTCCGGTGCGAACTGACGATCGGCGGCCGATAGCGCATGTCCGAGCCGTCGGAGGATCCCACATTCGAATCCACGGAACGAGGATGGAACGATGGACGAGCTTCTCAGAACCTGTGACCTGGCGGTTGGGATGGCCCTGTCGGCGGGAGCCGACGAGGCGGAGGCGTTCGCCGCAACCTCTCACGAGGTCAACGCCGAGCTCCAGAAGAACGACATCCAGGTTGCGAAGAGCATGACGAGCGCCGGACTGGGCATTCGTGTCTTCAAGAACGGGAGCCTCGGCTTCTCATCGGTGAACAGCTTCGGCGAGAGCGAGATCAACGAGGCTGTCGACCGCGCGGTCGCCATCGCGTCGGTCGTACCCGCAGACGAGCATTCGGGGCTGCCCATGCCGGCGGAGATCACACCGATCGACGGCATCTATGATGCGGCGATCGAACGATACGGCGTCGAGCACGCCGTCGAGGACGCGCTGACGATGCTCCGCGAGGCGAAGGGTGTCGACGAGCGCGTCACGATCGACGGTGGTGGGATCGAGGCGGGGCGGGGTACCAAGGCCGTCGTGAACTCGTACGGTGTGCGCCAGTCGGAGCGTTCGAGTCTCATCATGTGCTACATCATGGGAATGGCGCGCGACGGCGATGCCATCTCGTCGTTCGACTACCAGTTCGACAATTCGCACAGGGCCGACGGCATCGACCCGGGGGCGGCCGCGCGGGAGTTCGCCGTCACGGTGATCAGCTCGCTCGGCGCGGTCTCGGGAGAGAGTTTCAAGGGGACGGTGGTGCTGGCGCCGAAGGCAACGACGGAGATCATCGTCCATCCGATCGAGTACTCCGTTCTGGCGTCCGCCGTTCAGAAGGGGACGAGCCGGTTCGCGGACAAACTGGGTGACTCGGTCGCGAGCGAGCTGATCACCGTGACGGACGACTCGCGCCTCGAGAACGGGTTCTCGACGCTGTCGTTCGACCGAGAGGGGCTCCCGCCCAGCGTGCTGCCGCTGCTCGAGAGCGGCGTGGTCAGGAACTTCCTTTATGACTCATACACGGCCCGACGCGCCGGTCGGTCAAGCACGGGACATGCCGGTGGCGGCGCATCGTCGATTCCATCGGTGTCCGCGACGAACGTCGTGATGGCGGGTGGGGCTGTTGCCGTTGAGGACATGATCGCGGGTGTTGACCGCGGCGTCCTCGTGACGCGCTTCTCAGGGAATACGGACCCGGCCAGCGGTGACTTCTCGGGCGTGGTGAAGGGTGGTCACATGATCCGGAGCGGGAAGCTGGCGGAGCCGCTCACGGGCACGCTGATCGCGGGAAACGTCTTCGATCTTCTGCCGAACGTCAGCGCCGTGTCGCGGGAGACGGAGCGGCTCTTCAACGTCGTGGCTCCGTATGTGCGGCTCGACGGCGTGTCCGTGACCAGCGGGTAGGGGAGAACGAACTTGACAACGGCCCTTGGGATTCGATAGCCTTCGTGAGCCAATCCCTCAAGGGTACGCAAGATACGAAACTCGCAGCGTTCGTGGAGTGCGCGTTCCACGAACGCGCTCCAGTGGAACGTCGATCGCCCGTCGGCGGTTGGTGCTCTGCGAACGAGGAGGAGCGACATGCGGTCCATCGCCATCGTGAATCAGAAGGGCGGCTGTGGAAAGACCACGACCGCTGTCAACCTCGCGTCCTTTCTCTCCGATTTCGGGAAGCGTGTTCTCCTGATTGATATGGATCCGCAGTCGCACGCATCCATCGGGCTCGGCGTCGACACCGAGAGTCTCGACGTATCGACCTACGACGTTCTGATGAACCCGCATGCCGGCATCGCCGATGTCGCCGTTCCGACAGGGGAGACGCTTGAGGTCGTTCCATCGAACGTCGTGCTGTCGGCCATCGAGCAGCAGCTCTCCGGCCAGCCCGATCGGGAGAACCGGTTGAAGAAGAAGCTCGAGGGCGTGGAAGAGCGCTACGACTACGTGCTCGTCGACTGTCCACCGAGCGTCGGTCTTCTGACGTTCAACGCGATCGTCGCGTGTCGTGAGGCGATCGTCGTGATGGAGCCCTCCTACTACGCTCTCCACGGCGCGATGAAGGTGCTGGACACCATCGGTCTTGTCCGCGAGCAGCTTGGACTCCGCAAGCGAGTTCGCGTGCTCCTGACCATGTTCGATGGCCGCACCAGGTTTTCACAGGACTTCCTGCGTGAGGCGAATGTGCGATTCGGCCGGGAGTTGTTCGACACCGTCATCCGACGTACCGTCCGGTTCCGCGAGGCGGCGAACTGGGGCGTGGCGATCTCTCACTACGCGCGGACGAGCACCGGAGCGCGTGACTACAAGTCGCTGGCTCGTGAGGTCGTCGCCGACGAGGAGAAGCTGGCGGAGGCCGAGGACGTGCCGGTTCGGCAGGCGGAGCAGGCCGGTCTGGAGCCGGGGATGGACGAGTGGATCCTCTCGCAGCCGGGACCGCACTTCGTCGAGGGCGGCATCCTCTTCTCGCTCGTCGCGCCTGAGGCCAACGACGTCGAGCTCATCGGCAGCTTCAACAAATGGGACCGCGAACACGGTATCCGGCTCCAGCGGAACAGCAATGGCGTGTGGCATACGACCGTGGAGCTCGACGCCGGCCGGCATCTCTACAAGTTCGTGGTCGACGGGGCGTGGCGCCCCGACCCGGCGAATGAGAACAGAACGCAGCCGAACGGCGACTGCGTTCTCGAGGTCTACAAGCGCGACTAGCCGCACCACAGACAGAGTCGTTTCACAGACATCTTCGGACCCGACACCATGAGTGACAGCGCAGGCAAGAAGACTCCGAAGAGCCTCGCAGACGTATCCCACCTCTTCTTCTCGAAGACGGGCCCTGCGGAGGACGACGATACCCGCGTGGCTGCTGCCGCGCCCGCCATCGGCGGCGCGACTGCAGGTCGCAGGACGCGGCTCTTCGTCGTGACCGGCGGTACCGGGGCGCCCGGCAAGTCGACGGTCGCCGTCAGTCTCGCGCACGCCTTCCAGACGACGGGCAGTGTGGCCGTGCTGGACGCCGATCCCCGTGTCCCGAACGCGCGATTCTACATGGGTGCACCGTCCTGGCACTATCTGACGCCTCTGATCGGTGAGGGGCAGGTGTCGACCATCCGACTCGAGTCGGGTCTGGTCTCGGTCGATTGTACCGGCACGCGGCGGGCGGACGATGTCATCGCCTCGGGTCGCGAGATCTACCTCGACATCGAGGGTGAGCCGCGGGGCTCGGTGTCATCCGTCGTCATCGACGTGCCGAGCGACAGGCTTGAGTGGATCGCGCCGGTCGCCGACCGCGTCGGTCTCTTCGTGGTCGTCGCCCGTCCGGGATGGGACGGCTTTGAGGAGGCCTTCGGCGTCCTCAAGCGCCTCTCGGTCGACCTGGGCGTTCGCTCGGCGGGGCTCATCGTGAATCATGTGCCGGACAACGACTACGCCGCGAAGTTCTATGCGAAGACGCGGGCTGCGGCGGAGCGTCTGTTGTCCATGGAGATGCATTTTCTCGGCGGGATGGTTCGCGAGGAGTCGCTCGCGAGCGAGCAGCGGGAGAGGGGTTCGGTCATCAGGAATCGGCCGGATACGGTGTTCGCTCTCATGCTGCGTGAGGCGGCCTCGAAGGCGCTCGGTTCCGAGGAAGCCGGACAGGCCTCATAGGCATGGGATCGGGACAACACGAACGGAGCGACACCATGAGCAGACGGATCGAGAGACTCCATACCGTGGAACCGGGAGAGCTCAGGCGATTGGCCTGTGCCGCGGCGGAACAGATTCGCGAGGGTGCGACGATCGTCGACGACGATGCGCAGGGACCGACCGGGATCGACCTCATCCTCGCCGGAGAAGACGGGAGCCCCGTACTCGTCGATATCGTTGGAGGCGACGCGAACGCGGTCCCAACCCGCCTGTTCGAACACGTCGAGTGGATGGAAGCCAATGCCAGGCTGTTCCAGCGCGCGTATGCCGGAAGCGGTCTCGTCCGCGTCGAGCATCCGGTGTTCGTGTTCGTGGCGCCGGAGTTCCCGGAGGCCGTCACGAGAGCGGTGTCCGCGGTCGAGGATGTCTCGGTCGAACTCGTTCGAGCCACACCGTTTCTCGTCGATTCGAAGCCGGAGCTGCTGCTCGAACGAGTCGAGTACCAGCCGCGGACAACGACGAGCCGCGCCGTCACGCGTCGGACGCAGGAACTCGACACGGAGAGCAGGTCATCCTTCGAGTCGAAGATCGAGTCCGAGGGAGTGCGGTCCCTCTTCTCGCTGTTCAAGTCAGGAGTCGATGGGCTGGATGGACGAATCGCTGCTGTCGAGCACGCCGGAGGGGTCGTATTCGAGCTCGACGGTCATCGCCTCGCGGCCGTCGGCGTCTCCCCGGGGAGCTTCACCGTGGCCACAGGCGACCCTTCGCTCAATCCCATCGTCGTGTCGGACAGGATCTCGCTTGAGCGCGCCCTCAACGCAGTCATCTCGTTCTTCGTCAGGGAAGGGCAGGGGAGCGGGAACGGTGAGGACGTCGCGACCGACGAAGCCGGTCAGGAGCGCGGCGAGCTGCGCCGGATCTGGGGTGACGGGATCACACGGGATGAACGGTAGGCAAGGCTCCAGGGCACAAAAAAACGGCCCATTCGGGCCTTCATAATCTACAAGCCGGTTTCCTCCCCGGATTGCGCAGCACTTTCTAATCTTTCTCCTCCATCTGTATCTCGTTATGACAGAGCAAGTTACAGGCGCAAGACGATGTGAGTCTCTAGGACAGGAGTCCTCCGCCCTGCTCCGCCTCCCTGAATATCGCTCGGATCGCCGTCACCTCGGTCGATACCGTGCGTCGTGAGACGCCGATCGTCTCGGCGATCTCCTCCTGCGTGAACCCCTGAACGAGGGCATAGAGGACCTGCTGTTGCCTCGGTGTGAGCAGCGCAATGGTCTCGTTCATCTCCATCGAGAACGAGAAGATGTCGTGTGCGGTATCCGAGGGCGCCTGGCCGATGACCGTCTGCCACTCCTGCGGAACCGAGCGCAGAACCTCCGGATCGACGTCACCGAGTATGCCATAGGTGACGACCTGGCGTTCGAGGTCACCATCCGGGCAGTCGACCGCCGTCCTCGTCATAAAGTGTATCGCGCGCCACCGGGCTCCCGAAAGGTACCAGCTGCGGGTCCTGCCCTCCGGCGCCTGCCAGATATGGATGCGCATCTCCTGGGCGAGGTCCTGCCGGAGCATGTCGTCGGGGGTCAACCCCGTCACGATCTTCGCGATATCGCGCTCGAATTCCTGCCACTTGTCCATAACTCTGATTCTCTCATGTGTTCGATGTGCCTGTCAAGGCGGCGGCGCGGAGTTCAAGGTGCGGCCCAGTGGCCTGTTGACACCGTAACTTCTGCACCTCTAGAATGTCGTTACAAGTTTCATGCCTCAAGTTCGAGTGTGACACCGATGAGTGCGCTGACTCCTTCCGGGGCCGGGGAGACGGCGAGGCAACGACACCGGCTCTCGCTGAGGAGGTACACATGAGACGGATGAGCAGATTCATCGCCTTCGTTCTGCTCGCGGCGTTTGCCACCGCGCTGTTCGCCGGCTGCGCCGTACAGTCCACCGGCACGACCGGCGGCGAGGATGACGGCCTGCCAGACGATCCCCGGCTCATCTACAATGAGCTCGAGGAGATCGACATGGATATCGCGAATCGCGAAGAGGAGATCATGGCGCACAAGGTCGAGCAGCAGATGGAGGACGGGGCCGAGATTCGCGATGCCATCCGCCGTCTGGAGATGGAGCTCTACAACCTTGAGGGTCGGAAGGCAGCGCTCGAGGAGCGTCTTGAGGAGCTCAAGGCCATGGGCAAGGCCTGATCCGAGCCGACCGCCGCGGCCACGAGAACCTGAAATCCGCGCACATACATCACGATGGAGGTACCCCCGTTGAACGAACGGTTTCGAGCACTGCTGATGCTCATTCTCGTGCTTGCGTGCGCGACGCACGCTACCGGGGCCGAGCCCGCCACAGGACTCTGGTACGACGTGACGCTCGACGGCGTATCGATGGGGTATTCGCGGGAATGGGTGGAGACGGCGGACGATGGCAACCTCACCACCTGCGTCTATACCCGGATGTTCGTGATGCGCAACACCGACCTCATCAAGCTCGAGGTGAGCGAACGCTGGACGGAGACCCCGGACGGACGTCCTCTTGAGTACCACATGACGACGGATACGTCCGAGCGCGAGACGAAGGTCGACTTCATTCTGCAAGGGGAGACCGCAAGGCTCAGGCGCGCGATCGGCGATGATGCTACGATCGCGAGCATCCCGGTGCCCGCCGGTCTCCTGTTCCCCGCGGCCGTGAAGCGACTCTTCGTCGAGCGGGGGTCTTCAGAGGGAACGAGCTACTCCTATCTCGGTTTCCACGCCGAGACCGAGACCATCGCGACCTACACGGTCAGCGTCGATGGCCGGGAGATCCTCGAAATGCTCGGCCGCGATGTCGAACTGACGCGATATACCGTGGAGTGTGACGCCAGCCCGGGGCTTCCGGTTCTCGAATGGCGCGACGCGGAGGGCGTGCTCTGGAAGTACGAACTTCCATCGGCAGGCATGATCCTCACCAGGACGACGCAGGAGGAGGCGCAGGCGGAGAAGGAGGCCTTCGACCTTCTGACGGCAACGGCCGTCCCGACGAACATCACGCTTCGCGCCCCATCGCGAGTCGATGACGCGCTGCTTGAGATCTGGCTCGACGATGGGACCGCAGTCGAAGGGTTCATCATTGAGGATGCGCGGCAGTCGATCGAAGGCCGCACGGATCGTGGTGTGCTTCTCCGCGTCACTCGCGAAAAGCCGAATCCCGAGGACGTCGTTCGGTTTCCGATTCGCAGTACACCGATGAAGGATTACATGGATGGGAACCCACTCATGCAGACCTGGTACCCGAGGCTTCTCGGCGTTGCGGCGCGTCAGGCATGGGGAACCGACCAGAACGTCTGGAAGACATCGAGGAACATCGAGACCTGGGTCTTCGAGGAGATCGAGAACAAGGGGTTCGGGACGGCGTTCGCCTCGGCCACCGAGGTTCTCGACTCGCGCGAGGGAGACTGCAGCGAGCACGCGGTTCTGATGGCCGCCATGGTCCGTTCGCTGAGTATCCCGGCGAAGCTGGTCTCGGGTGTGACGCACTATCAGGGCGAGTTTCTCTACCACATGTGGGTGGAGGTCTGGACGGGAGACGGCTGGTTCGCGCTCGACCCGACGATCGGCGACGGCAGCGTCGACGCGATGCACATCAAGTTCGGTGAGAGCTCCGCGACGAGAGGCAACGTCTCCGATCTCGCGCTCGGGATACTGCGCATGTTCGGGAGATTGAACATCCGAGTCATCGAGTATACCGAGGGCGGACAAACGGTTCGTCCGTAGCCGGGGAGGGTGCACCATGAGGACAGGAGCGAGAGCATCTCTCGTCGCGCTGGCCGTGCTTCTTGCGGTGCTCGCCGGGTGTTCCGGCGGGGAGCAGGAGACCGAGTCCGACGTCCCAGAGGGCGGGGACCAGTCCGGATCGGCAGTCGCAGACGATGGCAGGGCGACGCCGTCGCCGGGAGCGCGGTCGAGGGGCGTGGCTGCAATCGAGGCGGACGAGGACGAGGGACTCCAGCCGGTGGTCGTACTGCAGGATATCGTCTACGAGTGGCGCGTCTCGCCGCAGCGCGGTCTCTACGTCACGCTGGGGTTCATCAACCCCCATGACACCTACGAGCGCGCGAGAGGCTACGTGTTCCTCATCGCCAGTTCGCGAGCGTCATCCGGCGCGGTCTACGGGGTCTACCCCTGGGGCATCGAGCTCGGCGAGGATGGACTGGCAGCCGACTACATGGACGGGACGCATCTGCTCTACCGGCGTGACCAGGAGATCAGGGCGTCGATACCGTACGAGAACGCGACCGGCTACTATGACGTCCTGAGGATTCTCGTATACGCGGAGAACGGTGATGTGCTGATCGACAACACGATCGATCTTGAGGTCAGCGGCGAACCGACCGGAGCCGTGAGGCCGCCGGTCGATCTGACGCTGTAGCACTCGTACGGAGGTCTTATGTATCGCAAGGAACGCGTTGGACACAGCGAGAAGAAGAAGCCGCAGCTCTCGAAGAAGGAGAAGCGGCAGAAGAAGCGCGACAAGAAGAACACGAAGAAGACCGGGTTGATCGATTAGCATCGGTTCCGACACGCAGACGCGCGGCTGAAGTGGCGCGCGAGATACGGCGACGACGGGCCCGGCTCCGCGAGGAGCAGGGCCCGTTTTCAGTACCGGGCTGAGCCCCCTCAGCGCTCGGCGGTCCAGGTGACCGTGAGGTCCTCATCGGGATAGAACTGCTCCTGCCGCATGTAGTGTACGACCGTGTCGCCGCGAGATTCGGTCCGGTCGGGTTCGAACGACAGCGTCACGCCATCGAGCGTCGGGGGAATGCGGAACTCGAACTCCGCCAGGTCGATCGCCCGCTCCCACTGGCGCGTCGTCGTCACGATGTAGACGGCGTGCCGTTTCCGGATCCTCTGTACGTACTCGACCTTGAAGACCTTCTCCTCGCGTGGCTCGAAGATGAGTGTCAGAAGGATGTCGTCGTCGCGGCGCACGAAGCCCTTCGTTCTGTACCCGTCGGGCGTCTGCTCCCAGAGACGTACGATGTGTGGTGGCGCGTGATCGCGGTCGACGGGGAAGGGGTAGAGAACGCCCATCTCGGCGGCGGCATTCGACTCGTTCCGGATGTGGTAGACCCCGACGACACGCGTGAGACCCGGCGACGGCTCGACCGTCACATACTCCTGCACGAAGTGAATGAGCCGCTCGGGGGTCTCCGCCCCCGAGCGGCTCTTCGGCATCTCAGCTGTATCCCGGCCGCTGCACGAGGCGAGCAGTATGGCCGCGGCGAGCGCGCAGAGCAGGCGGATCGTGGTGTGTCTCCGTGTCACGAGAG
>Ga0180435_10002450_pt1 | contig 18901 bp, 18 predicted proteins | sample SS_ome_3_FD_132467 | JGI IMG/M metagenome (GOLD analysis project Ga0180435, IMG submission 132467) | Hypersaline lake sediment archaeal communities from the Salton Sea, California, USA - SS_3_S_1 metaG | ecosystem: Environmental > Aquatic > Non-marine Saline and Alkaline > Hypersaline >...
AAAAAACAGTTATGAAACTGAAATTATAGGTTTAGAAGAACAGACGATATTATCGAATGATAGTAAAAAATATAAAGCTTTGAAACTATCATTTGGTACGGTGAAAAGCAAAGCATTGGAACTGGGTCAGAATATCGATATAAAACATTTAGATTTGGACAGAGTAAAGCTTGTCTTAAAAGACACAACGATTGCAGAAGGCTCTTTGGTCATTGTAGATGAAGAGATAGCCGTACAGATAAAGAAAGTGAATTGAGTATGAAAAAGAAAGTATTGGTAGGTATGAGTGGAGGTGTTGACTCAACTGTAACATCTATACTGTTACAAAAAGAGGGATATGAAGTAGAGGGTGTCTATATGAAACTGCATCATAAACCCGGTTATCATGAGGAGAACTTTACCAAAGCACAAAGAGTAGGTGAGTATCTGGGAGTAAAAGTGCATTTTCTTGATCTAAGCGAAGAGTTCAATGATCAAGTGTACGACTATTTTGTAAAAAGTTATAAAGATGGACGTACACCTAATCCCTGTGTCATGTGTAACCGTAACATCAAATTTGGAAAGATGGTCGAATTTGCAGACAGTATAGGGGCTGATCATGTAGCTACGGGACACTATATCAAGTGTGACGGTGAGTTTATCTATATGGCAGAAGATCCGAACAAAGACCAGAGCTATTTTCTCTGTGAAGTAAAAAAAGAGGTGCTTCCTAGACTGATTTTCCCTCTTGGTACATGGGTAAAGGATGATGTGAAAGCGTATGCGGCCAATATAGATGTACTTAAGGATTTTGCCACACAAAAAGAGAGTGCAGAGATCTGTTTCGTAGAGAACACCTATGATGAGGTGTTGGCAAAGCATATGAACATCGATATGCCTGGTGAAACGGTAGATACAGAAGGAAATGTTGTTGGTACACATAAAGGGTATATGCATTACACGATAGGAAAGCGTAGAGGCTTCTTTGTCAATGGTGCACATGAGCCACACTTCGTTCTCGATATCAATGCTGAAAAAAATCAGATTGTTGTAGGCACAAAAGAGAAATTAGAAGAGCATGAATTTGAGATCAAGCAGATCAATTTGTTTAAAGAACTTACTGAGTTTAACTGTATGGTGAAAGTGCGCTACAGAACAACAGCTGTACCTTGTCATGTAAAGATAGAGGGAGACAGGGCTAAAGTAGTCTTGGACGAACCTGTATTCGGACTTGCAAAAGGGCAGATAGCTGCATTTTATGAGGATGACAAGCTCATTGGTGGCGGAGTGATCTGTTAAATATATACATTATAGTGAATTAACATAAGGGATATCCTATGAAAAGATTTCAAACTGTATTAATGGTGTTTTTCCTGAGTTTCACTTCTATCTATGCTGATGAACTCAAAGTTGTCTATGATCTTTCTTCCGGAAATGTTAATAAAATTGAGAGACAGTTCTTAGACTCTCTGGTAGCAGTTTCAAAACACTACAGCAGTGAGAAGAAAAGCTTAAAAACTATTGTCGTTATCTCTGGTAAATCCTATAAATATTTTATAGATGATCTCAAGGACTCTCCTTATGCCAATGATGAAGATGCCCTGGAGATACAGCCATATTTCAAACTTCGTTTTAAAAACCTTCACGATGTGTATGGCGTCACTTTTCAAATGTGTTCATCAGGTATGAAAGCAAGAGGGATAAAGAAAGAGACACTCTATGACTTTGTTGAAGCTGAAAAAATGAAAAGCGTCTACCTTATAGATGCACAGAATAATGGCCATGCCTATATGCCCATACGATAATAAGATGAGAATTGAATACACTGTTATTTGGACTTGTAGAAGTCCAAATAGCACAATGTATGAAGAGAATTAAATACTATTTTTGTTCAAGAAGTGATTTGAGCTCTTGAATATCATTTCTCAACTTTAACACCTCTGCTTGGAGTTCATCAGTGTTACTCTGGATCTGCTCTTGCTGCTCTGTTTCATCGGCTGCATTCATATCATTCATTGCATCTACTACAATAGCAATAATAAGGTTGACGATAATGAAAGTAGAGATGAAAATAAATGGTACAAAGAAGACCCATGCCAAAGGGTAGACTTCCATGATCGGACGTACAATACCCATAGACCATGACTCCAGTGTCATTATCTGGAAGAGGGTGTAGAACGACTCACCCAATGTGCCGAACCATTCCGGGAACTTCTCTCCGAAAAGCTGTGTGGACATGATGGCAAAAATGTAGAAAAAGAGTGTGAGAAGTGCTGCTATCGATCCAATACCAGGGATCACCTTCAGTAGTGCAACCACGATCTTTCTCATCTGCGGGACTACTGTGATGAGCCTGAAAAGTCTTAGTACACGAAGTACCCTGAATATCTCAAATCCAGCGTTGGCAGGTACCAATGAGATGGCAACAATGACAAAGTCAAAAATGGACCAAGGATCCTTGAAAAATGATGCTTTATAGACGTATATTCTTAAGATGATCTCTATGGTGAATACTGCTACTACAAACGTGTTAAAAAGTGAAAATAAAGAACCGTACTCCAGAGACATTGATTTGGAGCTCTCTAGTCCCATCGTGATACCATTGAGTACTATCAGTCCCATGATAAAGTTTTGGAATCTGCTGCTCTTTACGAGATTATGAACTATTTGCATGAAGGATTTCCTTTCTATGTTGTTAAAATTTTCGGGATTATACTATTTTTTTAGGTAGATTTTATTAATGAAATAATTTTAAGTATAGGTGGGAAAATGAACTATGATTTTTTGTAGAGAGTGGTAGCAGCAGGGTTGTAAATGAAGGTGGATCCTTAAGACAATGTTTACAGTTCATTTAATGATTTTAGATATAATATCTTTACTTTATTAATTAGGAAGCTTATGCAACAATTTGACAGAAAAAAAACAGCCTCTTGTATCCCACACTCTTTTGCTATATTACTTATACCTTTCCTTTTTTTAGCAGGATTGATCCTTGCGTATATTGGAGTATTTCCCCTTAATGTAGAAGCACATACGTTTGGGATCGTAGCATTTATCTTTGTGGTCTTTGTATTTTTCGTAAAACATAATGCCAATTATGCAGTGTGTCATATGAAAGGATCTTTTTTCACTATGGAGGAGGAGCTTCAGGCAGCACTTCGCCAAAACGCTTTGACCATCATGGGTAAAACAAAATCGACTCTACATATCAAGGATTTCATTGCTGAGTATTATCAGGATATCCGTAATGATAATTTTGCACGTGTAGCCCCTTCGGTTTTTCCTATGCTGGGTATCTTGGGTACATTTATCGCTATTGCACTTTCTATGCCGGACTTTACGGTAAAAGACCTGGGTGCACTTGACCGCGAGATCTCGATCCTTCTTTCAGGTATCGGTACTGCATTTTATGCATCGATCTACGGGATAATGCTTTCTCTTATCTGGACTTATTTTGAAAAGAGAGGAATGGCTAAAGTAGATAAGCAGGTATTTGACCTTGAAAAACTTTACGGTCAGCGTGTATGGAAAAGATCTGAACTTATCAAACATGAACATCAGCAAAGTGAACTTAAAGACCAACAGATCGTTCAGACACTCAAAGAGACATTCAACATGGACTTTATCAAAGAGCTCAATGACCAGTATCTTAAAAACTTCACTACGATCGTAAACGATACTACGAACAGTTTTACAAAATTGACGGTTCATATGCAGGAAGCCTCTTCAGAGCTGCGTGATACGCTTGAAAACATACACAACAGACATCAAAGTGTGGATGCAGTTGAGATGATGGAGAGAAACATTGAAGGATTCAATGAGAATGCACAGAAGCTCCAACAAACGATAGATCGTTTTGATGGATCAGTAGATAATACTTTTGATAAGATAGATGAAGAGTTAGGAAGAGCGGTTGAAAAGCTTGCAAGATTCTCACATATTCTAGCGGATCAAAATGAGCAGATACTTGAGAACATTGACAAACTAAAAAAACAAGAAAAGTAAAAATATGTTTAAAACTGACAAGTCGAACGCAGACAGCAATTTCTGGATCTCGTATGCGGATTTGATGGCAGGATTACTTTTTGTTTTTATCTTATTGATCGGTGCTATTGTTTCCAAATCTGTGATCTTGAAGTCTGACCTTCACAAGAAAGAGGAGACACTTAGTAATCTCTCTCAAACACTTCAGGTAAAAGAGAAGACTTTGGGTGAGTTGAGTGACAGCCTTGCCAAAAGTCAAGCACTGGTAGGTGAAAAAGACAGTCACCTTACTGAGAATGAGAGACTGTTGGCAGAGAAAGAGAGAATACTAAAACTCAAAAATTCTCGTATTGCTGAAGACAAGAAGAAACTACTTGAAAAAGACAAGTTACTCACGCTTAAAAATTCTCGTATTGCCGAGGATGAGGTTAAGTTGACCGAAGCAGAAAAAGAGCTTCAACTTAAAAATGCACGTATCGCTAAAGACCAAACGAAATTGGCTGAAAATGAGAGAATGTTCAAGCTTAAGATCTCAGAGATCGAAAAGCTCAACAAACTCTTACTTGAATCCAAGGCAAAACAGGATCTATTGAGCGATAAGATCATACTTGTACAAGATATGCTTGATAAGAATAAAGATGCATTGAATAAGAATAAAGTAGAGTTGGAGAAGAGTAAAAAGAGTCTAAAAGATTATGAAGGCAAAGTACTGATCCTCTCCAATGAATTGAGTGATACAAAAGAGAGTGTTAAGATCAAAGATGAAAAACTCTTGACTCTTCTAAATGCCATAGATGAAAGGCAAACCAAATACGATGCGCTAGTTGCAAATCTTCAGGCGCAAAAAGCGAAGATCAAATCTCTTACTGGTATTAAACTTAAAGTTGTAGCTGCACTCAAAGATGCATTGGGTGACAAAATCGATATAGATAAAAAGACAGGATCACTAAGATTGGCTTCGAATGTACTTTTTGGCGTAGGTGAGGCAGAATTGAAGCCTGAGGCAGAAGAGGAGCTCAAAAAAGCGTTTGAAGAGTATATCGGTACATTGGTAACCAATAAGAAGATCAAACCGCATCTTGATAAGATCATCATTGAGGGGCATACGGACAGTGTGGGTTCCTATATCTATAACTTAAATCTTTCACAAAAACGTGCGCTTGCAGTAATGGAGTACCTTCTAACTTTGGATTTTGCGAAAAAGCATAATATTCAACCACTTATGACGGCTTCAGGTAGAGCCTACCTGGATCTGATTAAAGATGCAGATGGTGTAGAAGATAAAAATGCATCAAGACGTATTGAGATCAAGTTCAGACTTAAAAATGAAGATGCCATGAATGAGATAGAAAAGGTTTTAGATGCGGACTGATTTCAATCCTGAGCATTTGAAAGAAGCTAATGAGAAGCTGGATGGGTTACTCTCATCCGTTGAAAAGAGTGTTGAACAATATAAAGATATTGAAGTAAATAAATCTTTATGGGAAAGGTTTTTAGGGCTCTTTAAAAGTAATCCTTTTGAATTACCTGAGGACCTTTATAAGCTTAAGTAGTTCACATATATTTCATAGAAACATTCTATAGTGTGATATACTTGGCATATTATAGTAAATTACAATTGAAGGAATGTCAATGCGCTTAAGCACGCTGTCAACATTTTTGATCGCTGGATCGATCACGCTTATTGGATGTGGTGGTGGAGGTAGTGGAGATGGAGATACCACACCTGGGGGAACTGTAAATATTTCCGGAAAGGTCACTTATGACCTTGTACCTTCAAACAGTGATCACATTGGACTTGATTATAACAGTATCATACAAAAGGCTGTAAAAGGAGTCCAGATAGATGCAATTGACAGCAGTAATCAGAGTATCGCTTCTACTACTACAGATGAGTTGGGTAATTACGCTTTTAGTTTACCTGCAAACAGTCAAGTTAAAATACGTGTCTATGCTAAACTATATAAAACCGGAACACCAAGTTGGGATGTAAAAGTAGTTGATAATACAAACAGTAGTGCAGTATATGTTATGGAAGGTGCTTTAGCTTCAACAGGCCAGAGTGACTCGACACGTAATTTGAATGCTGCATCTGGATGGAACGGCAGTGCATATACTTCAAGCAGAGTGGCTGCACCTTTTGCAATAGTTGATAGTGTTTATCAATCTATGCAAAGAGTATTGTCTGCTGATGCAAATACAGTTTTCCCATCATTGAATGTCAACTGGTCCGTCAATAATGTGGCTTCTTCTGGAAATCCCGCACTTGGGCAGATCACCACTTCACATTATGTAGACAGTAATCTTTATATTTTGGGAGATGCAGACAGTGATACGGATGAGTATGATGATCATGTAGTTGCTCATGAGTGGGGTCACTATTATGAAGATAAATTCTCAAGATCAGATAATATCGGCGGAGCACATAGTGGAGATGATCTCCTTGATATACGAGTAGCATTTGGAGAAGGGTGGGGAAATGCATTTTCAGCCATGGCATTGGATGACCCTATCTATTTCGATACTTTGGGTGATTCCCAAGCTTCTGGTTTTTTCATCGATGTAGAATCGGGTACATCAACGAGTAATGGATGGTACAGTGAAGCCTCTATAGAGCGTATATTGTATGATATCTATGATCAGACAGATGATGGCAGTGATACATTGAGTTATGGTTTTGGGCCTATACATCAAGTCTTTACCGGTGCTGAAAAGACTACACCGGCCTTTACAAGTATTTTTACTTTTATTACAGCACTTAAAGATGAGAACAGTGCAGATACTGGAACCATAGACACGATGGTTTCAAGTGAAAATATTGCAACCATTACCGATATTTATGGAACAGGTAGAACGAATTTAGCAAGTGATTATCCGTACTATGATCTTACTATAGGAAGTTCACTTTCTATCCAACTTAGTAATATCTATGGTAGCTATAACAAGCTCAGTAACCGAAAGTATGTTAGGTTTACCATAGATACAACCGGAACATACACCATTAAAGTACAACAAACAAATGGAACAAACAGTGATCCTGATTTCTATCTTTTTTATACATCTCCTTTTGAGATGATAGAGTCTTCAGTGGGTACTGTTCCTGGTGTTGAAGAAAAAAGTGTTAGTTTGGAAGCGGGGGATTACCTGCTTGATGTATCTGAATATAATAGTGTTGCCGATGCGCAATTAGCTGTAACTATCAATTAATAAAGGAATTATTATGAAAATATTTAAAATACTATTCATTGCATTGTTATTGATAGGTACGCATGCGATGGCTTTAACCTCTAAGGTCAAAAAACCTGTATTGGTAAAAGGTACAAGTGTGGGAGAGTATAAAAAACCTGGTGCACCTGTAGATATAAGTTATATATCTGAGCATGTAGACAGTGGTGAGTCCAGTAGGGTTGCTATAGTGCTTTTGACTAGAATCACTAGTGGTACAATGAAGGTGAAGGTCAAATTAGGTAAAGGACTTGAAGAGATCTCAAATGTAGATAAGCAACTCACTTTTGAACTTGGTACAGATACTATAGAGTATCCTTTAAATATGGAAGTATCAGCAGATGAGGATGGACTCTACTATGTCAAATTACGTGTAGCTATAAAAGGTAAAGGTATGAGAGCATTTGCTGTACCGGTTTATTTTGGTGAAGGTAAACTTAAAACAGAAAATGTAATTTTAGAAAAAAACCAAGAGGGTGAAACTATAAGTGTTTCAGCAGCTGAGGAGACGATCACAAAGGAGTAAAAACTTCTTTGTGATGCTTTTAACTCTCTTTCTTTCTTACTATGTCAGCACCTAATGCTGAGAGTTTCCCTTCCAGATCATCATAACCACGATCAAGATGGTAAATACGTCTTACTTTTGTAGTTCCTTCAGCTACTAGAGCAGCAAGTACAAGTGCTGATGAAGCTCTAAGGTCAGTTGCCATGACATCTGCCCCATAAAGTTTGTCGACACCTTTGACTGCTGCTATATTCCCTTTAAGCCATATATCTGCACCCAAACGGTTGAGTTCACTTACGTGCATAAAACGGTTTTCAAAGAGACGCTCTTCAATCAGGCTTTCACCTTCTGCCATGATCGCCAGTGCCATGAACTGTGCTTGCATATCTGTTGGAAAACCAGGATACTCTATTGTAATGAGATTTACAGGTTTGAGGTTTGCAGTAGGGTGGATAGTGATACTATCTTCTTCCAAGTCGAAAGTGCAACCCATATGCTCCAGCTTATCGATAGATGATCTAATGTGCTGATGGTCTACTTTATTGAGTGTAATTGTTGAATTTGTGATAGCTCCTGCACATAAATAGGTTCCTGCTTCGATACGGTCAGGTATGATCTCTACTGTTTTAAATACAAGAGGTTCTCTGTCTGTACCCTCAATGGTAAGTTCATTGGTACCGATACCCTCTATCTTGACTCCTGCATCACGTATCATTTCACAAAGCTGAACCACTTCAGGTTCCTTTGCAGCATTGATGATAGTGGTTGTGCCTTTTGCCAATGCAGCTGCCATCACAATATTTTCTGTACCACCTACTGTGATCTTGTCAAAGATGATCTTCGCACCTACAAGTCCATTTGGTGCTTCAGCACGAACATAACCACCTTTGATGTCAATATGTGCACCCATTTCTTCAAGTGCTTGGAGGTGTAGATCTATAGGACGTTGACCAATGGCACATCCTCCAGGTAAACTTACTTCACACTCTCCAAATCTTGCGAGAAGGGGACCCAGTACCAAGATAGATGCTCTCATTTGTGAAACTATCTCATAGACTGCTTTAGTTGAAGTGATGGAGCCGTTATTGATCTTTGCTACAGTATTGTCATGATCAACAGTACCGCCAAGCATAGTAAGGAGTTTAAGTAGTGTACGGATATCTACAACATTCGGTAAGTTGGTCAACGTGACCTCTTTATCACTGAGAATGGTTGCCGCTATAATAGGTAGGGCAGCATTTTTTGCACCACTTATTGTAACACTGCCACTTAACTTTTTACCGCCAACTATTTCTAAATAATCCATCCATTCCATCCTCAAATAAAGTTATGTGATTTTATCTAAAAATCAATTAGAGGTGCCCTAGGGAAAGTATATATAGCTATATAGATATTAAATAATATAATAAAATAAATGTTTTTTTACATTAAAAAATAGAAAAATTGATATTATTCACTATTATTTAATGTAACTATAACAAAAAGTTTTGTACTATATTTAATAATATGTACTCAATAAGGGCTGTAGGGCCCCATTTTAAGGGAAAAGAATGGCGAGTAGTTTAGATAAATTAAGGGAACTTACAAGTCGTCTGGAAGATAAATTAGAAGAGAAACAAAAGGTTTCGTCTAAGGTCGTACCAGAGACTAAAGAAGTTAAAAAGACAGAAAAAAAAGCACCGGTAAAACGTGCAAAAAAAGCAGTTGATAATTGTGATAATGTTCGAGATGAAAACATTTTACGTGTCAAAGAACTTTATGAAAAATTGAAGATATTTGAGAAGTCCCCTGACTTTGATAAGATCTTTATTTATAAAGCTATGAACCTCTCAGGTATCGGGTTAAAAGAAGAAGATTTTGGCGAAGTACGTGAAGGTAAATATATTCAGGTGATCGCTATCACTTATGAACCAGATAAGAATGGAAAGAAGAAAGCTAAAAATATTTCACTTGGATATTTTGGTAAAGCAGAGACATTAGAGAACAAACTTAAAAATGAGATCATTGAGTTTGTTCTACGTTGGCGTTATGAAAAAGCTTTCCAAAATGTTGAGCACTATAAAGATCTTATTGAACGTGTTGAAACACCATCAGATACACTCTTTTAAAATTTAGGGAATTTTCAAAGTTCCCTAACGCTTCACTAATCAAAAAATTGTTATAATTTTCTCCTAAATTTTACAACTTAGGATAGTTATGCACCTCGACCTTACACCAGAAGCACTTTTAACACAGCTTGGCTACACAAAGAGTGAACAAACACTCAAACAGATCAATGCAATCATCAAAAACACTAAAGATTTTGAAAAGTTTTCACCTCATATACCATCATTTATTGACGCACTAGCTGTAGAAAAAGGGTATATCGCAATGTCAAACTCTGAAGATCACCTCAAAATTAAATGTGAAGAAGATATAGGAGCAGATAACCTTTCGGCATTTACAGATTTAGTAAAACATTGGGCAAATAAATACAAGCTAGAACTTAAACAAGTACCAAACAAGAATACTTACTACATCATCGGGCATATTTAATTGCCTCTATCTTCTCTCAATGACGAGCAGCTTAGTGCTGCTACTGCAACCTTAGGACATAACCTGATCATTGCCAGTGCAGGTACAGGTAAAACCTCTACGATCGTTGGACGTATTGCACACCTTCTTCATAAAGGTACAGAACCCTCGAAGATCTTACTTTTAACGTTTACCAACAAAGCAGCTGGAGAGATGATCGCACGCCTTGAACGCTATTTCCCAAAGAAAGTGGTCAGCAAGATAGAATCAGGAACCTTTCATGCAGTCAGTTACCGATGGCTTAAAGAGATCTATCCAAACCTGGCGCTCAAGCAGCCCTCTGAACTTAAGACACTATTTAAAAGCATCTATGAAAAACGTAACTTTGAACGTATGAATCTCCCTCTTCAGCCTTTCTCTGCGACATACCTTTATGAGATGTACTCTTTGTATCAGAATGCTTCTTTAGAGGGTTTTGATATATGGTTCCTGGAGAAATACCCTGATCATGAACCGGTCATGGATATCTATATGGATATCACCCAGGAGTTTGAATCAGAGAAGATCAAGTATGGATTTGCCTCATTTAACGATCTGCTTTTGCGCATGAAGGCACATTTAGAAGAGAATGCCATACTTTTTGATGAAGTCCTTGTAGATGAGTATCAAGACACCAATACACTGCAGAGTGCTTTGATAGATGTACTTAAGCCCAGATCTCTTTTTTGTGTTGGAGATTATGATCAGAGTATCTATGCTTTTAATGGTGCGAATATAGAGAATATTGCATCCTATTCTAAGCGTTATCCTGATGCAAAAGTCTTTACGCTTAAAACAAACTATCGTTCTACTGCACCTATACTCTCTTTGGCCAATCGTGTGATCGAACGAAATGAACGTATCTACCCTAAGAAATTAGAGGTAGGGCGTGTGATGAAGAGTTATCCGCCTAAATTATTGATGTACAATGATCTTTTTGAGCAATATCAATCGATCGCAGAGGGGATCAAGCGTACTCACGTGCCCAATGATCAAATAGCAGTGATCTTTCGAAATAACTCTTCAGCTGATGGTGTAGAAGCAAGTTTGAGAGAGTATGGTATCCCTTGTAAGCGTAAAGGGGGTACCAGCTTTTTTGATGCCAAAGAGATAAAGTTCTTACTCGACCTTCTGGCACTTCTGGTCAACCCTAAAGATATGATGGCATTTATCCATGTGTTTGAGTATGCAAGAGGTGTAGGGTCTGCACTCTCTAAAGAGTTCTTTCAATGTTTTCTACATTTTGGAGAGGGACATTTTATGCAAGGTGTGCTTCATCCAAAAGTGCATGACCTTCCTAAGCTTAATCCCAACAAAAATGTCCAGCTCGGTCTCTTTGATGATGATCAGGAGATAGGGTCTGCGGCGAGATTTAAACATATGAATCTCGAGCGTTCACTTTACGATCATCCACTGCTCAAACATGCTAAACTGACGAATGAAGGAATGGAATTCTTTAGAGAGTTCTATACACTGATGCGATCTCTTCAGAGCTTGAAAAAGCCATCTGAGATTTTGAAAACGATCATCTCATCCAAGCTTTATGTAGGCATTATAGAACTTCTTTCGACACAAAGAGGACGATTAAAAACCGGTGAAGTGGATGAAGAGAAGAAGAAGTTGGCCAAAGAGCGTATACAGAGAAAAGCACACCTGTTGTTTGATCTCTCACGTCAGTATCAAGAGCTAAGACGTTTTGTTAATGCGATGGTACTTGGCGGGACTGAACTTAGTGAAGGCGAGGGTGTGAACCTGCTTACAGTACATGCCAGTAAAGGGTTGGAGTTTCCTGAAGTGTATGTCATCGACCTAGTGGACGGAAGATTTCCAAACAGAAAGATGATGTCGAGCATAGAAGAGGAGCGTCGTTTGTTCTATGTTGCCGTAACACGTGCCAAAGACAGGCTCTATCTCTCTTTAGCAAAAGTGGACAGAGTGAAAAAAATTGACTACAAACCTTCACAGTTCTTGCATGAAGCAGGGCTTGTCAAAGGTGAGTTTGTAGAACCTGAACCCAAAAAGAAAAAAGGCAAAGAAGTGACTACCGCTTAAGAATATCTTTTATCCCTGATACTCATCTGCTTGGTATTCTCATCTACATATACATCAAAGAGATCTATCTCATCTACGAGGTTGCTGAGTTTTTTATACCCGAAGTTGATCGGTGAAAAAGAGGTAGAGTTGTTGATGTATTGTCCTATATCAGCCAAGTTTGCCCAACCTTCCTCATCCATGGTCTGTTCAACAGCAGTTCTAAGTACATTGACCAGCCATGTATCTCCTCGCATCTCTTTACCTGATTTGCGTACAGGTGCTTGCATGATATCTACGTTTTCTGCAGTGTTTGTATTGTTTGTCATGAGTTTTTCAGTAAAGATAAATTGTGAACATGCAGCCATAAAAGGTTTAGGTGTTTTCTTTTCTCCAAAACCATACACTTTGATACCCTCAGCCTGTACTCTCATGACCACAGGAGTGAAGTCAGAGTCACTTGTTGCAAACGCAAACGCATCGATATCTTTGGTATGAAGCAAGTCTATGGCATCTATTGTCATGAGGATATCGGTCGCATTTTTATTTTTCGAGTAATCAAACTGCTGTATAGGTTTAATGGCAAATTCCAAAAGTTTCTCTTCCCAGTTCTTGAGATTGTCTTTGGTCCAGTTACCATAGGCATGACGTATATTGACTACACCATATTTACTCAATTCATTGATAATACCCTCGATAGAACGATGTGAGATGTTATCACAGTCAATGAAAAGGGCGATATGATCTTCTTTTTTGTTATTTGCCATGTTTGTCCTTTGGTTTAGCCGTATTTTGGCTTATAATAGGTCATAGTACTACGACCAAATTTCTTACGTTTCATTAGCTCAAATGCACCTATCTCTTCAGGCATATCAAGATTTGTCATATGCTCCACGATAACCAACTCTGCGATTTCAGGTTCTATGCTTTCTATCAATGCAATAGTTTTATCATAAATATCATCCATACCATCACGAGTAGAGAATGGAGGATCAAAATAGAAGTAGGTCTTCTCGTTACTTTTTTTAACCAGGTCATAGACCGTTTCAAACTTTTCAAAACTGTCACCAAAGAAGAGATGGCACCTAGAAGGATCGATGCGCTTAACATTGCCTTCTAAACAGCGAAAAGCAGTTTTATTGTACTCCATGAAGTAGCATTGTCCGGCACCACGGCTAAGTGCTTCAAGTCCGATGGAGCCTGAACCTGAAAAGACTTCAACAAAGTTCTTATCGATGATGTCAAACTGCAGTGTATTAAAGAGTGACTCTTTTAAGATACCTTTTGAGCTCCGTGTAGTAAAGATATCAGGTATCTCTATCTTTTTGCCTTTGTGCGCACCTGCAGTCACTGTAGTTGTAAATATTTTTATTTTTTCTTGTGCTCTCATGCTGTGAGTGTATCTAAATATGCGTTAAAAATTGACTATTGTTTTAAGCGTATTGATCAGCTTGCTTTGCTCTCTAATATCTGCAAGTTCTTTCCCTGGTTCAGTACTGCTGATGATCGTACGAGCAGTAATGAGTTTTGTACGGTCTTTTTTACGTATACCCCAATAGGTATGCATAATGACCGGTTCTCCTTTATACTCACCAAGATAGAGTACGATATGTCCAGGTACATAGAGTAAAGATCTGAAAGGGTGTGCATCTTTGATGATCTTTTTCTTTTTTGTTGTTTTAGGAAGTCCTGCTATAGCAATTTTTTTTCCGTCTTCAGCCTGTTTACTTGAGTTTCTGCGTAAGAAGATACCAAATGCTCCCAAGAAATCCCTCGTTGTTGCAGAACAGTCACGGCACTCATAACTACCACCCCAACCATAAGGTTCGCCATAAAACTCTTTTGCCAGCATACCCACATTTTTTGCGGTAAACGGGAGGGGTTTCTTCGCAATAATATCTTTATTGGTCACTTTTACTTTCTCTATGTGTGCTCTTCCTTTAGAGTCTCGAGATGCGACAAGGTACTTATTGTCTTTCGAGATCGGGAAGAGGGCACCTATCTTTATTATCGAGACATCTTTTTTACTTTTATAGAGTCTGAGATTATCCTTTATGGCCATTGCATAGTGACCATTTTTAAATGTTTTGATGAATTTAGAGTTCACAACAGCCAGATCAGAGGTCTTCACCCATCCAAACGAGTATGAAGCTCTTACAAATGCCCATTTTTTATCTTTTGAAAAGTGTGAGATATAAAGAGGTACATTGATGTGGAGTGATGAGTTTTGATTGTAGTCAAACGGGAAACCTTCACCCGTCTTTTTAGGGTCTCTATAAAAGGCGGATGATGTTGGAAGTGCTTTAACATCAGTATGGCGTACAGTGATTGCTTTATATTTTTTAGTATCAACGTTCTCGTAGTTAGCATTAGTGATCCATTGATCATAAATAGAAGACCGGATAACTGAGCCTTTAGCCCTGTAGATCGGTTTTTTTGTGATAAATCGTATCTCCCATCCAAAGTCTTCTTTAGGAATATCCAACTTGCTTAAACTCCATGGTTTGAAGTATTTTTGATTAAATTTGTTATCAAGTGCTCTCTGTTCACTTTTAGAAAATGGCTTGATCTGATCTGCATAGTAGGCAGGATCTTGGGGAATATGTTTCATATCTGCCACTTTGTTTTTTGGCATTCGGTCTATTTTACTTTTTGCACGTGCGCTCTCTTTGAGAATATATTCTGCTTGAAGTGTGGTAAGTGAACCAAGAAGAAGGAGTGTTAGTGTTAATTTTTTATACATGTTAATAGTTCTTTTTTCTTTATCATAAAATAGTTTGGTTAATGGTTGGTTTACGTGATAGTAAGTAATTTGTCTAAGAGTAAAAGTTGTAAAGTATTCTCCCTCAAAAGGGGGTATTTGAAGGGAATACTATTTGAAGTTTGGCTACTACATTTATATTATTGCAGACTCATGTTAAGTGAATGTTAAATCTTTCCAGAGTTAGAATTTTTTTTAGATTCTTTTTTCTTCCTGCTCTGATTTCGTTCTTCCTTCTCTGTATGGACGGAGTTTACCCAAAGTCTGTTCAGTACCACATAAACGATACCTGTGACCACTATGGAGTAGAAAGCAGTTCCAACATAAAGTGGCACCAATATATCATCAAAGTTTTCTGTAAACCATGTCATGGTCAATTCAATATCTGCCAGTCCTTCTCGCCCTAAAAGAAAATTACCTGTCAAGTATTCCATATAGTACATCGGAGGCATGGTAACGGGATTACTGAGCCATACCATTGAGATAGCGATCGGTACATTGAAACGTAAAAAAGGTGTAGTTGCCATCACTGCAATCATCTGCATAGGCATAGGAATGAATCCCCAAAAAAGGCCTACGGCAACACCACGTGTGATCATGCGCCTGTTTACACTGAGGTAGGCTTTTGGCAAGTTGTATTTTTCTAAAAAGGCATCTATTTTACCGCTTCCAGATGACTTCTTTTTAAAGATTTTTCGCATTTTTTGTTTCCATGGCACTTATAATTATTTAATTTGCACTAGTGTACTTTAAATCACCTTTTTATCAACTTTTGTGTAGAATTGCGTAACAAAATAGATACAAAGGTACAATCATGAGCGGATATATGATTTTTTCTGGAACATCAAACCCTGAACTCTCTGAAGAGATAGCAAATTACTTGGAAATGCCTCTTTCCAAGGCTACGATCAACCGATTCTCTGATGGTGAGATCTCTGTAAAAATTGCAGAGAGTGTACGTGGTAAAGATGTATTTATCATCCAGCCTACATCTGCACCTGCAAATACGAACCTGATGGAGCTTCTTATCATGACCGATGCACTGAAGCGTTCTTCTGCAAAGTCTATTACCGCAGTTGTACCTTACTATGGATATGCAAGACAGGACAGAAAAGCTGCACCAAGAGTTCCAATCTCGGCAAAACTTGTGGCAAACCTTATGGAGACTGCAGGTATTACACGTATGGTTACAGTCGACCTGCATGCTTCTCAAATACAGGGATTCTTTGATATCCCTGTTGATAACCTTTACGGCGCGATTTTATTTATGAACTACATCAAAGCCAAAAATTTCAAGAATCCGATCATCGCTTCTCCTGATATTGGTGGTGTGGCGAGGGCAAGATATTTTGCTAATAAACTGGGACTTGATATGGTTATCGTGGACAAGAGACGTGAAAAAGCAAATGAGAGTGAAGTGATGAATATTATTGGTGAGGTAGATGGGAGAGATGTTATCCTCATTGATGACATGATCGATACTGCAGGGACAATGGTTAAAGCGGCAGCTGCACTTAAAGGTCTTGGTGCTACATCGGTGATGGCATGTTGTACACACCCGGTGCTTTCTGGTCCTGCATATGATCGTATAGAAGAGGGTGACCTTGATGAGTTAGTCGTGGCAAATACGATCCCTATGCGTCAACCATCCAAGAAGATAAAAATGCTTTCAACAGCCTCTATGCTTGGAGAAGTAATTAGAAGAGTACACAATAATGAGAGTGTAAACTCACTCTTTGAGACGAATTCATAAGGAAGTAAATGGCAAAAGCAGTACCACAGGAAAATATACGTAATTTTTCTATTATCGCACATATTGACCATGGAAAGTCAACACTTGCAGACCGTATCATACAAGAGTGTGGTGCTGTTTCAGACAGAAAGATGTCTTCACAAGTGATGGATACAATGGACATAGAAAAAGAGCGTGGTATTACCATAAAAGCACAGTCTGTACGTCTTGATTATGTGAAAGATGGAGAGCACTACATCCTCAACCTCATTGACACTCCGGGTCACGTGGATTTCTCTTATGAAGTGAGTCGCTCTTTGGCATCATGTGAGGGTGCCTTGCTCATTGTCGATGCAGCACAAGGTGTAGAGGCACAGACAATTGCCAATGTTTACATTGCTATTGAGAATGATCTGGAACTTTTACCTGTAGTAAACAAGATAGATCTTCCAGCGGCAGATCCTGATAGAGTACTTACGGAACTGGAAGAGGCGATAGGGATCGATGCTACAGAGCATAACCTTGTTTCAGCAAAAACAGGTGTTGGCGTCAAAGATCTTATCGACTCGATCGTCGAGCGTGTACCGGCACCCCAAGGTAAAGAGGATGCACCGGCGAAAGCGCTTATCTACGATAGCTGGTTTGACAACTATCTTGGGGCATTGGCTCTGGTACGTGTCTTTGAAGGTAGTATCAAGAAGAGACAGAATATTAAGATCATAGGAACCAAAGAGGAGCATCAGGTACTTGATCTAATGTATCCAAACCCGATCGCACCGATCAAAACAGATGAGATACGTACGGGTGAAGTTGGTATCGTAGTTACTGGACTTAAAACAGTTGAAGGTTTGCAAGTTGGTGATACGATTACTGATGTGAAGAACCCTACAGCTGAAGCGATCGGTGGATTTGAACCGGCGAAACCATTTGTATTTGCGGGGATCTACCCGATCGAAACAGACAAATTTGAAGATCTTCGTGATGCATTGAACAAGCTTAAGCTTAATGACTCTTCATTGAGTTTTGAACCGGAGAGTTCTATGGCACTTGGTTCCGGGTTTAGAACAGGTTTCCTGGGTATGCTGCATATGGAAGTGGTAAAAGAGCGTTTAGAGCGTGAGTTCAATCTTGAACTTATAGCAACTGCACCGACGGTTGTCTATAAGGTCAAGCAAACCAATGGAGATGAACTTGAGATACAAAACCCTAGTGAACTTCCAGAAACACAGAAGATCGATACGATCTATGAACCGTACGTCAAAGCAACGATCCTTACACCTCAGGAGTATGTAGGTAACCTCATTAAACTTCTTAATGATCGTCGTGGTATCCAGATCAAAATGGATTATCTGAATGAAACACGTGTACTCATGGAGTATGATATTCCGATGAATGAGATAGTAATGGACTTTTATGATAAATTGAAGTCTATTACCAAAGGCTATGCAAGTTTTGATTATGAACCTGTTGGGTTCAGACCGGGAAATCTTGTGAAACTTGATATCCGTGTTGCTGGGGATGTTGTGGATTCACTCTCTATCATCGTTCCTGAAGATAAGGCTAGAACACGTGGACTTGCCTTTGTTGCGCAACTGAAAGAGCTTATCCCTAGACAGTTGTTTGAAGTGGCTATTCAAGCGAGTATTGGTAATAACGTCATTGCACGTTCCAACGTTAAGTCCATGGGGAAAAACGTGACGGCAAAATGTTATGGTGGAGATATAACACGTAAAAGAAAGCTTTTAGAGAAACAAAAAGCTGGTAAGAAACGTATGAAATCGATCGGTTCTGTGGAAGTACCGCAAGAAGCATTCATGGCTGTATTGAAGTTAGACAGCTAATGACATTTATCTTTGCCAAAGAGGGATTATAGTGGGCTGGACGTTACACTTACATCTTGTCGCTGCTATTGCATGGATCGGTGGCGCATTTTTTATGTTCTTACTTGGTGTGAGTCTTAGAAAAAAAGAGGATCAGGATGCGGTATATCCTCGTATCGGTCCTATCTACGGCTATTTTGAAACTGTAGCATTGATCATCCTGCTTGTTACTGGATATATGATGATATCCAGTAATGGTCTTTTGGATATACTTTTTTCAAATCTCTCTAATGAAGTGATAGATGCACTAC
>Ga0180435_10002454_pt1 | contig 18876 bp, 19 predicted proteins | sample SS_ome_3_FD_132467 | JGI IMG/M metagenome (GOLD analysis project Ga0180435, IMG submission 132467) | Hypersaline lake sediment archaeal communities from the Salton Sea, California, USA - SS_3_S_1 metaG | ecosystem: Environmental > Aquatic > Non-marine Saline and Alkaline > Hypersaline >...
AGCTGGCCCATCACCTGACCGTCGATCTCTTGTCGGACAGCAAGCAACAGGACGCCATCCGCCGCATCGTGGAAGCCGCCAAGCAACACGGGATCGCGGTGATCGCAGACGAAGTCGCCGATACGTCGAGCCTCGCGGTTCTCTGGCAATGCGGCGTCAAGCTGATCTCCGGAGCCTTCCTGAGCGAATCGTCCCAGGTCATTGCCCAGTAAGGGTTCAGCCGCGAGAGAATGACGCCGACCGGCCGCTTCGCCCCCTCGCCTACCGGAGAACTCCATTTCGGCTCGTTGGTCGCCGCCGTGGCCAGCTGCCTGAACGCCCGGGCGCGGGGTGGCCAATGGCTGGTCCGTGTCGAGGACATCGACCCGCCCCGGGAAGTGCCCGGCAGCGCCAACCGCATCCTGCGCGACCTGCAGCGTTTCGGCCTGCGTTCCGACCGCCCGGTGGCATTCCAGAGCCGGCGCCGGGCGCGCCACCGGGCAGCCGTGGATCAACTGCTCGACGCCGGCCTGGCGTTCCATTGCGGCTGCAGCCGGCGTGACCTGCCTCCTTCGGGAACCTACCCCGGCACGTGTAGAGACGGGATACCCGGAGGGCGATCGCCACGCGCCGTGCGGCTTCGTGTGGAATCCGGACCCATCGAGTTCGTCGATCGAATACAGGGACGGGTGCGGGAAAACCTGGCCGAAACCAGCGGGGATTTCGTCATCTGGCGGGCGGACGATCTGCCGGCCTACCAACTGGCCGTCGTCGTCGATGATGCCGACCAGGGCGTAACGGAAGTGGTCAGGGGATACGACCTGATCAGTTCCACGGCGCGCCAGATCCACGTCTGCCGTTCCCTCGGGCTTGCATGCCCCGAGTATGCCCATCACCCCGTCGCCCTGGGTGCGCACGGGGAGAAACTGAGCAAGCGATTCGAATCCGACCCGGTCGCACGGTTGCCGGCCGAGCAGACGCTGGCCCAGGTCCTGCATTTCCTGGGCCAGGACTGCCCCGCCGGGCTGGGCTTGCGCGAACTCTGGCCCTGGGCGATGGTCAACTGGCAGTTGGAGCGCGTGCCGACCACCGCGGAAGCCCCGGCCTGAGCGCTCCCGGACCACCTACCGATGCGCCGCGCCGGCTTCGGGCTATAATGCAGCGATTCCAAGCAGGGCGGACTCGATGAATCCAAACTACCTCGACTTCGAACAACCGATCGCCGAATTGCAGGCCAAGATCGACGAGCTGAGAAATGTCGGCTCGGACAACGCAATCAACCTGGACGAAGAAATCCAGCGGCTGCAAACGAAGATGCGCCAGAAAATCAAGGCCATCTTCAAGGACCTCACCCCGTGGCAGATCAGCCAGCTGAGCCGCCATCCCCTGCGCCCTTACACCCTGGACTACGCCGAGAAGATCTTCGACGAATTCCACGAACTCCACGGCGACCGCGCGTTCGCCGACGACCACGCCATCGTCGGGGGCCTGGCCCGGTTTCGCGGGCACGCGGTGGTCTTCATCGGTCAGCAGAAGGGACGGGACACCAAGGCCAAGATCTTCCGCAATTTCGGCATGCCGCGGCCCGAGGGCTACCGCAAAGCCCTGCGCTTGATGAACATGGCCGCCCGTTTCCACCTGCCCCTGCTTACCTTCATCGACACGCCCGGCGCCTACCCCGGTGTCGGCGCAGAGGAACGCGGACAGTCCGAAGCCATCGCCCGCAACCTGCAGGTGATGTCGCGGCTCCCGGTGCCTATCATCTGCACGGTGATCGGTGAAGGCGGCTCCGGCGGCGCGCTGGCCATCGGCGTCGGTGACCGGGTCAACATCCTCGAGTACAGCACCTACTCGGTGATTTCCCCGGAAGGCTGTGCCTCCATTCTCTGGAAAGACGCCGCGAACGCCGAAGAAGCGGCGACCGCGCTGGGCATCACTTCCGATCGCCTGAAAAAGCTCGGCCTGGTGGACCAGATCATCTCCGAACCGCTCGGCGGCGCGCACAAGGAACCGGATGAAGTAGCGAAGCGCATCGCCGACTGCATCGAACGGCAACTGGGTGAACTGGATGCCCTGACCACCGAGGAACTGGTCGAGAAGCGGTACCGACGCCTGATGTCCTTCGGTGAATTCCAGGATTGATCCACGGGCCGAGTGATGATGGACGGCGCCCGCCGTTTCGATAGCGATACGGCCTTGCAGTGGATCGGCCAGTTGCCAGCCGCCAGGCGCTACTGGGTAGGGTTCAGTGGCGGCGCCGACTCCACCGCGCTGTTGCTGGCGCTGCATTCCGCCCGCCAGGAACTCCGGGCCCCGCTGGCCGCGGTGCATTTCGATCACGGCCTCCAGGCATCAGCGCGGCAATGGGAAATCCATTGCAGAGACTTCTGCTCAGTGCGCGGCATCCCTTACCGGGCTGTTTCACTGAGCGTGCGTCGTGGTCGCCGCGAGAGTCCCGAGGAGGCGGCACGCAACGCGCGCTACCGGGCCGTCGCCGACCTGCTGGACCGCGACGAAATGTTCCTGACCGCGCACCACGCCGAAGACCAGGCGGAAACCCTGCTCCTGAACCTGATGCGTGGCAGCGGCCCGGACGGACTGGCGGGCATTCCCCGCCTGCGCACACTCGGTAAAGGCTGGGTGGCTCGCCCACTGCTGGATATATCGCGTGAACTGCTCCGGCAGTACCTGGCGGAAAACGACATCCCCTGGCAGGAAGACCCCAGCAACGAAGACACCTCCTACGACAGGAACTACCTGCGACAGGAGCTGTTTCCGCTGCTGGAGGCCCGTTGGCCGGGCGTGGCGGGGCGCATGGCCCGCACCGCGCGGCTGACGCGCCAGTCGACCAACGCCCTGTCCGCGCTCATCGAGGAACGTTCCGGCGCGGCGCTGGGCGACCGCGTTTGCCTGTCACTGGACTTCCTGCGGTCTTTCGATCCTGAATTGCGGGCGCTGGTGATGCGCCAGTGGTTGCGCCGTCACGAAGTCCCGACCTTGCCGGAAGTCCGCCTGCTGCGCTTCCTCGAGCAACTCGAGGATGCCAAGTCTGGCAACGAGGCCGAAACCGGGTGGAGCGGATGGCAACTGAAGCGCTATCGCGACAGCCTGTGGCTGCACCGCCGCGAACCCGCTTACGAGTGCGCCGAAGCCCCGTGGTCGTCCGGCATGACGCTCCAGCTCGGCAATGACTCGGGCCGGTACCGCCTGCTCGGACCCGAAATCCCGATACCGCGAGGGTGGCGGGTTGGGCGACGGGCAGCAGGCAGCCGCCTGCGGGCTTTCAGCGACGGCCCCAGCCGGAGAATCAAGCACATCCTGCGCGAAGCCGGCATCCCGCCCTGGTTGAGGCTTGGCATTCCGGTCCTGTACTGGGATGATGAACCGGTTGCCGTCGGCGACTGGGCCCTCGGCCACAGGTTGAAGGAATGGTTGGCCACGAACGGCCTGAAACTGGAATGGCGGCCCGCGGACCCCGTGCTGGCGCGCGCCCGGCCAAATACCCCGGAACAACGAAAAACATGAACGACAAACAAGAAAAACTGCCCGACTTCGAAAAATCGCTGGAAGAACTGGAACAGCTCGTCGAACAGCTGGAATCGGGAGACCTCAGTCTCGACGAATCGCTGAAGCAGTTCCGGCGCGGCGTCGAGCTCACCCGGCATTGCCAGGGTGTGCTCGAGAGAGCGCAACAGACCGTCGAGCAACTGCTCGACCCGGCAGACGAGAGCTCGGCCGTACCCTTCGATGAGCGCGACTGAAGCCGCTGCCCGGATCCGTGAATGGCAGGCGCGGTTCGACCGCGTGCTGGAACAGCGCCTGCCGCCCGAGACCCAACATCCGCAACAGCTCCACCAGGCCATGCGGTACTCGGCGCTGGCGGGCGGTAAGCGCTTTCGCCCCGTGCTGGTCTACGCCACCGGCCAGGCGGTGGGCCTGAGCCCGGAGGCGCTCGATCCGGTAGCCGCGGCGATCGAGATCATCCACGCCTATTCGCTGATCCACGACGACCTGCCCGCCATGGACAATGACGACATGCGCCGCGGCAGGCCAACCTGCCACCGGGCGTTCGACGAAGCAACGGCGATCCTGGCCGGGGATGCGCTGCAGGCGCTGGCGTTCGAAGTCCTGGCCCGCGAACTTCCGGCCGGAAAGGCGAACAGCCTGCAAGCCGTATACCTGATCGCGCGGGCCTGTGGTTCCGTCGGCATGGCGGGCGGCCAGGCGCTCGACCTGGGCTCGGTCGGTCGCGACATCAGCATCGATGCGCTCGAAACCATGCATCGGCTGAAAACCGGCGCACTGATCCGCGCCTCGGTAGCCGCACCCTGCCTGCTGGCCGAAGTGGGAGAAGACGTCGTTGGGCGACTGGAGGCCTACGGCGACTGCGTCGGCCTGGCCTTCCAGGTACACGACGATATCCTCGATGTCACGGGCAACAGCGAAGTCACCGGCAAGGCCGTGCTGGCGGATGCCGCGCTGGACAAACCCACCTTCCCGTCGATCCTGGGGCTCGATGCGTCGCGGCAACGTGCGCGCGAATTGCGCGACCAGGCCATCGATCACCTGGCGGCGGTTCCCGGCGACACGTCGATGCTCGCCTGGTTGGCGGCCTACGTGATCCGCCGAGACCGATAGCTTCGGGCCGGTTCCGCCGGTAAAATACGCCGGATGAACAGCCAGCTCTACCCCCGCCTCAGCCAGATACAGTCGCCCGAGCAGCTGCGCAAGCTGGACGAGCAGGCGCTGCAAGAGGTCGCAGATGAACTCCGACGCTACCTGATCGAATCCGTGGCGGTCAGCGGCGGGCATTTCGGTGCGGGGCTCGGCTGCGTCGAACTCACCGTCGCCCTGCACTACGTGTACGAAACGCCGTGGGACCGCGTCGTCTGGGACGTCGGACACCAGGCCTACCCGCACAAGATACTTTGCGGTCGGGCCGACAGCATCACGACCATCAAGAAGAAGCAAGGTCTGGCGCCGTTTCCGAAGCGGGAAGAGAGCGAATACGATACCTTCGGCACCGGCCACTCCTCGACGTCGATCAGCGCCGCACTCGGCATGGCGGCGGCCGCTGCGGCAAAAGGCGAGGACCGCAAGTGCGTCGCGGTGATCGGGGATGGCGCGATGACCGCCGGAATGGCTTACGAGGCCCTGAACCACGGCGGCGACCTGGACAAGAACCTGCTGGTCGTGCTCAACGAAAACCAGATGTCCATCTCGCCCAACGTCGGCGCGTTGACCAAGATGCTCGGCCGCCTGATGAGCGGCCCGACCGTGACGGGGATCCGCGAGCGCAGCAAGAGCATGATGCGAAGGGATTCACGCGCGTGGCGCTTCATGAGTCGCTGGGAGGAGCATGTCAAGGGCATGGTGATGCCGAGCACCCTGTTCGAGGAACTCGGCTTCAACTACCTGGGGCCGATCGACGGTCATGACCTGCCCACGTTGATCCGCACCATCAGCACGGCGCGGGACGTGGAAGGCCCCAACCTGCTGCACATCATCACCGAGAAAGGCAAGGGCTACGAACCCGCCGAGAAAGACCCGGTGAAGTACCACGCCGTGGGACCCTTCGATCCCAGCAAGGGCGTGGTGTCGAAACCGGCCACCGGCACGCCACCACCGACCTACACCGAGGTCTTCGGCCGCTGGCTGTGCGACATGGCGGCGCAGGACGACCGCCTGCTCGCGATCACCCCGGCGATGCGCGAAGGCTCGGGCATGGTGGAATTCCACGAACGCTTTCCCGAACGTTATTTCGACGTCGGGATAGCAGAGCAGCACGCGGTGACCCTGGCGGCCGGCATGGCCTGCGAAGACGTGCACCCGGTGGTGGCCATCTACAGCACCTTCCTGCAACGTGCCTACGACCAGGTGATCCACGACGTCGCGCTGCAGAACCTGCCGGTGCTGTTCGCCATCGACCGCGCGGGCCTGGTGGGTCCGGATGGCCCGACCCATGCGGGCAGCTTCGACCTCAGCTTCATGCGCTGCATCCCGAACCTGGTGATCATGGCGCCGTCGGACGAGAACGAATGCCGCCGGATGCTGTATACCGGTTACCGCCACCAGGGCCCCGCCGCGGTGCGTTACCCCCGCGACTTCGGCAGCGGGGTGACGGTCGAGGAAACCATGCGCGAAATCCCGCTGGGTGAGAGCCGGACGCTGCGCCGCGGAAAGCGCGTCGCCTTGCTCGCGTTCGGCAGCATGGTTCGAACCAGCACTACCGTGGCGGACAGCCTCGACGCCACGCTCATCGACATGCGCTTCGTCAAGCCACTGGACCGCGCCGCCATCCTGGAGGCGGCTGCCGCCCATGACTACCTCGTGACGGTGGAAGAAAACGCGGTAGCGGGCGGCGCCGGCAGCGGTGTGAACGAGCTGTTGGCGGCGGAGGGCGTCTCGATGGCCGTCGTCAATATCGGCCTGGGCGACGAGTACATCCAGCACGGAACGCGGGAAGAATGCCTGCGGCTGGCCGGCCTCGACGCCGACGGCATCCTGGCCCGGATCCGGCAGGCCTGCGGTTCGGAAGAAGCCCGCTCGAAAACGGCTAGCTAGCGACGACCGCCAGTTGCCGGTCGTGCGTGCGGCTCAAGAGCAGCAGCGCCATTAGCGCACCCACCAACGCCAGGAACATGTCGGACTGCGTATCCCAGGCGTAGCCCTGGGTGCCCAGGAACGACTCCGCGGCCTCACCGCTCAGCAACGCCACCCACCACTCGACCAGCTCGTAAAATGCGCTGATCGCGAGGCAGATAGAAACCACGATCAAGGACAGCCACCCACGTCGACCCACCACACGGTTCCGGATCAGGATTTCACGCGCGATCATCGCCGGCACGAAGCCCTGCACGAAATGCCCCAGCTTGTCGTAGTTGTTACGCGTGCCGCCGGTCCACTCGGCCACCCAGTCGCCCAGGGGCACCTCGGCGTAGGTGTAATGCCCGCCGACCATCAGGACGACGCAGTGACCCAGGATCAGCCAGTAAACCAACGGTGTCAGCGGAAAGAACCCGCGGGTCAGGGCCAGAATGACGAGCGCCAGCAGCGCGGGCAAAACCTCCAGCCACCAGGTCGGGTAGTCATGAGGCTTCCAGGCCGACCAGGCCAGGACCGCGAAAAAAACAGCGAGCCAGGCCGCCTGCTTGCCGGCGTCCGGCATTCAGGAAGCGTCTTTGACGCGCACGGCGAGCACGTCGCAGGATGCCCCGTGCAATACCGAGTTGGCGGTCGCGCCCAGCAGCAGCTGCACGCCCTTCTGGCCGTGCGTTCCGAGCACGATCAGCTCGATACCGTTCTCCTCCGCGAAGCGGTGGATTTCACGCGCCGGCGTACCGTTGAGAAAATGCCGGCGCTCCGCCGGGATATCGTGTTTTTCACCGATTGCGTCGAGCTTCTCGCGAAGCTCGGCACGCAGGTTTTCCTCGACCTCGTCCATGCCGACGAAAACCGGGCCGTAGGGCACGACGCCCATGTAAACCGAGTCCATCGGTTCCTGGACGTAAATCAGGTGGACTTCGCCGCCCGGCTCCGACACACCCCGCGCGCGCTCCATGATCACGGCGGACTCACTGCTTAAATCGATGGCGACTGCGATCTTGCTGTATGCGGACATGCTTCCTCCGGTTCTGTAAACGGCGCACCCCTCCCCTGTATTCATTCTAGACCAAGCGGGCTTAGAATGGGTTGAAGAGACCACGCCCGCGAGTGGCCGAATCCCATGACCGCAATCGAAAAACCGATGCCTGAAGCCGACATTCCCCCCACCATGCGCGCGGCGCGAATCCATCGCGTAGCGCCGGTCCGGCCGGGCGCAACGCCGCTGGAGTTCGACCACATCGAAACGCCGAGTCCGGCGGTCGGTGAATTGCTGCTACAGGTGCGGGCCTGCGGTGTCTGCCACACGGAACTGGACGAAATCGAGGGACGCACCCCGCCGCCGGACCTGCCCATGACGCCGGGTCACCAGGTGGTCGGCACCGTGGTCCGCGAAGGCGCAGCTTGCCGTCTCGGCCTGCTTGGCCAGCGGGTCGGCGTCGCCTGGATCCACTCGGCCTGCGGCGATTGCCGTTGGTGCCGCCAGGGTCGGGAAAACCTCTGCCCGCATTTCCATGCCACCGGCCGTGACAGACCCGGCGGTTACGCGGAGTACATGACGATACCCGAGGGCTTCGCCCACGTGATCCCGGACTCCATCGGCGACCTCGAGGCCACGCCCTTGCTGTGCGCGGGCGCCGTCGGGTACCGCGCGCTGTCCCTGTGCAGGCTGTCGAACGGCCAACGGCTCGGCCTGACGGGCTTCGGCGCGTCCGGACACCTGGTATTGCAGATGGCGCAGCACCTGCTGCCGGATTCACCTGTTTTCGTCTTCGCGCGCAGCGCAAAGGAGCGCGACTTCGCGCTGGAACTGGGCGCCACCTGGGCGGGAGACACCAAGGATCGGCCCCGGGAGTTGCTCGATGCGATCATCGACACCACCCCGGCCTGGTTGCCGGTGATCGCCGCGATGGAGGCGCTGGCGCCGGCAGGCCGTCTCGTCATCAACGCGATCCGCAAGGAAGCGGACGACCGCGATCGCCTGCTCGAACTGGACTACGAGCGCCACCTCTGGCGCGAAAAGACCCTGACGACCGTTGCGAACGTGACGCGAAACGACGTTCGCGCCTGCCTCGAACTCGCGGCGACCATCCCGCTGCGGCCGAGCGTTATCCCCTTCCCGCTCGACCAGGCCAACCAGGCGCTGCTCGAACTGAGGCAAGGCCACGTGCGTGGCGCCAAGGTGCTCGTGATCGACTGAGCGGGGCGCCAACAGGAGTCCGAGCCACCGGGACACCTTGCGCTGCAATCGCTTCATTCATCGATTCCGCCGATGGGGCGCCAGGCGCCGAACCCGTCGGGCGGTCGCGCCCGGCGACTGGTCTGTTCATAAGCGTAGGCCGCCTCGATCAGCGTGGGCTCGGAAAAAGCACCGGCATAGAAAGACAGCCCCACCGGCAGGCCGTGCACGAAACCCATCGGCACCGTCACGTGCGGATAGCCCGCCCGGGCGGGCATGGAACTGCTGCTGCCCAGCCAGCGATCGCCCACCACGCGGTCGATTTTCCAGGCGGGGGTGTTGCTGGGCGAGACCAGCAAGTCGAGTTGATGCTGTTCGAGCAGGCCGTCGATCGCCCCCCGACTGAACGCGCGAACCCGTTGCAACGCATTGACGTACAGGGGTGCCTCGAGCCCCTCGGTGGCCTGGGACTTGACGAAAATCTCCTGTTGAAACCACTTCATCTCACGCTCGGCCTCGGCCTCGTTGAAACGAATCAGGCCGTCCAGCGTCAGTTGCCCGGCGGGACCAGGCAGTCCGGCCAGGTAGGCGTTCAGGTCGTGCTTGAATTCGTGGAGGAGCACGTCGTAGGCCGCCTGCTGGAAATCCTCGGGATACGGCGGGAAGGCCAGGTCGTCGATGATCACGGCTCCGGCCGCACCCAGGTCCCGCAGCGCGCGGTCGAAGGCCGCGTCGACGCCCTCGTGGAAACCGGCCAGCGAACGGACCACCCCGATCCGCTTGCCCTGCAAGCCGCGGGTATCGAGGTGGCGCGCGTAATCACGTTCGAACCGTTCGGAATCGCCGGGGGTCGCAGGGTCACCCGGCTCGGGGACGACCATGACGGTCAGCAACTCCGCGGCCGCACGGACGCTGACGGCCATCGGCCCTGCCGTGTCCTGGCTGTGCGAAATCGGCACGATGCCGCGCCGGCTGACCAGGCCGACCGTCGGCTTGATCCCGACGATACCGTTCACGGCCGCGGGGCAGATGATGGAGCCGTTGGTCTCGGTGCCAACCGCCAGCGGCACCAACCCGGCCGCGACCGCGGCCCCGGATCCGGAGCTCGAGCCACAGGGCGACCGCGTCGGGTCATGGGGGTTCCGGGCCTGCCCGCCGACCGCGCTCCAGCCGCTGGAAGATCGCTCCGACCGGAAGTTGGCCCACTCGCTGAGATTGCTCTTTCCAAGCACCACGAGGCCCGCGTTACGCAGTCGGACGACCACCGCCGCGTCACGGCCGGCCGCAACCCCCTCCAGTGCGAGGGAACCCGCGGTGGTCGGAAGTTCCCGGGTCTCGATGTTGTCCTTGACCAGCACGGGCAGGCCGTGGAGCGGCCCCCTCAGCCGGCCTTCCCGGCGCTCGGCGTCCAGCGAGCGGGCCGCCGCCAGGGCCTCGGGGTTGAGGGCGATGACGCTGTTGAGCTGGCCGTCCCAACGCTCGATCCGTCTTAGCGATTCGAGCACCCAGCGCTCGGAGGGGCCGGCGCCGGTCGGCTCGTCGGCCACAGCCATCGACGGAAACGACAGGGTAAGCACCAATAGCAGGTATTTCATTCGGAGCGTCTCCGGCAAAAAGGGATCAGTGGGTTTCCTGCACCAGGACCCAGGGGGCGACCACGACGGCCCAGAAAGACGATTGCCGCGCCTCCCAGCGCCGCGCGTCGCGATCGTCGGCCCGGCGCAGCCGGCCGGCCTCCAGCATCCGTGTCACGGCCGCGCTGTCGTCGTCGATCAGCACCTCCGCAATCGCCAGCAGGTCCTCGCCGCGGTCCACGCAAACCACCAGTCCGCGGGCGAAGTAGCGAGCGAGTTCCGCCCACTCGATCCGCCCGGTCTGTGCGTTCAGCAGGTCATGGGTGTAAATTTCGTCGTCCTTCATCCGACCAGGGACTCGGGAGTGAACGGATCCGGCAGGTAATCGGCAGCCGACCATTTCCGGACCTCTTCGGTATCGCAACAGGACAGGACCCGGCTGTCCGCGGCCATCAGCTCGCGCATCACCTGGCGACAGGCGCCGCAGGGCGGATGCGCGGTGTCACCCGGCACGTAGAGCACCAGCAGGACGAGGCTGCCCGGTGATTCACCCGCGGAAATGGCGGCCGTCAAAGCCGCCCGCTCGGCGCATTGCGTCAGGCCGAAAGAAGCGTTCTCCACGTTGCAACCCGTGTACACCGCGCCGGATTCGGCCAGGACGGCGGCGCCCACGCGAAAACGGCTGTAAGGAGAGTGGGAATGGGAAGCGGCGCGAACCGCGCCCTGTTTCAGTCGTTCGAACGTTTCCTGGTCGATTGTCATCACGCGCGGATTCCCTCGACGATGCTGTGGACAACGGGATTTCCGGCCGGCGTCCCGTTCGTGATCTGAAATGCACGATGCAATGCAGAGGCGGCAGCCTGCCAGGCCTCTTCGCTCACCGCGTGTACCCAGGCCAGGGGTTCACCGTGCACGACCGGTTCACCGATGGATTTCAGGCCCGACAGGCCAACCGATGGATCGATCCGGTCATCGACCCTGCGGCGCCCCCCTCCCAGCGCCACCACGATGTCACCAACCGCCTGGGTATCGACCGAGGCGATGCAACCATCGTCCGCCGCTTCGACCGGGCGCACGACCGCGGCCCCGGCCAGGTGCGCCTCCGGCTTGTCCAGCAGGTCAGCAGGGCCACCCTGGGCCGCGACCATCGCGGCGAACCGCTCGGCGGCCTGGCCGCCGTCGAGGCATTCTTCGACGCGCCGCAGCGCGGACGCACGGGAATCGGCCAGTCCGCCCAGCCATAGCAATTCCGCGGACAGGCCGGTGATCACCTCGTAAAGTCGCGGCTGCCTGGCCTCGCCGCGCAGGAAAGCCACGGTTTCCGCTATCTCAAGCGCGTTGCCGGCCGAGGCGGCCAGGGGCTCGTTCATGTCGGTCAGCAGGGCGTTGCAGGAGACGCCCGCGTTCGACGCCACCGATGTCATCTGGCGGGCGAGGCGACTGGCGCTCTCCAGGTCCGGCGAGAAAGCTCCGGAACCGTGCTTGATGTCCAGGACCAGCGCGTCCAGGCCTTCGGCCAACTTCTTGGAGAGAATCGACGAGGTCATCAACGGCGGCGAGGATACCGTGGCCGTGACGTCCCGCACCGCGTAGATGCGGCGATCGGCCGGCGCCAGTTCGGAACTCTGGCCGACGATGGCGACGCCCAGTTCACGCACCAGCCCCCGGAAGCGATCGATGCCGAGTTCCGTCCGGAAACCGGGAATGCTCTCCAGCTTGTCCAATGTGCCGCCGGTATGCCCCAGTCCCCGCCCGGAAATCATCGGGACATAACCGCCGCAGGCGGCGACGACCGGTCCCAGCACCAGGCTGACGAGGTCACCCACCCCGCCGGTTGAATGCTTGTCGAGAACGGGGCCGTCGATATCCGGCCAGTCCAGGACCGTGCCGCTGTCCCGCATGGCCAGCGTGAGGCGCACCGTCTCCTCCTCATCCATGCCCTGGAACCAGGTCGCCATCGTGAACGCGGCGATCTGGGCATCGGTGACGTCGCCGTCGGCGACGCCGGCAACGAACGCGCTGATGTATTCCCCGGAGAGGGCTTGCCCATCGCGTTTCCTGCGTATGATTTCCTCGGCTCGAACCATGCTCACTCCAGGCCTGTCCGCCGATATTCTACTTGCTTTGGACGCTTGCAGGCCGGCTCAGGGAGCAGGCAGGCTGTCCCGAAAGGCGAAATAGACGCCGAGCAACAGGATGATCAACAACGCGTATCGCAGGACGGTGCTCCAGCGAACGAACACCCCTCCCCTGGGCGCGATATGGGCGGAATCGATGGCGATCACCGCCTGGCTGGCCTGCTCGGCGCTCAACAGGGGTTGTCCGATCCGTCGCAGGGTGGGTATCAGGCGTTCGGCTTCGAGCACGCCGTGGGGCGCGCCGTGGCGGAAACCGGCGTGGCCGACGACGACCACCATCGGGCGGAATACACGGCGCGGCAACTGCAGCAACTGTTCCAGCGCTTCGGCCTGCAACCTGGCCTGGTGCAAGGGATTGTCGAACAGGTGTGTGCGGCCGAAGTGGCGCCTCTTCCACCGCTCCTGCACCTCGGTGCCGGCGACCAGGCCGGGTGCGTACACGCTGCGAATGACGAAAACCCCGAACCGCGAGACCACCGCGTGGTCGATCGAAACCGTGCCGCCGCCAGCCGGAATGACCAGGTCGTTCAGCACGGTGTAACGCCCGCGGTCGAGTCCCTGGGCGAGAATGCGGCGGACCCGGGACGGCGCGATGGCGCCCCGCTGCCGGGGCGAGGCGATATAGAAAATCAGCAGTGCGAGCGGTACGATCCAGGCGAGGTGCAACAAGGCCGGCAGCCGTTCATCCGCACTTCGAGTAGCCGCAGGACAGGCAGGTGGCGCAGTTGTCCATGATCACGACGGCCTTGGTGTTGCACTTGTTGCAGAGCGTGGCCGAAGCGGGATAGCCCGTGTCGTTCTCTAAGTCAGCCGTTTTTTTTTGAGCCGCGTTTTCTGCTTGCGCCCGTTTCTGGTCGAGGATCAGCTGCTGCTGCTCGGACAACTCCTCTTTTTCCATCAGGCCGATCTTCTGCAGATGGTGCTCGATGACGGCGCCGATGTCGGCGATGATGGACGGCATGAACTTGCCGCCGGGCTTGAAATAACCGCCGCGCGGGTCGAACACAGCCTGCAGTTCTTCAGCCAGGAACGTCACGTCGCCGCCCTTGCGGAACACGGCCGACATCAGCCGGGTCAGGGCCACGATCCACTGGAAGTGGTCCATGTTCTTCGAATTGATGAAGATCTCGAACGGCCGACGCTGCTCGTGTTCCGTGCCGGCATTCAGCACGATGTCGTTGATCGTAACGTACATGGCATGGTCGTCCAGCGGCGTCTTGATCTTGTAGGTCGAACCTTCCAGCGACTCCATGCCCTCCGGGCGCTCGATGGCCTCGGTCATGCGGATGATCGTGGCGGACTTGCGTTCTTCTTTTTCGGCCTCGGCCTTCTCGCGCAGCGCCGCTTCCTCTGCTTCCTTCACGACTTCGTAGCCGACGATTTTGTTCTGGATCTTGATGGCCATGGTCTCGTTACCTGAATCTGTTGTCTGGGTAAGAAAAGAGGTGTACGTCCTTGTACGTCACACCTCCGTTACTGTTGACGGTTCCCAAATCCCTCTCCGTCACTATCTCCCTGGTTTGTTGTTGTTATGACATCCGTGTGTTTTCACAACACACTTCCTTGTCCCGGATCCGGCCGTGGCCGGAATCCTCGTTTCCCCTTGTCCTCTCCGGTTCCTCGATCCGGACCGGCTTCCCCGCCGGCCTCGCCTCAGAACTTTCCGTAGTACCCTTCTTTGAGCGCGTCGAACAGATTGGCGGCCGTGTGCTTCTCGCCGTCGTATTCGATTTCCTCGTTGCCGGCCACTTCCACCACTTCGCCGTCGTCCAGCACGAAACGATAGCGCGTGTTTTCCAGATCCTTCTCCTTGACCAGCACGCCCTGGAAAGCCTCCGGGTTGAAGCGGAACGTCGTGCAACCCTTGAGCCCGCACTGGTGCGCGTAGGTGTAGATGTCCTTGAAGTCCTCGTAGGGGAAATCCGTCGGCACGTTGGCCGTCTTGGAAATCGAAGAATCGACCCACTTCTGGGCCGCCGCCTGGATGTCGACGTGCGCTTTCGGCGTGATGTCGTCGGCGGTGATGAAGTAGTCGGGCAGCTTGGCACCCGCCTCCTCGGCGTAAGGCATCGCGTCCGGGTTCACCAGCGTGCGGTAGGCCAGCAACTCATAGCTGTACACCTCGACCTTTTCCTTGGTCTTGCGGCCCTCGCGGATCACGTTGCGGCTGTAGTGATGCGCGAAGCTGGGCTCGATGCCGTTGGACACGTTGTTGGCCAGCGACAGGGAAATGGTGCCGGTGGGCGCAATTGACGTGTGGTGGGTGAAGCGCCCGCCTTCCTCGGCCAGCGCCTTGGCCAACTCGGGTTCGTGCTCGGCCAGCCGCTGCATGTAGCGGCTGTAGCGGGCCAGCAAAACCTTGCCTTTCACCTCGTCGCCGACCTTGTAACCGTCGGCCTGCATTTCCGGCCGGTGGCGCAGCATGTCGCCGGTGACCTCGAAGGTCTCGTCCATGATCGGCGCTGGCCCTTTCTCGCGGGCCAGTTCCAGCCCTTCCTCCCAGCCGGCAACGGCCATCTCGCGGGCCACGCGCTCGGTGAATTCCAGCGAATCGGGCTCGCCGTATTTCATGCCCAGCATCGTCAGCGTCGATCCCAGGCCCAGGAAACCCATGCCGTGGCGCCGCTTGCGTTCGATTTCGTTGCGTTGCCGTTCCAGTGGCAGGCCGTTGATTTCGACCACGTTGTCCAGCATGCGGGTGAACACCTTCACCAGCTTGCGGTACTCATCCCAATCGAAACGCGCGTCCGGCGTGAACGGGTTGTCGACGAAGCGGGTCAGGTTCACTGAACCCAGCAGGCAGGCGCCATAGGGCGGCAGCGGCTGCTCGCCGCAGGGGTTGGTCGCGCGGATATTCTCGCAGAACCAGTTGTTGTTCATTTCGTTGATGCGGTCGACCATAATGAAGCCGGGCTCGGCGAAATCGTAGGTCGAGGACATGATCATGTCCCACATGCGACGGGCCGGCACGGTCTTGTAGACCTTGCAGGCGACCAGGCCGTCGTCGCGCACCACGTAACCCTCGGTGTTCGGCCATTCGCGCCAGACGATTTCGTTCGGATCCGAGAGGTCGAAACCGTCCGCGTCGCTCTCCGGCAGCGGGAAAGCCAGCGGCCAGTTGAGGTTGTACTTCACCGCGTCCATGAACTCGTCGGTGATCAGCAGGGAGCAATTGAACTGGCGCAACCGCCCGTCCTCGCGCTTGGCGCGGATGAAATCCATGGCGTCGGGGTGGCCGACGTCGAAAGTCGCCATCTGCGCCCCGCGGCGTCCGCCGGCGGACGAGACCGTGAAGCACATCTTGTCGTAGATATCCATGAAGCTCAGCGGACCCGACGTGTACGCGCCCGCGCCGGACACGTAGGCACCCTTCGGCCGCAGGGTCGAGAATTCGTAACCGATACCGCAACCCGCTTTGAGGGTCAGGCCGGCTTCGTGCACCTTGTCGAGGATGCCATCCATCGAGTCCTTGATCGTGCCGGACACGGTGCAGTTGATGGTCGACGTCGCCGGCTTGTGTTCCTGCGCACCCGCGTTGGAGGTGATGCGACCGGCCGGAATGGCGCCCCGGCGCAAAGCCCACAGGAAAGACTGGTACCACTTTTCGCGGTTTTCGGGGGTCGCTTCCACCTCGGCGATGGCCCGCGCCACCCGCTTGTAGGTGTCGTCGATGGTCTGGTCGATAATCTCGCCGGTTTTGGACTTCAGACGGTACTTCTTGTCCCAGATATCCAGCGATGCTTCTTGCATCGCAATCTCTTTAGAATCAGTGCCAATGGATTCAACCTGCACGCTGCTCATCAATTGTTCCGTGTAATTGTTTGGTTTTGTTCGATTATGGAGCACAAGTTATTGTGCGTTATTTTTATTATCGACACAAGATGTTGTGTCGGCGACCACAGAAGATACGCCCCGTCCTGCGCCCTGTCAAATGGACTGACTAGGAGTTAGAATTGCGGGGAAATGACATTATTCTTTTTAATTTCATTATGTTAGAAAAATCTGGTACCAATTCGCCATGCGCCGGGAAATGGCTGGAGCGCGTAAAACCGCGGTACGAAAGGCATTCGGTTCGTCGCATTTTGCGCCGCTCGGGGATCGGGCGGTGCTGAACGTCGTCCTCTACCAGCCCGAAATCCCGCCCAACACGGGCAACGTCATTCGCCTCTGCGCCAACACGGGCACGCGCCTGCACCTGGTGGGTCCGCTGGGATTCGAACTGGACGACGCGCGCCTTAGAAGGGCCGGTCTGGATTACCACGAACTCGCCGACGTCCACCGCTACCGGGACTGGGCGCAATGGCGGCAAACGCATCCCGGGATTCCACTGTGGGCGTTCTCGACCCGGGGCTCAGCGATACACACCAGCGCGTCGTTCCACGACGGGGACGGCTTGCTGTTCGGGCCGGAGAGCCGGGGCCTGCCGGACGGGTTGCTCGAAGAGATCGGACAGGACCGCGTGCTCAGGTTGCCGATGCGTCCGGACAGCCGTAGCCTGAACCTGTCGAACGCGGTGGCTGTCGGGCTGTTCGAGGCCTTGCGCCAGATGGACTTTCCGGAATTGGATTGAGCCGCATGGCCCGTTCGCGACCGCTGTGGGGCCTCTCAGACCGCCTCTGGCTTCTGTTCGCGGTTCAGCAGTTCGCGCAGGCTCTCGTACGGATCACGGCCCTCGTGGATGATTCCGTAGACCTGCTCGGAGATCGGCATGTCGACACCCAGGCGCCCGGCGAGTCGCCAGATTTCCAGCGATGTCTTGACGCCTTCCACCACCTGGCCAATTTCCCTGACCGCCTCGTCCACCGACCGCCCCCGACCCAGGGCGAGACCCAATTGCCGGTTGCGGGACAGGTCGCCGGTACAGGTCAGAACCAGGTCGCCCATGCCCGCCAGGCCCATCAGGGTTTTCTCCGAGGCGCCCATCGCGCGCCCCAGCCGCATCATCTCGGCCAGGCCGCGGGTGATCAGCGCCGCTCGGGCATTGTGACCCAGCCCCATGCCGTCCGCCATGCCGGTCGCTACCGCCAACACGTTCTTCACTGAACCACCCAGCTCCGCGCCGACGATGTCGTCGCTGGTGTACGCCCTGAACTGGGCGCCGTGCAGGGCTTTCGCGATGCGGGCGCAGTAGGCCGGATCAGTGCCCGCAACGGTCACGGCGGTGGGCAGGTTCGCCGCCACCTCCTTGGCGAATGACGGCCCGGTCACGACCGCCAGCGGTCTTTCGTTACCGAAAACGGATTGCGCCGGCTCGTGCAGGAAGCGCCCGGTGCCCGGCTCCAGGCCCTTGCAGGCCCAGGAAACGCCCTGCCCGTTTTTGAGCCAGGGCCGGATTTGCGCGATCAGCCCGGCAAAGGCGTGCGAGGGCACCACGATCAGGATCTCGTCCGCCATGCGAACGGCTTTCTCGAGGTCCGGCTCGATCAGCATGCCGTCCGGCAACGGGTAGTCAGGCAGGTGGCGCGTATTGCAACGTGCCTCGGCGATGGCCTCGATGTGCGCCCGGTCCCAGTCCCAGAGGACCACGCCGGACCCGGCGCGCATCAACTGCATGGCGAGCGCCGTACCCCAGGAACCGGCGCCCAGGACGGCGAACAGGAGTTCGCCGCGGGACGCTTCGGGATTGCGGCGGTCGCCGGTCACGTTTCAGTCGTTGGTTTTGAAGGCGGCCGCGACCGTGTCTTCACCGACGTCGGCGCCGTTACCGGCCTGGCCCTGCTCGGCGGACATCTGCTGCATGCGCTGGGCGTACAGCTGCTCGAAATTGATCGGCTGCAGGGTCAGTGGCGGGAAGCCGCCGTCCGACACCAGGGTCGTGATCGTGGTGCGTGCGTACGGGAACAGGGTGTTCGGGCAGAAAGTGTTGACGATGGCGTGCTTCTGCTGCTCGTTGAAACCGCTGATCACGAAGATACCGGCCTGGGCGACTTCCGCCAGGTAGGCCGTCTTCTCGCCAATGGTGGCGGTCACGGTGATCGTGAGGACGATTTCCTCGGCGTCGTCACCCAGCGGCTCGACCTTCTGTGCGAGGTTCAGCTTGACCTCGGCCTGGCCCTGCTCCTGGAAAACCTGCGGTGCGTTGGGAATCTCGAAGGACACGTCCTTGGTGTAGATTTTCTGCAATGCCAGCTGCGCGCCGGCTGCACCTTCGGGCTGGGGCGTAGCCTGCCCCGGGTTCTGTTCTTCTGTCATGCTTCTGTCTCTTAGGGTTGGTTCGCCCCTGGCGGGGCGTAAAAAGAAAAATTATCTCATTATTTGGTCGTCACCGGGTACTGGTCGCTGCGCCAGGCGCCCATGCCGCCTTTCAAAATGGCCACCCGCTCGGCGCCCATGCGACGCAGGCTGGCCGCGGCGCCGACGGCTGTCTGACCGCTGCGGCACACGAGCAGCAACTTGCGGTCCC
>Ga0180435_10002455_pt1 | contig 18871 bp, 17 predicted proteins | sample SS_ome_3_FD_132467 | JGI IMG/M metagenome (GOLD analysis project Ga0180435, IMG submission 132467) | Hypersaline lake sediment archaeal communities from the Salton Sea, California, USA - SS_3_S_1 metaG | ecosystem: Environmental > Aquatic > Non-marine Saline and Alkaline > Hypersaline >...
CGGCTGCAGGTAACGGCTGACGATGGCCATTCCGGAGGCCAGGCCGCCGCCGCCCACGCAGATGAAGAGGTAGTCCGGCACGGCAGGGCACTGCCGGTACAGTTCCATCGCGATAGTCGCCTGCCCGGTGATGACCTCGGGGTCGTCGTAAGGGTGGACGAAGACCAGGCCTTCCTCGCGGCTTCTTGCGAGCGCGAAGTCGCAGGCGGTGTCGAAGTCGTCCCCGTGTATCACGACTTCCGCGCCGAGTTTTCGTACCGCTTCGACCTTGATGTCCGGTGTGATGGCCGGCATCACGACGACGGAGTGAATACCGAGGTGGCGGGCGGCCAGCGCCACGCCCTGGGCGTGATTGCCGGCCGAAGCGCAGATCACGCCGCGTTTTTTCTGTTTTTCATCCAGTGACAGCAGCTTCGCGTAGGCGCCCCGCAACTTGAATGAAAAAACCGGCTGCAGGTCTTCGCGCTTGAGCAGGATCTCGACACCGAGCCGTTCCGACAGCGCCGGCATGTCCTGGACGGGTGTCTCGCGCACCAGGTCTTCCAGGCGGCATCGCATGATGCCGGGCATGAAGCGGTCAGCCCAGCCGTTTGCAGACTTCATCTGTGATCTCGTCGGTGCCCGGGCCGTCCGGGTCGAGGTCCCGGGGCAGGATTCCATCTTCCCAGCAGCCGTGGACCGCGGTTTCCAGCGCATCCGCCGCCTCGTCTTCACCCAGCGAATGGCGCAGCATCATCGCGGTGGAGAGCAGCATCGCGTAGGGGTTGGCAATGCCCTTGCCGGCGATGTCGGGGGCCGAGCCGTGGATCGGCTCGTACAAGCCGAAACGCCGCTCGTTCAGGGAAGCCGAGGGCAGCAGGCCGAGCGAGCCGCACAGCATCGAAGCCTCGTCGGAGATGATGTCGCCGAACATGTTCTCCGTGAGCATCACGTCGAAGTCTCCCGGGCGGCTCAGCAGGTGCATGGCCGCGGCGTCGACATACAGGAATTCAAGGTCGAGTTCCGGGTACTCCGCGTCCACGACCGCGCGCACGACCTCGCGCCAGAGGCGTGACGTTTCCAGCACGTTGGCCTTGTCGATTAGCGTCAGGCGCCGGTCGCGTTTCATCGCGATGTCGCAGGCGGCCCGCGTTACCCGCTCGATTTCGGGGCGCGTGTAGCGGCAGACGTCCTCGGCCTCGTTCTCGTTGCGCCACTTGTTTCCGAAATAGCTGCCGCCGGTCAGTTCGCGGACGATCATCAGGTCCACGTTGACCAGGCGGTCGGGTTTCAGCGGCGAAAAGCGCTGCAGCGCCGGATGCAGCACCACGGGGCGCAGATTGCAGAACAGGTCCAGCGCGGCCCGAATTTTCAGCAGCCCCAGCTCCGGCCGCTGTTCGGCCGGGCGGTCGTCCCAGTCGGGTCCGCCAACGGCGCCCAGCAGGGCCGCGTCGGCGCCCTCGCAGGCATCCAGCGTGGCCTGCGGCAGCGGTTCGCCGGTGGCGTCGACCGCGGCGCCGCCAATCAGCTGTTCGTCCAGCTCGATGCGAAAGTCCCTGTCTTGCGTGAGTGCATCCAGCGCCCGGACGGCCGCTGCGTACACCTCGACGCCGATGTAGTCACCGGGCAGGCCGACGACACGGTAGTGTTTTTGTTGCTTACTTGCCATGTTCCTGCTCGTAGCCGCGGATATCGTCCGCAGCTTGCAGAATGAAGTCCAGCTGGTCAATGCCGCGTGCCAGGCAGTATGCCGAGAACGGGTCCAGGGGAAAGGTGAATGCGCCGTAACCCTCGACCTCGAGGCTGCGGCTGCCGATGTCGATTTTCACCGCGGTGTCGGGATGTTCCAGCAGCCAGTCGGCGACCTCTTCTTCCACCGTGACCGGAAGCAGGCCGTTCTTGAGCGCGTTGCCGCGAAAGATGTCCGCGAAGCGGCTGCTGACGACCGCCCGGATTCCGTAGTCCAGCAAGGCCCAGGGCGCATGCTCACGGGACGAACCGCAGCCGAAGTTTTCGCCGGCCACCAGGACCTGCTGGCGGTCGACGTCGTGGCCGCGCAGCGGGCTGTTCGACCTTTCGCTGCCGTCGTCGTTGAACCGCCAGGCATGGAAACAGGCGGTGCCCAGGCCCTCGCGGCCGGTCGTGGTCAGGAAGTGCGCCGGGATGATCTGGTCGGTGTCGATGTTCTCCACCGGCAGGCTGAACGTACGCGAAACGATGACTTCTCCGCTCATGATTCGCCCTCCATCAATTCGCGTGGATCGGTTACCCGCCCGGTGACCGCGCTGGCCGCGGCCGTCAATGGGCTGGCCAGTACGGTGCGTACGCCGGGGCCCTGCCGGCCCTTGAAATTCCGGTTGCTGGTGCTGACCACGAGTTCGCCGGGACGCGCGATGTCCCCGTTCATGCCCAGGCACATGGAACAGCCGGGCTCGCGCCATTCCGCCCCGGCCGCGATGAATATTTCGTGCAGGCCCTCGCTTTCGGCCTGCTGCCGAACCCGGCCCGAGCCCGGCACGACCATCGTGCGCGTGCCGACGGCGACCTTGCGGCCGCGCAGGATGCCCGCCGCGGCGCGCAGATCGGTCATGCGGGAGTTCGTGCAGCTGCCGATGAACACCACGTCCACGGGCTCGCCCGCCAGGGGGCTGCCTGCATCGAATTTCATGTACTCGAGCGCGTCCGGCTCGCCGCCGGGAACCGTGCCGCCGACGCGGATGACCATGCCGGGGTGTATGCCCCAGGTCACGCTGGGCTCGATGTTGGCCGCGTCGATCTCGACCAGGCGGTCGAAGCGTGCGCCGGGGTCGGTGCGCAGGGTTCGCCAGTCCGTTACCGCCCGGTCCCAGTCCTCGCCGGACGGCGCCTTGGCGCGCCCCTCGAGGTAGCTGAACGTCGTGTCGTCGGGCGCGACCAGGCCGGCGCGTGCGCCGCACTCGATCGACATGTTGCAGACGGTCATGCGGCCCTCCATGTCCATCGCACGGATCGTCGAACCGAAATACTCGATGACCGAACCCGTGCCGCCGCCGACACCGATGGCGCCGATCACGTGCAGGATCACGTCCTTCGGGGTTACGCCCGGTTGCAGATCGCCTTCGATTCGGATACCCAGCGTCTTCGGTTTGCTCTGCAGCAGGCACTGGGTCGCCATCACGTGCCCCACCTCGGTGGTGCCGATGCCGAAAGCAAGCGCGCCGAATGCGCCGTGGGTCGCGGTGTGGCTGTCACCGCAGACGATGGTCATGCCGGGCTGGGTCGCGCCCATCTCCGGGCCCATCACGTGCACGATGCCGCGGTTGGGGCTGTCCCAGCCATGCAGTTCGATGCCGTGCTTTTCGCAATTCTCGTACAGGGTCTCGACCTGCCGGCGGGCCTGGTCGGTGGTCCAGGCGTATTCGCCGTTTTCGTCCGGCGGTGAAGTCGGGGTGGAGTGGTCTATGGTGGCCAGGTGGCGGTCGGGCCGCCGCACTTTGAGCCCGCGCCGCTCGAGTTCATCGAAGGCCTGGGGCGAGGTTACCTCGTGAACCAGCTGCAGATCGATGTACAACACGGCCGGGGTCTCGTCGCTCTCGGGCCGGACGACGTGGCGCTGCCAGATTTTCTCGAACAGGGTGGTGGGCTGATCGCTCATTTAAAATGTTCCGCTGTTCAGACGGCCGCTTTCAGGCGCTCGTCGTCGGGTGTCCGGCCCTGGTGCTGGCAGTGCCGGTTCATGATGCTGACCATCGCCTGGGCGGCGGCCTCGACGATGTCGGTCGAAACACCGGTGCCCTTGTAGCGGCAGGCGCCGATCGTGGCGCGCACCGTCGCGCGGCCCTGGGCGTCGCTGCCGCGGGACACGGCGGTCACCTCGAAGCGCTCCATGTGCAGTTCCTCGTCGATGATGGCGCGGATCGCGTTAACGATGGCGTTGACCGGACCGTCGCCCTTGCCCGAGTGGATGCGCGGCGCCTGTCCGTTGAAACGCAGCTTCAGGCTGGCCTCGGCCGACTGGTCGGTATCCTCGACCTCGGTGTGGATCGAAATGGCGTCGAGGTGCCAGGGGCCGCTCTGCTCGGTGCCCAGCACCAGCGCCTCGATGTCCTCGTCGTAGACGCTCTTTTTGCGGTCGGCCAGGGTCTTGAACCGGGTAAACAGCTTTTCCATGGTTTCACGGTCCACCGTGTACCCCAGGGTTTCAAGCCGCTTGCTGAACGCATGCCGTCCGCTGTGCTTGCCCAGAACCAGGTTGTTTTCCGGTACGCCCACGGCCTCGGGTTTCATGATCTCGTAGGTCTCGGCGTGCTTCAGTACGCCGTCCTGGTGAATCCCGGCCTCGTGCGCGAAGGCGTTGCGCCCGACGATGGCCTTGTTCGGCTGCACGCGCGACCCCGTCACGGCAGTCACGATGCGGCTGGCGGGATAGAGTTTCGTGCTGTCGATGCCGGTTTCCAGCCCGTAACGATCGTGACGCGTACGCAGCGCCATCACGACTTCTTCGAGCGAGGCGTTGCCGGCGCGTTCACCGATGCCGTTGATGGTGCACTCGACCTGCCGGGCGCCGCCGTCCACCGCGCCCAGGCTGTTGGCCACGGCCAGGCCCAGGTCGTTGTGGTTGTGGCAGCTCAGCACCACGTGATCCGCATCGCGCAGCCCGCTGATGATGTATTCGAACATCTCGCGGGCCTCGCGCGGCGTCGTGTAGCCCACCGTATCGGGCACGTTAAGGGTCGTCGCGCCGGCGTCGACGGCCGCCTGGAAGAATTCAACCAGGTAGTCCAGCTCCGTGCGGCAGGCGTCCTCGGCCGAAACTTCGATGTCGTCGAACCACTGTTTGCCGAACGCGACCGCGCCGGTCATGTGGTCGATGATCTGTTGCCGGCTCATCTTCAGCTTGAATTCGCGGTGGATCGGGCTGGTTGCGATAAACGTGTGCAGGCGCCTGTTCTTGCAGCCTTCGAGGGCGCGCGCCACGGCCTCGATATCTCCGTGCCGCGTGCGCGCCAGACCCGCGATGGTCGAGCTCAGACCGAGTTCGCCGATTGAGCGAACGGACAGGAAATCACCGTCGCTGGCGGCGGGGAAACCGGCCTCGATGATATCGACCCCGACCTCGTCGAGGATGCGTGCGACCTGGAGTTTTTCCTCGACGTTCATCGAGCAGCCCGGGGATTGTTCGCCGTCGCGCAGCGTGGTGTCGAAAATGCGTACGTAGTTGTCCATGTGGAATCCTCGGTGGTTCAGTCGCCTGGTTTATTCAGTTCGGGAAAAGAGGTAACGGCGCCCTCCGACGAGGAAGACACCAGGTAAGCGTATTTCGCGAGCGCGCCGGACGTGTAGGACGGCGGGCGCGGCTCGTAACTTGCGCGCCGGCTCTCGAGGTCCGCGTCGGTCTCCAGCACGCGGCGGTCGACATCGATCGTGACCGTGTCGCCGTCCTGCAGCAGCGCAATCGGCCCGGTTCGTGCCGCTTCCGGTGCGACGTGCCCGACGACGAACCCGAAACTGGCGCCGCTGAAACGGCCGTCGGTGATCAGCGCGACCCGGTCGTCCAGTTTCTGGCCCGCGAGGGCCGCGGTGACGGCGAGCATCTCCCGCATGCCGGGCCCGCCGGCCGGCCCTTCGTTGCGGATCACGATAACGTCACCGGCCTTGATTTTTCCTTGCTGGACAGCGTCAAAAGCATCTTCTTCGCACTCGAAGACGCGGGCGGGGCCGGTAAAGAAGAATTCGCCATGGCCCGCGAGTTTGGCCACGCAGCCGTCCGGCGCCAGGTTGCCGTAGAGGATGCCGAAGCCGCCTCGTGCGGCAAGCGCGCGGTCGAAGTCCAGGATGACGTCCTGGCCGGGCCGCTCCCGGGCTTTGCTGCAGGCTTCGAACAGGCTGGCGCCCGAAACGGTCGGCGTGTCGCTGATCAGCCCGGCTTCACGCAGCCGGTTGATGACCACCGGGGTCCCGCCCGCTTCGAACATGTCGGGCGCCATGTAGCGTCCGGCCGGCTTGAGGTCGCCGATGATCGGCGTCTTGCGCGAAATCGCGTCGAACTCGTCGATATCGAAAGCGACGCCCGCTTCCCGCGCGATCGCCAGCAGGTGCAGCACCGCGTTGGTGGAGCCGGCCGTGGCCGTCGTTACGGTAGCGGCGTTGCGCAGTGATTCGGTAGTGACCATGCTGCGCGCACTGACGCCTTCATTGACCAGCTCGACCGCGCGGCGGCCCGCCGACCGGGCCGCTTCGGGCTTGTCCGGGTGCACGGCAGGGATATCGTTCAAACCCATCGGGGACAGGCCCAGGGTGGTCATCGCCAGCGCCATGGTGTTCGCCGTGAACTGTCCGCCGCAGGCGCCCGGGCCGGGCAGGGCGTCTTTTTCGATCGCGGCGAGCTCGTCGTCATCGATCGAGCCTGCCGCGTGTGCGCCGACCGCCTGGAAAACGTCCTGGATGGTGACCGGTATCCCCTTGTGCCGGCCGGGCATGATGGAGCCGCCGTAAATCACCAGCCCCGGGATGTCGAGTCGGGCCAGGGCCATTGCGGCGGCGGGAATCGTCTTGTCGCAGCCCACCAGGACCACGACCCCGTCGAGACAGTGGCCGCGCGTGGCCAGTTCGATGGAATCCGCGATGACTTCGCGGGACATCAGCGAACACTTCATGCCCTCGGTACCCATCGCAATGCCGTCTGTTACCACGATGCTGCCGAACTCCACCGGCGTGCCGCCTGCCTCCCGCACGCCGGCGCGCACATGCTCGGCCAGTTCCCGCAAGTGGATATTGCACGGCGTGACGTCCGACCAGGTATTGACGACCGCGATCATCGGCTGGGCGATCTGTTCTTCATTGCGGCCGGTGGCCCTGAGCATGCTTCGAGCGGCGGCTCTTTCAGGACCTTTCTTGATTTGGTCGCTTCGCATCGACTTCCTCATTTTTTATGTTGATTCAAAAAAAAACCCGCAATTCGCGTTGCGGGTTTTCACAGTCTTTCGGTTTTCCAACCTCAGCCTGGACCCGCTCCGTGTACAAGGATAAGAAGCGCAAAGGATGCGCCGAGAAGGAGCATTCCGGACAGGCCGAGAGCGCGCGTTGGGCGCGCGGCGGTAGCCGCTTTTACCCTGCTGTGCTGCTTGCGATTGCGCGCGTACATAGCGCCGGATAAAACCACAGCCCTCGGCGGGCTGTCAACCGATTTTTTGCGGAGTCGATTTTCGCCGGCGGTTCGAAAAAAGAGCATCAATCAGGCGCTATTTTTGTCCGGGCACAGTAAAAATTCTTAATATAAGTTAAAAATACAATAAAAACAGAAAGATATGATCTTCAGTGTTTTGCGCATGTATGACTTCAGTCAATGAGATCAAAATTCATTAAACGGTACACTGACCGTGAAGCGGCGGTACCGATTCACCGAATTGGAACGGTTTCAATTCGAACCCGGATCGCCGTTTGCCCTGTCGGGACAGTGACCAGGAAATGTTTCAGTCAAAACGGAAAATACTAATCGTGCTGGCCTTGATGTTCGCAGCCGGCGGAGTCCATGCCGAGCAATGGCTGGATGAAATACTCGTTCACCGCACTCCTGCTTTTACCGGTGAAAACCCGGAAAATTGCCTGGTGTGCCACTCCGGAGAGCGCATGCGGTCGATTGCCGATGGAGCTCATGGCGATACGGAGGACGACCGCGCGCCATTCGGAAACAACGGTTGTGAATCCTGCCACGGCCCGGCCAGTATCCACGTTTCCCGGGCGCATGGCGGCAAGGGGTTTCCGCCGCTGATCGGCTTCGGCTACGCAAAGGTCGCCGCACCGCGTGACCAGCAGGTTGCTGCCTGCATGTACTGCCACGGCGGCTCCCAGGAGGGCATGGAAGTCACACCCTTCGAGGGCACGACCCATGACAAGTGGATCGTGACCTGTTCGTCCTGTCATCAGGTGCATGCAGAGGAAGATCCCGTCATGACCCGCAGTACGCAGGCGAAGGTCTGCTATACCTGTCACGCAGAGCAGGAAGAGGGGCACCAGAAAGTGGGCCGGCGCGTGCCCGATTTCAGTCGCATGGGCTGCGCGGGGTGCCACAAGGTGCATCGCCTGCCCAAGAACTAAAAGTGAAACCGGAACATTGAACGCCAATATCAGGATCAAACAAGGTCTTAACGTACCTGTCGCGGGACGTCCGGAGCAAACCATCCACGATGGGCCGGAAATCCGTCACGTTGCATTGAGCGGCCTCGACTACGTCGGACTGAAACCTCGCCTGCTCGTCGAGGAAGGCGAGTCGGTTCGTTTGGGACAAGCGCTGTTCATCGACAAGCACCGGCCCGGCATTCCATTCTGTTCGCCAGGGTCGGGCGAAGTGGTCGCGATCAATCGCGGCCCCCGCCGAGCGTTGCACTCGGTGGTCGTGCGCCTCGGCGAGAAGGAAGGAAGCGCCGAACTCTATAGTCCGATGAGCCGCAACCGCATTGCGCGGATGGACCGTGACGAGGTTACGGACCGTCTGCGCGAGACCGGCTTGTGGACCGCGTTTCGGCAGCGGCCTTTCAGCCGGGTGCCGGACCCGGACGCTGCGCCGCGGTCAATCTTCGTGACGGCCATCGATACGCGGCCGCTGGCCGCTGACCCGCGCGTGATCATCGCCGAGCACGTCGATGCTTTCACAACCGGGTTGGATATCATGGCGCGCCTGACCAAGGGCCCGGTGTTTCTCTGTACCGGGCCTGACTGGATTTTTCCGAGCGCCCAGTCGGACCGCGTGCGGCACACCGAGTTTACCGGGCCACACCCGGCCGGACTGCCGGGAACCCATATTCAGTTCCTTGACCGGGTGGGTCCGAAGCGGTCCGTGTGGCATATCGGTTACCAGGACGTCATCGCAATCGGAACGCTGTTCAAAACGGGTCGCCTGGACTGCAACCGCGTCATCGCGCTTGGCGGAGTCGGCGTGGGTAATCCCCGGCTGATTCGAACCCGGCTGGGCGCATCGATCGAGGAAATCAGGGCGGCTTTCAGTGACCGGTCCGATGATTGCCGGATCATTTCCGGATCGGTTCTCGGCGGCCGCACCGCGAGCGGTGACCTGGCCTGGCTCGGTCGATACCACGACCAGGTTTCGGCGATTCCCGAGGGTGGAGACCGGCACCTTTTCGGCTGGACCGGCGTGACGCCCTGGCGTTACAGCGCGGCTCGAACCTTCTTGCGGAAAGCCGGCCACCAGCGCCGTTTCAATATCACCACCGCGCAGAACGGCCGTTTCACGGGGATGATTCCAACGCGCGCTTTTGAAAAAGTGATGCCGCTGGACATATTGCCGTCGCCGCTGTTCCGCGCCCTGCTGGTCAAGGATACCGACCAGGCGCAGGCGCTCGGCTGCCTTGAACTGGACGAGGAAGATCTGGCGCTGTGCTCCTTCGTGTGCCCGGCCAAGATTGACTACGGCACCGTCCTTCGTATCAACCTCGACCAGATCGAGAGAGAAGGGTGATGAACGAGTTTCTCAAGGATTTCACCGAGGCCTTCCGGACCCTGGGCGGCCGTTTCCTGTGGTCATCACACACCGTAACCCGCACGGCGCCGCACATCCGGGACGCCAACAACGTGCAGCGCATGTGGAACTACTTCGTCATCGCCACGCTGCCGGCCATGGTCATCGGTCTCTGGAGCCTCGGGCACCAGACCAACCTGGCGCTGCTCGATCTCGATATCATCCGCCCGGCCGGATGGCGAGCGGAAATACTGCTGGCGATGGGCGTGGGATTCAATCCTTCGAATATCCTGGCGTGTTTTCTGCATGGCTTGCTGTTCTTTCTGCCGGTGTTCCTGACCGCCCTGGTCGCGGGTGCGTTCTGGGAAGCCGTGTTCGCGGCGGGCCGGAAGCGGCGGGTCGACGAAGGCCTGCTCGCCATCGCCTGGCTGTTTGCACTGATCCTGCCGGCGACGGTACCGCTGTACCAGGTCGCGCTGGGCATGACCTTCGGAATCATCGTAGGCAAGCTGATCTACGGCGGTTCCGGGCGCTATCTCGTCAACCCGGCGCTGCTGGGGCTGACGTTCCTGGTTTTCTCTTACCCGCAGATACTGTTTTCCGAGGGCGCCTGGGTGCCGGTAGCCGGTTACGACCAACCCACCGTGCTGGAGCTGATTACCGACGAGGGCGGCCTGAGGGTCGTGCCCGCCGTCGATTACTCTTACTGGCACATGTTCTTCGGCGACCGGCCCGGATCGATGGGTGTTGTTTCAACCTTCGGAGCGTTGCTGGGCGCCGTGTTCCTGGTCTGGTCCGGGATGGCTTCATGGCGCATTATCCTCGGGTCCATCATCGGCCTGATCGTGGTCACCGCGATCTTCAATGCCGTTGCGCCGGAGCACCCGCTGTTCTCGCTGCCCTGGTACTGGCACATGATTCTCGGAGGATTCATGTTCGGCACGGTGTTCCTGGCCACCGATCCGGTTGCGGGGCCGATGACGGATCCAGGGCGCTGGGGCTTCGGCCTGCTCGTCGGCGGCCTGACGGTGCTCATCCGCGTGGGCAATCCTTCACACTACGAAGGCATCATTTTCGCGATCCTGCTGGCCAGCCTGTTCTCACCGCTGATCGATTACACGGTGACCGAACTCAATATTCGAAAACGCCGCAAGCGGTTGCAGGAGATGGACCATGAGTAATGATTCCTCCATCAAGGCCGTTTTGGTCGTATTGATTACCGCGATCGTCTGTTCGTCGCTGGTTTCCGCCGCCGTGGTCGTGCTGCGCCCCGTGCAGCTCAACAACCAGCTGCTCGACCGCAGCCGCAACATCATGTCGATTACGGGCCTGTTGCCATCTGATTCCGTTCCCGATGACGACGAATTGCTTGAGCTGTTCAAGTCGCTGGATGCACGCACCGTCGACCTTGAAGAAGGCCGCTTCGACGATTCACTCGATCCCTGGACCTTTGATCAGCGCCGGGCCGTGGCCGACCCGGAACTGGGCGTCGCCGTTCCTGCAGACCTGGATACCGCACAGCTGGGCCGCCGCAGCCGTTATGCCGTGATCTATCTTGTCTGGGACGGTGATGCACTGGACCGCATCGTGCTGCCGGTACGCGGCGCGGGCATGTGGTCGATGCTATACGGCTACATTGCGCTGGAGCCGGATCTCGTGACCATCGCCGGCATGGCGTTTTACGAGCAGAATGAAACGCCCGGGCTTGGCGACCAGATCACGCATCCCCATTGGCTGGAAACCTGGAGCGGCAAGCAGGTTTACGACGATGTTGGCGTGCCCCGCTTCAGGGTCGCCGAGGGTGAGGTCGACGCCAATTCCGTTCATGCGCCTTTCCAGGTAGACGGCATCACTGGCGCAACCATCACCGGCAATGCGGTAACGGCGCTGATCAATTACTGGTTTGGCCCGCACGGTTACAAGCCCTTTTTTGACAACCTGAAAGAAAACCCGCCGACGCGGGATGGAGGGTAATTCCCGATGGCCCTCAATCAGACACTGACCGATCCGCTGATCAACAAGAACCCGATCACACTGCACGTTCTTGGCATTTGCTCGGCGCTCGCGATCACGAATTCGCTGACGTCTTCGCTGATCATGAGCGCGTCGCTGACCATCGTGCTGATCATTTCAAACGTCGCGATCAGCGCGGTTCGCCACCACTTGCCGTCCAGCGTTCGCCTGATCGTACAGATCACCATCATCGCCTCGTCCGTGACGGTCATCGATCAGTTCCTGAAAGCCTACATGCCGGATGCGGCGCGCACGCTCAGTGTTTACGTGGCGCTGATCGTAACGAACTGCATCGTGCTCGGCCGGGCCGAGGCCTGCGCCATGAGCAACGGTATCAAGGTCAGCACCCTCGATGCCTTGGGCAACGGCTTCGGTTACAGCCTGGTGCTGATTACCGTCGCGTTCATCAGGGAGTTGTTCGGAGCCGGGTCGCTGATGGGGATGCAGATCTTCAGGTCCGCGCACGAAGGGGGCTGGTTCCAGGAAAACAACCTGTTCCTGCTGGCGCCCAGCGCGTTCTTCATCATCGGATTCCTGATCTGGGCCATTCGCGCGTGGAAACCCGAGCAGAACGAGGAACCCGACTTCAAACCGATCCCGCTGCCTAGCCGGGAGAAACGAGCATGAGCGCATTTTTTGATGTCTTTTTCCGCTCGGTTTTCATGGAGAACCTCGCCCTGGCCTATTTCCTGGGCATGTGCACCTTCCTGGCGGTATCAAAGAAAGTAAAAATCACGATTGGCCTGGGTTTCGCGGTCATCGTCGTTGAAGCGATCAGCGTTCCCGTCAACAACCTGATTTACAACCTGCTGCTCAAGCAGGGCGCGCTCGCCTGGGCCGGCCTGGGTGACATGGATTTTGCGTTTCTCGGCCTGTTGAGCCAGATCGCGGTGATCGCGGCGATGATCCAGATCCTGGAAATCATCCTGCAGCGGTTTTTCCCGGCACTGTACCAGACACTGGGAATCTTCCTGCCGCTGCTGACCGTGAACTGCGCGATCCTGGGTGCTTCGCTGTTCATGGTTCAGCGCGATTACACTTTCATGCAAAGCGTAGCCTACGGTCTGGGCGTGGGCGTCGGCTGGGCCCTTGCCATTATCGCGCTCGCAGGTCTTCGGGAAAAAATGCGTTACAGCGATATCCCTGACGGACTCGAGGGGCTGGGCATCACTTTCGTCACCACGGGCCTGCTGTCACTGGCATTCATGGGCATCGCGGGAATCGTGTTCTAGGAGACGGTCATGTTGGAGATTCTCTACGCGATCCTGCTTTTCACCGTCATCATGGGTGTGCTGGCGCTCACGATCCTGTGGATTCGCGCCAAGCTGATTCCGCCCGGTGACATTACGATCAATGTCAATTCCGAACGGGACATCGCGGCGCCGGTCGGGGGCAAACTGCTCGGCACGCTCACCGATGAAGGCATTTTCGTTCCGTCGGCCTGCGGCGGCGGCGGCACCTGCGGACAATGCCGCGTCAAGGTCCTGGAAGGGGGCGGTTCCCTGCTGCCGACCGAGGAATCGCTGATTACCAAGCGCGAGGCGGCGGCCGGAGAACGGCTGGCCTGCCAGGTTTCCGTGCAGCAGGATATGAAGATCGCGGTGCCCGAAGACGTGTTCGGCGTACAGAAGTGGGAATGCACGGTGCGCTCGAACGCCAACGTGTCGACCTTCATCAAGGAACTGATCCTGCAGCTTCCCGAAGGGGAAAAGCTCGATTTCAGGGCGGGAGGATACATCCAGATCGAATGCCCTGCGCACGAGCTTTCCTATTCGGAGTTCGATATCGAGGAAGAATACCGGGGGGACTGGGAACGCTTCCGTCTTTTTGAGCTGAAGTCCGTGGTCACCGAGCCCACCATGCGCGCCTACTCGATGGCCAATTATCCGGAAGAGGACGATATCGTGATGCTGAACGTGCGCATCGCGACGCCGCCGCCGGAATTGCAGGACAAGGTGCCGACGGGAATCATGTCGTCCTACATCTTCAACCTGAAACCGGGCGACACGGTTACCGTTTCCGGCCCGTACGGCGAGTTCTACGCGCGGGAAACCGGCAACGAGATGGTGTTCATCGGCGGCGGCGCCGGCATGGCGCCAATGCGTTCGCACATTTTCGACCAGCTCAAGCGGCTGAAGAGTGACCGCAAGATGTCGTTCTGGTACGGGGCGCGCAGCCTGCGCGAGGCGTTTTACGTTGAAGAATTCGAAGAGCTCGAACGCGAGTTTCCCAATTTCAGTTGGCACCTGGCGCTTTCCGATCCGCTGCCCGAAGACGACTGGATGGGGCTGGAAGGATTCATCCACTCGGTGCTTTTCGAGCATTACCTGAAAGACCATCCGGCGCCGGAGGACTGTGAATACTACATGTGCGGTCCGCCGATGATGATCGCGGCGGTCAACCGGATGCTGGACGATATCGGCGTTGAGCCCGACAATATCCTGTTCGACGATTTCGGAACCTGAGCGATGAAACTGTTCCTCGTCACATTGATCGTATTTGCCGTCAGCGCCCTGCTGCTGGGCGCGGGTATGCTTATCGCCCGCAAGCCATTGCAGGGCGGTTGCGGACACAAGCCGCCGGGTGCGCCGCGTTGTGACAACTGCCCCAACGCGGAACGGACGGCGGAAGAGAGAGGAGAACCGGCATGAAATCACTCGTCGTCAAAGACCACATGAGCCGCAAGGTCCAGTCAGTGGACCTCAATCTCGACATCCTGGCGGCGACACGATTCCTGGTGGCCAACGGAATTTCCGGTGCGCCGGTACTGGATGAGCACGGCCGGCTCGTCGGTATCCTGACGGAAAGGGACTGCATGCGTGTCGCGCTGCACTCGGGCTATCACGATACGCCGTACGGCCTGGTGCGCGACTACATGACGCCGAATCCGGAATCGGTCTCGCCCGAACAGAACATCCTAACGATCGCCGAGAAATTCATTCACGGCAGCTATCGTCGTTACCCCGTGGTGGACAACAATCGCCTGGTTGGAATAATCAGCCGCAGGGATGTACTTCGTGCCGTCGTCAAAAAGGGCGGCAAGGGGTAGAAAACGGGCTGATCCGAGGCGTTTCCATTTATCCAAGTATCACCGAACCCACGGAAATTGCTTGTGTTTCAGGTTATGCGCGGATATGCTGTGAGACTCTGGCTGCTAACCAACTACTGAATCGAAACGATTCCGGCCAGAGCGAGGGATTGATTGCACATCTTTAAGGTCTATTCAGAAGTTTCTGCCCCGGCACCTCCTGTCATCGATTTTATCGAATTGCGCGATCATTACGTTTTAAGCAACAACGGGTAATTCATAATGGCAACAGGCACTGTAAAGTGGTTCAACGAATCCAAGGGATTCGGTTTTATTTCTCCCACCGAAGGCGGAAAGGACGTTTTCGTCCACTTCTCGGCTATCAAGGCCGACGGTTTCCGCACCCTGGCGGAAGGTCAGGCTGTCGAGTTTGACGTCGAAGACGGCCCGAAAGGACCACAGGCATCAAACGTCACGCCCGCCGGCTAACGCGGCGGTCGATGAAAAAACCCCGCCGAACGGCGGGGTTTTTTTTGTTCTTGATTTTTTGTCGCTCGATCTAAGAATCAAACGCTGCGGCCATAAAACAGGGTCACCACGTGCCTGGCCTCGGCAAAGAACAGCCAGCGTTCGACCACGACCCCGGTCAAACCGGCAATGGTTGCCAGTAGCAGCAGCAGCACCTGGAGAATACCCGAGGTGCTGCCAGCCAGGAACAGCAGGATCGCGGGGACCAGGAAACCACACAGCAATGCGAAACGCCGCAACCGGGACGCATGTTTCTGGGCAACCTGGTAGCCCATTTCCTTCAGAAGGTAATTTTCCGCCGTGTGGGGCGCCTCCAGTTGACGCACTTCACCCAGGTATCCCAGGCCGGTGGCGGTCCCGGTATCGCTCTCCGCTTGCGCGCTGTCGATATAGCGCCAGTAGTACCACTGCAATGCCCAGGCCACCAGTATGACGACACCCAGCAACAGCAGGGTCGTGAAGTCGGCCATGTTGGAGATGCTGAGCGCGATCGAAAACAGCAGTCCACCGCTGGCGAGCGAAAAAGCCAGATACAGCGGCGTCACGAACCCGTTGCTCCAGCGCGGTATGGTCTTCAGGGAAGCATAAATCATGCTCGTGGTGAATACCGTTGTCAGCGACAGAACGAGGGTTGCCAAGGCGGCCACCGACATCAAGGTTGAAGAAATGCCGGCCCACAGCCAGCCGGCGGTAAAGACCAGCGCAGCCGGGTAGGTCAGTACGGCCGCCACACCCTCGCGGCTCAGCCATGAACTGCGCCACTGGGTGAACGCCCGCCACGCCCGTTCGGGATGACCCAGGTGGAAAGTGGAAGACATCAGGCCGGCCGTTACCAGCGCAAGCGCCACGAGACAGGCGATCGTCGCCGTGATCGGCCCGATCTCCCAGGCCTGGGTCAGGCGCGCCAGCGCCAGCCATACCAGCAGGCCGTAACCGGCGCCTGAAGAGGAAGTGAAGATGATGACGGAATATGCCGGATCCATTTGCTGTTCCTTCCTCCTAACGTGAAAGCTTGCGGTCCAGCCAGCTGAAAAATTCGCTGGACTGCTTCGTTTGTTCGGCGCCCTGCAGTTCGGCGGCTGCGCCGGTGTCCCCGGCGCGGTTTTTGCGCGGCCGCGGCGGCAGGTAGCGGTTGACCGGTTCGTAGCCGGTTTCAGGCATCAGTTGGAACCCGCCGCGCCGCTCAACGAGCTTCGAGATATGCGATTCCGGGTCACCCAGGTCACCGAAATGACGGGCGTTTGCGGGACAGGTCGTCACACAGGCCGGCTGACGTTCGGCCTCGGGCAGGTTCTCGTTGTAAATTCGATCGATGCACAGCGTGCATTTTTTCATGATCCCGTCGGTTTCGTCGTACTCGCGGGCGCCGTAGGCGCAGGCCCAGGAGCAGAGCTTGCAGCCGATGCACTTTTCGGCGTCGACCAGCACGATACCGTCCTCCTCGCGCTTGTAGGAGGCGCCGGTCGGGCAGACCGTCACGCAGTCCGGCTGTTCGCAATGCAGGCAGGAGCGGGGGAAATTGACGGTCTGGGTGGATTCGCCGTTATCCGTCTCGTAAATGTGCACCCGGTTGAACCAGACCCCGCTGGGGTCTTTGCCGTAAGCGTTAAGGTCCGTCAAGGGGGCGGAGTGACCACCGGTATTCCATTCCTTGCAGTTGACGGCACAGGCATGGCAGCCCACGCAGATGTCGAGATCCGTGACCAGGCCCAGCTTTTTCTTCGTTTTCTTCGGCAGCATCGTCATGACTGCCTCCTCCGCCAGCTGCCCTCGGGCAGGAACTCTTCTCCGAACCGCAGGTCCTTCGGCCGGTCCAGCGCACCGGGCAGACGCTGGAGCGGTTCGAATACCGGCTCGCTGCGTTTCTCTTTGTCATCGGCCCGCGTGATCCTGACGCGCAGGTCGAACCAGGCCGCCTGGCCGGTGACCGGATCCGAGTTGCTCATGCGCCGCCCGCCTGAGCCTGCCGGCAGGAGTTCGGATATCAGGTGGTTCAGCAGGAAGCCCTTTTCGCCCTCCGCAGAATCCTTGTCGAGATTCCAGGCGCCGCGGCGTTTGCCGATGGCGTTCCAGGTCCATACGGTGCCGCGCTCGACACCGGTCATGGTTTTCACCTGGCACTTGATGCGGCCGTTGTGGCTTTCCACGTAAACCCAGTCGTCGTCGCCGACCCCGATTTCCTGCGCCAGGTCGCGGTGCATGCACAAGCGGTTGTAGCCGTGAATCTGCCGCAGCCAGGCATTCTGCGAGCCCCAGGAGTGGTACATGGCCATCGGCCGCTGGGTGATTGCCTGGATCGGGTATTCGTCCAGGGAGACCATGCTTTCTTCAATTGGCTGGTACCAGATCGGCAGCGGATCGAAATACGTTTTGACACGTTCACGTAAGTCATCCGGCGGCTGCACATCACCATGCCCCTCGGCGGCGAGGCGGAACCGCTGCAGCGGTTCGCTGTAGATCTGCATCACGACCTGCTCGGCCCTGGGGATAAAGCCCATGTACTCGGCAAACTCGAGATAGTCTCTGTTCGCATGCTTGTAGTATTGCTGGGACTTCGGCAGGTCATGGTGCCAGAAACCACCGTTCTCGATGTACTTTTGCAATTGGTCCGGGTTAGGAGCACCACGGCCAAAGGATTCTCCGTCTTCGCCGCGCCAGCCGGCGAGTGGCCCCAGCCCTGGCGCCCGTTCGTGGTTGACCATGTAATCGGCATAGCCGCCCGGGTACTTGGGTGCTCCTTCCTCGTTGACGAAGCCGGGCAGGCCGAGCCGCGCGCCCAGGTCGATCAGAACGTCCTGGAAAGGGCGAACGTTGCGGTCCGGCTGCACCACGGGTTGACGGATCGAGTCCGATGGCCCGTGCGCCGAACTGATCGGCCGGTCCAGCAGGCTGATGCAGTCCCAGCGTTCCAGGTAAGTCGTATCCGGAAGCACCAGGTCAGCGTAGTAGCTGGTTTCCGAGGCATACGCATCCGAATAGATGATATGCGGAATGCGGTATTCGCCGGTTTCGGGGTCGATGTCGGTGAGCATGTCCAGCGTGCCCTTCGTATTCATCGAAGAGTTCCAGGCCATGTTCGCCATGTAGAGGAACAGCGTGTCGATCGGGTAAGGGTCCGCTGCCCAGGCATTGTGAATGACCATGTGCATCAGGCCATGCGAGGAAACAGGGTGCTCCCAGGAAAACCCCTTGTCGATGCGGCAGGGATTGCCGTTTTCATCTACCAGCAGGTCTTCCGGGCCGGTCGTGAAGCCCAGCGGCGGGCCGGGCATCGGCTCCATCGGCTTGACCTCGCCGGGCTTGCCCGCAGGCTTTGGCCCCGGCGGGCAGGGCCGCGGGAACGGCGGTTTGTAGCGGAAACCGCCCGGGCAGTCGATGCTGCCCAGCAGCATCTGCAGCAGGTGGATCGCCCGGCAGGTGTGGAAGCCGTTCGAATGCGCCGAGATGCCGCGCATGGCGTGCATCGACACCGGCCGCCCGATCATGCGGTCGTGCTTGCGGCCTGCCCAGTCCGTCCATTCGACTTCCAGTTCGATTTCCTGCTCGAAGGCGGCATGCGCCAGCTCGGCGGCAACGCGGCGGGTCGTTTCGGCGGATACGCCGGTACGCTCCGCGACGTTCTCGGCGGAGTAGGACGCATCGAGGTAACGGTTGGCCATGAGTTCAAATGCGGGCCGGGCCTTGACGCCGTCCGGCATTTCAAATGTACCGGCCAGCGCGGGGCTGATGTCCGGCAGCAAGGCGTTGACGGGCGCGGTGTTTTCCCGCTCCCATGCCAGCGGGTTGCCGTCTGCGTCTCTAAGGAACAGGCCGTGTTCCGGGTGGCCGGGTTCCGCGCGCACCAGCCAGGGCGCATTGCTGTAGCGGAC
>Ga0180435_10002456_pt1 | contig 18870 bp, 12 predicted proteins | sample SS_ome_3_FD_132467 | JGI IMG/M metagenome (GOLD analysis project Ga0180435, IMG submission 132467) | Hypersaline lake sediment archaeal communities from the Salton Sea, California, USA - SS_3_S_1 metaG | ecosystem: Environmental > Aquatic > Non-marine Saline and Alkaline > Hypersaline >...
CGTGACAATGTCACCAAGCGGGCAGTCAGCCGGCTTCGGACAAACGAACCGGGTCCAGTATCGTAATCTGGCCGCGCTTGGTCCGAATGAGCCCGCTGTTTTCGAGTGCTTTCAGCTGCCGACTGACAACTTCACGGGCGGTGCCGACTTCCCGGGCCAATTGGTCATGTGTGGTCTGCAGACTGCCGATTGCATCCTGGCGTGAGAGCAGGAATACGGCGAGTCGGCGTCTCACGCTTTCCAGTACGACGTGTTCGAAACGCTGGGTGACCTGGGACAGTCGTTCACTCAGCCCGTTGAACACCATTTTTCGGAATTCGGGCGATGTTTCCAGGAGGCGCTCGAATTCTTTTGCCGGAATGACCCGTGCGCTGGTTTCCGAATCGGTGAACGCCTCGGCTGGATAAGGTCTGTGCCCGATGAGGCAGGTGGTGGTCAGCAGGCACATCTCGCCTTCACGCACCCGGTAAAGAACGACTTCCTTGCCTTCGGAAGATCGGGCGAACACCGTGACGCTTCCGCCCGTGACCAGCAGGAAATTTTCTGCAGCCTGTCCCTGGAAAAAAACGCACTGGCCGCCTTCGAGGTGAACTTCGGGAAATGTTTCGATCACTGCCGAGATCTGGCTTGGGGTCATGATTGCGTTCCGGTCGTGATGGAATTGCCAAACAGTTAAATTATATTCAGGCAATCGCTGACGCGCTCAACGGGGCTGAGACATTCCGTGAAAAAGCGTCCAGGCACCGATCAGGATAAACCCGGCGCCGGCGAGAATGGTCATCGCGCGCGGGTTGATGACCTGGGAAAGCAACGATCCTGCGGCAACGCCGATCGCACTGGTCAGGATCAGCGCCGAGGCGGCGCCGAGAAATACGGTCCACTTGCTGACGTTCCTGTCGGTGGCGAACAGCATCGTGACCAGTTGCGTCTTGTCCGCCATTTCCGCGATGAATACGCTGGCAAATACCGTTACCAGGATTTTCCATTCCATGTGTCACTCTCCACTTCTGATCTGCCGTGCCGGGAAACCGGGATTTTCGCCCCGAATGATGCCTGATTCACGATCTTAATCAAGGCATGTTGCGCGACGTGGTCCGATAATGGCCCGCGAACCCGTACGTTCCATTCGAGGGCCCTGAGAAATGAACGAACCGCTGACGCTCAGCCGTTTCAAAGGCGGCGACGCACCCCAACTCATCAACGAAACCGTCGGCCAGCGCCTGGCGAAAACCGTCGAGCGGTTTCCCGAAAACGATGCACTGATCGTGCGCCACCAGGGAATCCGCTGGAGCTACGCCGAGTACGCCGAAAGAATTGAACGGCTGGCTACCGGCCTGCTGGCGCTGGGCATCGAGCCCGGTGACCGCGTCGGCATCTGGGCGCCGAACTGTTACGAATGGTGCCTGACCCAGTTCGCCACCGCGCGTATCGGGGCGATCCTGGTCAACGTGAACCCGGCTTACCGCGTGTTCGAACTGGAGTATGCGCTGAACCGTTCCGGCTGCAAGGCCATCGTGACCGCGGAGTCGTTCAAGAGCAGCCGCTACGTCGAGATGCTGCAGGAACTGGCGCCGGAAATGGAAAACGCTGAGCCCGGCAGGCTGGATTCGAAAAAACTGCCCCACCTTCGGACCGTCATTCGCATGGGTGAGAAGAAGACCCCCGGAATGTTCAATTTTGCCGACGTATGCGACATGGGCGGGGAGGGCGAACGCGCGCGGCTCGCTGAAATCGAAAGATCGCTGTCGCCGCATGACGTGATCAACATCCAGTTCACTTCCGGTACCACGGGCAGCCCGAAGGGCGCGGCGCTGACGCATTACAACATATTGAACAACGGCTTCCAGGTCGCGCAGGGCATGAAGTTCAGCGCCAGCGACCGACTGGTGATTCCGGTGCCGATGTACCACTGCTTCGGCATGGTGCTGAGCAAGCTGGCCTGCGTCTCCGCGGGCGCCACGGCGATCTTTCCTGCGGATGCCTTTGAGCCCCTGGCGGTGCTGGAAGCAGTCCAGGCGGAGCGTGCAACCGCCCTGCACGGGGTGCCGACGATGTTCATCGCCGAACTGGAGCACCCCGAATTCGATCGTTTCGACCTGTCGACGCTGCGCACCGGCATCATGGCCGGCGCACCGTGCCCCGTCGAGGTGATGAAGCAGGTCATCGAGCGGATGCACATGGCCGAGGTCCTGATCTGTTACGGGCAGACCGAATGCAGCCCGGTCAATCACATGACCCTGGCAGACGACCCCATAGAAAAGCGCGTCGAAACGGTCGGCCACGCGATTCCGCACATCGAGGTGAAACTTGTCGACGAGGATGGGGAAATCGTGCCGATCGGTCAGCCCGGCGATATCTGCGCGCGCGGTTATGCCGTGATGGAGGGTTACTGGGACGATCCGGAAAGGACGGCGGAGACCGTGGACAGCGATGGCTGGCTGCATTCCGGCGACCTGGGCGTCATGGACGAGGAGGGCTATGTCACGGTCGTCGGCCGGCTCAAGGACATGATCATTCGCGGCGGTGAGAACATTTATCCGCGGGAAATCGAGGAGTTCCTGTTCACGCATCCCGATATCCAGGATGCCACGGTGATCGGCGTGCCGGACGAAAAATTCGGCGAGGAAGTCTGCGCCTGGATCCAGTTGCGTGAAGGCGCCCGCCTGACCGAAGATGAAATCCGCGAATTCTGCAAGAAAAATATTGCCTATTTCAAAGTTCCGCGGTACATCCGGCTGGTGAACGAATTTCCGATGACCGTGACTGGCAAGATCCAGAAATTCAAGATGCGCGAGGTGATGGTCGAGGAGCTTGGGCTCTGAGCGCGGACCCCGGGAGCGGACCGGTACTTTCGGGGGCTGATTTCGGCCCGGAGTCATCGTAAACTGGGCCAAATGCTCGCCATACGAAATCCGCTGTCGCTGTTTGTCATCACCATCCTGGTGATGCTGGGCGTTTTGCGGAGCTTTTCACCGCCGTCACCGGTGGGCGCCGACGCGCCCGATGTCGTGTTTTCCGCCGTTCGCGCCGAGGCCATACTGCGCGACCTGCTGCAGGACGGGGTGCCCCACGCGACCGGCACCCCCGAAAACGCCATCGTGCGTGACCGCGTGATCGCGCACTTCCGGGCGGCCGGCTACGAACCCGAGGTGCAATCCCGCTTTCACTGCAATCCCGCGATCGGCGCCTGCAGCCCCGTGGAAAACATCATCGCCGTCAAGCCGGGCACAGACGGTCAGAACGCGATTCTCATCACCGCTCACTACGACAGCGTGTTTGCAGGGCCGGGCGCCGCCGACGACGGCGCCGGTGTTGCGGCAATTCTTGAAATAGCTCGCATGCTGGCTGATTTTCCTCCGTTCATGAACGATGTCGTTTTCCTGGTCTCGGATTCAGAAGAAAACGGACTGATCGGCGCCAGTGCGTTTGCGGAACACCATCCGCTGTTTTCCCGCGTTCGGCTGGCCCTGAACCTGGAGGCCAGGGGGGTGACCGGGTCCAGCGCCATGTTCGAAACCGGCGAGGGCAACCGGCGGCTGATTCGGGCAATGTCGCAGAACACGGAACGCCCGAGCGCGAACTCGCTGGTCTACGAAATCTACAAGAACATGCCGAACGACACGGATTTTTCCGTTTACCGCAGCAAGGGCGTGCTCGGTCTCAATTATGCTTTCGTCGGTGGCGTCGCCCTGTATCACTCGCCGCTCGACGACATGGCGCACCTCGATATCGGCAGCATGCAGCACCACGGCGACAATACGTGGGCCATGATCGGCGCACTCGGAGACCGTGACCTCATCAAGATCGGTTCGCGCGAGGATGCCGGCTATATCGACCTGTTCTCTATGTCCCTCATCCATTACCCGGAATCCATTACCACGGGCCTGGCGCTGTTTCTCGGTGTCTGGGTGATGATCGCCATCGGCGCCGCGTTTCGAAAGGAATTCCGCTACGGCCAGTTGCGATGGGGGATTGTGCTGATTCCGCTGATGGCGACGATTCTCGTGCTGGGGGGTTACCTGCTTTCCTGGCCGCTGGGGCGTTTCCGCGAGCTTCATCCGCTGGCACACCCGTTTCCCTGGCCGGGGATAATTGCGCTGGTGCTGATGGCGCTGTGCGTGATCTACACCGCGCTGAAGCTGTTTACCGGCCGCGTTTCGGCCTGTGCATGGATGATCCTGGCCTGGCTGGCCGTTTTTATCGGCACCCTCGTGCTGTCGACGAAGCTGCCGACAGCCTCGCATATCGGCCTGATTCCACTGGCCGCGTTCGCGCTGGGTTCCATCGTGGACCTGTTCCGCAAGAAGTCGCCGGCGCCGCTTCTGGTCGCTTCGGTATCCGGCTTCGCCGCGGCCGCTTACATTTCCTGGTATCACTTCTTCCTGCTCGGCACGCTGTTCAATTTTCAGCAGTCGATGGCCATGGCGGCAGCCCTGCTGCCCATGATCCTGGTCGCCATGCCGATGCTCCTGGCTTACGTGCGCCGCAGGGAGCTGGACTGGCGTCCGGCAAAGTGGCTCGGTGGCGCGCTTGCGCTGGCCCTTGTCGTGCACCTGTTCCTGCCGGGCTTCACCGTCGACCGTCCGCGCGACATGACGCTGCAGTACGTGGAAACCGATGGTGAGGCGAACGGCTATATCGTGGCTGCAAGCCAGTATGGAACGCCCGACCGGGGCTGGGCGCGGGGACACGGCATGGAGTCGACGGAAGTGAACTGGGGCCTGCGCGGACCGGCGCAGCGATTCGTTCGCGCAAGCGAACGGCTGGATCTGCCTGCCGTGGGGCTGGAGCAGCTCGAATCGGTCATGGAAAACGGGAAGTGGCGTCGAACGTTGTCGCTGACCGCGCCCGCGAACACACCGGCCTTGTACCTGGCGCTGCCGCTGGAAGCCCGGCTGGTCGAGGCGAAGATCGACGGGGTGGTGGCACTGGATCCGTCGCTGCCGACCAGGCGAGCGCGTACCGCTTATCGCCTGCGCGTCATTGCGCCGCCGCCCGGTCCAATGACGGTGGAATTGGCCCTGGAGCGGCCCGGTCCGGTGCGTATCGAAGTCATGAGTTGGCGTGAACTGCCGCCCGGCCTGGCCGCGCCCTACCTGGCTGACTGGCCTGAAAACGCCCAGCCGATTTCCATCGGTCACCACGCCCGAAAAATCCAGCTGTTCGAGATCGATTGAGACCGTGGCTGCTTTTGACCGGCACCTTCGAACGGCTTCCGCGTGCTGAAATACCGCGTCAATCCCGTTACCTGTGACGATTACCGCAGGCTCGCCGAGCGGCGGCTGCCCCGTTTCCTGTTCGATTACATTGACGGCGCCGCCGGCCAGGAAATTTCGATGTCGCGCAATGTCGAGGAGTTTCGGCGGATTTGCCTGGAGCAGCGCGTGCTGCGCGACGTCGGCGACATCGACACCGGCGTCGAAATGATGGGCGTCAGGGGTGCAATGCCGATCGTTCTGGGGCCGGTTGCGCTGGCGGGCATGTACCGCAGGCGGGGCGAGGCGCAGGCCGCCCGGGCCGCCGAGTCCGCAGGCGTGCCGTTCACCGCCGCGACCATGGGAATTTGCACGGTCGAGGAAGTGCAGGCGGCCTGCGGTGAAAATGCCTGGTTCCAGCTTTACATGCTGCGGGATCGCGGCATCGTTGAAGGCATTCTGCGGCGGGTTCGTGATGCACGGGTTCCCGTGCTGGTGTTTACCGTGGACCTGCCCATGCTGGGCAAGCGTTACCGGGACGATCACAACGGCATGATGGCCGACGGATTGCGGGGTGCGGCGGCAAAAATGCTCCAACTGGTGAGCCGGCCGCGCTGGCTGTACGACGTCGGCTTGCGCGGAAAACCCCACGATTTCGGCAGCCTGCGCGGCGTAATCCGTGGCGTGCATGACCTGCAGGGCTTCAAGGATTTCATCGATTCCCAGTTCGATCCCACGGTGACCTGGGACGATATTCGCTGGCTGCGCGAACGCTGGGCGGGACAACTGCTGATCAAGGGCGTGATGTGTGCCGGCGATGCGCGCGAGGCCGTCGCCTGCGGGGCGGACGGTGTGGTGGTCTCCAACCACGGCGGGCGGCAGCTCGACGGCGTCGCTTCGAGTATTTCCAGGCTTCCGGAGGTTGTCGAAGCGGTCGGCAATGATGCTGAAGTTTACGTCGACAGCGGAATTCGTTGCGGCGCCGACGCGGTAAAAGCGGTCGCGCTGGGTGCGCGCGGCGTGATGATCGGGCGAAGCTGGGCGTTTCCGCTCGCCGCCCGCGGAGAGCAGGGCGTTGCGGACACGCTGTCGGTGATGCGTCGTGAAATCGCCAATTCAATGGCATTGATGGGCGTGCGCCGCATTTCTGAACTCAATCCTTCGCTGGTCGATACGCGCGGCGTTTGCTGACGGCAGTCAGTTCGCGCCGCCCCCCGATCCGGAACGTGTTCTGCAGGACAAGAAATGCGATCGCAAGACGAACATCCAGCAGTTGCAGGCTACGGAGAAAGCCTTTCTCGAGAACTGCAACTGATGGGCCTGTTGCGGCCCGGCGACTCACGGATACAGGCCCTGTTGCCGTTTCAAAGACTGCGATTTTCTGGCCTTGCACAAAAACCGGGCCGCGAAAGCGGCCCGGTTACTCTTATACTTCGTCGCCTGTCGAAAGCTCAGAAAGCGTACTTGGCGGAGAACTGGAAACGGTCCAGGTCGCCGTCAGCTCCGCTCTCGACTTCCCGGTTGGCGCGCATGTACTCGATGCCAAAGTCCATCTTCGGAACCGGCGAGTAGATCAGGTTCACGTGCAAGCTGCTTGCCTTCTTGGTTACGCCGGTGCCCGTGAGCTTCGTATCGTTGTCGACCGTCAGGTAACCCAGGGTCACGTTGCTGCGCCACTTTTCGTTCCAGAAATGGCGGTAGGAGCCGAAGATGCCGCTGGACTCGATGGCTTCCAGGCCGCCGTTGACGTCGACCACGGCGCCATTGGCCGTGTTCAGACCCATGTAACGGCCGAGGCCCTTGCCGGTACTGGCCATCCAGCGGAAATCGTCCTTCTCGCCGATGCTGAACTTGCCGGACAGGCTGATACCGTAGCCGTTGGTCGAGTCGTCGACACCGGCGATGCAGCCGTCACAAGCCAGTTCGCGGAATATGCCTGCCACGGTGAAACTGCCCCAGTCGCCGCTCATGTTATAGCGCGCAACGAGATCGGGCATCATGTTGCTGTCTCCGATCACGCGACCGCCGCCGCCGTAGGGCGTAATAGTGGTTTCCGAATTCTCTGCAGCGAACTGCCAGTTGCCCATCGTGTAGCGGATCATCGGTTGGCGACCGAAGATCGTGGATTCTGCCGGACCGACGAAATCCAGGTTTTCCGGCAGCGCGCCAACGTTGAAGAACGTATTCCAGGTCTGGCCGAACAGCCAGTTGTTGTACGTAAAGAAGGCGTGCCGTATGCGCGGTGACCAGGAGCTGGAGACGCGCTCGTCGCCCTGTCCGCTGAGCAGGAAGTCCATCTCGATAAAGGCCCGGACCGTGGCTCCGTTATCCAGGTTGTGCGTGGAGTTGAAGTTGAGACGAGATTCCTTGGCGTGCATGTCGAAATAGCTTTGGCTCTTGCCGCCAACCGGCACGGTTCCCGGAATGTAGAAATCGCGTCCGGCACCGGTGGACGGACCTCCGCTGTACCTGCTGTAGATGACATCGGTCTTGACGTAACCGCCGAACTTGTAGGAGTGCTTGTGTTCCTGTTCGGCGACCGCCGCCCTGTGCTCGGCCAGCAGTTCTTCCATCTTTGCCTCGGCGACCGCTTCTGCCTGGGCCTCGATTTCCGCGGCGCTCGGGCCGGGGGCAGGGGCGGGCTCTTGCTGTTGCCGCAGCAACTGGCCGACAAGCGCCTCGAGCTCGGCGATGCGTGCTTCGAGTTCCTCGACGCGGTCCCCGTCCGCGAAAACGTTGCCCGTGCTGCAGCCCAGGGCGGCCGCCACGGACAGGCTGAGCAGTAATTTCTTGGTCGATTTCAGGGCCATTTGAGCCTCTCCCATTTGCTTGTGTGCCAGTGAATCATGCGAAATTTGATGTACACAAGGTATTAGCCTTTGGTCTAAAGCGGTCGCCCGCAAGCGTGGTCATCCCGGTGACTTCCTCATACTTTCGTATGGTAGCTTTGGCGGTCCTTAGCTGGGAGAATTTGGATCATGAACCGCTTGATTGCGCTGCAGGCCGAGACGGTGATCGTCGCTGACGACCACCCGTTGTTCCGTGCCGCGATCAAGGAGGCGCTCGAGGCGGACCAGGGTGAGACCCGGTTCCTGGAAGCATCATCGTTTGAGGGCCTGCAGAAGCTGGTCGACGAGCAGCAGGAAGTGGACCTGGTGCTGCTTGACCTGCACATGCCGGGGGTCAGCGGTTTCGCCGGCCTCGTCTACCTGTGCAAGCGTTACCCCAGCGTGCCCATCGTCATCATTTCCGCCAACGAGGACCCCGTCGTCATTCGCAGGGCCCTGGAGCACGGCGCCGCCGGGTTCATTCCCAAGTCTTCGGGCATAGAGACCATCACGCAGGCGATCGCGGCCGTCCTGATGGGCGAGATCTGGGTGCCGGAACAGATGGGCACGGCCCGTTCCGTTCAGAATGCTTCAGAGCTGGAGATGGCGGAACGCATGTCGCAATTGACGCCGCAGCAGTTCAAAGTGCTGATGATGATGTCGCAGGGTCTGCTGAACAAGCAGATCGCTTTCGAGCTGGGTGTCTCCGAGGCGACCATCAAGGCGCACGTGACGGCGATCATGAACAAGCTGGGCGTCAGGAACCGCACGCAGGCGGTGGTCGCGGCCGGCAAGCTGGCGGTAAACAACCCCAATACCAGGCTTTAGAAGTCCTGGCGGCCCGTTACATGTTTTTCATCGTGTTGGTCATCAGTGCACGCAGCGTGGCCGGCTTGATCGGTTTTCGCAGCAGTCCGTAACCGCGCTCCCGGACCGTTTCCTCCAGGTCCGGAGACCGGTCCGCGGTAATGATGATCGCGGGCAGCGGGGCGCCGTTGAGTTCGTCCAGTTTTTGCATCACGTCCAGGCCGACCAGGCCGCCGCCCAGGTGGTGATCTACCAGCGCCAGATCCGGCGCGCCGTATTCCTGCAGCCGGGCGATCGCCTGTTCCTGGTTTTCGGCCAGCATGACCTTGCAGCCCCAGCGGTCGAGCAGCAGGTTCATGCCTTCGAGGATATCCGGCTCGTTGTCCAGGCACAGGATCCGCAAGCCCTTCAGCCCGGCATGCTCGCCCTTGACCGCGACCGGCTGGCTTTGCCGCTCGAGGTTCTCTTCGGTCGCAATCGGCACGGTGATGGCGAAACGGCTGCCGCGCCCCGGCCGTGAACGCACCCCCATGGGGTGGTCGAGTATGCGTGCGATGCGCTCACAGATCGCCAGGCCCAGGCCGAGCCCCCGCTCATCGAGCTGCTCGGCGTAATCGAGTCGCTGGAACTCCTGGAAAATCGCCTCGGCATCGCTTTCAGCGATCCCGACGCCGGTGTCCCATACGCTGATTCGCAAGGTGTTTCCGCGCCGCTGGCAGCCCAGCAGGACACCGCCCGATTCGGTGTAGCGAATGGCGTTGGAAAGGAAGTTCTGCAGGATGCGGTAGAGCAGGGTCCGGTCGCTGTAAATGAAATGCGGGCATTCGCGGACGCGCAACTGCAGGTTCTTGCCGGCGGCTATGGCCTTGAACCGGCGGCGCAGCTGCTCAAATATGTCCGCCGCTTCAATCGCCTCAGGTTCCGGTTCGTACATGCCCGAGTCCAGCTTGGAAATGTCCAGCAAGGCGCCGAGCAGTTCCTCTGCCGCTGTCAGGCTGCGGTCCACGCGCTTGACCAGGCGGGCTTGCTCGCTGTCTCCTTCGCCGCTCTGCTGGCGCAGAACCGAAGCGAACAGGCGCGCAGCATTCATCGGCTGCAGCAGGTCGTGGCTGGCGGCCGCGAGAAAACGCGTTTTGCTGCGGTTGGCGCGTTCCGCCGTTTCCCGTGCTTCCTCCAGTTCGCGGATCGCTTTACGCAGTTCCCGGGTTCGCTGCTGAACGCGATGTTCCAGGGTTTCGTTGATGACCTGCAGTTCGTTTTCGATATCCTTGAAATGCGTGATGTCCGTGAACGTCGTCACGTAGCCGCCACCGGGCAAAGGGTTTCCCTGGATTTCGATGACGCGGCCGTCCAGCCAGTCACGCTCGAAACGGTACGGCTGCCGACCGCGCAGCAGGTTGAGTCGTTTCTGTACAGCGGCCTTGTTGTCGCCGCCCTCGATCAGGCCGCGGCGCACATTGATTCGAATGAGTTCCTCGACGGGCTGCCCGAGATAAACCGTGTCGGCCGGATAATCCATGAGTTCAATGTAGCTGCGGTTCCATCCGACCAGCCTCAGGTTCCGGTCGACCACCGCGACGCCCTGGGCCATGTTGTCCAGTGTGGATTCCAGCAATTCGCGGTTGAACTGAACGGCCTGCGAGGTTTTGTCGAGCAGTTCAAGCACGCCCTCCGGCCCGAGTCCACGGTGGTACAGCGCGGAGGCCAGAACGGTGCGGGCCGATGCAGAACCGATCGAACCGGCCAGTAGCCGTTCTCCGAACTGGACCGTGGCGGGTGTCGCGAGCGCGCCCGGGTCCGGTGCGGTCGTTTGCAGGTGGGTCCTGAGTGCTTCACGGGTGCGCTCGGGCCCGAGGAACTGCCCAATCGTGGTTTCGAGGTCTCCCAGCGTGATCATTCCGCCTTCTTCGTCACGCTTCTTGCTTTTCTGACGGTCGGCGGCCTCATGCCTGAACAGCAGCGAGACGAAAACAAGCATCGTGGCGTTGGCCGCGAGGGACCATGCAGCGCCCTCGTTGAATGAAACGGCCAGCAAACCTTCACGCGCGGCCTCGGTGAACGAGGGCAGCAGCAGGAACATGAACCAGGCTCCAACACCCGTGATCAGTCCGGCCAGGGCGCCGGCACGGTTGGCTCCGGACCAGTAGAGCCCGATCAGCATGGCAGGGGCGAACTGGGCTGCCGCTGAAAACGACAGCAGTCCGATCTGCGCCAGAGGAACACCCGCCTCGATGGCCTGGTAATACAGGTAGGCGATCAGCGTGATCGTGATGATGGATATGCGCCTGACGTTCAAAAGGGTGCGGGAGAGATCGGTTTCCCTGTGCTTGCCCAGCAGGCCGCTGCGCAGAAGCAGCGGCATCACGATATCGTTGCTGACCATGATCGCCAGAGCGACGGTGGCCACGATGACCATGCCGGTGGCGGCGGAAAAACCGCCCAGGAAGGCGAGCACGGCCAGCCCGTCGCGTTCGAACGCGAGCGGCAGCGCCAGCACGTAGCTGTCCGGGTGGATGTCCTGGCCGGCGAACTGCTCCAGCCCGGCCAGGGCGATCGGCACGGCGAAAACCGCGAAAACGGCGAGGTAGGCGGGAAACAGCCAGCGTGCGACCTGGATATCACGGGGCTGCCTGAACTCGACGATGGCAACGTGAAACTGGCGCGGCAGGCACAGGATGGCGACCATCGCCAGCACCAGCTGCACCGCAAAACCTTTCGGCAGCCTCCACGGTGAAAACAGCTCCTGGTACTCGCGGTTCGCACGCACCGTGGCGGCGACATCACCAAAGCCGTCAAAAACGCCGAAGATTACAAACAGTCCAAGAGCAAGGAACGCCAGCAGCTTGACCAGCGACTCCAGTGCGATGGCCCACATCAGGCCGCGATGGTGTTCGCTGGCGTCCATGTTCCGGGTGCCGAAAAGGATGGCGAACAGCGCCAGCGCCAGCGCGATGTACAGCGCCAGGTTGGCGGGCAGTTCCATGCCGTCGCTCGTGGACTGCGTGATGACTTCCAGGCCGGTGTTGATGCCCTTCAGCTGCAAGGCGATATAGGGAACCGACCCGATCACGGCAGCGACCGTGACCAGTACCGCGATGGTGTGGCTCCGGCCGTAACGAAAAGCGATGTAGTCCGCAATGGACGTGATGCGCTGGTGCTGGGCGTCCAGGGCGATGCGGCGCAAAACATCGGCGCCGAGGAGCATCATCAGGATGGGTCCGAGATAGATCGGCAGGTAGCCCCAGCCCGTCGTGGCGGCACTTCCCACCGCGCCGTAGAACGTCCAGGACGTGCAGTAAACCGCCAGCGACAGCGCGTAAATAACGGCCTGGATATTGCGGTGATCACGCGCGATGCGCAAGCGGTCGCCGATCCATGCAACCGCGAACAGCAAGCCCATGTAAGCCAGCGCGGTCAGCATCAGGGACCAGGAATTGAGCATATGCAGTTACGTTATACGACTAAAGTAGGGGCGTGAAAAAATTGACCGCAACGTAACATAGCCATCGGGAAACTACCATTGGAGAGACCCCATGAGTGATAAAAGCGGTCAAGCTTATTGGCGCGCGAACCTGAAACTGATCATGCTCTGCCTGGCGGTCTGGTTCGTCGTGTCCTATCTCTTCGGAATCCTGCTCGTCGATCAGCTCAACGCGATCAGCATCGGCGGCTACCAGCTCGGTTTCTGGTTCGCCCAGCAGGGCTCCATTTACACGTTTGTCGTCCTGATCTTTTTCTATGCCTGGCGCATGAACAAGCTGGACCGGCATTTTGACGTTCACGAAGACTGAGGAGGTTGACAATGGATCTTCAAACAATGACCTACCTCGTCGTCGGCGCTACTTTTGCGCTGTACATCGGCATCGCGATCTGGTCGCGTGCCGGAACCACGGGCGAGTTCTACGTTGCCGGCGCCGGTGTTCACCCGGTCGCCAACGGCATGGCCACGGCGGCGGACTGGATGTCGGCGGCTTCGTTCATATCGATGGCCGGTCTCATCGCCTTTCTCGGTTACGATGCCTCCGTCTACCTGATGGGCTGGACCGGCGGCTACGTTTTGCTGGCCCTGCTGCTCGCGCCGTACCTGCGAAAGTTCGGCAAATTCACCGTTCCGGAGTTCGTCGGTGACCGTTTCTATTCCAAGGGCGCCCGGCTGGTGGCCGTGATCTGCCTGATCGTCGCTTCCATCACCTACGTTATCGGCCAGATGAAGGGCGTCGGTGTGGCCTTTGGCCGCTTCCTCGAAGTCGATTTTGAGGTCGGCGTGATGGTGGGTATGGCGATAGTATTCGTCTACGCCGTGCTCGGTGGAATGAAAGGCATTACTTACACGCAGATCGCACAGTATTGCGTGTTGATTTTTGCTTACACCGTTCCGGCAGTTTTCATCTCGCTGAACCTGACCGGCAATCCCGTGCCGCAGATCGGCCTGGGTAGTACGATGTCGGACGGTTCCGGTGTTCTGCTGCTGGACAAGCTGGACCAGGTCGTAACCGATCTCGGGTTCGCGGCGTACACCGCGCAGAAGGGCAGTACGCTCAACATGTTCCTGCTCACCCTGTCACTGATGATCGGCACGGCCGGACTGCCGCACGTGATCATTCGCTTTTTCACGGTGCCGAAAGTCGCCGACGCACGCACGTCGGCCGGCTGGGCGCTGGTCTTCATCGCCATCCTGTACACCACGGCACCGGCGGTCGGCGCCATGGCGCGTCTGAACCTGATCGAGACCATCCAGACCGGCCCGGTGGGCGAAGAGACGGCCAACATCCAGATGAGCGATGTGCCGGACTGGATGAACAACTGGAAGACGACCGGTCTTCTCGACTGGGAAGACAAGAACGGCGATGGCCGCATCCAGTACTATAACGACGGCAACGCGGAGTTTGCCGCCAAGGCCGAATCCTTCGGCTGGACCGGAAACGAGATGACGAAGGTCGACCGCGACATCATGGTCCTGGCCAACCCGGAAATTGCCAATCTTCCCAACTGGGTAATTGCACTGGTCGCGGCGGGCGGTCTTGCCGCAGCGCTGTCGACGGCTGCAGGGTTGCTGCTGGCCATTTCCTCGGCCATTTCGCATGACCTGCTCAAAGGCATGATCGCGCCGGATATCTCGGAGAAGAAGGAACTTCTGGCCAGCCGTATCGCGATGGCGGGCGCCATCCTGGTTGCCGGCTACCTGGGCATGAATCCACCGGGTTTCGCGGCCCAGGTGGTGGCGCTGGCATTCGGCCTGGCGGCGTCGTCCATCTTCCCGGTTCTGATGATGGGCATCTTCAACAAGAACATGAACCGTGAAGGGGCGATCGTCGGCATGCTGGCAGGCCTCCTGTCCACGCTGATCTATATCTTCTGGTTCAAGGGCTGGTTCTTCATACCGGAAACCAACATGGCGCCGAACACGGCAGACCATTGGTTCCTGGGCATCTCGCCGGAGGCATTCGGTGCGGTCGGCGCACTGATCAACTTCGTCGTCGCCTGGGCGGTATCCAAGGTGACCGCCGCTCCGCCGGAAAACATCCAGCACCTGGTAGAGGACATCCGTGTTCCGAAGGGCGCATCCGCGGCCGTGGAGCATTGATCCCGATAAGCACTTTGAAAGAAACGGGGGCCGGTCTCACGATCGGCCCTTTTTTCTACTAGAATTCCCATATGCAAGATACCGCCACCGCCACTGAATTCCTGCGCAAGGTGCCGCCGTTCAATGCGCTCGATCCGAGAGAACTGGAAAAGGTGGCGGGACTTCTCGAAGCCGCCTATTACCCGCAGGACAGCAGGATATTCCAGTCCAGTCCGCCTCCCGGCCTGGGCATCATTCGCAAAGGCGCCGTGCGACTGATTGACGACGCCCACAAGTTCCTCGACAAGCGGTCCGAGGGGGAACTCTTCGGGCACAGCATCTACTTCCATGGCGAACTGAAGGCTTACACGGCCGAGGCGGAAGAGGACTGCCTGGTCTGGCACATCAAGCAGGAAGATTTCGTTGCGCTCTGTGATGCGCACCAGTCACTCGAGGACTATTTCTCGAGCCATCTCCAGAAGCGTTTGAGCGCGGCGGCCGACCTGGCCACCACGCCGTCGAGCGTCAGGGATCTGTTGAAGCGGGATCCGGTCATTATCGAATGCGCCAACTCCATTCGCGAAGCAGCGCGGCGAATGAGCGATGAAAATGTTTCCAGCGTGCTCGTGATGAGGGATGGGCTGCTGGGCGGGATCGTGACCGACAAGGACCTCCGCCGGCGCGTCATTGCCGATGGCCGCGACACTTCGGGCCCGATTTGTGACGTAATGACCGAGCAGCCGATGTCCATCTCGGCGGATTCGAGCGTGGACGAGGCGCTGCTGGTGATGATGCGGGAAAACTGTCATCACCTCCCGGTGGTCGATGATGGCCGGCCGGTGGGCCTGGTGACGGCAGGCGATATTCTGCGATCGCAGTCCGAGCATCCCCTGCGGCTTGTCCGCGACATCTATAAGCGTGACTCGATCGAAGAACTGTTGGCCCTGAGCGAACGCCTTCCGTCCCTGTTCGAGCGGATGGTCATCATGGGGCGCACCGTGAAGCAAATCGGGCGCATGGTGACCCATATCACGGACGCTTTTACGGTGCGCCTGATCCACCTGGCTGAAGAGCGTTACGGCAAGCCGCCGATGGATTACGCCTGGGTGGCGTTCGGGTCGCAGGCCCGGGAAGAGCAGACCGCGCGCACGGACCAGGACAACGGTCTGATTCTGGCACGCGACCCCTCGAGGGAAGAATCGGAGTATTTCGCCAGCCTGGCGAATTTTGTCTGCGAGGGGCTCGACCGCCTGGGATACGTTTACTGCCCGGGCGAAGTCATGGCGTTGAACGTAAAATGGCGTGTATCGCTCGAGCAGTGGAAGAAGCATTTCGACGGCTGGATCGATGAGCCGGTTCCCAAGTCAGTCATGTTCAGCAGCATTTTTTTTGACATGCGCTGCATACACGGGTCAAAAGACCTGGTTGATGACCTGCTGGAGTATGCCGTCGGCCGAGCCCGGGAGAATCGTATCTTCCGGCGTTTCATGGCCGCAAACGTTCTCAGCCACCGGCCCCCGATCGGGTTTTTCCGACGTTTCGTGCAGGAGCACGACGGCTCTCACAGCGAAGGCCTTAACCTCAAGCACCGCGGCATCGTCCCGATTACGGACCTGGTGCGCATCCGCGCCCTGGAAGGCGGTGTGAAGGCAGCCAATACCTTTGAGCGGATCGAGGCGGTGATGGAAATGGGGATTTTCAACCGCAGCGACGCCAGCAGCCTGCGTGATGCGCTCATATTCATCAATCGGCGCCGGCTCATTCACCAGGCGAGGCAAATGCGGGAAGGGCAGCAGCCAAGCAATTTCGTCCCGCCCGACGAACTGTCGCCTCTGATGCGGCGCAATCTCAAGGCCGCGTTCATGGTCGTCGTCAACGCCCAGCAGGCCCTGGCGCACCGCTACCAGGTGCATTGACCGTTGCTGCGACGATGGCGACAGGGCAGGCGGTGCAGCGCGAAGGCGAAGCGCTGCGAACAGCCCGTCCTGGCGCAATACCTCGAAAGCTGCGCTGCCCTGCGCCCCGAAACGATCGGGGACACACCGATCATTGTCGTGGACATTGAAACCACGGGGCTCAACGCGGCCAGTGATCACATCATCTCACTGGGCTGGACCCTTATCGATAACGGACGGATTCGCCTGGGTGAAAATCGGCATGTGCTGGTCAGCGCTCAGAGCAAGGTGGGTAAAAGCGCGACGATACACGAGCTTACCGACAAGGAAGTGTCCAGCGGTATCCCCGTCGACGAAGCCCTGGAACAACTGTTCATGGCCGCGGCCGGCCGCGTCTGGGTATTCCACCATTCGGCGCTCGATATCTCATTCCTGAAAAAGGCCTGCCGCGCCTGGGCGTCGATGCTGGCGCCGTTTACCTACCTCGATACCATGCAGATCGAACTCGGTCTGCGTAAGCGCCGGAATCAGCCGGTCCAGCAGGGGGACCTGCAATTGGGACAGCTCAGGTCGCAGTACAATCTGCCGCGTTATACCGCGCACAACGCGCTGACCGACGCCCTGGCCACGGCTGAACTGCTGCTGGCGATGGCCTCGCGGCTGGACAGGAAAAAGTCACTGGACCTCGGGCCCTTTTTGCGCTTTGCGTGATCCGAATCATTGGACAAAAACGGCTACTGGAACAGGGTTTGCAACAAAGCATTAAACAAAAAAGGTGAACTGACCATGTCATACAAAACCGTATACCGGAACTCGATCGAAAACCCTGAAGCGTTCTGGGCCGAAGCGGCCTCGGCTCTCGAATGGGACAAGCCTTGGGACAAGGTGCTGGACAGCTCGGTCGCGCCGTATTACGAATGGTTCAGTGGCGCCGAGATCAATACCTGCCACAATGCGCTGGACCGTCATTGTGCTGCCGGCCGAGGCGGGCAGACCGCCCTGATCTACGACAGCCCGGTCACCGGCCAGGTCAGGAAGTACAGTTACGCTGAACTGCGCGACGAGACGGCGCGGTTTGCGGGCGCCCTCAAGGCGCGCGGCGTAACAAAAGGCGACCGCGTGATCATCTATATGCCGATGATTCCGGAAGCGGTGATCGCGATGCTCGGCTGCGCCCGGATCGGCGCGATCCACTCGGTCGTATTCGGCGGTTTCGCCGCGCGGGAACTGGCCACGCGCATCACGGACGCGGAACCGAAACTGATCGTGAGCGCCAGTTGTGGCATCGAGGGCAAGCGCGTCATTCCCTACATGCCGCTGCTCGAAGAAGCCCTGTCGATAGCAAAAACCGAGGGCATGCAGCGCATCCTGGTTTCCCGCCCGGAACTTCCGCTTGAAAGCCTCGGCCCGCAGGCATCCACCTGGGAGGATGCCATGGCGCAGGCCGAAGCTGCGGATTGCGTGCCGGTGGCTGCCACCGACCCGATCTATATCCTCTACACATCCGGCACGACCGGTCAGCCCAAGGGCGTCGTGCGGCCCAATGGCGGACACGCAGTGGCGCTGGACTGGTCAATGGACAATATCTACGACGTCAAGGCCGGCGACGTTTACTGGGCTGCATCGGATATCGGCTGGGTGGTCGGCCACTCCTATATCGTTTACGCCCCGTTGCTGCACGGCTGCACCACGATCCTGTACGAGGGCAAGCCGGTCGGCACGCCCGACGCGGGCGCTTTCTGGCGCGTCATCGAACAGCACAAGGTCAATTGCCTGTTCACCGCACCGACGGCGTTTCGCGCGATACGGCGCGAAGACCCTGAGGGGGTGCTGCTGAAAAAATACGATCTGTCCAGCCTGAGAACGCTTTTCCTGGCGGGTGAGCGATGCGATCCCGACACCCTGCACTGGGCTGAGAAACAACTTAAAGTTCCTGTTATAGATCATTGGTGGCAAACGGAAACTGGATGGGCAATGGCCGCAAATCCGGTTGGTATCGAATTCATGGAAGTAAAGGCCGGTTCGCCGACCGTGGCGGTTCCCGGCTACGACATTCGCGTGCTCGATGACAAAGGACTCGAAGTCGGGGCGGGAGAGTCGGGCAACATTGTCTGCAAGCTGCCGCTGCCGCCGGGAACACTGCCGACGCTGTGGCGCAACCGCCAGCGTTACCACGACACGTACCTTTCCCGTTTCGAGGGTTATTACCTGAGCGGCGATGCCGGCGTCGTGGACGAAAACGGCTACGTCTGGGTGATGAGCCGGATCGACGACGTGATCAACGTGGCCGGCCATCGCCTTTCAACCGGCGCGCTGGAAGAAGCGCTGGCAACCCACCCGGCGGTAGCCGAGTGCGCCGTGATTGGGGTGTCCGACAAGCTGAAGGGTGAAATGCCGCTGGGTTTCGTCGTGCTCAACGCCGGCGCCGATGTGGACGAAGCGGAACTGAAAGCAGAGCTGGTAAAGACTGTACGCTCAGAAGTCGGGCCGATCGCGACGCCGCGGGACATCCTGGTGGTCAAGCGCCTGCCCAAGACCCGGTCCGGCAAGATTCTGCGCGCGACGATGCGCCATATCGCGGA
>Ga0180435_10002457_pt1 | contig 18867 bp, 14 predicted proteins | sample SS_ome_3_FD_132467 | JGI IMG/M metagenome (GOLD analysis project Ga0180435, IMG submission 132467) | Hypersaline lake sediment archaeal communities from the Salton Sea, California, USA - SS_3_S_1 metaG | ecosystem: Environmental > Aquatic > Non-marine Saline and Alkaline > Hypersaline >...
CTGATCGCTGATCGCTTCACTTGCTTATACCTGCGCCCTTCACTCCTTCGATGTTGGACGTTGGACGTTCGATGTTCGATGTTAAATCAGTTAAAGCAGCTGTGGCTGATACCTGCCTGCTGACCGCTTACTGTTTAAACCAACGACCGCGCCTTCTTCACATCACCCACCAGCTCGATATTGCCGCAATCCAGGCACATGAACCCTTTGATCGCCAGATCGGCTGTTTGCAGGGAAAAAAAACTAACGCTATCCGGCCGGAAATAAACCCTTCCGGAAGACTGGGCCTTGCCCGCAGCCATTTTTTTACTGCCACATCGCATACACGTTTTCTGATTGGTCATATCTTTTGTCTCACTTTCTATATTTGAATTCTCCAATTTGGAATTCCACCTGATCCCTTTTTTGTTGGAAATGACACCCGAAAGCTAAAATGCTTGGAAGCTGGGATGCCAGGACGCTGGGATGCTGTTTTCAGCTATGAGTTATCAGCCACAGCCGCTGACCGCTCACACCTCACTGCTTACTGCCCTTACCGTCATTCCCGCGAAGGCGGGAATCCAGGTAAGGCGAATAGCTTTCTGCCAAAGGCTGATACTGGATCCCCTTCCCCTTTTTCAAGGGGACAAGCTTTCATGGGGATGACAAAACCGATATCCACTTTACTGTCTTAACTTAAGCCGTCTAACTCTTCCTGTCATGCCGGACCCCCGATCAGGTCGGGGACAGGCTTGATCCGGCATCCAGTTAAAACTCTCAGCATTGAGCCATAAGCAGCTGACAGCTTATACCTTACAGCTTACAGCTCATTTGAATTCCATCAGCTTGCAACGCTGGTGTAATTCAAATATCCAGTGACGACACCCGATGCACCTCCTCAAGCGTGGTCTGGTGATCGATCACCTTTTGATAACCCGCCGCCTTCAGACCACGGTAGCCGTTGGTTTGGCAATGCTGTCGAATTTCGTCGATGGTGGGATTCTCCAGGATGGTTGCCTGCAATTCTGCATCCATGGTCAACAGCTCATGGATGCCGGTTCGTCCTTCATATCCCGAATCATAGCATGACCGGCAGCCCTCACCGCGGTATAACTTTTGGGCCTTTTTTGACGCGATCCCCAGAGCTTTCATTTCAACTTCCGTGGGATAGTAGGCGGCCTTGCAATCCGGGCAAATGGTCCGCACCAGGCGCTGTGATAAAGACGCCAGCAGGGATGAGGACAACAGATAGGGTTCAATCCCCATCTCCAGCAGCCGTGTGATGGAACTGGGACTGTCATTGGTATGCAAAGTCGAAAGCACCAGATGACCGGTCAAGGAAGCCTGTATGGCGATCTCGGCCGTCTCCCGGTCACGAATCTCACCCACCATGATCACGTCCGGGTCCTGCCGCAGTGCATGCCGGATAAAGGTGGCAAATTTGAGGCCGATGGCCGCATTGACCTGATTTTGATTGATATTGGGTATCTGATATTCCACCGGATCTTCCACGGTGATGATATTGCGCTCGGGGGTGTTGAGTAGCGATATGCCTGAATACAGGGTTGTGGTTTTACCGCTGCCGGTGGGCCCGCAAACCAGGATCAGGCCATGGGAAGACCGCACAAGTGCTTTGAAAGATTCCAGCAAATCAGCATCGAAGCCGAGATTGTTCAGATCCAGAATAGCCTGGCTGCGGTCGAGGATCCGCATGACCACCTTTTCGCCATATACACCCGGCATGGATGAAAACCGCAAGTCCACTGTTTTACCGTCGGCCACCACCTGGATACGCCCGTCCTGGGGTAGACGCCTTTCAGCAATGTTGAGTTTAGACATGACCTTAAGCCTGGAAACAACGGCAGGATGGAACTCGATCTTCTGGGGACGCTGTTCATATAAAATACCATCCACCCGTACCCGCACGCGTAATCGATCTTCCTGGGGTTCGATATGGATATCGCTGGCACCGTCGCGAATAGCGCGCAGCAGAATCAGGTTTGTCAGGTTGACAATGGGGCTGTCCTCGGCCATTTCGGCCAGTTCGGCAATTTCGGCCTCGGTGCGTCCTTCCACCACATCGATGCTGGACTCATCCGCGCTGGACATGAGTTCGTCGATGCTGGCGTCCCCCTGATAGGCCTGGGGAATGGCCTCCAGAATATCTTCGGAACGACAGATAACCGGCTGCACTTCCAGGTTGGTTATTTTTCGAACCTCATCAAAGATATAGAAACCATAGGGATCCGACGTTGCCAGGGTGATCACCCCGTTGACCACAAACATGGGCAATACCTGGTAATGCAGGGCCTTTTCCTTGGGTAGGATTTGGACAATTTTGGGATCCACCAAACCTTTGCGGAGCCAGACATGCGGAATCCCCATCTGCTCACCCAAGGCCTTGGAAAGTTCCTCCTTGGTTAGGATACCCTCATCGATCAGCAGTTGCCCCAGGGGTTTACCGGTTTCTTTCTGCAGACGCAGCAAACGGGTCAATTTTTCCGGTTCGATCTTACCGCCTTGAACCAGAATTTCCCCTAGCTTCCTTCTTTTTTTGATGATGCGCGTCATGTTCTTTTGTGAGCGATGGCTTCGTTGATATCTTTGTAAACAAACAGGATGTTAATAATGCGGGTGGCCAGGAGAATATCCCGGCAAACCTCGTTTAAACCGGCAATTTTGAGCGCACCGCCTATCTGCATCAAGGTATCATGTATTTCTATCAGTAATTCCAGAGCCGCGCTGTCCAGGTGTTCCACCTTTTTCAAATCCAGAATGATCTCTGTGTGACCGGCCTCTATCTTCTTTTTGAGTTTCTTTTTCAGGTCGGCACAATTTTCCCAGGTAATCGACTGTTTCAGGGCCAGGGCAGCCCGTCCATCGATGGTCACACCTTTGATGGGATCTCCGCCGTTGGGCTGGTGTTTAGTTAGCATAGCTCACCTCTTCCAGCAGATAGCCGGTTTCATCGATGATTTGCGTAAAAACCGTCACGATTTCCGGGTCCAACTGACTGCCGGCCACTTCCTTAACAATGGCCAAGGCTTTGTAATACGATTTTGCCGACCGATAGGACCGGGTGGAACTGATAGCATCAAAGGTATCGGCCACGGCGATAATACGGGCTGCAAGTGGAATCTGCTCGCCAGCCAATCTGCTGGGGTAGCCCTTACCGTCAAAACGCTCATGGTGATGCAGAATACCGGGCAGCGAATAACCCAATTGTTCCACCGGCTTGAGGATTTCGAACCCTTTGGCCGGATGATCTTTAATGACTTCATATTCCTCATCCGTCAGACTGCCGGGTTTGTTCAGAATGCTTTCCGGGATACCGATTTTGCCGATATCGTGTAAAATGGAGGCCCAGCGTAAGGCATCGAGCTCTTTGCCCGTCAGGCCCAACTTTTTGCCCATTTGCATGCTGAACCTGGAAACCCGCTCGGAATGACCCCGGGTGTAGACATCCTTGGCCTCGATTGCGAAAACCAGCGACTTGACCATATTGATGATAAACAGTTCCAGGTCATGATACAGATTGGTATTGGCAATCACCACACTTAGCTGTTCGGCCAGGCTTACCAGGAGCTGCAGTTCACCCTGGCGAAAAATTTCATTCATGTTGAAAGAGACCAGCCCCAGCCAGCCGTAGAAGCCTTCTTCATGTTCGATCCGAACGGTCAAAAAGCGATACTCGGTCGGAGATAATGGCCCGTAGGTCGGATTTGAACTAGAACGATTCACAATGTAATATTTGTCTTCGGCGGTAAGCACCTCCGCGGGTATGGAATCGATCAGCTTCTGGTAGAATTCCATATGGTTTCGGTAGCGCGTGTTCAAATGCTGCTGCGCAACCAATGTGTTGTATTGCGGTTTATCCGGAAAGATTGCAAAGGCCGCGTCCGCGCGCAGATTGATCAGCAGGCTATTGATCAAGCCTTCCAGCATTGAGCTGGAAAATTTCAGGGTCTTGATCTGCGATGCAATTTTGCCGTAAAGAAAAAGATCTTCAAAAGACTGGTCCAATTCTTCGGCCAGATCATTGACCTCTTCCCGTGCCTCCCAGCTGTCCTGAAGCAATTTTGCCAGACTACCCAGAAATTTTTCCATCTCCATGGTCTGCCGCCAAATGCAGGGATCATCGGATGCCTCTGCTGCTTGGGGACGGGACGCGACTTTATAGGCAATCAGTGCGCCAAATGGTCCTTTACCATTGGTGAGCGGATACCCGCTCATGAAATGCCGGCCGGCAAACAGATCATGGTGATAGCGGTTTTCCTTCAATACTGTCGCGGACAGCCCCCGAATAGCCTGGGTAAAGGCGGGATCTTCAGCATGCTGATCCGGATCGGGATACAACATCTGCCCGTTCAAATCCCACACCTGATAGTGCAGATGGCTGATGGGTGTCAGATTCGTTAAAAAATCTTGTAGCTCGGTCAATTCCATTAGTTTGGTTCTCCGCGATATGATTGAATTATATGTAATATCTCCATTGGACTGAACGGTTTTTCCAGCAATATGGTGTCTTGCAGCTCCTGGATCCAGATATTATCCTGCGGATCAATTCGGGCGGTTACCACGATGGTCAGAAACGTTTTTTCCTTTTTAAGCGGATTGGTTAGGATACAAAGCGTTTTGCCATCCATAATCGGCATGTTGATGTCCGTTATAACCACATCCGGACGGTTTTCCTGAATCAGATCCAAGGCTTCCTGCCCGTTTTTGGCCATCATGACCTGCATACCCTTATTCTTAAGTTTTACTTCCAAAACACGACGGATATGCACCTCATCGTCCACGATAAGCGCTGTTTTAGTCGTCAATGTAATATTCCTCCATGGGAATGCTGATGATAAAATAGGTGCCTTTACCGAGTTCACTTTTCACATCGATTCTGCCACCGTGCAGATTGATAATTTCCGAGGCAATGCATAATCCCAACCCGGTTCCTTGATTATCCTGTACTTTGGGATTGGACGAGCGGTAGAATTTATCGAAAATGTGGTCCAGATCCTCCTGGGACATGCCGTAGCCGGTGTCACTGATATCAAAAATGATATTGCCGCCCTCCTTCCGCATTCCGAAGTCGATCACACCCTTTTGGGGGGTGTATTTGACGGCATTGCCGAGGATGTTGATGATGGCCCCCTTCAGAAGCTCTTTATCTCCCATGAACACCGGGAAATTGTCCGGTGCGTGACGCTCGATGGCGATCCCTTTTTTCTTGGCGCTGCCTTCAACCGAAACAAGACAATCCGTAAATAGCGAATCAGATTTGACGATATCCTTATTTAAGGTAAGGCTACCCATCTCGATCCTGGAGAGGCTCAGTAAATCTTTGATCAGGCGTGTAAGCCGCTTGGTCTCTTTATTTATGGTATTGAAAAATTCTTTTTGGGTTTCCAGGTCTTCGATCTCACCCTCCATCAGCATTTCGCTGTAAGACTGGATCGTCGTCAAGGGTGTCATGAGTTCATGCGACAGATGCGCCACGAAAGCAACGGTACTTTTTTCGGCATTTTTCTGGGTGGTAATATTGTTGAAGGTTATCAGGCTACCCGAAGATTGGTCGTCCGCACCGGTTAAAGCCATGCTGGTTATGGAAAACACGTCTGTCTCCGAAAGCTCCGATAGGGAAAGCTCCACGTGATTTTGAGTGCGCAATTGCTCCATATTCTCTTGTTGCGATATAAACCGCACCAGGTCAGAATTTGAGAAGACATCCTCAAAGGGTCGATCGATCATGTCGCGGCGCGTTTTGCCCAAATGCATCAGCAGGTAATCATTGATATGAACGACGCAGCCCTGAATATCGATAATCATGATGCCGTAATTAATGGTATTGAGGATGTCCACAATCTGTCTCTTTTCATATTTGACCACACCCACCTGGGAGGCCAAGCCCTTGTTGTTGCCCTCAATTTTATTGAGTTGCTTTTTTAATCGCACCAGGGCCACCTGAAAATCTTTGATCATACCGTCGATGCTGCCGATGCCAAATACGCGGGTTAAATCTTTTTTGGTATTGCGCTGTGCGGATTGCGGTACCAGCCGGGAGACGGTTCCCCGTAACGGCTTAACCGCCTGGAGGATGCCGTATTGAAAGATGATGACAGCTGCAGTAATAAAAAAGAACAGCATCCCCAACAGGCTGATTCTCTCTTTGGTAAAGATGGAAAGCGGTTCCAGCATCAGTCCTATTTTGACGCTGCCGGCCCGCTCTCCATTTTCGAATATTGGCTTGGAGAATTCATAGATGCGGGCACCGCTATCTCCAACTTCAATGGGCGAAAACACCAGCCCGGCGGCCTTCACCGGATTTGATCCTTGCTGGTTGCGGACAGCCATATCAGCCTGGGGTAACGTGAAAGACACCAATGTGACCCCAGACCGGTCGACAATATGACAGTAGGCCAGGCCTTCCTTGGTGGAATATTCCATCAAGGTTCTCACAAAGAAATCATGTTCCTTTTCAAAGGTTGACAGAGGTTGTAAGGCAATCAGGCTGACCAGGTGGTTGCCTTTGGCATAGATTTCCTGGATCCGCTCCTTTTCTTCGGTCCTGAGCTGAAAATTGATCATGATAAACAGGCCCGAAAAAATCAGTAATATGAGAAAAAAATTGATGGCTTTTGTTTTTAGCACTTCGATGTTCCCCTTCACTTGAATCATACCTTGCCGCGGATATTTTACCTGCCCCATGCCGAATGGATCAGGTGCTACTTACGTTGGTTATTATCGCTTATACACCATCCAGGTCACATGTAACCAACACCGGCTTCGGTGTTCCCATAAAGGTGATTCCACAATCTGGTTCAGACCACCAAAAACGCATGACCGCATGTGGATGCACCGTGCTATTGTTCTATATCGGACAATGCACCAATTTCTTTAGTTTTTTCTATTAAAATAAAATCGCCCCACGATTATATCTTGACAAACTATAATTTGAATTCGGCGACGCCGTGGTTATCCACCTTATTTCTGGCGTGACATCGTGCCGAAGCAATTAACTATTTTTTTGGCACTCATCCAAGGGCAAGCCCGTGGTCTTCTGCGAAGGCAGATAAAATCGCTCCACGATTATATTTTATAAACTATAATCTTAATTCGGCGTAACTTGCTGCACGGAATGAATTCGATGCGTTCAACGATTTTATTTTTTCTAAAGATTTATGAAATTTGGCCGATATAATTAACGCAAACCCGAGGGTGATAGAAGGAGAATGCTTTGAACGAGCGTAACAGAACCAAATTGACCACCATGGAGGTTCTCACGATCATATTTGTTTCGTTGATCTGTACCATCATTATGGATCATCTGGATGCATATGAACGTCTGCAACTTTTCATTATCGAAAACAACATTTCTGTATTTGATGAGTTTATTGTTTTCTTTCCAGCGTTCATTGCCATGGGGTTCATCCTTTTTTCAACCAAGCACGTGCAGGAGCTGGGCTTGGAGGTTGAGCGCAGACAGAAAGCCGAAGCAGACTTGGTCGAAAGTGAAAGAAAATACCGCCAACTTAGCATCACAGACGGTCTCACCGGACTTTACAACCAACGGCATTTCTATCACCGCCTGGAAGCCGAAATCGATCGGGCCCAACGTTATTATAAATCCTTGACCATTCTGTTAATGGACGTGGATGACTTTAAGCTGTTCAACGATACATATGGTCATCTGGATGGGGACAAGGTTCTCAAAGAAATCGGGCGTATTGTTCATACCTTTATACGTAGTTCGGATTCGGCCTTCCGCTATGGCGGCGAGGAATTCGTCGTCGTCATGCCCGAAACCAATGGCAGCAGCGCTCATAAAGTGGCCGAGAGAATTAGGCAGGGCTTCAAACAGCATGTTTTCATCACCCATAATAAATCACCCGAACAATTAACCCTGAGTTTGGGTCTGGCCGAATATATTACCGGTGAAGATGCCCGCACCCTGGTAAAACGCGCCGATTTCAACATGTACTGCGCCAAGAAAAAGGGCAAAGATCAAATCTGTTATTCCAACCAAAATCCCGACCTCAAACAAGCCATCGGCTTTTAGGGACGTAGTTAAGTTTTAAAGTTAATTCTTGTATGCATCCCTTTCCGGTGATATGTCTCGGACATGCCAAGACAATCTCGTTTAGACTTTCCAGGTGCCTTGCATCATATCATGGCAAGGGGTATCGAAAACCGCCTCATATTTATAAATGATGCCGACAGAGCCAAATTCCTTGAACGCTTGGGTGAATTGGTTCAGGATACCCAAACACCATGCCTGGCCTGGGCACTTTTGCCCAACCATTTTCACTTACTACTAAAAACCGATCAAACCCCAATTTCGACTTTCATGCGACGGTTGATGACCGGACATGCCACCTGGTTTAATACCCGGCATCAACGATCGGGCCATCTATTTCAAAACCGATTTAAATCCATCTTGTGCCAAGAAGATACGTATCTGTTGGAACTTGTCCGGTATATTCATCTCAATCCACTGCGAGCTCGGCAGGTAAAGGATTATGCTGAATTGTGCCAATATCCATATTGCGGCCACAGCGTTATATTGGGGAATAGTAAGCTTGATTGGCAACAAACGGCCGCTGTTCTGACCCTTTTTGATAAAAAACCCTCCACAGCCAGACGCCGTTACAGCCAGTTTGTGCAAAAAGGAATTGCCCAGGGAAATCGATCAGATCTGAATGGCGGGGGACTGATTCGCAGTGTAGGCGGTTGGACGGTTTTAAAAACCATGCGACGGGCGAACGCTTACCAAAGAAGCGATGAAAGGATTCTGGGTGATGGCGACTTTGTGAAATCCACTTTACATGCGTACGATCAGTCTTTCGAAAAAAAGTATCTCTTAAAATCGAAGGGCTATACCCTGGATGATGTCGTGAACAGGGTCTCTGAAACATTGAATGTAAAGCCTCAAGTCGTATGGGCAAACGGCAAGCACCGGAAGACGGTCGAAGCGCGGAGCCTCATGTGCTATTGGGCTGTCCGAGAACTGGGCTTGAGTATGACGGAAATTGCTCGGAAATTGGACATCTCCGTGGCAGCCATTAGTTACTCTGTCACCAGGGGAGCTAAGATCGCCGCAATAAAGAATTTATCATTGACAGATTTAAAAAACTTTAAAACTTAACTACGTCCCTAATTTTATGGCTTGCACTTGGCGTAAGCGTTCCTATCTTTTCTGAGTTAACGATAACGAACAATCCAAGCTACCAGCTAAAAGCCATTGGCTATTAGCCGGCTTGTACAAATTCCGTGAGGTTTATGATGCTGAAACTGAAAACCCTTGATCTGCACAAAGAACCAATTTCTACGCTGGCCGTCCCGGTATGTGAAGATAAAAACATTCACGCAGGAATGTTGTCCAAGCTGGTAGCCCAAGCCAAAAAGATAGAAGAATTCAACGGCAAACAAAGTGAATCGCTTACCTTGTACCAGCCCACTGGCACCCAGGCCGAACGGGTGCTATTTATCGGTCTGGGAAAACACGCCGATCTCGATCTTGAAAAACTGCGCTCGTTTGCAGGTCAGGCGGTCACCACCGGCATTAAAAACGGCCTCAAAGAGATCGTAATAGCGGCTCCGGATCCCAAGAAAATTAGCCTTCTTGAAAAAGATGTCGTGGCGGCCCTGCTGGAAGGTGCCTGTCTGGCCAACCACGTATTTGACCGTTACAAAAAGGAAAAGAAGCTTAAACCGCTGAAAAACATATTTCTGCAAATAAGCGCCGCTAGTGCCAGAAAACTATCCAGACTGCCCAAACGGATTCAAACCATCTGCCAAGGAACGCTTCTGGCCAGAGATTGGATCAGCACGCCTTCCAACGATAAAACGCCAGCCCAACTGTCGCGGACCTTTGTCAATCTGGCCCGCAAGGCGCAACTGAAAACCAGCGTTTTAAATCCCAAACAACTTCAACAGGGTAAATTCGGCGCTTTACTGGCCGTAGCGGCCGGCAGTGACAATTTACCTCGCCTGGCGACCCTGGAGTATGCTCCCAAAAATTGGAAAAAAACCATTGTTCTGGTGGGCAAAGGGGTCACTTTCGATTCCGGCGGTATCAACCTGAAACCCACTGGCGGACTGGCGGATATGAAAATTGATATGTCCGGCGCTGCAGCCGTGGCGGCGACGCTATTGACGGTGGCCAAACTCAAACCGCGGGCGCGCGTGGTCGGCATGATGCCACTGGTGGAAAACATGGTAAGCGGACGGGCCACACGACCCGGTGACATTATCAAGAGCTATGCCGGAAAAACCGTCGAAATCGGTAATACCGACGCCGAAGGCCGGCTGATCCTGATTGATGCCATGGCCTATGCCATGAAGAAATATAAACCGGATGTGATGGTGGACATCGCCACCCTGACAGGTGCCTGTGTGGTGGCACTGGGTGAAAAAATAGCCGGCCTGTTTACCCGCGACGACGCGCTGGCGGAAACCCTGTTGTCCGCCGGTGAGAAGACCCATGAGCGCCTGTGGCGGATGCCCCTGCCCGCTGATTACCTTGAACTCATGAAAAGCGAGTTTGCCGACCTCAACAATATGAGCAGCACCCGCTGGGGCGGCGCCATCACCGCAGCCCTGTTCCTGTCCGAATTTACCGAAGGCACGCGCTGGGCGCATGTGGACATTGCTGGACCCGCTTACCAGAAAAAAGCCAGCGACTACTGCCCGGCCGGGGGTACGGGATTTGGCGTAAGGTTGTTTTGTGACCTTATTGATAATTTGGATTAGTGTTTGTTGGCTTCAGTGGGTTTGTTGAGTTTATTGGGTTGCTAATTGCTGGGAAGCTGGGATGAAATTTTGAAGCTCGAATACAGCAATCGGCTATGGGCTGATTCTGGATCCCCGATTCCTCGGGGATGACAAACGGTAAACAACAGCTTTCAGCGATAAGCCACAAGCCACAGCCGCTGAAGGTTCACACTTGGCTCTTGATTGCTTCACTTGCCCTTCCCGTCATTCCCATGGAAGCGTGTTCCCTCGGAGGAGGAGACGGAAACACAACCAAAGCTGTCAACCCTCTCCGTCATGCCGGACGTGATCCGGCATCCAGTAAAAATCAGTCAGCTATTAGCAAATGGCTGCTACTGGATTCCCTTTTCCAAGAAAATGACGGGAAGGGTAAAAGGCGGCTCCTACGGTCGTAAAACGCTTTAAGGGTGACAAGCGCAGAATGCTGTCTAGACGTTTAGAGGAGAGAATTCTGGGAAGCCAGGATGCATTTTATTAACCCGAATAATGAATATCGAACATGGAATAACGAATATCGAAGTTTGCGGATAGCACTAAGCAAGACTTCGTCATTTAAAATTCTGCATTTTAGCGGCGACGCCGCATCATATAACATTTTGGAACAAAATGTTATTCTGGATCCTGTTCTTTGATATAGGATTGACAAACCCGAATCGATGATGATATTGTAATACGAAAACAATATCGATAAAGTATTTATCATGCAAACAGTCACGGTATCACCCAAATATCAGGTCGTTATACCAAAGGTCATCCGCAAGGCTATGCAGCTCCGTCCTGGCCAAAAATTAATAATCATCGAGTACGATGGGCGAATTGAATTAATTCCAGACAAAGATATCGCAGAACTGAAAGGATTTCTAGCTGGTATCAATACTGACTTTGACCGTGAGGACGATCGCATATGAATATCGTCGATTCCTCGGGATGGCTTGAATACTTCTCAGGCGGATCCAACGCAGATTATTATAAAGAACCACTTCAAAAACCTTCCGCTCTGATCGTTCCATCCATAACAATCTATGAAGTTTTTAAAGTTATTTTACGTGAAGCCGATGAAAACAACGCACTTCAAGCAATTGCTGCCATGCAAAAAGGTACAGTTGTCGATTTAACCACGAGCATCGCCGCTGATGCGGCCAAATTGAGCCTGAATCACCATCTACCAATGGCGGACAGCATTATATTAGCCACCGCAAAAAAATATGACTGTCTCATTTGGACTCAGGATTCAGATTTTGAAAATCTACCAAACGTTAATTATTTTCAGATAAAAAATAAAAAAATTCCCACATAAAAAACCCCGAGCGGTCAATAACCGTTCGGGGTTTTTTTATTTTAACTATAGCGGCGAAGCCGCTCACGCTTTAAAATTCGTTCCTAATTTTAAAGCGCTTCGATGGCTTCCGTCAACTCCGGCAGAAAATCGAGAATGTCGGCTTCGATACCCACATCCGCCACCTGAAAAATAGGCGCCTTGGGATTTTTATTGATGGCCACAATAAAGGGATTGCCCTTGATACCCCCCAGATGCTGGAAGGAGCCACTGATGCCGCAGGCCAGATAGACTTTGGGTTTGACCGTCTGGCCGCTCGTTCCCACCTGTCGTGATTTTTCCAACCATTTGGCATCCACGATAGGCCGTGAACAACTCACCACGGCCCCCATGGCCTTGGCCAGGTCTTCAGCGATTTCAATATTGTCTTCGTCTTCGATACCGCGTCCGATTGAGACCAGGACATCCTCTTTGGTTATGTCCACATCGCCCACTTCTGCTTCAACCGTTTCCAGATAAACCCGTTTGGTTGACAGGTCGCCGGCTTCCGACGATTTGTCCACCACCTGGCCGGAAGCGCTTTTGCTCTCATCCGGTTGAAAAGCACCGGGTCGTACATTGATGACAGCCCCGGCGGCGATATCACAGGATACATGCGTACTGACCGCACCGCCATATTCCTGGCGCACGCATTTAAGGACCGAACCATCCTTGCCCTCAAACCCGATAACATCGGCCACAAAAACCGAGTCCATTTTAATGGAAAGACCCGGCGCCAAATCCATCCCGAACGTATCGTGGGGCACCAAAAGCGTACAATCCGACGGCAATAGATTGAGCAGAACCTTGCGTATAATTTCTGCATTGGGGTATGCCAAAGCTTCGTTATCCACTTTCCATACCTCGGCATAAGATGCCGCCAGGTCATTGCACAGTGCATCGATGCCCGAACCCACGACCACTGCAGTGGGGGCCGCATCGGCATCAAGTCGTTTGGCCGCAGTTATCAGCTCCAGCGCTGAATCATCAGGGACCCCATCCTTATACCTAATATAGCTAAAAATCTGTCCTGACATTATTTGAGCCCTCCTTTGGCCTTGAGTAGTTCAATCAGTTTTTCAATGATCTCTTCATCGCTGCCTTCCAGCATCTCAGCGCCTTCTCCCAACTCCGGAACAAAATAGTCCAAGCGTTTGACTCCGGCACCGGCGGAGCCGACGGCATCGGCCGAAAGCCCCAGATCGCCCGGACCATGTACGGGAATATCAATGGACGCAACTTTGCGGATGCCCCGGATACCCACGTAGCGCGGCTCGTTGATACCGGTCTGGATGGAAAGGACGCAGGGCAAAGCAATTTCACTCATTTCCTGATTACCGCCTTCGATTTCCCGGCCAACCTTGAGCTTGGTATCATCGACAACCTCAATGGCATTGACCAGCGATGCATAGGGCATATCCAGCATGGCCGCCAGCATGCCGCCCACTTGGCCGGCACCGTCGTCCGCCTGGGCGCCGGTCAAAATAAGATCATAGTTACCCTTTTCCACGGCGGCCTTCAGGATGGACGCGGTCCCTTTGCCGTCGGAGTCTTCAAAGGAATCATCGGAGAGCAACAGACCGTTATCGGCCCCCATGGCCATTTCGCGCCGGACCACCTCTTCAGATTCTTCATCGCCCACTGAAACCACAGTGACGCTGCCACCTTTGTCATCACGGATCTGGATGGCTTCCTCCACGGCATAATTGTCCCATTCATTGACCGAATATACCAGGTCATCAGTCTCGATCCCGCTGCCATCACTGTTGACCTCGATTTCGTTTTCTGCTGTATCCGGTACTCTTTTGACACATACCAAGATTTCCATGTTTTACCTCCCACGAGTTGTTTTAGATCATATTCTTTTGGAGATCATATCAAACTATATATTTATCAAAATTGCATTTTCAAGGACCCAGTTGTCTGTGTTTATTGGGCTCATTGACCCTTGAATCCTTTAGTCAGTCTCATCTTGAGAGCTAGATTGATTGCCGCCAATATGTTGATTGACCAGTTCCGCCAAATCAATGGCTTCCATTTTACCTTCCATACCGGCGACTTTGATGGCATCTTCCATATTGACCAGACAAAATGGACAGGCTGTAACAATCACATCCGCACCGGCCTCGGCCGCCATTTTCACCCGCAAAACCCCCATGCGTTGCTCCTCTTCGGGTTCATAAAAAAGCATCAACCCACCGCCACCACAGCAAAATGAACGATCGCGACATTTAAGCATATCCACCCGTTTGAGGCCCGGGATGGCATCCAGTACGGCCCGGGGTTCGTCATAGAGGCCGTTATGTCGCCCCAGGTAGCACGGATCATGATAGGTGTAAACCTTGCCGTTGCTGCCGTTGGCCGACAGTTTTAGATCGCCTGACTGGATCTTTTCCAAGATGAATTGGCTGATGTGTTCAACCGGTGGGATCTCATCATAATCGTTTTTGAGGGCATTGAAGGCATGCGGATCGGCGGTGATTATTTTTCCAACACCGCTATTGACAATCGCCTCTGTGTTCTTGTCGCGCAAATCCTGAAACAGCATTTCCTCGCCGAAACGGCGAACTTCATGACCGCTGTCCTTTTCAGCCTTGCCCAGGATGCCGAAATCCTCCCCGGCCGCGGACAGAACCTTGGCCGTGGCCCGTCCGATATCCTGCATACGGTCGTCATAAGAAGTGATGCTGTCCACAAAATAGAGGGTCGGTGCCGATGCTTTCTTGCCCAGGATTTTAACCGGGATCTCATCGGCCAGGTCTTTGGTCCATTCCACGCGCTTCTTTTCCATCTTGCCCCAGGGATTGCCGCGTTTTTCCAATGCGCGTAACGGTTTCTGCAGCGACTGTGGCACGGCGCCTTCATCCACCATGCCCCGTCGCAGATCCACAATTTTATCGATGTATTCGATCCCCAGGGGACATTCTTGCTCACAGGCACCACAGGTGGTGCAGGACCAAATCTCATCGTCGTCATATACCGAGCCCATCAATGGTTTGCTTTCCGGAGGGGCCGCACCCAGGGGATAGATGGGATGGCTCGCAAACAGGGCATCGCGACCTTTGATGGAGATAAAACGGGGCGACAGGGGGCGCTTGACCGCATTGGCCGGGCACTGGTCCGAGCAGCGCCCGCAATCAGCACAGCTATAGAAGTCAAGCATATGTTTCCAGGTAAAATCGGTGAGATTCTTAACCCCGAAGGACTCCAGATCATCCAGCTGTTCGTCGCTGATGCCGTACTGAACCGGCTTGACATTGCCCCGGTCCATGCGCATGAAAAACACATTGAATACGGATGTGATCACATGGAAATGCTTGCCCAACGGTAAAAAGCACATGAAAAAGAAAAAGGTGATATCATGGATGTAGTACGTGCCCAGATGCGTTGCTTGGAGCCCGTCTATAGATATCCCCCCTAACATCAGCTTGAAAAACCAGGCCAGGCTCAAGGGGGCGATCACCTCGGCATGCAAACCCTTTTGGATCTGGGCCGCTGCAGCGCTGGCTTCAAACAGGCTTTCGGAAATCATCAGTATGGAAATGAGACAGAGGACAAAAACCGCCTCGCCGGTATGATCTTTGCCATAACGCTCCGGCACGGCATAACGAGCCGGTTTGATGATGCCCCTGCGGACCATGGCGATGATACAGGCCACCAAAACCGCGGTGGCGGCGTAATCTTTGAGTAAACTATAGACGACCCCCAGGCCGCCCCCCAAACCGGGAAAAACAAAATCCGGGTCGATGCCGATGATCACCAGGGAAGTCGAACGGATGCTCAAGATCAAAAAACCGGCAAAAATGATAATATGCAATACGCCGGCCAGCAGATAGCGCGGCTGTCGCCATTGCAGCAGCCATATTTTGATGAGCTTGCCAAACCTTTCACCAACGCGATTCCAACGCGGATCCGGTGCCGCTTTTAATAATGGAATCATGCGCATGGCCATGATATACGCAAAAATCACCAAACCGATAATCGGAATTAACCATGAAAAAGTAATTGTCGCGATCCCGAGAAAAGATGCATCCGCCGGGGGAATCAGCACAGTTTCCATTATTTATATCCTTAATTCAATTGAACGATAATTCATTTTAATGCACAAAACATAACCCAGACGTCGATATCATAAAAGCACCAACCGGGCAAGCCCCCATAAAAAACTGCGCTAAATACTGTCTTCTACAAAAAAATACCCATAAAATCCAACAAGTTCAGTACTGCAATTCGTTGCTTGCGATTGCCTGATGTGAGCAATTGTCGCGGTTGCCGTAGCTACAATGAAGATGCTGTCTCGCTATCGTGAACGATGCGGGATTGCATCTGACACCGTAGATGCGGCAAGATCGGCAATCCCACAGGGTTTCTGATTTTAAGAATTCAAATGAATAGAATCCTCTCTATTTGAATTCTATAATTAATATTCTTAAAATCTGAAATACTCACATTAGGCTCATTTGCCACCGAAGGAATCCTCTCCAATTTGGGTAATTGCATCGCTTGTATTCAAAATGGCCTTCATTTTACCCATGCTGACCGGTAGAATTGCCTGCATAAAGAACTCGGCACTCTTGATCTGGCCATCATAAAAGGCCCGATCTTTTTTCTTGGCCCCAGATTCCAGTCGCTCCGCTGCAATGGTTGCCCGCCACAGGAGCATCCAGGCCATGACAGCATCGCCCATGACTTCCATGAAGGGATAGGCATGCGCAAACGCGTCCATGACTTTCTCCGACATGGCCGTTTTGCCCAGATGCATGGCAACCTCAGCCAACTTATTCACAGCCTCGGCCAATTGGTCCGCCAAGCCTGTCATGGACGGAATGTCTTTTGCCTTGGCGATGACGGCCTGGGCCTCCCCCAACAAATCCATAATCGGCCGGCCTTCGTTCATACCCAGTTTACGTCCCAGCAGATCCATGGCTTGGATTCCATTGGTACCCTCATAGATCATGGTGATGCGGCAGTCGCGAACAAGCTGTTCCATGGGATACTCCTTAATATAACCATAGCCGCCATATACCTGCATACCCAGATTGCAAACATCAAATGAGCGATCCGTGACATAGCCTTTGGCAATGGGGATCAGGATGTCAACCAGGCCTCTGTATTTCTCTTTTTCTGCCTCGTCGTCGGATATTTCGACCCGGTCGTCAAGATTCCCCACATAATAGAGCAAACTGCGCATGCCCTCCACATAGGCCTTCATGGTCAGCAATTGACGACGGACATCCGGATGTTGAATAATGGGTATCGATTTGGCCTCTTTATCACCACGCATAACGGCCTGCAGGTTTTTGCCCTGAATTCTTTCACGGGCATAGTTGATGGCATACATATAGGAGGCACTGGCACAACTCAGGCCCTGGAGACCCACCAGGAGGCGGGCTTCATTCATCATCAGAAACATGGCCCGCATGCCTTTATTTTCCTCTCCCAGCAGAAATCCGCGGCAGTTGCCCTTGCCACCCAGGGTTAAGGAACAGGTCGCATTGCCGTGAATGCCCATTTTTTCCTCGACACCGGTACAAACCACATCATTGGCCTCTCCCAAGCTGCCGTCCTCATTCACCCAGATTTTGGGTACCAGGAACAGCGATATACCCTTGGTTCCCTCGGGCGCACCCTCAATTCGGGCCAGCACCGGGTGAATGATATTTTCGGCCATGTCATGTTCGCCGGAACTAATAAAAATCTTACTACCGGTGATGCTGTAGGTACCGTCTTCGTTTTTAACCGCCGTACTCGTCAAGGCGCCCACATCGGACCCGGCTTCGGGTTCGGTCAATAGCATGGTCCCGGTCCATTCACCGGTGTACATCTTTTTTAGAAACAATTTTTTAAGTGTATCCGTGCCAAACGCCGCCACCAGTTTACCGGCGCCGTGGGTCAATCCCGGATACATCATAAAAGCATAGTTGGCGGCATTGAAATAATCGCCGGCCGCCAGGGCAACCGTACGGGGCATGCCCTGCCCCCCCCATTCAGGATCCTCGATCATGGCCAGCCATTCGCCCTCCTTGAAAAGATCCCAGGCCGAGTGAAATTCCTGGGGTACCGTCACCTGACCACTATCAAACTGGATACCTTCCGTATCCCCGACTTCACGCGTGGGCAGGATCTCCTTGATGGCCAGATTGCGTGCCTCTGATATGATCAAATCAACTGTTTTGCGGTTAAATTCTGCAAAAAGCGCATGTTTGCTCATACGGTCTACTTCCAGCTGCTCATGCAGCACAAAATCAACATCTCTTCGATCTGCGAGTAACTGTGCCATTTTTCATCTCCTTGCTCGTTATATTTTTCTTTTTTTATGAATATGTTAGTCCATCTCTTCTGAATACCGTCACCTGACCTTCTCGGCTGGGAGGCTGGGATGCCAGGATGCTGTGAAGCTGACAAACGGTTCAAACGTTTTAACGCAAAACATTCAAACCCTCGACCCTTCCTGTCATGCCGGGCTTGACCCGGTATCCAGAAAAAGCCGTCTGCTTAAACCTAAATTCTGGATCCCCGATTTCTCGGGGATGACAAATGCAGACCGTCGTGCTAGAATGCTTGAAGCTGGGATGCCAGGAAGCTGTTCCAGCCTTTTAGGTATTTAGGTTGTAAGCGTTCAACCGCCTAATAGCTTAACTGTCTTCAGCCTATCTACCTCAGGGGTCGGGGTGTTTTTCCATCAAAACCTTGCCTGGTGCGAAGATATGATCAGCAACTTCAGCGGACACTGTCTGAATGCATTAGGCATCATTAAGAAAGAACAGCTTGTAACATATATCTGTTTTTAGCCAATAATAATGCGC
>Ga0180435_10002458_pt1 | contig 18862 bp, 19 predicted proteins | sample SS_ome_3_FD_132467 | JGI IMG/M metagenome (GOLD analysis project Ga0180435, IMG submission 132467) | Hypersaline lake sediment archaeal communities from the Salton Sea, California, USA - SS_3_S_1 metaG | ecosystem: Environmental > Aquatic > Non-marine Saline and Alkaline > Hypersaline >...
GGAGTAGGGCGTTGCAGGTACCCCCTGCGTGGGAATTTTGCTAAATTCATAGCGACACCTACGAGTTGAGTTTTAGGGAATAAAGGCTATTGCTTCTGCCTCGATGTTTGATCCGAGCGGTAAGGCTGCTACCTGGACTGCGCTTCTGGCTGGATATGGCACCTGAAAAACCCGGCTGTACACCTCGTTTACCTGCTGGAAATCACCCATATCGGTGAGGAATAAGGTCACTTTGACAATATCGGTCATTGACCCGCCCGCCGATCGAAGGATTGCAGCAATGTTTTTGAAGACCTGTTCTGCTCTGGCGGTAATATCGCCATCAACCATTTCTCCATTTTCGGGGTTAATTGGCAATTGCCCTGACACGAACAGAAAGTGCCCCGCGGTTATCGCTTGAGAATAAGGTCCTATGGCCCTTGGCGCTTGGGTGGTGGAAATAGATTCGGCTTTTTTCATGGCGTTTCCCCCGTGACATTGAAAAAAACTTACGGTCTCTGTCGAATGTTGAATGTCGACATTGTCTAGCATAACCGATGTAAAGCTCTATTGCCAACCTTTTTTTTAAACGTGTAATTTTTGCTGTAGCAATATGAAAATGTTGATAAAATTCAGATCGTTGTGCTGGCAATTATTACTGGATGGCAGTACCACACTGAGTAGAAGTGATGATTGTCGTTGTCAGGCTGTGCTGCTGCTGATTCCTGAAAATCCTAAACTGAAAACCGACAGTTTCGTTTTAGCTTCATCTTTTTGTCTTAGCCTGACATTGATGGAGTGCCTATCTCCGTCCGCTGCAGGTGGGTTTGGGGCATCGATTCAATGGCTCACCGCCGCGGCCGGCGATAAGCAATCTCCGTCCCGAGCAGAAATACCGTGGGTTGCTGATACAACATATCCTGACTGGCACGAATTTCATTCCGTTAACTGCTTATTATCATTGCCTTGCTCACCATTTTTTCAAGAAATGTACACCGAAGCAGAAAGTGTTAGCCTTTTTTTTGTTAGGTTGGTGTTTATTTTTAAACTGTGTAACCTTCAATACGGATTAAAGATCTATGATCTATATCATGTGTATATACAGATTGTTATGTAAGACAGTTGAAAGGTTCCATAACTTCAGGTGGAGGGTAACACGATGGCCATTATAACAATATCAAGAGAGGCAGGGAGTCTTGGTGATGAAATAGCAGCAGCTGTAACAGATAAACTTGGTTACGAACTCATCGAAAAATCGCAAATCAGTGAGGCTTTTTCAGGACATGGGTTTATGATTTCTGATGTTGATACATTAGATGAGAAGAAACCGTCTATCTGGCAGGTACTATCCAAGCAGAAAGATATATTTGATCATTTGATTAGATCCACGGTCTATGATTTTGCAGCCAGAGGCAATGTCGTGATAGTCGGCAGGGGAGCACAAATAATACTAAAAGGCATTCCCGGTGCTCTTCACGTCCGGATAACTGCACCATATGATGTACGGGTAAATAGGGTCATGGAGCATAAGGAATGTGAATATGTAAACGCTGAACGACTTGTTAGACGGGGCGATCGCGAATCATCCGGGTATATTAGCACCTATTTTGATGCTGATTGGGTTGACAGCTCTCTTTACGACCTGGTCATCAATACTGAAAATTTAGCATTGAACACGGTGATTAACGTGATCACAGAGGCAGCGAACAGTGAAGAAATAAAGAACTCCCCCCACCCCTCTGAAAGGCTGAAAGAACTGGCACTGAGCCAAAAGGGAAAGGCTGTGCTACATGAAATGGGGGGGATTGAGGTGGCTGATCTGGTTGTGGAAAAGGGAGTCGCAACTGTTTCAGGACTGGCAAGATCGCCTGAAATAAGGGAAGAATGTGAATATGCAATATCGAATATCGAAGGAATCGCAGCGGTAAATAATCTAATAAACATACCACCTGGAAACTATTTTGGAGGTTAACTCTACGACAAAAGCTCGGGACACTTTTTGATTAAGATTCTGGCAAGGGCTTCAGGATAATCGACCGTGATCTGGCGAAAATCGGCGGGTCGAACATCTCAACTGATACCGTCTGCCCGAACTTCACCGGTAGATCTTCCCGCCCGGCCAGGGCGAGGACTGCAGCATGGTTCAGACCGATGTCGGTTAACAGTATTTTCCATCCCCCGTGCACGACAAACTGCGTTGCTTGCTTCATTTTTACTTCTTTTCCATGAACTTCTGGGAAATCTTCAGAACAGTCTTTCTCGGCAGAAAAGGAATCACCCAGTTAACCATGAAGGTCAATCCTTTTTCGTTGATTTTCACAAGATCACCTCTGCTCATCGCATCATATCCGCATTTTGCCACCGACTCGGGAGTGGCGGCTTTATCCCAGGCATCGACACCATGGAGATCTCCGGCTGCCACGAAACCGGTTGCAACAGCTCCCGGGCAGCGGCTCACCGGAGTCTGTAAAAAAACCTGACACCACCTGTCAAGAATATCAACTGACATGCAGCCTGAGCTTTTGCAGGGCGTAACAGAGCATTGCGGTAATTCCGGGTCAAGTGCGTAAGCCGGCTTTCCGCCAGGCGCAGCAGAATGCAGTATTGGTCTTTTTCTGTTTTTTGCAGAAATATGGTCCGGATTATGCAAGATAACAGACACGGGCGGTTGAGAAAAAACGAAAGAATGGAGGAAATATTATGGCCGCTAAAATTGAATTGGATGTTGATGAATGTATCGGTTGCGAATCGTGTGCGGAAATCTGTCCCTCGGTATTCGGTTTCGACGAAGATACTGAAAAGGCGTATCTGATCGATGGATATGATCCGGATGATGACGGTATCGATGAGGCAATTGCTTCGTGTCCGGCTGAATGCATCAACCGGGAGGAGTGACACTGACTCTGCTGTTCTGGCGGTCTGGAGGCAGAAGGATTGTTAAAAACGCGAACTCATGGCAGTGCAGCATGAGCGCAACCTGAAAGTCGTTTGATATCCGCAATCCTTTGGTTGCTCCCGGGCGCATTTGAGTTGGTCAGAGTGGTCTTTAATTGCAACAATATCGCTGAGGAGGAAACCATGATAACACCGCAACATTGCCCTGGTTTTGAACAGTTCCGAGAACTCGATTCCTTTACCTGCAAGTGTCCGGAATGCGGTGCGGAGATCGAAATATTTTCCGATGAGTTCAATAAAGCACATACCTGTCCCGCGTGCGGGAGATCAATTGACTTTACCCGCTGTGCTCTCTCCGGTAGAGGGAGGAAACCCACACCTCGATAGGAGGGCGGGAACCGTTGCCTGTCAGGCAGATCTTATTGATGTGCGGCAGCGACCAACCCTGATAATTGCAGAAATTGCAGAAAGGAGGAAGTAAAAATGTATAAAAAAGTCATGGTTCCTCTTGACGGCTCAACCCTTGCTGAATGTGTTCTTCCGCATGTCGAGGCAATTGCGAATGGATGCCCGGTTCATGAACTCACCCTGCTGCGTATCGTAGAGCCTGAACAGATTTATTCGGTTGCTGAATCATCTATTGACCCGAACCTTGCCGCCTCCCGTGAAGCTGAGCGGAAAAAGAATGCTGAGAAATATCTGAGTGAAGTAGCTGCCCGCCTCGATACCCCGGGCTTGACGATCACGCTCAAAGCGCTCGCCGGGCGGGCTGCAGAGCGCCTTATCGACTATAGTGAGAAGAGCAGAGTCGAGCTGATTATCATCGCTACCCACGGCAGGTCGGGCGTGACCCGCTGGGTAAGGGGGAGCGTAGCCGATAAAATTCTCAGATCTTCCAGAATTCCAGTGCTGATGATCAGGGCCCCGGGGACTGAACAGGGCGTTTGAGAGGCCGCTCGCTAAACCATGCAACTCCCTGCAGCTCAGCGGAGATCGAACGGCGGCGATGTTGTCCTCGTCTACCCCCGGGCCAAGTTGCCCCAAATCTCGAAATTCTGGCGTTAATTCACATTTCAATTGAAAGGGCTTTAAACTGCTGATGGCGGCTAACACCATGCTCAATGAAACCTGGAAGGATTTGTCTTCGCTGTAACCACTCTCCTGAAATTAACCGTTGTGGTGATGGCCTCTCTGCTCTTTGTCTTTTCAACGCATCCTGCTGATCTGATTAGCTCCATCTCTCTTTTTCCTATGCCGCAGACCATGGCATTCATGGTGAATACTATCCTGGCCTAGCCTGCAGGCGTGTTTCCACTTACATCAGGGGATCGAGTGAAGAACGTGTTTTTCCGGATCCCGGAAAACCGGATAGAATCAATACCTGCATAGGTTGTTGCCTGTATTCAGATCGCCCAGGGGAAAGCCGGTTCCGCGACATATTGGACGGCATCGATGTTGACTGTTGGAAACTCCATATTGTCATAGTGAGTAATAGAAAGCGGCCCCTTCACCTTTACCCATTCATTGTTCTTTATTTCCAATTTTTCCGGATGTTCAAGAAAGAAAAATGCCGGCAGGGCATCAGCCGCGCAGCAGGTGATCAGGTAGCGGTAGCACATTACCGTATTCTCAGGCAGTTGATCATGAACATAGCTTTGACACACGATTTCAACGTCCTGGTTTTCATACTTCTTTGGGTCTCGCAGGACCTGGGAAAATGACATGTCTGATGATCCCGAGCCATCAGGTATGCCGACAGAAGGAAGGGTGTTGAGAAAAACCCCGTGGTCATTCTGGATGATTCTGTTTTCCAGTGAGGTTCCATCAAGTCGTGCCTCCTTAGCCAGCAGAAAAAACAGAAGGGGAACAAGCAAGATTAACATGCCGGGAATCTCGAAGAGCATCCCCCTTTTACTTTTTGCCTGTGTGCCGGAGATAATGATGGAAGCTGAAAATGCCATCAAAACGACAGCAGCAACACAAAGAATCCACCATAATCTGGGATGCAGCAAGCGCATCAAGTCGCCCCTCCCATGCGTGAGCAGCCATAATAGAAATGCAACCCAGGACAGGAGCAACAGGATATTCAGCAATCTTGAGAGCATCAGGTAAATGGAGGAAGAAAGACGTCTATGAGCAGCATGAGGCAATAGACGAAACAGAATGTTAAGACCGAAAGAATTACGATAGTCCGCTTTCGAAAAACAGTGAGATACATCATCATGAGCTTGAGATCCAGCATCGGCCCCAATACCAGAAAACCAAGCTGGGCACTGCCCGGTACAAGCCATCTGAAACTCGCGGCAATAAATGCATCGGCCTCACTGCAGAGATTCATGACTACAGCCATCACCATCATGATGAAAATCAAGGCCCATGATGAACCCGATAAACTCGCAAAGCTCGTGACTGGCGTGGCGGTCCGAATAAAGGCCGCGATAAAAGCACCGATGACCAGGTATTTGCCCACCTGGAGAAAATCATCCCGGGCGTGTCCGGCCGCATGCAGGAGTTTTGACCAGATTCCGCTGTGTTGAGAATCCTCATCGCCGCAGCCGCACGTACGGAAGGACAACGCTGCAATGTTGTCCAGAACCAGTTTCTCGGGAGTTTTAAAGCGACTGAGCAGGAATCCGATCAAAACGGCGACGACATAACCACAGCCGATTCTCAGAAAGACCATCTTCCAATTGTACGTGTAGGCAACCGCGGTAGACCACGCGACGATGACATTAACAATCGGCCCGCTCAGCATGAAACAGACGGCAGCCGGGATAGAAACGCCTTTGAGAATAAGGCGGCGGACTATCGGAACGATGGCGCACTCGCAGGTAGGAAATAACAATCCCAGGCCCCCCGCCAGAAAGACGCCATGCTGCCTGCCCCTTCCCAGGAACCGATCAATAAACGCAAGAGGAACGAATACTTCGATAACTCCTCCCACCAGGGTGCCAATCAGCATGAAAGGAACCGCTTCGAGGACGATAGAAATGAAATTTATCGAAAAAATGCCCAGGAACGTAACGAATTTCTGATTCTGGGAATTGCCAAGAATAAAAAGCAGGAAGGAAACTACCAGGAAGATAATGCTGACAGCAGCCCCCAGAAAACTGGAAGGGATTTCGACCGCTGGTTCCTCGGCTGGATGAGCATAGAGGGGTAACGGGGGCGGGGCGCCGTTCTTTGGCATCATGGTGTTCCAGAGATGACGGGATGTGCAAATGATAAAGGGCAGAGGATATGCCTGAAAATCCTCTGCCCTTTCCGCACAAAAGCTGCTTGAATCTTATTTTTTCTTCATATCCTCGCCGCAGCATTTTAACGGAACCGTGCATTTTTCCGGGGCATCAGCATCACACCTGCAGGCTTTTTTAACACTGAGTTCCAACCCGCATTTTTCGCATACAAACAAATCACCTTCTTTCATGTCGCAACAATTTGCCATGACCGTCTCCTCTGTATTTTTTACGTATACCGGGGCTGTGCTCAACCGCTGTCCCCTTTTCAATGGTTTCCTGCTTTTTCACAATTTTTGCAGATTCCGTCAACCCGAATTTCCACTTTTTCTATTCGCCCGGGATACGTTTTCCATAATGGGGATGTGTTGACTGTTAAGCTATCCGGATCTAAACACTCCATCTGTCCGCAGCATCTGCAGTAAAAATGAGGATGCGGCCTGTGGTGTTCGTTGGGGGCGAGGCCGTAGTAAAAGGCTCTGCCGCCGGTGCTGATGCGTTCAACGATATGGTGTTCCACCAGCAAATCGAGAATACGGTAGACCGTCACCCGATTGATCGAACTGTTGCGCCGGAGGATCTTGTAGATGTCAGCAGCAGAAAGGGGAAACTTGTTATTCCCGATAATCTCGAGAACCCGGATCCGATTGTCGGTTGCCTCGAGGTCTGCATCCGACAACAACTGTTCATAGTTACACTGAAGGCACATGATTCATCTTTATTGGTGTTGCATCACACTGGATGTTTCCGGTGACCGGCAGGGCGTAATGTGTCAACCACCAGAAAAATAAGAAATACGATACCGGCAACCATGATAATCGAAGCGCCCGAGGTAAGATTATATCGATACGACAGCCAGAGGCCGGTAACGGTGAAAGCCGCTCCAAGCACGCTTGACGCGACCATCATTTGAAACAGCGATTTTGCGTATTTCTCCACCATGAAGGGCGGAATCGTCAACAGGGCAATTACCAGGATGAGGCCGACGACCTGTATGACCAGAACAACGGTGACTGCCAGCATACCGATCATCACAAAGTAGAGTTTCTTGACCGCGACTCCCCTGATCTGGGCGAATTCCTCGTCATAGGACATGGCCAGCAGGTCCTGGTAATAGTAGGCGACCAGGATTATCATCGCCACACTGATAAAGGCCATGAAAAAAAGATCTGATAGGGGAACAGCCAGGATGCTGCCGAACAGATAACTCATCAGGTCGACATTGTACCCCGGCGTCAGGTCAATCAGAATGATGCCGAAGGCCATACCAACAGCCCAAATGACTCCGATGATCGTATCGGCACGATGCTTGACTTTGTGACTGATAGCCGCCATGACCATTGCGGCGAACAGAGAAAAACCGATGGCACTGGGCAAATAGGGCCATTTGAAAAAAGACGCGAGGCCGATACCGCCGTAGGCAGCATGGGCGATACCGCCGGAAAGAAAGACGATGCGGTTTACCACCACCAGCGTGCCCATGATGCCGCAGATAATGCTGGCTAAAAGGCCGGCGGCCAGGGCATTGCGCATGAAATCAAATTGCAGGGCTTCGATCATCGCAATTACTCTTCATGCTCCGCGAGCACACGGTGAGGCAGACCGTGAGCCACCAGTTCAACAGGACAGACCTCCTCGGCGGTGCAGCGGTACATGGTTTCCAGCATTTCGCCGGTGATTTCGGCCTGGCCATGGTAGTGCAGCTTTTTGTTGACGCAGACGACCGATTTCACGTGGCGGGATATCGCCAGCAGATCGTGACTGACAACCAGGACGGTAATGTCTTTGTTGAGGTCTTTGAGAAGCCGGTAAAAATCCTCCTGCCCTTTGGTGTCAATGCTGGCGGTGGGCTCATCCAGCAGCAGCAGTTTGGGCCGGCTGACCAGCGCCCGGGCGATGAACACCCGCTGGCGCTGGCCACCGGAAAGCACGCCGATTTTCTTGTCGGCATGGGCCTGCATTTCCATCCGTGCGAGGGCCTCCAGGGCTTCATGGCGGTTAGCCGCAGACCGCTTCGACAAGCGCTGTCCGGGATATAACGTGCCCATCAGCACGACGTCCATGGCCGTTATCGGAAAGTTCCGGTTAATATGAACATCCTGGGGCACATAGCCGATACCCGCTGAAGCCTGTTGAGGAGACGTGCCGTCGACGTGAATCGTCCCTTTCGTCGGCGTCAGCAGGCCTAACAGCAATTTCACCAGCGTGGTCTTGCCGCTGCCGTTGGGACCGATAATCGCCACAAAGTCCCTCTCCGGTATGGAAAGGTTCACATCCTCGAATACGGATTCTCCGTTGTAGGCAAAATCTACATTGCTGATTTCGATGATCGACATGGGAAATCAATTCGCCTATTTCAATGCCGCGTGGAACTTGTCTGCGATTTGACGCAGGTTAGCCATCCAATCTTCTGCCAGAGGATCGGCAAAGGCCACCTGACCGCCAATCTCACGAGCCACGAGTTCAGCGCTTTTTGATGAAAACTGGGGTTGCACAAAAATAACCTTGATCCCTTCTTCCTTAGCATGTCTAATCAGTTCTTTCAACTGGGCCGGCTTGGGGTCCTTACCTTCAATCTCGATGGGCACCTGATTCAGCCCATACGCATGGGCAAAATAACCCCAGGCAGGATGGAATACCATGAACTGCAATCCCTGTTTCCCGGCAAAGGTATTTTTCAGGTCAGCGTCCAGTTTATCTATCTCGGCTATAAACGCTTTGTAGTTCGCTTCATAAACGCTTTTGTTCTCCGGGTCAACTTCCCGCAGCGCAGCGAGGATGTTCCGGGCCTGGATTTTCACCAGCGGCGGCGACACCCAGATGTGCGGATCGAGGCCGGCCTCTTCATGATGGTCTTCACCGTGAGCATCTGTATCATGGTGTTCGTCTTCATGATGATCTTCACCGTGTGCGTCCCCATCATGGTGTTCGCCTTCATGCTGATCTTCAGCCTGCTCTTCATCGTGGTGATGATGAGCCTTCATGGCGAGCTTTTCGATGCCTTGCTGTGTGCGGACCACTTGCATGTCGGCATTGGCGGCGGCGATTTTTTCCAGCCAGGCGTTTTCGAAAGGAACGCCAATGGCGAAATATAGCTTTGCTTCTGCAATATCGACCATTTGTTGCGGTTTGGGCTCGTAGGTGGCGGGGCTGGCTCCTGGTAAAACCATGATGTGGGCATCAACCAGATCCTTGCCAATTTGTTGCACGAAATATTTCTGCGGTACAACACTGACAAAGACCGAAAGTTTATCTGCTGCCACTCCGGCGCCTGGCATGACAAGCATAACAGCCGCAACAAACAGAAAATAACGAATAAGACGGTACATTTTTTCCTCCTTCATAGTTGAGGATAAAGGGTATTCTCCAGCGTTCATCCATTTGCACCTTAATGGCTTTTGCTGTTGCCGACATAAAAAAAATAATTTATGCAATTATTACAAAATATTAAGTGTCTTTTGTTGGGAGAAAACAGTCAATACATGAGTGCAAATCTATTGCATACCATCCAATGATAAATCAGATTTGGTCTCTCTGCAATAAAACCAGGCTAATTTGCAGACATTGCCGCTGAATATCACTTCCCAGCCGGATAATTGGGGATGAAGGCTTTTCAGCATTGCAAAAAAGAGGCTGGCGGCGGATAATGTTCCTTCTGGCCCGCGCTGAAGGAAAAAAACGGTAAACAGGTGACATGGAACAACTCATAATCGGAATAGACACAGGCGGCACGTGCACCGATGCGGTACTCTTCGACCGGTCGTCGCAGCAGGTGATTGACACGGCAAAAGTCGCGACGACGCATCATAACCTTTCTGAGGGGATCTCCAATGCCATTCAGCAGCTGATGGCTAAGTCACTGGTTTCTCCGAGCCGGATTCAAGCCGTTTCGGTATCGACGACCCTTGCCACCAACAGTGTCGTAGAAAATAAAGGGGCCCGTGTCGGGCTTTTCGTGATCGGCTATGTAAAGCATTTCAAACTTCCGGTAACCGCCGTTTTTTACCTTAAGGGAGGTCATACCATTCAAGGAGCGGAGGAAGAGCCTCTTGAGCTTGACTATCTTGTTGATACACTGAGGCAAATAGGCAAGGAGGTGGACTCCTATGCGTTATGTTCTGCAATGTCCATGCATAACCCGACGCATGAGCTGGTGGCGGAAAAAGCCATATCCATGATTGACCCGAAACCTGTCTTCTGCTCTCACCGTGCAAGCCAACAGGCAGGGATGAGAGAACGAGCTGCTACCGCAGCCCTGCATGCCAAACTGATGCCGGGCATGAACCGCTTTATAGAAAATATGGGCGAGTCCCTCACTGACCTCGAATTTTCCTGTCCTGTTTCAATTGTTACCGGAGACGGTAACACCATGTCTCCGGAAAACGCGGCTGATGAGTCGGGGAGAACAGCTGCGAGCGGACCGGCGTGTACTGCTGTTTTCGGGGCACAACATTGCGGAAATGCCTGTCTTGTCATTGATGTTGGTGGTACGACAACTGATATTGCCTTGGTTGAGGATGGTGTCCCTGTGCTGTCCGATGAAGGATGCTCCATCGGGTCCTGGACAACCCATATACCCTCTATCGACATGCATACGGGCGGAGTAGGGGGCGACAGCCTGGTTACAATCAGGAAAGATAGATCGATATCAATCGGACCGGGAAGAGTCACCCCGCTTGCCATGAGTCCGGAAACAGCTGCTCTGGAGTCCTGGCTTGGCCTCGAATCAGCCGCCCGGCGCTATACCCTTGTCTCCCGGGACGTAGCGTCCGAGAGTAAAGCAATAGATTATATAAAACAACACGGGTCAGCGTCATCCGAGCAACTCGCTGATGCATTATCCCTCAGCACAATGCATCTGGAACGACAACTCGAGCCGCTGTTAAAGCAATCCCTGCTGATGGAGACCGGTTTTACTCCCACAGACGCCCTCCATGCGATGGGTCTGGCAACGTTTGGCAATCAGGCGAAGGCGGTTGAGGGAGCAGAGATACTGGCGGGTCAATCAGGCTCCAGCGTGGAGGAATTCTGCAGCAATGTCATGGGAAATGTTGAAGACATGATCGTTCACCTCATCCTCGAATACGTGATGCGTCGAACATGGAGTGACTCGATGACAAATTTTCTGTCTACATGCAGGAGTCATCCCCTGATACAAACTCATTTCTCCCTCAGAATCCCTCTTGTCGGTATCGGCGCAGCAGCGCCATTTTTTCTCCCGGCAGTCGCCGAAAAACTGGCCACGACTGTTACTTTTCCGCAATTTTGTGAAGTTGGCAACGCGGTGGGAGCAGCCCTATGTTTCTCATCATCCGGGCAGTCTCCCGGCAGTGGCACTCCACCCGCATAGAGGGTGAGCGGATCATGACATTCGCTGCTGATTACAGTTTCTCTTGATCTCATGCGAAAGCACAGATGTACAACGCTGAAACGACGTGTTTCAGTTCGAGCACACCACGTTGGATAACGCCACTTTTTCATGGGCTCTGACTACACACCCTCGAGGGCATGTTCGTGTATGTACTTGTCGAAGTTGTAGCGCAACTGACCGACCTCAACCCCGAGTGGGATGCACATGTCTTTTTCCAGACAATCCGCGGCATCATCTTCGTCGACATAGGTTTTCAGGTGATACCTGCTGTTTTTATAATCAATGGCCCATGCGTGTGCCTGGTTATCATATTCAACAACGTAATCAATGCCGAATTCGCCTATATCAGGATTCAGTTCTTTGATTTTCCTTCCGAGTTTTTCTTTCGTAGACATGGTCAGCCTCCTCATTTTTATCTGATTTGACAACCGATGAGGATTGCTCCTCATATCTGGAAAATACTCATTCAAGCACGCACGGCAACGGGGTCAAAATGGAAAAAGATAGGGGCATAATGGTACGAAATACTATCACTCGGCTGGGCTCGCTGTGATGATGCACCGGTGTATTCCTTTGTTACCAGGTCGATCTTCTCGCTTTCCACTGTGGCAGAGGAAAACGACCCATCAACTATCAACGAATTGTTGCAGTTACCGGTAACCAGAAAGAAAGAACAGGAATATAATGGATTTTTCAGGATCGTTTTTTAAGATCCTTACATGCATACCTGACAACATGATTACCTGCTGCCCCGTTTTATTATACTGCGGGAAATCATAAACCAGGTGGCATATCCCCTGCTCAAATCGCTTGCTTCTTTATATATTTTAAAGCTTCTGGACAACGCTTTTTACAGAACATTTGAAAAAATAGATTGTCGTATTGAATGGTAAATAATAATCTGCCGTTACGTTTATCATCTGTGAGGGGTAGAAGAACATGAAGAAGATTCTCATCGGTTTGGCTTGTGCGGCTGTTGTTGCCGGCATCGCTCTTTTCCTGCTTGTCGGCAACCTCGACAACATTATCAAGGGAGCCCTTGAAGGCGTCGGGTCCGAACTGCTTGGCGTACCGGTTACGGTGGCCGATGTTGAACTGGATCTGAAGAGCGGCACCGGTCAGATTTCAGGGCTTACCATTGCCAATCCCGCTGGTTTTACCGCCCGGAATGCTTTTGAGATGAATATGATCCGCCTTGGCCTCGACATCGGTTCCCTGGGCAGGCAGCCACTCGTTGTCAATGAGCTGCATATCGACAGCCCGGTGGTCGAGCTCGAAGCACAGGAAGACGGCAGTTCAAATGTAAAGACGCTGCTGGACAATATAGAAAAAAACAGTGCCCGGGCCGATAAGAAAGCGGCCGAGGATCAGCCGGAAGGGGGGGGAGGAGCAGCGGCTGAGCCGGTGCGCATCAGCTTCAGGCAGCTGGCAATTACCGGGGTTACGGTTCATGCCGCCGTGCCCGGTCAGGAGCCTGCCACGGTTGTTATTCCGGACATCGTGATGGAAAACGTCGGCGGTGAGGCGGGGGTTACCCCGGCTCAGGTTGGCGGAATCATTATCGGAGATATCGTCGGGCGCAGTTTACGAGCCACCATCGAGAAGAAACTCTCCGACAAGCTTGAAGAGTCGGCACGGGGCCTGCTTGACGAACTCAAGACCAAACTCTTGCCTCAAGACGGGAGTTGACGGTTTCACTACTCGAATTTTCATGATTGCCGTCATTCGTAATGCACCTGTTGCGGCTGTTCTCCTGCTGATTTTTCTCGGCTGCTGTGCACCCGCCTATGCCGATAAAAAGGCGGAAACTGAAACGGCGGCAGAAAAGATCCCGGAACAGACATGGGGAATAGCGGTCGGTGTGCGCTCGGCTTCAATAATTTTCGATGCCGATGACGATGTCGTCAGCAGCTTTGTCCCGCTTCTCTTTTTCAAGGGAGAGCACTTCTACCTGGACGGCCTCGAGGGAGGCGTTCATGTCTATGAACACGACAACTGGCAATTCGACGTGTTCGGTCGTCTCAGGTTTTTCGACATAGACAAACAGTATCAGAATGCCATCCAGGGAGACACGGCCGATGTCGGCGGCAGAATCACGTATGCATTTGACCGTGGTATCACTGCGGGCTTTGAATTCTTGAGCGATAAGTACGGCAATACGCAATCCATTCTTGAAGTAGACCACAGGTTTTCACGCAACGGGCTGCAGGTAAACCCGTTTATCAACCTTCGCTATAAGGACAGCGGGTTCAATAGCCGCTATTACGGACTCGAATGGCTGGGTAACGACTCCCTGGATGGCGGTGTAGATGCCCAGGCCGGCCTGCGGCTCACCTATCATGTGATCAGCAACCTGTACCTGATCGGCTGGGCCGATGCCCGCTGGCTCGATCAGAGTGTCAGGGATTCGCCGATTTCTGCACAGGACTGGGAGGCAACGGTTTTTGGCGGTATAGGGTTTTCCAACGAAAAACCCGAACAGCGCCGATCGGATATCGGCATCACTCCGTACTTCAGGCTTTCCCACTGCTGGGCAACGCCGTCAAGCATCGGTGATATCCTGTCGGGCACGCTCGAAGACGACGAGTTCAACCACCAGATGACATCCCTGTTCTACGGGTACCCGCTGACCGACAGATTGTTCACGCTGCCGGTCGAGCTCTATCTCACGTCGGGACTCGCTCATCACTACAGCTCGGAAGTTCAGGCACAGGCGCAGGAGCTTATCCTGGCAATAAAAGCCTACTACACGATCAAGCTGCCGGTGCGGTTGAGGCTGGGTTTTGCCGAAGGATTCTCGTATATCACCGATGTCTCCTATACTGAACGGACAAAAAGTGGGAAGAGAGGAGATGAGACGAGCAACCTGATGAATTACCTGGACTTCTCACTTGACGTGAATGTCGGCGATCTCATCAGGAGCAGCCGACTCAAGGACCTGTGGTTTGGCGCGGCAGTCCACCATCGTTCGGCAATATTCGAGAGCGCCCAGCAGTTCGGTAGAATTTCCGGCGGCAGCAATTATCCGTCAATGTATCTCCAGTATCATTTCTAGAGGCTTTGTTCCTGACTGGATTCCTGCTTTTCTCTCATCTCCAGCGCTCTAGCCACCTCTCTGTTGGAGCCCAGCAGGATCGCGATCCAGCGGGTTGCATCATTCTCTGCAAGGGCAATCTTTATCCCCATGGTCAGTGGTACCGACAGCAGCATGCCGACCGGCCCCAGGACCCAGCCCCAGAAAATTAATGACAGGAACACCACGAGCGTTGACAAGCCAACCCCTTGTCCCATGACCCGGGGCTCGATTATCGAGCCGATAACCGTATTGACGGTGAGGAAAGCCAGTGCGGTAACCAGTGCGTGACCGAACCCGAACTGTACCAGGGCAAGCAGTACCGGTGGAACGGCCGCCAGAAGCGAGCCGATGTTGGGGATGAAATTGAGAAGAAAGGCGATCATCCCCCAGAGAATGGGGAAATCGACCCCCTGGAATTTGAGGAATACGAAAATAAGTGAACCGGTAACGAAACTCGTGACTGATTTAATCGCCAGGTACCGGTTAATACCTTTAATAATCGCATTGTAGCTGTCCAGTGCTCCTTTTTTCCCCTCCCGGATCAGCTTGATTTTTTGGGGTATGCCCGCAGTTTCCATGAGCAGGAATGCAAACATCAGGAAAATGACGAAGGCGCTGGTAAGCATTCCGCTGAGGCTGTTCAGCGTGTTGGCCAGGATCCTCATTACCCTGGCAGGGTCGAAAATGTCCTCCAGCATGGACCTTTCAATTACCACCCCGTGTTTCTGCAGGTAGGTGTAAGCCTCGCCGGTTACTTCGCCCAGTCTCTGCTGGTAAAGAGGAACGTTGCGCGTGAAGTCGGCAAGGGTCGTGCCGAGCAGAATGACCACCAGCGTCCAGATGCCGATGAGCATGGCTACGATAACAAACAGGCCGAGCAGTTCAGGTACCCCCTTTTTCTGCAGCCAGATAAACAGCGGCAGGCAGATCACCGCAAGAAACACGGCCAGCAGGAATGGCACAATAAGGGAACTGGCCGCTTTCATTCCTGCGACGACCACTACGAACGCCGCCATCCCCACCAGACTGCCGAATCTTGGTCTCTTTTGTGTATTCATCGGAATATGAGATTGAGACTAGTGCTGCTGTCCAAAACCGACCCTGTTCATGTCAGTCCCCTGAAATCTGTCTTGCTGTCCGCAGCTTTGCATCGTTCAGCGGCTCAGCACAAAAAAGCTGTTTCCTGCGAAGTATATTATTTTAACGGTTAGCCGGTGTAAAGAAGTTATCAGGGCTTTGCTCGCCCCGGTGTCTATAATGCCTGTATATGCGGAGGTCCTGGGATTGTCGAGCAGGTGGCACTTCACGGGGCTCCCCGGCGGGGATCAGGGAGGCGCGCACCTGTCGGATGTTTGCCAACCTCTTGATTTACTGATGCTCCATACATATGAGTTCTTGTAATTCAGGAGTCATCCTGCCGGCTTCGCGTAATCCGTAAGTCGGCTTTCAGATTCACAACCCCATAAGATAAAGAGGTATGTATGGCACTGACGCCTTCAACGATGCTTGGACTCGGTACCAGGGCGCCCGAGTTTTCGCTGGAAACCGCCGACGGCAAATCGTTCACCCTTTCCGAGCAGAATATCGACAAGGGATTGCTGGTGATTTTCACGTGCAACCACTGTCCCTATGTCAAACACATAAGAGAGAAACTCGTGGAAAAAATCCGCGATTACCAGGCGCGGGGCATTACCGTCGTTGCCGTCAACAGCAATGACTCTGAAACCTATCCTGACGACAGCCCGGAAAAAATGCTGAAGGAGGCCGAAACCTTCGCCTTCACGTTTCCCTACCTCGTCGATACTGACCAGCGTGTAGCCCGCTCCTACAAGGCCGCATGCACTCCCGACCTGTTTCTTTTCGACGGGAGCCGAAGCCTGGTATACCGCGGGCAGTTTGACGCCGCGAGGCCGGGCAATGATGTAGAAGTTACGGGGGCCGACCTGAGTCGCGCGGTGGATGCGCTGATAAAAGGTTCAGAGATTCCGGCAGAGCAGATCCCCAGCATGGGATGCAACATCAAATGGAAAGCGGGCAACGAACCTGAATATTTCACAAAAGCGTAATTTTCTGCGTCTCTTCCTCTCCCTTCCCATAACCTGGGGGAGAACCTGGTATGCCGGGAAAGACTGGTCCTGTCAGGATCTTGTCTTGGCCATTTTCTCACGGTGGGGGCCGGGATTGCCAACGGCCTGCCGGAGTTGTAGAGTAGTGCGCGAATATTGGGTGCATCAGCGTTTTCACAAGGCAGGGATATCACATGAATCAGGCGTACCAGACGATTATTGCAAAAGAACTCGGTATTTCTGCTCATCAGGTTGCCGCCACCGTTGACCTGCTGGATAACGGAGCTACCGTTCCGTTTATTTCCCGGTACAGAAAAGAGGCCACCGGTTCTCTCGATGAGGTACAGATTACCGCCGTAAAGAACCGTCTTGCCGGACTCGCAGCGTTGGAAAAGCGGCGGCAGCATATCATTGAATCGCTGGTCAAGCGGGAACTGCTGACTCCGGAATTACAAGCCGATCTTTACAGGGCGGACAACCTCGCACGCCTGGAGGATATCTACCTGCCCCTCAAACCCAAGAGAAGAACAAGGGCCATGATTGCCCGCGAGAAGGGTCTGGAGCCGCTCGCCCGGGCCCTTCTCGAGCGGCGCGGCCAGGACGTTGATGCGGCTGCCTATATCGACGCTGACAAGGGCGTCCTGTCGAGTGAAGATGCATATGCCGGCGCCCGGGATATCATCGCTGAATGGGTCAGTGAAGACCAGGAGGTTCGGGCAGTCCTGAGACGGCACTATGCAGACAAGGCTGTCATCGTTTCCAGAGTTGTCAAAAAAAACCAGGAGGCCGGCGGCAAGTTTCGCGACTACTTCGATTGGCGCGAGGACGCGAAAAAGGCACCGAGCCACCGCCTGTTGGCAATGTTTCGCGGGGAGAACGAGAAGATTCTGTCCCTGTCGGTAAAACCGGCTGATGAACCGGTCCTTGCCCTGTTGGGGAAACGATTTCTTGGCAAGGGAAACCGGCAGCAGGTCGAATTGGCCTTGAGCGACAGCTACAAACGGCTGCTCGGTCCTTCCCTGCAAAACGAGCTGCGGAACAGCCTCAAGGAACGGGCGGACCGGGAAGCGATCGGTGTTTTTGCGGACAACCTGAGAGAATTGCTGCTGGCCCCACCCTTGGGACGGAAACGCGTTATGGCCCTGGATCCCGGTTTTCGCACCGGAGCCAAACTGGTATGCCTGGATGCACAGGGGGCGCTCGTCCATGCGACGACGATCTACCCGGTCGCCGGCGGCAACAAGGAAGCTGCCGCCGCAACCGTCAGGGATCTTTGCCGGAGATACCGCACCGAGGCGATTGGCATCGGCAACGGCACCGCCGGACGAGAGACGGAATCCTTTATCCGAAATCTCGATCTGGGCCCCGAGATCATCGTGACCCTGATCAATGAAGACGGGGCGTCCATATACTCAGCCTCCGCGGTAGCCCGGCGTGAGTTTCCGGACCATGATGTCACCGTGCGCGGGGCGGTTTCCATCGGCAGACGCCTGCAGGACCCCCTCGCCGAGCTGGTAAAGCTGGACCCGAAATCCATCGGGGTGGGGCAGTACCAGCATGACGTCGACCAGGCGGAGCTGAAAGCGAGCCTGGAAGATGTGGTTGTCAGCTGCGTCAATGCGGTCGGCGTGGAGGTGAACAGCGCTTCCCTGGAACTGCTCACCTACGTCTCCGGGCTTGGTCCGTCTCTTGCCGCATCCATCATCGAGTATCGCAAGGACAACGGTCCGTACCGGAGCCGCACGGAATTCATGAAGGTCCCGCGCCTTGGAGCCAAGGCTTTTGAGCAGTGCGCCGGTTTTCTGCGGATCCGGGATGGGGAGAATGTACTGGATGGCTCCGGCGTCCACCCGGAGCGCTATGCCGTAGTGAAGAGGATGGCTGCAGATGCCGGGTGCTCGGTCGTTGATCTGATGACAGGTGAGGATGCCAGAAGCAGGGTGGAGGTGAAATCATATGTGAGCGACACGCTCGGCCTGCCGACCCTCCAGGATATCATGGGGGAGCTTGCCAAGCCGGGCCGCGATCCCCGCGAGCGTTTTGCGGCGTTCTCCTTTGCCGACGGGGTTCACACTGTCAGTGATCTGCTGCCGGAGATGCGGCTGCCGGGGATCGTCACCAACGTGACGAAGTTCGGCGCCTTCGTTGATATCGGGGTTCACCAGGACGGCCTGATCCATATCAGCCAGATGGCGGATCGATTCGTGAAGGATCCGGCTGAAATCGTGAAGGTGCGTCA
>Ga0180435_10002460_pt1 | contig 18858 bp, 15 predicted proteins | sample SS_ome_3_FD_132467 | JGI IMG/M metagenome (GOLD analysis project Ga0180435, IMG submission 132467) | Hypersaline lake sediment archaeal communities from the Salton Sea, California, USA - SS_3_S_1 metaG | ecosystem: Environmental > Aquatic > Non-marine Saline and Alkaline > Hypersaline >...
AGGTCGTTCTTGTATGGCCCCAGCGGCGCGATGCTTTCCGAGATCCCCTCGCGGTACCGCCACAGGTCCCTGGCCTGGCGTTCGTTGTGGCTGATCAAGCCGTCGCCCAGCCAGCCCTGGCCGAGGCCATGCTCGAACGCGGCCAGCGCGTGTCGCTCCCGTTCATCGTCCGGACAATCGAACTCGGTGACCACGTACAGCGGGTGGCGTTCGTCGAATGGTGCTTGCAAGCCCTGGCCCCGGCAAACGTGCTGCAGAGAACGGTCGTCGAAGAACTCGAAGGCGCTGAGGTCCAGCTCGCCCTGGAGGTGGGCGAACACGCGCATCAAGCCGTCCATGTCGGGCAGTGCGAGCAGCATCACCCGGCTGGGCAACGGCGGGTCCACCAGGCGCAGGGTGGCCTCGCAGATCAACCCCAGCGTGCCCTCGCTGCCCACGAAGAGGTGGCGGAGGTCGTAACCGCTGGCGTTCTTGACCAGGCCGCGGTTGCAGTCCAGCACGTCACCGCGGCCGGTCACGACTTTCAGGCCGGCCACCCGCTCGCGCGTGGCGCCGTAGCGCAGCACGCGGATACCCCCGGCGTTGGTCGCGATGTTGCCTCCGACCTGGCTCGAGCCCTCGGAGGCGAATGACACCGGGTAGAACAGGCCCTGTTCGCTGGCGAAATCCTGCACCTGCTGCGTGACCACGCCGGCCTCCACGGTCACCGTCCGCTCCACCGCGTTGAAATCCAGGATCCGTCGCATGCGGTCGAAAGAGACCACGACCTCACCGGAAGCGGCCACGGCGCCGCCGCTCAGACCGGTGCGCCCGCCCGATGGAACCAGTGGAATCCCGTGCCCGGCCGCGGCGAGCACCAGGCCACGGACCTGCTCCACGTCCGCCGGGAACGCGACCGCGGAGGCGCGCCCCGCGGGCGATTCGCTCCAGTCGTTGGCGTGGCTCTCGAGCACCTGGGGGCTGGTATCGACGTGCAGTGACGGGACGGATCTTACGAGGATATCAGCGAAAGTCATTTCCGCATTATCTTCTATAATGGAAAGAATTCCCACGCGAAACCGGGCCGCCATGCAACTGAAAACCAAGCGCTTCCTGCTCTCTCTGCTCCTCGCTCCCGTGCTGTTCTCCGCGAGCCTCACCACCGGCTCGGCGAACGAACCGGACACCGACCTGTTCGGCTCGGACGACAACCTGGAGGTAGCGATCACGGCACCCTGGGAAGAACTCCAGCGCAACGAGGAATACCAGGGCGCTTACCCCGCCACCATCGAATTCAGGGCGCCGGACGGCAGCGTGCGCACGCTGCCGCTGACGGTCGAGCGGCGCGGCGTCAAGCGGCAGGAGGCCTGCCGGTTTCCGCCGATCAAGCTGCGGTTCGAGAAGGACGACGTGAAGGGCAGCCTGTTCCAGGGCGAAAAGTCCCTGAAGCTGGTAACGCATTGCCAGGACGCAGACCGTTATGACCAGTACTACATCATCGAAATGATGGCCTATCGGATGTACAACCTGGTCACCGATTACAGTTTCCGGGTGCGCCCGCTGACGGTGAACTACATCGATGCAGACACGGGAGACGAGGAACCGGGACGCTTCGCGTTCGTGATCGAGGACGACAGCGACGTGGCCAAGCGCAACGGCCTCAAGAAGCTGGAAATACCGAGGATCTCGACCGCCCAGCTGGACCCGCAAACCGCGAGCGAGTTCGCGCTGTTTCAACTGATGATCGCGAACGTGGACTGGTCGCCCCTGATCGGCCCCGATCCCGAGGAGTGCTGCCACAACACGAAGCTCATCGCGCCGAGGCCGCTGGAGGCGGACGACCTCATTCAGCCCGTGCCCTACGACTTCGACACCTCGGGCCTGGTCGACGCCCCTTACGCCTACCCCCCGGCCAACCTGGGCATCCGTTCGGTCACCCAGCGCCTTTACCGCGGCTACTGCGCCCACAACGAAACGCTGCCTGCCGCCCGCCAGCTTTACCGTGACAGGCAAAGCGACATAATGGCCGTACTCGACAGCGATCCCCGCCTGGCCGACCGTACCAAGAGAAAAGCCTCGCGCTTCCTGGAGAAGTTCTTCGAGATTCTGGAGGACGACAAGGACTTCGAGCGGCAGGTCCTCACGAAGTGCCGCAAATAAGCGGTTCTGGCGGCTCTTCCCCGGCGGCCTCGGCATCGGCCGGCGGCGCGGCCTCCACGGGCGGCGGGTTCTTCAGCCGTTCCAGCCGCTCGAGCAGTTTTTTGTTGTCCGGGTTCAGGGCGATGACCGCCTCCAGGTACTCCACCCGGCTGGCGTCGCCCTCCGGCAAGGGCAGCTTACCGTCAAGGTAGCCCGCGGTACGCGCGTCCGCCGTGATTTCGAGGTAGGCCACGTTGCCGCCGTAGTAGTCCGAAATCCCGGTATCGACCACGACCGTTCGCCCTCCGTACTCCGGCCAGACCACGCCGAAGGTCGGCGTGTGGCCGACGATGATGCGGTTCGCGCCGTGGCGCTCCAGGATCGCGGCGACGGTTTCCGGCAGTGCGGCGGGTTGCCTACCGGATAGACCGCGGTACCAAAGCGGCCCGTTGGGATCTTCAAGGATGCCCGGCTTGGCGGGATCGTAGTTCTTCAAACCCTCGACCACCCGCTCCGTCAGTGATGCCAGCGAGTTGCCGCAATACTGCGCGCTGATGCCGCCATGCACGAAAATGGAGTCGTTGATGCGGATGGCGACCTTGCGTTCCATCACCCAGGCCGCGTACTCGGCCTCGGGGTTCCAGCGTGGATCCCAGGCCTGGCGGTGCTCCAGCCAGCCGGGCGGGTGTTCCGTCTTCCACTGGGCCCGGAAGTTCGGCGGTAGCGCGGCATAAGCCTCGGGATCCGTTTCCTGCAACTGCGCCAGGTAGATATCCAGGTAGCGATCCTGGAGGTCCTTGGACTTGCTCGTCTCGAAGGCCGCGATCTCACCTGCGTGCAGGTAGCGCAGGTCGCCGGTGACGTTCATCACTTCGTGGTTGCCGATCAGGCTGTGGACGTGCCCGCCCGCCCGCTTCGCCTGCTTTGCCAGCTTGCTGATGTGCTCGATGATCTCGCGGGTGTCCGGGCCGCGGTCCGGCAGGTCGCCGACCTGCACGAGGTGCGTCTCACCCCCCGCCCAGCGTCCACGCTTGTCCACCAGCCCGGCGGCCTTCAGCGTGGCCATGTAGTGGTCCAGGTCACCGTGGATGTCCCCAATGGCCACCACGCGCTCGACGCCTTCCCACTGGTAGTCATCGACTTTCCGCGCCTCGCCCAGGGCGAGGGCCGGCAGCAAGAACAGCAGCGAGAGAAGAATTCTTAGGGTCATAGGCGCTTCCTCGTGTCGGAAATGGGACAGTTGAGTACCGAATCATAGCGTCTCGGGTTCGAAAGGTACTAACCGCCCGACAAATGGTTCGCGCACGTATCTGTTTCCATTCGGTGATTGTTTATACTGGAGTCAGCCAATGGAAAGGCGCGTCACGCTACGGATCGGCGACGCATCGGTACGGTGGAAAACCACCCGGACCGCAACACAAAGCCAGGAAACGTAGCGACAATGAACCATTCCAAAACACCTGTTTCACTGTCCCGCGAAAGGGGAGTCACCCTGGTCGAGATTCTGATGGTCATCGCCTTGCTGGTGGTCATCCTGTCGTTCGCCATTCCGACGATGGGTAGCGCCGCGGCCAAGGCGGAGATGCAGGCAGCCGTGGAGAACGTCACGCACTCGGTGGAGGCCGCGCGAAACGCAGCGCGCCTGGGGGAAAGCCGGGTCGAGTTGACCTTCAAGACCTATGCCGGCGAACCGTCGCAGACCTTATCTTTCGTGCGAGACAACGCCAAGCGGACCGCTGAAATTCCCGAATACCAACTGCCGGACGACATCGAACTGGTCAGCGACCAGCCTTCCTTCGCGTTCGACGGGCGGGGCCTCGTGGAAATTCCCGGGACCATTACGCTGGTCGCGCGCAGCGACGATTCCGTGACCGCGACAGTAGAGGTGCGCTGAGCGCAGCGCGAAACAGGCGAGACCAAGCCGACCATGAACACACATCAAAAACAGAACGGATTGACCGTCGTCGAATTGCTGATCATCCTGGCCGCCATCGCGGTAGTCGCCATGATCAGCGTTCCGGGTTCCGCCGTCGTGCTGGAACACTACCGCCTCAAGGCCGCCTCGGCCGACCTGGCCTCCAGCCTCAACCTGGCGAAGGAGGAAGCCGCCATGCGCAACAGCATGGTGAAGGTCTGCCCGAGTTCGAACGGACGTTTCTGCCGCAACGACGGGGACTGGGACCATGGCTGGCTGGTCTTTTCGGACGGCAACCGTGACGGCACGGTGCAGGAAATCGAGCTGATCGACGCCTTCGGCGCGCCCAGCCCGAAAGTGCACGTGGTCGCCGTCGGCGCCGTGCAGCAGACAGCCGGGTTCACCGTGGCCGGCCTGACCCCGGCGGACGGAGAGAACCAGGGCGAGTTCCACGTTTGCCACGAGGGCCTGAACTCCCGTTCCAAGGTCGTTCGCATCGACGCCGACGGTTGGGTCGAGGTGTCGCGCACCGAGACCGGCGACGGCGTTTGCAGCCGCTCCTGAATCCCCCGGCCTGATACAATGACACCCCGGCAAACCGGGGTGCTCGCATGCAGTACGATTTCGCCATCATCGGCGCCGGCATCGTCGGCGCGGCATCCAGCCTCGAGTTGATCCGGCGGCGCCCCGGCGCGCGCATCCTGCTGCTCGAGAAAGAAGCTGCCGTGGCCCGCCACCAGAGCGGCCACAACAGCGGCGTGGTCCACGCCGGCGTCTACTACGAACCCGGCAGTCTCAAGGCCCGATTCTGCCGCGCAGGCGTACGCGACACGCGCGAATTCTGCCGCGAAAACGGTATACCCTTCCGTACCACCGGCAAGCTCATCGTGGCCACCGGGGAAGCCGAACTGCCCCGGCTGGACGCGCTGCACGAGCGCTGCCGCCTGAACGGCCTCTCGCCACGAACCGTCGATTGCCGGGAACTCCGGGAACTGGAGCCGAATATCACCGGAATCCGGGCGATCCGGGTGGCGGAGTCGGCGATCACCGATTACCCGGCAATCACCGATTCCATGGTGCGGCAGTTCACCGGGCGCGGCGGCGAGACGCGCTTCGGCACGACCGTGGAAGGCATCGAGGAAGGAGCGAACGGTGTGCGGCTAAGGCTGGGCGGCGAAGCGGTCGACGCGGGCCGGCTGCTGGTCTGCGGCGGCCTGATGGCGGATCGCCTGGCCCGGCTGCAGGGGTTGCGTATCGACTGGCGGACCGTGCCGTTCCGGGGCGAGTATTTTCGACTGGGGCCGGAATGGAACGACGTGGTGCGGCACCTCGTCTATCCCGTGCCCGACCCCGCGTTGCCGTTCCTCGGTGTGCACCTGACGCCGCAGGTCGATGGCACCGTCACCGTGGGGCCGAACGCGGTGCCCGGCTGGAAGCGGGAGGGCTACGGGAAATTCGCCTTCAGCCTGCGGGACACGCTGGAAATGCTGCGGTTCCCCGGCTGGTGGAAATTGACCGGGCGCCACGCGGGCACCGGGCTGCAAGAACTGTGGCACTCGGCCTGGAAGCGCGGCTACCTCGAACGGGTGCGCCGGTATTGCCCGAAAGTCGGGCTGGACGACCTGCTACCGCACCCGGCCGGTGTGCGCGCGCAGGCCGTGGCGCGCGACGGCACGATGATTCACGACTTCCTGGTCGAGCGCACCGCGCGCAGCCTGCACGTGGGGAACGCGCCCTCCCCGGCCGCCACGTCGGCCCTGCCGATCGCGCGGCACCTGTGCGACTTGTTCCTGAACGATTGAATACGCGCCTACAGGAAGGCCTGGAACGGCAGGTACTCGACCGTGTCGCCTTCCTCGATCGCCATGCCGGACGGCTGGCGCACCAGGCCGTCTGACCAGCAGGTCGAGAACAGCGCCCCGCTGCTCTGGTTGGAATAGAGTTCCAGCCCGGAAGCGGTCGAGCGAACGCGGATGTACTCCTCGCGGCTGGTCTCACGCCGACTGAACGCCGCCCGGCCCGCCACCGCCCGAACGCGCGTGTCGGCGGCGCCCTGGCTCGCGAACAGGCAACCCCGCGCGATCACCAGCAAGGTGACGAACACGGAAACCGGGTTGCCGGGCAGGCCGATGAACGGGGTGCCTTGCACGTGCCCGAAGGCGAAGGGTTTGCCCGGCTTGACCGCGATTTTCCACAGGTCGAGGGCGCCCAGGCGAGCGACCACGCCTTTCACGTGGTCCTCCTCACCGACGGATACCCCGCCCGAGGTAACGATGAAATCGGCGCTCGCGGCCGCCTGGCGCATCACCGCTTCGACCGCGTCGAACGTGTCCCGGGCCACCCCGAGGTCGACGACTTCGAACCCCCACGCCGACAACTGGGCGTGCATCAGGTAGCGGTTGGAATTATAGATCTGGCCCGGACGGGCCTTTTCGCCCGGCTCGGCCAGCTCGTCGCCGGTGGCGATGGTCGCCACCTTCAACCGCCGGTAGACGGGCAGTTCGGCCAGCCCCAGGGACGCGGCCAGGCCGACGTCCTGGGGACGCAGGCGGTGACCGCGGCGCAAGACGACCTGGCCCTGCCGCACGTCCTGCCCGCGGCGGCGGATGTTGGCGCCCGGCGCCGGCCGTTGCAGGATTCGAACACCCTGCGCCGTTTCCTCGCAGTGTTCCTGCATGACCACCGTGTCGGCGCCAGGCGGGGTCTCTGCGCCGGTGAAAATACGCGCCGCCGATGCAGCGGACAACGCCCCGGGAACCGAGCCCGCCGTGATGCGCTGGCTGAGCGGCAGCTCGCCGTCCGGGCCCGGCCAGTCAGCGTGCCGGAACGCATAGCCATCCATCGCGCTGTTGTCGGCCGGCGGGACGTCCAGCGGCGACACCAGGTCGTCGGCGAGTACGCGCCCGACGGCGTTTTCCAGGCCGGTCCGTTCCGTTTCCACGCGCAGGTGACTGGCCTGCAACAGCCGTTCAATGGCTTCGTCGACTCGCATCATGATTGGGTTCCCCGGGATTCGGCCAGGCGCGCTTCCGCGCGCTCGAGTGCAGTTCGATCGTTTACGTTGAAAAAGGGATCTCGATCCCCCTCGTCCCATTCCAGCACGGCGTGCGGCCGGCTGTCGAGAAACGCCCTGAAGCCGGCCATGCGCCGGCCGTGAACCGCGTCTTCCAGGCAGGCCAGCTCATCGCGGCGCCACAGGGAAAACACGGGGTGCAGCTGCCCCTGCCGGGACACGGTGACGATCGTCGCCGCGGTCGTTTCTGCGTGGCCCCGCAAACGCCCGGCCAGGTCCAGCGGCAGGAAGGGGGCATCGCAGGGCGCCAGCAGCAGCCAGTCGTACGCCTGCGCCGCGGCCCGCTCCAGCGCCGCCAACAGGCCGCCGAGCGGGCCCCGGCTGCCCGGCAGGGGATCGGGCAGCTGTTGCAAGCCGAAAGGAGACCACTTCTCGCTCGCGGTCTCGACACTCAGCCACAGCGTGTCCACCTGTGGCGCCAGGCGGTCGATCACGTGGCCCAGCATCGGCTGTGCACCCAGTGGCTCCAGGGCCTTCAGGCCACCGCCCATCCGGCGGGAGCGTCCGCCGGCCAGGATGGCCCCCGCGCAGTCAGCTTGATTCTGGACGTTCACCGTCTTCCCGCAGTGCCTACTCGAATCGACGATCCGGATACAGCGAAAGCAGCCCCTCCGGGCTGGCCTCGCAAACGCCCCGCTCGGTCACCAGGCCCGTGACCAGGCGCGCCGGCGTCACGTCGAAGGCGTAGTTGCGCGCCGTCACCCCGCCGGGCGTGATGTGCACAGCGGCGGTCTCGCCGGAATCGAGGCGGCCCCATACCCGGGTAACTTCCGTGGGGTCGCGCTCCTCGATCGGGATACCGGCCAGGCCGTCGTCGATCGACCAGTCGATGGTCGGTCCCGGAAGGGCCACGTAAAACGGCACGCCGTTGTCCTTCGCGGCCAACGCCTTGAGATAGGTACCGATCTTGTTGCAGACGTCGCCCGCCGCCGTGGTCCGGTCCGTACCGACGATGCAGGCGTCCACCAGGCCATGCTGCATCAGGTGGCCGCCGACGTTGTCCACGACCAGGTCGTGCGGCACGCCGTGGGCGGACAACTCCCAGGCGGTCAGCGAGGCGCCCTGGTTGCGCGGGCGGGTTTCGTCCACCCAGACGTGCACGGGAATGCCCTCGTCGTGCGCGCGGTAGATCGGCGCCAGCGCGGTGCCCCAGTCGACCGTGGCCAACCAGCCGGCATTGCAGTGGGTCAACACGTGCAGCGCCTCGCCGACCTTGCGCGACCACAGGTCCCGCAGCAGGGCCAGTCCGTGCGCGCCGATGCGGCGGTTGATATCGACGTCCTCGTCGCAGATCGCCGCGGCCAGCTCGAAGGCCGCCGTCGCCCGGTCAGCGGCCTGCCTCGGCTTCAGGTCGGCTTCCGCTCGCCGCAGGGCCCAGCGCAGGTTGACCGCGGTCGGGCGCGTCGCCATCAGGCTGTCGAGCGCCTTCTGCAGCGATGCGTCGCTGGGGTTCGCGGCCATCGCCAGGGCCATCCCGTACGCCGCGGTCGCCCCGATCAGGGGTGCCCCGCGCACGCGCATGGTCGAGATCGCCTCCGCGGCGTCATCCAGGGTACACAGGCGCCGGATCGCGAACTGGTGGGGCAGCAGCGTCTGGTCGATGATCTCCACCGATTCGCCGTCTCTTGCGAGCCAGATGGAGCGGTAGGGTTTTCCGTCTATATTCATGGTGCAGCAAAGTTATCACACCGCTCACCGGGAGGGTGACCGCATTCGACACGGGTGACAAATTTTGGCAACCCGGCTGCCGCAACCTGTCATTCTTTCCGCTCCTGGCCGCGAAAAACTTCTGGTCGAATTTCTGAATATACCTGTATCTATCTGTATTTTTTATATTAAATCTTCTTGACTTCAGCTAACCCACAAATGGCACGCATCGTGCATTAGTTAGACTGCACACCGCAATAAACCAGGAAGGAACGCAAGGTGCAAAGGAGTGACACGATGAAAGCAATCGCATACCGCCAGACCCAGTTCAAAGCAGAGCCGCTGCGCAACGTCGTGGGAATTGGCAACGTCACCGCCTACCAGATCTGCGTCAGCCACGGTCCGGCCATCGGCACCTTCGGCACCCTGGAAGAATTCGTCAACGACTCGCCGGCGAATGCATCCCGCTACGAAGAAAGGAACCCGGAACCCTCATCCGTAGCGCAACCGCGCTCGTGGTTCCGGCGCGTCCTCGGCAGCTGATACCGGTAGCCATCGGTTCTGTCCTGCGCCTCCTGAACAAGGCAGCCAGACTCCATGACGGACGGCAGTCGCTCGCCGTCCGTTTTGCATTCCGGCCGCGGGGTCAGAACTTTCTGAGATAAGCTTTTTCGAACGCGCTTTTCGCCCAGTGCAGGGGGCGCATGGCCGGCAGGGCCATGCCCCGCTTTTCTCCGCGGTAAACCAGGATGCCCTTGTCCAGGGAATCGATGATGCACAGGAGTTCCACCTTGAACTTCTTCGTCGCCGGCCGGCCGTCCAGGTTGAGGGCGATGTTCTCCGCCGCGGCCGCGGCCTGCAGGTCGGCCATGTGTGCCTGCTTGGGCATCCAGTCGGGGCCGGGGAAACTGCCGGCGTCGCCGGCCACGTAAACCCGCTCCATGCCCGTGACGGCCGCCATCGCGTCGGCCTGGATCAGCCCTCCCGGCGAACGGGGCAACGGCGTGCCCTCGATCCACCGGGGACCGGTCATGCCCGGCATGAACAGGATCAGGTCGGCGGCGAACTCGCCCCCTTCCGTTTGCACGACGTGGTTTTCGAAAGAGCGCATCTTGTGCCCCAGGTGCGTATCGATATCCCGCCGCTCCATTTCGTCGAGCATTTTCTCGACCGCCCGTTCGCCCAACCGCGCGCCCGGCCGCGGCGCCGGCGTGAAGAACACCAGCCGGAACCTGTCCCGTGTGCCTTGCTTGCGCAGCCAGGTATCGAGACCGAACAGCAGTTCGAACATCGGCCCGCCGCGCATGGCCGTGGGTTCCTTGGGATTGCCGCCGAAGCCCAGCGCGATCGTGCCGCCGTCCAGTGACCGCAGCGCGGCGCCCATGCGTTCAGCGGCTTCGATACCCTCGCAGATCGTGATCGCGTTCTCGATGCCCGGCAGTTTCTTGATGTACCGGCCGCCGGTCGCGATCAGCAGGGCGTCGTTTTCGATCGCACCCTGGTCGGTTTCGAGCGTCCGGCCGTCCTCGGACAGGCCGGTAGCAGAAGCCTGCAGGTAATCGACCCCGAGCTTTTTCAGCACCGGCCGGATATCGAAGCGCAGGTCGTCGCCGGTCCGCATGCCGTAAGGCACCCAGATCAGGCTGGGCAGGTACACGAACTCGGGCTTCGGCGCGACCAGCGTGATGTCCGCGTCCGGCAGCCGCTTGCGTAGTTCCCGCACGCCCGTCATCGCCCCGAACCCGGCGCCGGCGACCGTGATTTTCTGGTTTTTTCCTGTACTCATAGCGCTGCTTCACATCGATTCTTCGGGTTAACAGTCTATGTGAGGGCTTTTGACATTTACTGTCAAGGGCCGCGTCACGATGAGTCCCCGGCGCCTCGAGATTCGTTCATCTCGTGCATTGCATACTTGCATCAAGACTTCCTTCGTGGCCGCTCGCCCGCCCCACATCGAGCAGTTAGAATGGCGTCTTTGAACCACCGGTTACCAGTGACTTGAAAACCCCCACACGCGTCCAAGCTGCTACTGGTTCCGGCAAGCCGGGGGTGGGGTCTGCCCCGCAAGACCCGCGAAAATACCTCCGGAACTTCCTGCTGCATTTCCGCCCCACCGAGGTTCCCGAGCGCGCGCTGCGATTTTCCCTGGCCTGGGGACTCGGCGTCGCCTCGACGACCCTGCTGATGCTGCTGATGGCCTCCGGCCTGTTGCTGAAATTCGTGTACGAACCCACACCGGCAAGCGCCTACGACTCGATCGTCTACCTGGGCCGCGAGGTGCCGCTGGGCCAGTTGTTGAGAAACCTCCACCGCTGGAGCGGTTACGCCTTGCTGACCACGACGGTCCTCCACTTGCTGCGGGTGTTCTACACCGGTGCTTTTCACGCGCCACGCCAACTCAACTGGATCGTCGGTCTGCTGCTATTCGCGCTGGTGGTGGTGTCGAATTTCACCGGTTACCTGCTGCCCTGGGACCAGATTTCCTACTGGGCGATCACCATCAGCACCTCGATACTCGACTACCTGCCGGCCGTTGGAACCCCGCTGAAACAATGGATCCTGGGCGGCAGCGAACCCGGCCCGGCGACGTTGATGAATTTTTACGCGATCCACACCGCCGTGCTGCCGATCCTGTTCCTGTTCGCGCTGCCCTTCCACTTCTGGCGCATCCGCAAGGCCAACGGCACCGTCGTACCGCGCGCACCCGGCGAGGATCTGCCCGTGCCGCTGCCGATGGTGCGGACCGTGCCGCACCTCGTGACGCGCGAGGCCGCGGTCGCCCTGACCGTGGCGGCCGTGGTGCTGGCGCTGGCCCTGCTGTTCGACGCGCCGCTGGCCGAGCAGGCCAACCCCGGGCTGAGCCCGAACCCGACCAAGGCGCCCTGGTACTTCATGGGCATCCAGGAAACCCTCATGCACCTCCATCCGCTGTTCGCCGCGGTCGTGATCCCGGGGCTGGTCGTGCTGGGGCTGCTCGCGATCCCCTACCTTTCCTACGACGAAAACCCCGCGGGGGTCTGGTTCTGTTCAGCGGCCGGCCGCAAGAGCGCATTGCTGGCTGCCGTGCTCGGAGTGGCCCTGACCACCGCCGCCGTGCTGATCGACGAGTACCTGCTCGCGGCCGGAAGCGCCGCGCGGGGCGACCCCGTGCGCCACGGCCTGCTGCCCTTCGTGGTGATTGCCGTGCTGTGCGCGGGCTTCTACGCCTGGGTGAGAAAGCCCCTCGGCGGCAGCCGGAACGAGGCCGTGCAGGCGCTGTTCACGCTGCTGATCGCGGCCTTCCTGGCCCTCACGCTGATCGGCAACCTGTTCCGCGGACCCGGCATGCAACTGGTCTGGGCGGGGTGAATACGATGGACCAACGGAAAATATCCCGGCGAAAATTCATGAACACGCTGTGGGTGGGCCTCGGCGTCGTGGCGGTGGTCGAAGCCTTCACGCTGGTGACGGCGTATTTCAAGCCGCGCCAGCCGCGCGCGGCCACCGACGGCGGCGAAACCGTGATCGCGGCCGGGGCGGTGGACGAGTTCGAGCCGGGTTCCGTGACCGCCTTCCTGCGCGGAAAATTCTACCTGGCGCGCCTGGAGAACGGCGGCTTCCTGGCCATGTCGCGCACCTGCACCCACCTCGGCTGTACCGTACCCTGGGTCGAGGACGAAGGCCGTTTCGTCTGCCCCTGCCACGCGTCGGCCTTCGCCATCAACGGCGACGTGCTGGCACCCCCTGCCCCCCGCGCGCTGGACCTGTTCGAGGTGCGGATCGTGAACGGGATCGTCAGCGTGGACACGGGCAAGCAACGCAAGCGTTCCGCGTTCGACCCCGAACAGGCCGCCTACCCGGAGCAGGCGTGAGCGGCCCGACGGAACACACCCCCCGCTGGGAGTGGCTCGCATTCGCGGCCGCGGCGTTCATCGTCACCGCCGTGCCCGCTTACCTGCTGCTGGAGCGGACCGGCGCCCCGGACGAACCGGTCGTCGAGGCGGCGCAGTTCGTAGGCAGCACCGAATGCCGCGATTGCCACAGGCCAGAATGGGACGGCTGGGAAGGCTCGCACCACGACCTGGCCATGGACGTCGCCAACGAAGATAGCGTGCGCGGCGATTTCAACGACAGCGAGTTCACGCTGTTCGGCGTCACTTCCCGTTTCTACCGCCGCGACGGCGGGTATTACGTTTACACCAACGGCCCCGGCGGCGAGATGGGCGAGTTCGAGATCACCCATACCTTCGGCTGGGAACCCCTGCAGCAGTACCTGGTGCCCTTCCCGGGCGGCCGCCTGCAAACCCTGCCGATCGCCTGGGATACCGAAAAAGGCGAGTGGTTCCGGGTTCCGCCGAACGAAGACATCTCACCCGACGACTGGCTGTACTGGACCAACGGGGCGCAGAACTGGAACGGCATGTGCGCCACCTGCCACTCGACCAACCTGGACAAGAACTACGATCCCGAGACCGACAGCTACGCGACCACGTGGTCCGACATCGACGTTGGCTGCGAGGCCTGCCACGGCCCGGGCTCCGACCACGTCGAATGGGCGCAGATGCCCGACATGGCGCGGCCCGAGCTGGAGAACTATGCGCTGGCCCAGAAGACATCCGGACTCGAGAGCACCGAGTTCGTCGAGCTGTGCGCCCCGTGCCACTCGCGGCGCGCTTCCCTGGCCGACCTCGACCACACCGAGACGGAACTGCTGGATCGTTTCATCCCCAGCCTGCTGGACGAGGGCCTGTACCACGCTGACGGCCAGATCCTGGACGAGGTCTACGTGTACGGCTCCTTCATCCAGAGCAAGATGTACGACCGCGGCGTGATGTGCAGCGACTGCCACGACGTGCACAGCGTCGAGCGCGTGCTCGAGGGCAACGCGCTCTGCAGCCAGTGCCACCGCGCCGCGCAGTACGACACCTACGAACACCATTTCCACAAGCAGGAAGACGAGGAAGGCGAGCCGATCCTCGGCGAGGACGGCGAGGTGCTGTGGGCCGTCGGAACCGGCGCGCAGTGCGAGCAATGCCACATGCCGGGCCGCTATTACATGGGTAACGACTACCGCCCGGACCACAGCTTCCGCGTTCCCGACCCGCGGCTGGCCGCGGCAACCGATTCACCGGACGCCTGCCTGCGCTGCCACGTGGACGAGGGTTCCGAGTGGTCGCAGGCCAAGGTCGAGGAATGGTACGGACCGGGCCGGATCACCCACTATGGCGACGTGCTGTTCCAGGGCCGCCGCGGCGCAGTCGAGGCCGAACCGGAACTGGCCGCGATGGCGGCCGATGCGTTGTATCCCGTGAACGTGCGGGCGACGGCCCTGTCGTTGCTCGCGGCCAACTACCCGGGCGAAACCGCCACGCGGGTCATGCAGGCGGCATTGCTGGACGAGGAGCCGCTGATCCGGCGCACCGCCGTTTCGAACCTGCAATTGCCGGATGCACGCCAGCAGGCAAAAACCCTGGCGCGCATGCTGCACGACCCGGTCAAGGCCGTGCGCATCGATGCCGCCAACCGGCTGGCCGGGCCGTTGACGCAATACCTCGATATACCCCAGAAAACGCTTTACGAGAGCGTGCTCGAAGAATACGTGGCCGCCATGCGCTACTCGGCGGACTTCGCCTTCGGCCGCTACAACCTCGGGAACCTTTACGGAGCGCTCGAGCAACCGGACCGCGCGATCGAGGAGTATGAAAAAGCCATCCGCATCGACAGTGCCTTCTACCCGGCCCTGGCCAACCTGGCGCTGATGTACAACCAGCGCGGGGACAAAGAACGCGCCCTCTCACTGTTGCGGCAGGCCGTCGAGAGCGCGCCCGGGCAATTCGACCTCGCCTATTCGCTGGGCCTGCTGCTGGTGGAAATGCAGCGCCCCGGCGAAGCCCTCGAATACCTCGCCCGCGCGTCGGACGGGATGCCCGGCCGGTCACGGATACACTATAACCTCGGCCTGCTTTACCAGCAGGAAGGCGACCTCGTTCGCGCCGAGCAGAAACTGGTCCAGGCCCTGCGCCTGGAACCGACCAACCTGGATTTCCAGTTGGCACTGGCCGACCACTACATCAAGCGCGGCCTGCTAGACCGGGCCATCCCCGTGGTCGAAGCCATGATCGCCACCCACCCGGAAAACCCGATCGGCGCCGAGATCATGAACTTCATACGCCAGCAAGGCGGCGGTTGAGCTTCTTCAGAAGCGGCGGCATCGCCATTGATTCGATCCTGGCCGCTGGCCGCAAAGATACTTGCTCTGATCAGGCCACATGTGGTGTATTAGTCCCAGAAACAAACAGGAGAGAAAACCATGGCCCAAACCGCCCTGAAAGGTACCCCCGTCAATCTCGCCGGAAATCTGCCGGCAGTGGGAACCACGGCCCCGGACTTCACGCTCGTAGCCGGTGACCTCAGCGAGGCGTCGCTCGCCACCTACGCCGGAAAAAAGAAGCTTCTCAACATCGTCCCCAGCCTCGATACACCGGTCTGCGCGACGTCCACCAAGAAGTTCAACGAAGCCATGGCCAGCAAGAGCGATGCTGTCGCCCTTGTCATTTCGGCCGATCTGCCTTTCGCTTCCGGGCGCTTTTGTCAGGCCGAGGGCATCGGGAATGTCGTGAGCCTGTCGATGATGCGCTCGAAGAATTTCGCCAAGGACTATGGCGTCCTGATGGAGGACGGCCCGCTCGCCGGGATCACCGCCCGTGCGGTCGTCGTGCTGGACGCCAACGACAAGGTCGTCTACACGCAACTGGTCCCGGAGATCACTGAAGAGCCTGACTACGATTCCGCCCTGGCCGCGCTCGGCTGAAGCTGTGTTTTCTTCCGCTGCCACGCGGAGATACAAGACCGGCACGATGCGATTTATCGCGAACTTGCGGTGAGACTCGATACTCTGAAAGACGTCTGATCGAGCACCAAAGGCCCAATTCTGGATACGACCCTGCTGGCTGTCGTGGGTTTCGGGTTGCTGTTGGGCGACCGTACCCCATACCCCGTGGTTACGAGCAGCGGAGCATGTAAACGTCGAACTGGAAACGTCGAGTTTCCAGGTTTCGTTGAACGGTTCGTTTCTCATCTGCTCCCGCCAACTTCATCAGGACCGGCCCGTCTCCGGGCTTCACCGAGGAGCAGTGCGACATTGATCAGCAACGGGGACGCAGAACGTCGCCCCGGCTGACCAGATTCGACACTCATGACACCGATTTGATTGGCCTGCAAATCACTTGATCTCTTTAACAGATTGTTTTTACAGATTTATTTTAATTTTTTCCTTGATGGCATCATATTTGCATTATTATATCTGCATTAGATAAACAACAGGCCAAACACACATACGCCACCTGCAAATCATATTGAACTGAAAGGAATCACCATTAGTTCGATAGTTGTAAATACCAGGCCTGACTCCTTAATCAAAGGGGGACTGATTCCCCGGGCTTCGGCCCGGGGTTGATTTTTATGCACCGGGCCGGTTGCATCCGAGCGAAACCATGCTGGCCGGCAGATACCGGAAAAGGGTCTATACTCAGAAGTGGCAGAGCCACCTGCAAAGAGGGACGAAGAGGGTCGCCATCGTGCGGCCCTTTTCTTACAGTCACGAATCGCCCTACAGATCTGCTTCGTTTTCAGCAAATGCCTGCACGGACCACGCCACGCGCTGCTCGGCATTGTCGTGGGTGTCGCCGAGCGCTTCGATGGCGTCCAGGCGATTGCGCAGCCCGCGGCGGTTGGCGAGTTGGATATTCAGGCCGGGGCGGGCGTTCAGTTCCAGGATCAGGGGGCCCAGGTCGCGGTCGAGCACGATGTCGACGCCAAGGTAGCCCAGCCCTACCGCCTCGTAGCACTGCGCGGCCATGAGCATGATCCGGCTCCAGTGCGGCACCTCGAAACCCGCGATCTCCGTGCCCGTGTCGGGGTGCACCGTGACCAGGTTATTGCCGGAGACGCCGCCGAAGGTGATACCGCTGCCGAGGTCGATGCCGGCACCGATCGCGCCCTGGTGCAGGTTCGCTTTGCCGTGTGACAGGCGTGTCGGGAGGCGGGTCATCGCCATCACGGGGTAGCCCTTGAACACGATCATGCGGATATCAGGTACCCCGTGGTAGGTCAGGTTGGCGAATTGCGGGTCGAAATGCACCAGCGTCTCGATCATGGCCACGTCGGGCTGCCCGCCCAGGGAGTAGAGCCCGCCGGTCACGTTGGTGAGGTAATGGGCCAGGTCTGCCTTCTGCACCGGCTTGCCGTCCGAGTCGACGAAGTAATCCTGGCGGCGGTCGGTGATGACCAGGATGCCGTTGCCGCCGCTGCCGTGCGCCGGCTTGACGACGAACTCGTCGTGGTCGCCGAGCAACTCGTCCAGGTGGGCAACCTGGCTGTTGTAGCGGATCACCGCAATGAGCTCGGGCACCGCGAGCCCGTGCTCCTGCAAGCGATGCTTGCACAGCACCTTGTCGTCAACCAGGGGGTAGAAACGCCGCTGGTTGTACTTCAGCGTGAAAGCCGAGTTGCGCCGGTTGATACCGAGCACGCCGGCCCGGCGGAGTTTTGCCGCGCGGCCCAGGATCACGGCTTGTCGCCTGCGGCAGCCAGCGCCCGGAAGCGCAGCATTTCGCTGAGCCGCATCCCGGTGTAACGCCCGAGCGCAATGATCAAGCCGAGCACCACCAGGTTGACCTCGGGGAAGACGGTCACCCAGTAGGCAAGCATGTCGATCGTCATCACGAGGTAGGTCAGCGCCGCGATCGCGAGGCTGCCGAAACCTTCACGGATGGCCGTGCCGGCGCCCCGCTCCTCCCATACGATCGACATGCGCTCGATCACCATCGAGATGATCACCATCGGGAACAGGGAGACGGACAGTCCCGTCTCGGCGCCCATCCGGTCGCTGAGAATACTGATGGCCGTCATCAACAGCACCACGATCGTCACGACCGCGGCCAGCCGTGGCACCAGCAGCATCCTCAGGCGTTCCAGGTAAAAGCGGAATACCAGGCCCAGCGACACGATCAGCACGAACAGCAGGATGCCCTTGAGCAACTCGGTCTCGCGGAACGCCAGTGCGATCAGAACCGGCGCGAAGGTGCCGAAAGAACTCACGCCCACGAAATTCCTCAGCACCACGATCACCAGGATGCCGAACGGCACCAGCAGGAGCACCTCGTACACGGACTGTGTCTGTATGGGAAGCTGCAGGATCGACAGCCCCCCGATGGCGGAACCCAGCAGTTCCGTGCGCTGCTTGGCCAGGTCCAGCGAACTGATTACCTTGCGCTTCACCGACAGCTGCACATCATGGAGCCGGGCGCCCTCGACCGTGGCCAGTTGGTCGTCGCCACGGTACCAGATCAGGAAGTTGTCGGGTTTGCCGCGGTGGCCGGTTACCGGATCGAAAATCATCCAGTCGTCGCCGTCGTGCACGGCCAGCAGGGTTTCAATGGGCACGGACGACGCGTCGTTCTGCAGCAGGATGCCGTGCACCAGCAGGGTCGGGATCCGCGCGCCGGCCAGCAGGGTTTGCGCCAACTCGGCCCGCTCCAGTTTGTTATCCGTGTCGGAGAGGAACAAGCGCACGTTCTCGTCCTGCGAATCGTCACGCAGACGGTCGAGCACCTCCGCGGCGAAGGATTCGATGTCCGCCGATTCCGCCCGGACTTCCTCGATGAAGTCATGCAGTGCGCTGGCGAACGGTTCTTCCAACCGGGGGGGGTCGGGAAAATCCGGTTTCGTGGCGAAACGCCGATCACGCGTGTCGCCGATCACGGTCGCCCGGTAATAGAGGGCCCTGTCTTCCGGCAGCCTGCGGATCGCCCAGTCCGCCTGGCGCCGGAAGGGATCCTCTTCGATGGTCAGGCCGAAGCCCCTGGAAATGAAGTTTTCCTTGCTGACCATGAACCCGCTGGAGCGCGCCGGCAGCATCAGGCTGAGGCGCGCCGGCCCTTCGATCGGGCGGACATCGAGGCGCGCCTGGATCAGCCACTGGTCGCTGAGTTCATCCGGCCAGGCGGGAAAGCCGAGCCGGACCACCTTGTACGTGAATATCAGCCCGCCCAGCAGTATCAGCGCCAGCGTGAGCACGATCCATTGGCGGTTACGGGTCATGACGAAGGTTCCGCGTCCGTCTTGG
>Ga0180435_10002461_pt1 | contig 18857 bp, 16 predicted proteins | sample SS_ome_3_FD_132467 | JGI IMG/M metagenome (GOLD analysis project Ga0180435, IMG submission 132467) | Hypersaline lake sediment archaeal communities from the Salton Sea, California, USA - SS_3_S_1 metaG | ecosystem: Environmental > Aquatic > Non-marine Saline and Alkaline > Hypersaline >...
CTGGCGTTCGCTTATGGCTTAGCGGAACCACCACCACCGACATTTGTCAGCACCGTAAAGATACGACAAGCCGGGTTCAACGCTGTTTACAATTCACAGGAAAGCTTCTGCCACTGGCTGCGCGATCTGCAGCGGCGCAGAATTATTCCAACATGATCATCTACATGAAATCGAAACCGCGATAGTCATCCGCCACCACATCGTCGCACACTTCGCGGTAGGGCCCTACACCAGCCGCATAAGGCATAAATACTCTGGGTTTGCCTTCCACATTAGCGCCCATGTACCAGGAGCCTGCTTGCGGGAACAAGGTTGCGCTGGCTACTTCATTGACATGGTCCACCCACTGGTTTTCCGCTGACGGCTGAACTTCGACACGCTTATAGCCACTGTTGCGCATATGCTGCATACAGTCGACAATCCAATCGACATGCTGCTCAATAGAGACCATCATGTTGCTGAGCACAGATGGGCTACCCGGACCGGTCACGGTAAAGAAGTTCGGGAAACCAGCAATGCACAAACCGAGATAGCTGCGTGGTCCGGCAGCCCATTTATCTTTCAGGCTCTGACCATCTTCGCCGCGCACATCCATGCGTCCGAGTGCACCGGTCATGGCATCAAACCCTGTTGCCAGCACCATTACATCAAACTCATAGCTGGCAGTACCCGTGCGCAGTCCTGTTGACGTGATCGCTTCGATAGGGTCATCAGCCACATCAACCAGCGTGACATTATCCCGGTTATAAGTTTCGTAATAACCGGTATCCACACAAATACGTTTGGTGCCAATGGGATGGTTTGATGGACACAACTTCTCAGCAATAGCAGGGTCTTTCACTGTGGCACGAATTTTGTTGCGCACATATTCCGCTACAAGCGCGTTGGTTGCCGGGTTCATCATGGTGTCGGCAAATGCGGACAGGAAAAATGCGCCGCCACGCTCCCAGTAAGGGTCCAGTATCTGTGCCACCTGTTCAGCGCTCATGCCTTCAGCCGTTTCCGCAACCGGGGTCCGTTCCACGGGCTCGATATCAAGATCGCCAAAGCCGGAACTCAGGCCCAACTTGTGAAATTTGCGGTGTTCACGATAGTGGTTTTTAAACTGCTCGACCCAGCTCTGGTCCAGTGGCTTGTTTACCGCAGGCACACTGAAATTGGGTGTGCGCTGAAACACCGTCAAATGTTCCGCCTGTTCGGCAATTTTTGGAATGGCTTGAATACCCGATGATCCTGTACCGATGATACCTACGCGTTGACCGGTGAAATCGACGCCTTCGGGCGGCCACAAGCTGGCCTGGTAAGTCGGACCGCGGAAATCACTGAGACCAGGGATGTCGGGGAGTTGTGGTACCGACAGGCAACCCGTAGCCATCACACAATAGCGAGCGCGAACTTCCACACCCTGCTCAGTTAAAACGTGCCACTCATTGTGTCCCTGGTCAAACAGAGCTGAAGTGACTTTCTGACCAAATGCTATGTCGCGACGCAGATCAAAATGGTCAGCAACATGTTCAGCGTAAGCAAGAATCTCTGGCTGAGTCGCGTAACGCTCAGTCCATTGCCACTGCTGTTCAAGTTCCGGTGAAAACGAAAAGGAATAAGCCAGGCTTTCAGCATCGCATCGAGCACCCGGATAGCGGTTCCAGTACCAGGTGCCGCCAACGCTGTCACCCATTTCAAGCACCTGCGCACTCATACCCAACTGGCGCAAACGGTATAGCAGGTATAGACCGGCAAAACCCGCACCAACAATAACCACATCTACTTCAGTATCGAATGCTTTCTGCATTGTTTTCCCCTCTACTTCAACAACGACTATTCATATGCCTCGCATTTTACAGCCCTATCTCAGACCGGACGAGAAACCAGTTTAAACGACCACCAGTGAGCCGGCCTTGGTGTGTTCCCGTCAGCACCAAGTTTCTGCAAACGTGCAAGCCATGCCGAATCTAACATTTCACTGTCGACAACGCGCGTGAAGGTGACGGGATAGATCGTCTGACGGATTCGAACAAACCCGTCAGGATTGTCCAGCACTGCCGTCGACCAACCTTTGCCCTCACAACGCGCGCAGCTGATATACAAAGCTTCATCAGCCGACATACAGTTCAAATTTACGGACCAGGGAATACCGCGGTCAACCTGAACCTGACACAGACCCGGCTCGTTGGCAAACGACCAGTTCTGCACCATTACAGTACTGCGCTCACCCTGCAGAGGCCCACCGGGCATCTGCTCACAGGGACAGACAAACCAGAATGTACTCAGAGCCCCGACCAGAAGCACCACAAGAATAACGGCAACGGCTTTCACCACAACAACGATTCGCTAACTTACCCGAGCGTCAGGCCACAGGCGCAGAAAATTCTCACTGTAAAAGGCAGCCTTGGCCTGTTCATCCGCTTGTGGCAGGGTTTTTTCAAACCGGGCAATTGGATCGCGAGTACCTTCTATGTGTGGATAGTCACTGGAAAAAAGATACAGATCGGGGTTTGACTGGGCAATCATGTTCCCCACATCCTCATGCGGCATGGGTGTAAACCCCATCTGCTGCGTAATCTGCTCGCTGGGTTTACGGTCAAATCGGATAGACTCATCCACCCGGCTGTAGACTTTAGCTACGGCATCCAGGCGGCGCAGCATCTCGGGCACCCAGCCTGCACCGAGCTCAACCGCCGCACCTTTTAATGTCGGGTGCCTGTGCAGCACACCGTCAGCGACCAGCATACTCAGAAACATCTCTGGCGCCTGATGCATGACCGTGGCGTCTTTTGTACGCACATTCTCACCGCCACCCATCCAGTCACGGGTCGCGGCACGGCCGTTATTACTCCACGAGCTGTTGATCTGCAGCGGTGCACCGCCAACGTGTAACAGAAAAGGTACATTGGCCTCAGCCAGCAGCGCCCAGAAGGGCTCCAGGTCAACATGGCCAGGCGCGTGTCCGATGGGTGCGCGATGCGGTACCCAGATGGCTTTCAAACCATTTTCAATAGCCCATTCGGCTTCTTCAATGGCCTGCGCCGGGACATCCAGCGGGACCACGCCAACGCCCATTAAGCGATCATCGTTCGAACAGAAATCCACCATGTGCCGATTGTGTGCACGGGTTGCCCCGTAGCGGAGATTAGCCGGTTTTTTGCTGCTGGGATGAAACGGAAACGCCACACTATGGGTTGCAAAAACAAGCTGCTTCTTAAAACCAAGCAGATCCATGGCAACAGACCGGTCCTGCGGGTTGAAGGCACCCAGAGCCTGAATTTCTTTAGACGATTCAATAAGTTGATCGCCTAATGCAATCTGCTTTGCAACATGTTCCGCACTGTGTTTGCCACCTTGAGCAACGATCTGCGCCACTTCTTCGTCGGTCACAATTGAAGCGCTGTAACTCACCTCCGGAATGTCATCGCGTATGTTCGGGTCAGCATAGGATTTCAGAAAATCGGGTAATTCCATGATGTGGCTATCTGCATCGTAGAACGGGCGCTCGGTGGGTGCGTATGACATTTTCTAACTCCTGTGTAGGCCTGGGAAGGTACCATAAATTTCTGCAGGATTTTAACCAGGGCTGCCCCCCTCAAACGTCGCTATTGAGAAATACAGTCAGCTACAATGCGACCCACTTCAGCAACGGATCAACGCTGCAAAACAATGAAAAACTGCATCGATACATTATGGGATATTCACAAGAACCCTGCTGCAGGATTCGAGCAGAGCTTGCTTGACCCCGAGCAGCTATCGGGCTTTCCCACTGACCTGGAAAGCGGACAACAGCTGCAACTGCAATTACTGGAGCGCTGGCTGGCAAATGGCGAAACGTTGGGTGGCTGGAAAATAGGCATGACATCCGGCGCGTCACGCAATGCCATGGGCGCAGGCATCCGACCGTTTGGCTTCATTCTGAAAAATCGCATAAAAACCAGCGCTGACACCTTATCAGTGAAAGAGCTGCACCGTGGTCAGATTGAAAACGAACTGTGTTTTCAGATAGGGAAATCGTTAGGTTCCGGAGCAACACCGGCTGACGCAGAAGCGAGTGTGGCAAGCATTCTGCCCGCGTTTGAAATCAATCAGAAACGTCTGCATGCAGACGCGCCTGCTCCGCTGCGTATTGCAGACAATCTGTCCAACTGGGGCATAGTTATAGGTGAGCCTGTTGCGCCGCAGGCGGTGCTTGAAAAGATGACTGTCACATTATCGGGCGAAAACAGGATCATTGAGGCGGTCGCCAGCGAGGGCCACATCGATGATCATTACGAGTCTCTGGCGACACTGGCCAATCACCTGGCTCAATACAACTACGCGCTGGAACCGGGGCAATATGTCATCACGGGTGCATACGGCAAGACACCTTTTGCACCTGGGACCTTCCAGGGTCATTTTGACTGTGGCATTGGCGACGTCACCACGCACCTGGCCTGACCGACATGACCTGGCTGCAGTTAGCGCGACAACCCAAAGTAGTACGCCGTGCAACCTATATCGCACTGGTGGTTGGCACCCTGTTAGCGCTGATCAACCATGGCCATGCGTTTATATCTGGTACATTTGGTCTGGAAAACGCCATACAGGTTATGTTGACCTATCTTGTACCCTATGGCGTCTCCACCTTCTCATCTGTAAGCGCGCTTAAAGAACAATCGAGAGAACAATCAGGAGAAGCCGAGAGATAGGAGGTTATCCACTGCCTGATAGGGTTCTTGCAGATAATTCACATCCTCTTCTTCAAGCCTGATACTGGTTGCATCCACCAGTTCCTCGAGTTGTTCCAGACGCGAAACACCTACTATTGGTGCGGTGATTTCCGGTTTGTTGAGCAACCAGGCCAGTGCAATCTGCGCCGGTTTTTTGCCGTATTTACCCGCGATTTCAACCACGCGTTCCGCAACCTGGAAGACATGTTCGCCACGATAGAGACTTTCAGTCCTCGCTCGGTCTGCGCCTTGAGAGCGAGAGGTACTACCGCCTGCAAAACCACCCTGATAAGCCCCTGTGAGAATGCCTCGCGCCAGCGGCGACCAGGGCATCAGCGCCACACCCTGCTGGGCGCAATAAGGGTTCATTTCACGTTCTTCTTCCCGGTAAACCAGATTGTAATGATTCTGCATGGAAATGAATTTAGTCCAACCATTCAGTTCTGCGGTCATCTGCAGCTGAGTGAACTGCCAGGCAAACATCGACGATGCGCCGAGATACAACACTTTGCCAGCCTTCACCACGTCGTGCAGTGCTTCCATCGATTCTTCAATGGGCGTCTGCACATGGCCCGGCACACCATGCGGGTGGCGATGAATGACCAGGTGGTCGATGTAATCCAGACCAAGGCGCTGCAGACAGGCATCAACACCTTCCATCACATGTTTACGTGACAGGCCCGCCTGATTGGCACCCGCCCCCATCGGCATGGATATTTTTGTCGCCAGGACATACTGGTCCCGGGGTGCAAGTTCGCGCAACAAGGCACCTACTACCTCTTCAGAAGCACCCAGCCCATAAACATCTGCACAATCGAAATAGAATAAGCCCTTCTCCAGCGCACTCTGGAAGATGGGCCGCGCCTGATCGATATCCAACGTCCAGTCACCCTGATGGCCACGACCGGGTACGCCGAAGTTCATAGTGCCTAAACAGAGTTGTGATGCCCTGAGGCCACTTTTCCCCAATTGGACTGCCTGCAACATGTGTATTCCTTAACCTGAATGAGTATTCTTACGCTACACACTGGAGGCACCAAATGCCACGACAACAGGCTATGGGCCTGCTCAGTTTATTTATCGTACTCATGCTCGGCTGCGCGCCTGAAGTGCAGACTGCAGGGGCTGCGGCTGGCACAGCACGTGCTCTGCAGTACCACGCTGATTTTGATGCGACGTTCACGGATAAAAGCGACCAGGCCACTGCCTCAATCACAATCAGGCAGGACAACGGTCAACTCAGATCATTGAATTTCAAAGCGCCGCGGGCCGCGTACCAGCTGATATCCGCCGACGGCGATGTGACACGCGAAAACAATCGGCTTATCTGGCAGGTACCTGCCGAGGGCGGAACCATTCGTTACACTTATCGCGTGGATAGCCCCCGCGGTGACGGGTTTGATGCCAAACATACACCCACATGGACCCTGTTGAGACTCGGCGATCTGTTTCCTCGTGCGACCGCGCGACTGCGCAAAGGTGCCGTGAGCACATCCAGTGTATTCATACAGGGGCCGCAGGACTGGTCATTTGAAAGCCGCTACGGATCTCTACACGCCGAACAGAAAATTCTGGATAATACGGATCGCAGCTTTAACCGTCCCACCGGGTGGCTCCTCGGCGGTCTGTTAGGCACCCGCCGGGATGTCATTGCGGGTCACAACTTTGTTGTGAGCGCGCCGGTCGACGGCGGCATGCAACGCATGGACGTACTGGCTTTTCTTAACTGGACGGTACCTACGCTCAACGACATCCTGCCTGAGCTACCACCACATGTACTTGTTGTTGGCGCCCCTGAAATCATGTGGCGCGGCGGCCTGTCTGCACCAAACTCCATTTACCTGCATGTCGACCGACCGCTGGTCAGCGAAAATGGTACTTCAACCCTCCTGCATGAACTGGTACATATGGCAGGCGTACATTCTGCAGCACCGGGTGCAGACTGGATTGTTGAAGGCCTGGCTGAGTATTACGCCATAGTGGTCATGCAGCGCAGCGGCGGCTTGAGCCCTGCTAGATTTCAGGCGACGCTCGAAGACCTGCAAGATTGGGTAGAAAAAGACAATGGCAGGCTCAGCGACCCTTCCAGCGGCGCTAACACTGCAGCCGCAGTGCTGTTGCTGCACGACCTGCGCAATGAGCTGGCAGCAGCAGGCGCGCAGATGGACGACCTCTTACATAAGCTGTTAGAGGCACCGGAGATATCTGTTGCATACTTAAAAGAGATCGCCGCGCAATTGCTTGGCGAACCCAGCCAGGTACTAAGCAGGATCAATCAGGCTGATTAATATGTACACCCTGTATATTGGCAATAAGAACTATTCTTCCTGGTCACTGCGGCCCTGGATTTTGCTCACCGCTTTAGATATCGACTTCGAAGAAGTTGTTGTGCCTTTTGATGATGGTGGCAGCTGGGAAAAATTTCGCCACTTTTCACCCACCGGATTAGTACCCTGCCTGCATGATGGCGATATTGTTGTCTGGGAGTCACTGAGTATCGTTGAGTACATTGCTGAATCGTATGCACAGGCCTGGCCAAAAGATCAGGCAACGCGCGCCTGGGCGCGCAGCGCCACGGCAGAGATGCACGCCGGGTTTAACCATTTGCGTAACGAATGCGCGATGACTGTCGGATTAAGGATTCGTCTGCACAGGCAATCAGCAGGATTGGATCGGGATATGACTCGACTGGCAGAACTGTGGCAACAGGGTCTGGAAACTTTTGGCGGCCCTTTTCTTGCCGGCAATCGATTTACCGCGGTTGATGCTTTTTATGCGCCAGTGGTTTTCCGCATTCAAACCTACGGGCTGGAACTTCCCGCTGTTGCCAAAGCCTACGTCGATCATATGCTCAACCAACCGGCTATGCAGAAATGGACTGCGCAAGCCCTGGCGGAAAACTTTCGTGAACCCAGCCACGAAGAAGAGATCAGAGCGTGCGGTGAATGGCTGCAGGACCTGCGCCAGCCCGTGCGAGACTAGCTGATGAAAAGACGACAGGCTTTACAGGTCGCAGCCGCTGCTATCGCCGCAGTTGTTAGCCCAAAAACGCTCCTGTTTGCTGAATCTCCCGAGCCGGTTGACACGTCAGGCTGGCGCAACGCGCGCTGGCAAAATGCCGCAGCATTGCCGATCCAGATTCAGGAATTGTACCCGTGTGTGCACCAGGGTGAGTTGTACGTCGCCGGCGGCATTGCTGCCCGCTTAGGGGTGCCGTATTTCACCAATCGTTGTTTTGCCTACAACCCGGATCTGGACAGCTGGCGCGAGGTGGCGGCATTGCCTGTCGACTTACATCACGCCGCATTAGTCAGCACCGGCGAGTCGCTGTTCTGCGTGGGCGGATTTAATGGCAGTTATACCAGCGTCTGGAACATGCAGGATACAGTTTACCAACTGACCGATCAGGGGTGGACACTCAGCCACCATCTGCCCGGACCACAAGCAGAAGGTGTGCTTGCGTATCACCCGACAGGCAATATTCACCTGGTCACTGGCCAGAATCCTAAAGGCCAGGCCAACGCCAGGCGCGACGATCACGTTGAGACCCGCAATCACTGGCGCTGGGATGCAGCGGCGAAGGACTGGGCCAGCGCAGAACCCATCCCGACAGCTCGCAACAGTGCAACCGGAGGCTGGCTGGGAGACTACCTGGTGGTTACCGGGGGACGGACTGCGCAGGGCAATCTCAACGTCACTGAAATCTATGATGTTACGGGTGACCACTGGCACAGCGGTGCACCGTTACCGCTGCCACAGGCTGGCACGGCCAGTGTCGTGGTTGATGACGGTCTGCTGGTATTCGGCGGCGAGATATTCACACCGCAAGCCAGCGTGTTTGCCAACGTCTGGCTCTACAGCCTGCGCGAAGATCGCTGGTATGCAATTGCTGATCTACCTACGCCACGCCATGGTTTAGGTGCGGGAGTGCTGAATGATGCTGTGTATGCGATTGGGGGTGCTACCCAACCCGGTGGCAGTGGCACCAGCAGTGCAAACGAATGCCTGCGTCGATAGGTTCCACGGGTCAACCTACAATTGCGCACCACCAGAGCAGGTCAGCACTTCACCCGTGATAAAGTCAGATTCAGGCAGACACAAGAGATAAATAGCGCCCGCGCCATCAGCGGGTTGACCACTACGCCCCAACGGTGAGGCGGACACAGACGCGTCAACCTGATCCTCATTCAAACCCACACGTAACTCTCGATCGCCAACGCTTATTGTAGGGGGCGCGCCGCTGTAGGTCTGCGTCAGCCGGGTATCAATGTGGCCAAAAGCGACACAATTTACCGTCGCGTTATAGCGACCCCACTCCTTTGCGAGCGTTTTGGTCATCCCGACCACGGCCGCTTTTCCAGCCGAATAGGCTATCTGCGTTGCCGCTCCCGTTGTGCCGGATACACTGGATACATTGACAATTTTGCGCACTGCCGCCACACCCTGCTCAAGCTGCTCGCGCCTGGCAGTATCACGCAGCCAGGGCGCAAAAGCGCGCAGAATACGAAAAGGTGCGGTTGCGTGCACTTCCAGCATCGCCTGCCATTGCTCATCCGTATGATTTTGAATGACACCATTCCAGATGTAACCCGCATTGTTGATCAATATATCGATGCCGCCGAAGTTATCGAGTGCTGCCTCAAGCAGACGTTCAGGCATGTTTGCAGCTGTAACATCGCCAACACAGGCGATGGCCTGACCGCCGCTCGCAGTAATGACAGACACGCAATCGTTGGCTTCGCCCTCGTCCATATCATTGACGACAACGCAAGCGCCGGCGGCGCAAAGGCGCGTGGCGGTCGCCTGGCCGACACCACGACCGGCACCGGTGACAATGGCTGTTTTACCTTGCAGCGGCAGCATTGAATGACCCCTCTTTATGACGCAAGGCGCAAAGACTACCAGGAATCCGTGCGGGAACTAGCCGCTTATCAGTCCACGTGCAAAATCGACTCACCAGCTGCATCCGTTTCAATACGCCAGCCTGTTACGCCAATGTTGTGCAAAAAACGCTGGTCATGACTCACCACAATCAGCGCACAGGGACAACTCTGCAGCGCTACTTCCAGCGCTTGTATCGAGGGCAGATCCAGATGGTTGGTCGGTTCGTCCATCACCAGAACAAACGGCGCGCGCACGATACCGATGGCCAGCATCAACTTACGAACCTCACCCGGACTTGGCTGTCGACTGACAAGCAGGCGTTCCGGCCGTGAATTCAAGCGACTCACCACATTCATGAGGTGCCCAAGCACAGATTTATCCTGCTGGCGTAGCGCTTCAAGCACCGCAGCGGATTTCTCCGCAGAAATTTCCTGCTCCAGAGTAACCACCTTGTCCTGGGGCACACTGAGCAAACCAGTCACGTGACGAAGAAAAGTTGACTTGCCAACACCGTTTGTACCCGCTATCGCTATGCGGTCATCCGGCTTTATGACAATTTGTGGCCATCTCAGCGTGCGGTTGTTGCCCAGCGCAAGCTCACCCGGTGCCAGCTTCAATACTGCATCGCGGGGAGAGGTTGATCCGGGCAGCCAGATGCCGGTTGCAAAAGCCTTTTCAACGCTCGCCTGCGCCAGACGTGTTTGCGCCTGCGCCGCTCTGCCTGACATCTGTCGCAGACCGCTACCCGCTTTGCCATCAGAGACACGCGCCCGGTTAATCTTCTCCCGCGCGTCACTGTCTTTGCCGACGAGGCCTCGCTTCGACCTTGCTTTATGTTCACCTGCTGCCTGAGAGCGCCGCCTGGTCATCTCACGCTGCAGCTTTTTATTTTCCTGTAGCAGCTTGTCACGGGCTTTAACTGCGCGCTCACGCTGCATCAGCCGCTGACTATCAGCCTCGCTGTACCCCCCCGGAAAAACGCTCGCCCGGGGAGGTTCTAACCACAAACATTGAGTACACAGAGCATCCAGCAACGCACGATCGTGGCTCACAACAAGACCAACACCACGATAGTGTTTGAGATTCTGAACCAGCAGGTCGCGCGCATCTGCGTCTATATGATTGGTCGGTTCATCCAGAGCAAGCAAATCGGGCATACGCCATAGCGCATGCGCAATCTGCGCCCGCTTACACTCACCGGGACTTAAGGATATCCAGCGCGCCAGGAAGTCGACCTCTACGCCGAACCGGCCACGCAATTGATACGCCTGGCTGCTGGGATCCTCTAGAAAATCAGCAAACATGGGTGGCGGGTAATCGGTGCGCTGTTCACAGTAAACAGCGTCATCCACACCCTCGATAACCCCACTTGTCGGCAGCAGTTTCCCAACCAGTAACCGTAAGAGGGTAGATTTACCGGCGCCGTTTGCACCAATAATACCTGTAAATCCCCGAGGGAAATGTGCTGTCACATCAGACAGTAATGGCTCTACAGCAGTATCGTAAGAAAAACATAGATCGCGGCAGGCGACCAAGGCGTTAGAAAGCTTCGAATGGGAAGGCATAGTTCCTCCAAGACAGGTTTAAACGGGTGTCTAAGTCTCAGGAAACTGTGTCAATCATGCCTTTATCAGCCGTCGGGGTGGGAATTCACCGCTTGTCTTGCATGTTACAAGCCATCCGGTTGTTGGTAAACTCCGCGGTGTCAAAAACTCCTGAAGAACTTCCATGACCCAAAACATCGCTGTTGTCGGCGCAGGTATCGCCGGGATGTTCACAGCTCTGTCATTGGCTAAGTCGGATCATGCCGTCACGCTTTTTGAACGGGATATTCCGCCACCCGAGGGTGATGCGGATCAGGCGTTTTTCGCCTGGCAGCGCCGGGGGGCGGCACAGTTCCGCCATCCTCATGCCTTCCTTGGCCTGATGTGTTCCCTGCTTGAAGAACATCACCCGAGCCTGATGGAAGAATTTTTTGCCGCAGGTGCACGGCGGGTCAACTTTGCAGACATGGTGCCACCACACCTGTTGCCACACTACAAACCGGAACCCGGTGACGAAAAACTGTGGATCCTGATGTGCCGTCGCGCCACCATCGAAACCGTGCTGCGACGCCATGTCGAGCGCATGAACAATATTGCCATTCACAATACAACCTATATCACCGGTGTGCGCACGGAGCAGAAAGCCAACGGCCTGCATGTCACGGGCCTGGAACTCACAGATCGTTCTAACAACAATTCCAAGTCAATCTTCGAAGCTGACATCTTCGTCGATTCAACCGGGCGGGCGTCCAAGTTTCGCAAATGGTTAATGGACGCCGGTGCTGCCATCGAAGAGCAGCGCGACGATGCCGAAATCGTTTACTACACCCGTCACTACAAACTGAAACCCGGCGTCAGCGAGCCGTCAAGGCATGGCGAAGACCCCTCCGCCGGTGATCTTGGCTATATGAAGTATGGCGTTTTTCCAGGTGACAACGGCCACTTTGCAATTATTATCTGTATTCCCAACGGTGAATCTGAGTTGCGCGAAGCGGTCAAGGACGGCGACCGGTTTGACGCCATCTGTCGAACCATTCCAGGTCTTGTACCCTGGATAGCACCGGAAAAAGCGCAGGCGACAACCGAGTCATTTGGCATCGGTGAAATCCACGCAGTGTGGCGCAACTTTGTTAACGACGGCCAGCCCGCTGCGCACAATTTTTTTGCCGTAGGTGATTCCTGTGCGCGCACTAATCCGCTGTACGGGCGCGGCTGCAGCATCGGTATTCTGCACGCCCAGATTCTGGCTGATGTACTCGCGAGCGAAAGTGACAGTACCGCGCGGGCGCTGGCTTTCCAGAACCTCACCGAAGAACGCATTGGCCCGATATTCAAAGCCAGTCTGCAGGAAGATAAAAATGGCATTAAACGCGCCGACGCGGTGATGTCCGGCCGCGACCTGGATAAGCCCGACTCCCTGAAAAAATGGTTTGGCATGGCCTTCGGCGATGCACTTGCTGCCGCCGCCAAAGATGAAATTGAGGTGTTTCGCGGCATGATGCGCACCGTGAACCTGATAGAAAACCCCGGCGACTTCCTGAAAGACAAAAAGGTCAAGCGCACAATCTTCAGATACATGCTGCGCGGTCGCAAGCGAAACGCCAAGGCGCGGGTAAATCGAGGCTTGCCGCGCAATGAAATGCTGCAGTACATCAATACGCTGCAAGCCTGAAAGACATAAAGAATTCATAACCAGAAAAGAGAGAGGGGCAGATTGAAAAATCTATTTTCAGTAGAAGGTAAAGTTGTCATCGTTACCGGCGGTTCACGTGGCATTGGCGAGATGATTGCTGCGGGTTTTCTCGCAAACGGCGCCAAAGTTTATATCAGCTCACGCAAAGCGCAGGCCTGCGATGCAACCGCTGCACGTTTAGAAAAAGAATTCGGCGGGCAGTGCATTTCAATCCCAGGCGACATGTCCACGCTTGAAGGCATTAAAGCATTCTGCGAGGTGTTCAAAAGCAAAGAAGATCACCTCGACGTGCTGATCAACAACGCCGGTGTCGCCTGGGGTGCACCGCTTGAAGAGTTTCCCGAAATTGGCTGGGATAAGGTGATGAACACCAACGTCAAAGGGCCTTTCTTCCTGACCCAGCAACTGTTGCCCCTGCTGGAAAAAGCCGCGGATTTTGATGAACCTTCAAGAATCATCAACGTGGGCTCTATCGACGGCATCAAAACGCCCGTGTTTGATAACTTTTCCTACGGCCCGTCCAAAGCCGCCATTCACCACTTAACTCGCGTGTTGGCTGCACATTTGATTAAACGCAACATCATCGTCAACGCCATTGCGCCCGGACCGTTCCCCACCTACATGTTGAGCACCGGTGTCGGTGGTGGTGGCGATACCGACACAACAGACTGGGATGCAGTTGGTAAAGGTAATCCGCGCGGCCGTGTAGGCACGCCTGAAGACATAGCCGGTTTAGCCATCTTTCTGGCTTCACGCGCCAGCGGGTTCACGGTCGGTGAAGTCATCACCTGTGATGGTGGTTCAGTGGTTTCGTAAACCGCGGCTGTACATGGCAATGAGGTTCTGGTCACGCTGGAACGCTTGATCATTCACCCATTGCCCTTCCACCAGTTGCTGCAGCACAGCCTGCACACCCTTATCCAACGCCTGCAGGTCTGCGGTAGCGGAGGGCTCCAGAAAATAGTGCTGCAGCTCGAGAAGCAGATTTGCCGCAGCACTTTTTTCGGCTGAATCCTGTGCTGAGCGACGCCAGACCATAGCCAGAAAGGCACCGTAGATCATCAGCGCTTCAGTACGTCCAAATTCAGCAACACCAGTGCCATCCAGGAGACCTGTAGCGGGCAGAATCACGTCATCCATGAATGCTTTACCCTGGCTGAGATCCGGCAGACGTGATGAGCTGGGGTAAACCTCCAGATGGACTCGATCAAGCATTACCGGCACCAGGAAATAGCCGGACTGACCGGACTCCGGACCCCGTGCTTTGACAATCAGGTGCTCCACCTGCGCAATCGCGGCAACCCAGGTTTTGTAGCCTGATATCAGCACGCCTTCTTCGTGTGGGCGCCAGACGACCCCCGGCAAGGGGTCTGATTCATTGCGATCTTCAGATACGGCAAACGCGGCTATGCCAGGCAACGCAACCTGGGGAAAGGTTTTCCGAATTGCGGCCTGATAGCCGGCGATGAACACCTGAGACAAACTGTTGGCAAGACCGCCGCCTCGCACAGCTTGCAGAAATTCAGGATAAGCTTCCCGCACCGCCTGCTCTTTCCAGGCCCGGCAATAATCTGCCTCGCCTGCGGTGGCAGACAACGGCACGAGATCTGCAAACCAGCTTGCTACTTCGGCAGACATTCAGGCAGGCACCGGTCCTTGCACCTGACAGCGATGAATCAGCCTTGGCTCGTCGGCGTGATCGTGCACGGCATAATGCAGAAGCACGCGGTTGTCCCACATGACCAGATCACCCGGGCGCCACTGATGTCGCGCCTGATACTCCGGACGCACACTGTGATTAAACAGATAGTCAAGCAGGCTTATGCTCTCCGCAGCGGTCCAACCGTCAAAGCGCGTGGTGAAGGCTTTACACACATACAGCGCTTTTTCGCCCGACTCATCATGGGTGCGCACAACCGGGTGCAAAGCACGCGGCGCCGCCTGCACATCCTGTCCGTACAAAGCAGCCAGGCCCTCTGCCGAGTGCACCGCGTGCAGTTGATCAATCACGCGACGCAACCCATCCGACAGGTCTGCCAGGGCCAGGATCTGGTTCGAAAACGCGGTTTCTCCACCCAGCGCTGGCGCTTCGTGAGCATACAACATGGTCAGCTTGGGGGGCTGCGTGTTGTAAGTCATATCCGAGTGCCAGTGCTGATTCACGTCTTTTTTCTTGCCACGATTTTTCAGCTCAATAAGGTTGGGTTGATCGGGCAAACCGCCATAGGGAAAGGGAATGAGTTCACCCCAACGCCCGGCGAACGCAATCTGATCCTCCGGGCTCAACTGTTGGCCGGGAAAAACCAGCACATGATATCTGCAGAACCAGGCGTTCAGCGTCTGCCACTGCTCGTCCGTGACGTTACGCACATCAAGATGGCTGACAATACCACCCAGGGGTGCGGCCATCCGTTGTATCTGCATCGGTTGAATCTGCATCAGTTCTGCAACCGCCTGTAAGCCTTGTCTCCGACCGTTTCAGACACGGCAGAGCCGATATCGTCAGCTGCAAGAACGGCGTCGTAGACCATGTCTGCAGACACCTCAAAGGGAAGATTGGAGATGAACATATAGTCGGCTGTCTCCTGCGCAATCTGTCGCAGATCGTCATCGTCGCTACGCTGCATGCCGATCTGCGCCAGCGTCACCGGCAGACCAACAGCCGCAAAAAACTCAGCCACCCGCAGCGCTTCCGACTTATCCTGCTGCAGCATCAACTGCATCATCACCCCGGCGGCCACCATCTCTCCATGCAGATAGTTTTTCTCCACCGCGCTGATACTCGTCAACGCGCCAGCCAGACCATGGGCCGCGGCAAGACCCCCGCTTTCGAAACCAACGCCACTGAGCAATGTGTTTGCTTCCACAACCTGCTCCAGCGCATCATCCACACGGTTTTCACATACTGCCTTTCCCGCATCTACGCCATGGGCAAACAGGGTTGTTGCACAAGCTTCTCCCAGCGCCGCAGCCGCCACGGTCGGCCGCGCACCAACCACATTTCGTGCATGCGGATTGGCGAGGCATACCTTGGCTTCATACCAGGTGGCCATGGCATCCCCCATTCCCGCAACCAGGTAGCGTTCCGCAGCAGCAGCCACAACCTCAGTATCAACAACCACAAAAGCCGGATGGTCCGGAAAAAATTCTGCTGCACTGACAACGCCAGCGGGGGTATACACAACCGAAACCGCGGAACATGGCGCATCATTCGAAGCTAACGTGGGCACGACAATGACAGGCACCCCCAGCCGGTAAGCCACACACTTGCCCGCATCCACACACTTACCACCGCCCACAGCAATCAGACAGTCAACCTGCTCTGCAGCAAGCGCTTCAACAGCTGTGTGTATGGCTTCCAGACTGCATTCGCCCGGGAAACGACAATCCAACGAGCTGATCTGAGCTTCCTGCAGGCTCGACCTCAACACAGGACCCTGTTCTGCTAAACCGCGAGTCGATGCATACACCACCGCACGCTTGACGTTGATGATGGTCAGATAGCGACCGACGCTGGCCAGCACACCAGGACCCTGTATGTAACGCGGAGGAGCAACCAACACGCGTGGCACCTTCTGGGTGTTGGAATATATCGGCTGGGGGAAAAAATCAGTAGCTGGCAAAGCACTCTCCTCATGGTTCAACTCAGCTTGCCACTGCGTTATCAGAAACCGCAAGCACAGATCCCTTTAAATTTGCGTCTACGCCCCCATTACCAGAGCACAGGCGTAAATTGGGGTGCTTAACAGTGGACATCGAACACGACGAAGAGGTTATCGGCGAGTCCGGTGACCCACACAGACAGATCATTCTGCCTAACGAGGCAATGCCAGGTGTCATCCAGGTGATTCCGCAGGAGCAGCGGCCGTTTTTTCCCGGGCAGGCCATTCCGCTGATCCTCAGTGCTGAACACTGGTTACCGACGTTGCAGACCGTGCGCAAACGCGGTCAGGACGTGATTGGCGTGATCGCAAGCAAACACAGCCTCGAAAACGGCATCAAGCCCGATTATTTATACGAGGTCGGATGTTTGTGCCGGGTGCATCGCGTGCACCGGGAAGGTGATCAATTACAGGTACTGCTTGAAGGTCTGCAACGCTTCCAGGTGCGCAAATGGATCACCGAGGAAACACCGCTTACCGCCTCAGTCCGCTACTTCCCTGAAGCGAAAAAGAGCCAGAATTCTGAGCAGACCGCTTATGCCGTTGCAATCATCAATACCATCAAGGAACTGATTCCTCTTAATCCACTTTATGGCGAAGAGTTAAAACTCTTCCTGACACGCTCCAGCCCTAACGAACCCTCTCTACTGGCCGATTTTGCTGCTAGTTTGACCACTGCGGGTAAAGAAGAACTGCAGGAGGTACTGGAACGTATCGCCCTGCAACCGCGCATGGAACTGGTGGTCAAACTGTTGCGGCGTGAAGTCGAAATTGCAGCAGCACAGATGGAGATCCGCGAACATGTCGAACAGGAAATCCAGGGCCATCAGCGCGAAGCTGTGCTGCGGCAGCAGCTTAAGTACATACAAAAAGAGCTGGGCATCTCCAAAGATGACAAGACCGCCGAAGCTGACGAGTTTCGCGAGCGCCTCAACAACCTGACGCTGCCAGATAAAGCTGCCCAACGAATTGAGGAGGAGCTTAACAAACTGCAGATGCTGGAAAGCGGTTCGCCTGAATTTGCGGTGACTCGGAATTATCTCGACTGGCTGACCAGTCTGCCCTGGGGGGTCATCACTCGCGACAACGATAACCTGACCGCGGCAAAGAAAACTTTAGACAAGCACCATGAGGGCTTGGACGATATCAAAGCACGTATCGTTGAATTTCTTGCTCTGGGCATCATGAAAGGTGATGCAGCAGGCTCCATCATCTGTTTTGTTGGCCCACCTGGGGTGGGCAAAACATCGCTGGGACGCAGCATTGCTGATGCCCTGGGTCGAAAGTTCTTCCGTTTTTCGGTGGGCGGTATGCGCGATGAAGCAGAAATTAAAGGCCATCGAAGAACCTATATTGGCGCCATGCCAGGTAAACTCCTGCAGGCACTGAAAGACACAGAAGTCGCCAATCCAGTCATTATGCTGGATGAAATTGACAAAATTGGCGCATCCTATCAGGGCGACCCAGCCAGCGCGCTGCTGGAAGTTCTGGACCCTGAGCAGAACGGCAGCTTTCACGATCACTACCTCGATCTCGACTTCGACCTGTCTAAGGTCCTGTTTATCTGCACCGCCAATCAACTGGATACTATCCCAGGGCCACTGCTGGATCGCATGGAAGTTATTCATCTGGGCGGCTATCTCGACAACGAAAAACTGGCCATTGCCCGCCGTCACCTGTTACCTCGACAGATAAGCAGAGCGGGCTTAACCAACAATGATGTAAAGGTGGACGCCGCGGCATTGCGGAAAGTTATTGAAGGCTACTCCCGCGAGGCAGGCGTCCGACGTCTCGACAAAGCACTGGCGTCCCTGGTGCGCAAAGCTGTTGTCAAGTTGCTGGATGGTGCTGAAAAGCCGATTAGAATCAGTAAAGCTGACGTCGAGACTTATCTTGGTCAACCGCATTATGAAAAAGAGCAGCTGCAAAGTGGTGTGGGTGTTGTCACAGGACTTGCCTGGACTGCCATGGGTGGCGCGACGCTGCCGATAGAAGCAACCGTTGTACACGAAAACTCAGCGGGGCTGAAGCTCACCGGGCAGCTTGGCGAAGTGATGCAGGAATCTGCAAACATTGCCTACAGCTATTTGCGCGGCAATGCAGAAGAACTGGACCTGCAAAAAGATTTTTTCGATAAATCCCATGTTCATCTGCATGTCCCTGCAGGCGCGACGCCAAAAGACGGGCCGTCAGCCGGCATCACCGTGGCGGTCGCCATGTCGTCCCTTGCGCGCAACAAAGCCCCGAAAAAACAGTTTGCAATGACCGGCGAGTTAACGCTGACGGGTCTCGTTTACCCGGTTGGCGGCATCCGCGAAAAGCTGATAGCCGCTAAGCGACAGAAACTGAAAAACATCATTCTGCCGGCCGCAAACGC
>Ga0180435_10002465_pt1 | contig 18835 bp, 18 predicted proteins | sample SS_ome_3_FD_132467 | JGI IMG/M metagenome (GOLD analysis project Ga0180435, IMG submission 132467) | Hypersaline lake sediment archaeal communities from the Salton Sea, California, USA - SS_3_S_1 metaG | ecosystem: Environmental > Aquatic > Non-marine Saline and Alkaline > Hypersaline >...
ACAACGACGACGGTGCCGACAAATATGTACCAAACAATATTGATGGCGATAACTCGGTGGTGTCCACCAGTCAAGGCTAAATCATTATCCAACGAATTTCAGAGGCGTCCATTGCAAAGCTGATTGTGATGGACGTTTTTTTATCGGATGCAGCAGGTATCTTTGATGAATTTCATCGAAATAGCGGTTGATGGTCTAACAGGCGAAGCCGCAGAGGCGGTCAGCGAGCTTTTTAACCGGTACGGTCACGGGGGGGCGGTCATCGAGGCCGTGGCCCCCGATTTTGACCGGGTCACGGTGCGGACGGTGATTCCCGGCGATGACGACAGCCGGCGGCAGCACCTCGAAATAATGCTGGCCCTGATCAGCAAGGCTCTGCCCCAGCCCCTGCCGGAACCGCGGCTGCAAACCGTCGGCGAAAGCGACTGGGCCAATGCCTGGAAGGAACATTTCCACGTGGTGCGCATTGGGCAACGGTTTGTCATCAAACCGGGCTGGCGCGACTACAGCCCTCAGCCGGATGATGTGGTCATCGAAATTGACCCTGGTTTGGCTTTTGGCAGCGGCCTGCACCCGACCACCCAACTTTGCCTGAAACTTTTTGAGACGATGGATTGGGCGGGCCAACACATGTTTGATGTGGGTACGGGGTCGGGGATTCTGTCGCTGGCGGCGCTGAAGTTGGGGGCAACCCGAATTCGGGCGGTAGATGTTGATGAGGTAGCGGTCCGGGTGGCTGAAGAGAACTTCATCTTGAATGGTTTTACGCTGGATGACAAAATTATCGAAACCGCAGTCGGCTCGGCAAACAGCGCGGGCGGGCGGACGTGGCCGCTGGTGGTGGCCAATATTCTGGCCCATATTTTAATCGCCATTATGCCCCAACTGGCCGCGGCGATGACGCCGGGAGGGCAATTGATTCTGTCGGGGATGATTGAGACGCAAGTTGATGACGTAACCGCCGCGGCCCAGGCACACGGACTGACCGTGGTCAGCCGCCATCAGGAAGAGGATTGGGTGGCTCTGGTCGCGGAGAAGAAAGCCTGATGGGGCACCGATTTTTCGTATCGCCCGACAATATTGGGCCGGCGACCGTCACCCTGCCGCCAGAGGCGGCCCGACAAATCCGCACGGTGCTGCGGATGCAACCCGGCGCGGAAATCATCGTACTGGATAATGCCGGGCAGGAATACCGGCTGCGGCTAACAATGGTAGAAAAAAGCGGGGTGCAGGGCGACATCATCGAGCAGTATCCGGCCCGCGGCGAACCGGCGGTCAAGGTTACGTTGTATCAGGCCGCGCTGAAGGGGCAAAAATTCGAGTGGGTGCTGCAGAAAGGCACCGAGCTGGGGGTAGACCGTTTTGTGCCGGTGGTCAGCCGGCGAACGGTGGTGCAGGAGGCAACCGCGCTCGATAAAAAACAGGAGCGGTGGCAGCGCATCATCACCGAGGCAGCCGAGCAAAGTGGACGGGGACGCGTCCCCAAACTCGACAGGGCAATGCTGCTGGATACGGCCTGGCAGGACGCGGCCGCCGCCTCGCTGCGGTTGATGCTGTGGGAAGAAGAAAAAAACACCTCGCTAAAAGAGGCGTTGGCAAACGTTGCGCCGAACTCGGTGGCGCTGTTTGTGGGGCCGGAGGGGGGCTTTACCGCGCTGGAAGCGGCGACAGCGAAAAAGGCGGGGGGTCAGCCGGTTGGGCTGGGGCCGCGTATTTTACGGGCCGAAACCGCGGCGGTGGCGGTCTGCGCTGCCATTTTTTACGAGTTGGGAACGTGGACGTAGGTCACTCGCCGCCCTCATCGCCCAGATAGACATACTCGTCGTCAAATTGCCAGTCGGCAATTGCTTCCAGTTCAACCTCAACCCGGGGGTTGGTAGGGGCAATCCGCTTGATCAGATGAATATCCACCACGCGATTATCATTGATGCCCATACCGTCCAAAATAGCATCCTGCGTAATTTTGAGGCCGCCGTCCAGGTCGCGGCGGCGGGGCGATTCAAAATAAAAATCCAGAAACAACCCAATCCACCCCTGCTTGAGGGCGGCGATAAAGGCATCGGTAATCAGGCCGTCTACCCGCAAACTGTCCAGGCGGCGGCGGACCCGCTTTTTGAAAGCTTTATGTTCTTTGGATAAAACCCGTCGTTTGCCGACCTGCACATATTGGTTATTAATACTGGGCGGCAGCGGCAGGGTAAACCGGACACGGGGGATCTCAGACACAAGGGGACTCCTTTCTTAACCCTTAACATTCTAGCACATCCGTTCAGCTAAAGCAACTCGATTTTTGGGGAAAGGGTCTGTCCTGAATTTCAGGAGCAGACAGGGAGGATTCGGGGGGATCCCCCCGCTCCCCCCCTGTACTTTCCCAAATTTTGGAACGCACCCTTTGGGAATTTCCGGCGACCTTGTGTATAATTGATAGGACATTATTGGTGCCAGCGCGGCAGATGCAGATTGTGCCGTGAACAGCAACAATAATGATACTGTAACAAAAATTCGGAGATTAGAGATTTAGAGATATGGAGATTCGGAACCAAACCGATGCCCCTTATCTCCAATCTCCACCATTGGGTACAGAGATTGCTTCATTATAAAAATGCTCTGTATCCGCCATTCTTCAAAGGAGATTTTTTACGATGGCCCAATCATTCTTTCAAAAAATTGATACCCTGATCAAAGCAAACCTGCACGCAATGGTAGATAAAGCATTAGATAACAACTCTGTGGCAGTCCTGGATGAATATATCCGCCAGGCCGAAGATAATCTGGATGACCTGGAAGATGCCCTGGTTACAGTTAAAGGACAGGTAAAAACCCTGCGACGGAAATACGAGGCCATCAAAGCCGAGGCCGAAGAACTGGATCGGGATATTGACCGCCTGCTCAGGTTGGGGAAAGAAGATTTGGCCATTGTGGCCCAAAATCAATTTAACTCTAAGATGGACCTGGCCGAAGAGTACCAGGTTCAATTCGAGCGACAAAAAGAGGAAGCCGATAAACTGGCCGACGCCCGACTCAAGCTGGAAGCCCGACTGCGTACCATCAAACAAGAACGGGAACATGTGCTGGGCCTGCTGGAACTGGCCAAGACCAAAGAAATTGCGGCCAAGAGCATGAAGTCGCTGGATTCCCTGGAAGGGGTGGGCGACTCAGACATTGGCCGGGTGGCCGACCAAATCCGAGCGCGCCTGGACCGGGCCGATGCCGAAGTAGAAATGCGGGCCGACCGTTTGAGCAGCCGCATGGATGATGTGTTGGGGAAAGACAGGCTGGTCGGCCAGTTGGCAGAACGCCGCCGCCGGCTGGGCCTGGAAGAGGACGAAACGCAGGAATCCGCCGGTTCGCTGTAAAGAAGCTGCAAAGTTGCCAGGTCGCACAGTTGCAGGTTGCATCTGCGGCACACAGCGTCAACCTTGGCAATTGAACCCACATTACCAGTCGGTCATCAGAAAGTGATTTTTTTCTGCTAAAAGAAACGTGGGAAGGAACAAGGAGCAGGAATTATGGAAAACCCCATACTCCCTACTCCTTACTTCATAACTCCTGCAAAGATTAGTGAACGCCTATGCCATCGCCACGCCGCGCCCTGGAAGCACGGGCCAGAGATGCGATTCTAAAAAGCATCATTGCCAATTACAAAAAAGAAAAGTCTGACTGGCTCAAAGAACCGACAATCAGAAAAGCCATTCTGGCCTATTCCATGTTCCGCACCGAAAATGCGCTGCTGATTGCGGCCATCATTTTGATGACGGGTTGTGCCACCACCTTTTTGCTGTCGCCGCTGGGCTGGGCCATGGGGCTTTTGGCCGGCGCCCTGGGCGGGCTGCTCACCCTGAGTCTGGCCGAACTACTGTTTTTGTATCGCAGCCTGAAAAACGAGAATTTGCACGCCGACGCGGTGGCCGGATTGTTTGAGTCAAAAGTGAATTTTGACCCGGGCTATCTCAAAGACAAGAGCCTGGCGGCCAAAGTTGATAAAGCCCTGGAATATTGGGCACTCATTGACGACGCGGTCCAAAAATCACCCAAAGGGGTATTACGCGACCGGCTGGAAACCACCACGCAGGAAGCAACTCACTGGCTGCAAGCCGTCTACAACCTGGCCGAGCGAGTAGACAAATTCAACAAAAACAAGGTCATCGAACAGGATTTGCAAACCGTACCGGCGGCGCTGACCGATTATCGCCAGAAGCTGGATGAGGAGGACAGCCCGGAAGTGCGCCAACAACTGGAGCGCACCATCGCGGATAAAGAACGGCAACTGCGAATTCTGGAAGACCTGCAAAACAGCATGGAAAAGGCCGATTACCAGCTCGACAGTACGATTTCATCACTGGGTACTATTTACTCCCAATTGCTGCTGGTGGGCAACAAAGAGGAAGAAGGAACGCGCCTCAAACGTCTGCAAGAAGAAATTTCTGAGCAGGTATATCGGCTGGAAGATTTGGCCGAAGCGATGGACGAAGTTTATACGAGTTAACATTATTCTATGCGACTAAACAAAAGCCAACTTGGTTTACTAATGGCATTGCTGGCCGGCAATGCCATTATTTTATACGATCTTTCTATCTTTGAGCCATTTCGATTTACCGCAGCGCTGGCCCTGACCTTCATTTTACCGGGTTGGGCCTGGCTGCCGGTGGTTCGCTGGCTGCACACCGACCGCGGGCTGGAGCGGCTGGTGCTTGTTCCGGGCCTGGCCTCGCTGCTATCGTCGCTGGCCTTACTCATCGCCCTGCTGCTTCCCGGCCCCTTTACCGAAGCGCCGGTTGTCATCGCCCTCAACCTGCTGACCCTGAGCGGCCTTATCATGCAGATTGTCCGCCACCCCGACGATTCGCCTTTAATCTGGCCGTCGCGCCGCGTATTGCTGATCCTGCTGACGATTATGGCTGTCGCCGCGGTCACCCGCTTTACCCGCCTGGGCTACGCCGAGTTTCATGAAGATGAACTGGAAAACATGCGGCTGATTGTGCGGGCCTTTAAAGGTGAAGAGTATGCCCCCTTTCTGGACAGCAAAGGGCCAATTCACTGGTTGCTGCCCGCGGCCCTGTGGTATCTGAACGGCTGGCTCAACGAAGCCATCGCCCGCACCCCGATGGCCCTTACCTCGTTGCTGCTGGTGCCGATGATGTACGTATTGGGCCGCCGGATGAGCGGTGGCCGGGATTCTGTCGGCCTGCTGGCTGCCGGATTTGTGGCGCTCAACGGTTTTTTTGTGGCCTACGCCCGCCATGTCGAAAATCAAAGCCTGATTGTGTTTTGGGGGGCGCTGGGGATGTGGCTGGCCTACCGTTACTATCGCGAACACATCCCCGATTTACTGCCCTGGCTGGCACTGAGCTTGGCTATCGGCCTGATTGCCCACCCCGATGTGCTGCTCTACCTGCCATTATTTGGTTACATCATCGGCTTGAAACTGTGGGCTGACCGCCGCCAGTGGCGGCGGCAGTGGCTCTGGCTAACCGGCGCCGGGCTGCTAATGATCGGTCTGCTGGCCCTGTTTTACGTACCCTATCTTACCGACCCCAATATTGGACTGGTGTACCAATATTTTGGCTCCGACCGGATTGGTACCGCTCTTTTTTACAACCGGGTGGACAATATTTTTGTACAGGATGGCATGTACGCCGGCCGCTATCACGCCCCTACGCTAACTCTGCTGTTGTTGTGGCTGTTGGGACGCACGTTTGGCCGTTGGCCGCGCTATGGCCTGCCCGTCTTCGCGGCGCTGACACTGGCGATGACCACCACCGTTATTTGGCCGGCGGGCTGGATTATCGGTGAAGTCAACCTGGCCTTTGTACCCTATGGGCTGCTGACCCTGTTGATTATCCTCATCCCGCAGGCTAATTTTGAAACCAGAACCTTGTTCATCTGGTTCAGTGTACCAATGTGGGCGCTGGTTTTTCTGGCCAAAGACGCCGCCGACCACATCCAGACGGCCTATCCTGCCTGGGCCTTGCTGGCGGCCCTGGCTCTGCGCGATATGTGGGCGCGGCTGGATCGCATATCAGCCAAACGTACCCTGCGGGCCGGGTTAGCGGTGATACTGATACTGGTGACCGGCTCTATTCTGTTTTACCAATACCTGGGTTTCAATGCGCCGGTCACTACCTATTGGCAGGCCAAAGCCAACTCAAATAACAACCCCCAATCGCTGATTTATCGGATTTACGACAATATTCCCCGCCCACGCAAATTTTTTTCCAATCCCCGGCTGGGGGGCTGGAAAGCTGTTGGATATTTGTATGAAACCGGCGTGCTCAACGGCGACTTCCGCAGCATTAATGAATCATTTGCCGTGCCAATCTGGTACACCTTTCAAACGCCACGTTCCTGCTACGAAGACCCTCAAAATTACTGGGTTCGCCGCGACTGGAAAGGCTGGCCCGACGAAGAACAAATTCCGCTTGATCTGGGCTACACCCTGACCCGCATTGTACTGGTTGACGACCAACCCAAGCTGCATCTGTACGAGAAAAACGCACTACCGCAAACCCCGGAAATTATCAACCTGACCAACTACCGGGCCAAATTCGACCGGCTGGCGACCCCGGCCCGCTTTGCCCGGGATGAACCCATCAATCATCCGGCTTTCCTGAACTTTGGCGATCAGCTGCTGCTACGAGGCTACAACCTGCCCAACCTCAACGCGGTACAGCCCGGCGATCTGCTGCCGGTGACGGTTTACTGGCAGGCCCTGGCTCCCATGGAAACCCGCTATCGAGGTTTTATCCATCTAATTGGGCCGGACGGCAAACTTTGGGGTCAACACGATGACGACCCGGCCTGTCGCCTGCTCACCACCGACATGCGGCCCGGTCAGGAATCGGCGCGGCAGTTTCGCCTGCCCGTCGCTACCGACACCCCGCCCGGTCAATACCAGCTTGTGCTGGGCCTTTATCATCCCGACAGCCTGACCCGCCTGGAAATCTGGGATAATGACGCGGCCCAAAACCGCGGCGACAGCGTAATTTTGGGCACAGTGACAGTGCAGTAGCCAAACGACCGATTACAGAAAAAGATAGAGGATAAAGATAAAACTGTGTTCTGTGCTCTGGCGGCTGTATTCTGACAACTATTGCATTTTCAATCAGACCTGATAGAATATCCCCAGTAACAAAAAAACAGGTGTAAAAAACTATGACGAATCAACGAACCCTTGTGGCCATTTTTGCCCATCCTGATGACGAAGCCTTTGGCACGGGCGGCACCCTGGCCAAATACGCCGCCGCCGGCGTGGATGTGCATCTTATCACCGCCACTCTGGGAGAAGCCGGCCAGATTGCCAACCCGGAAATCACCATCAACCAGCCTTTGGGCGCGCTGCGAGAACAGGAGTTGCGCCGAGCCTGTGCAGGTTACGGAGTTACCCTGCACCTGCTGGGTTACATGGATGGTCAAACCACGGTTGTACCGCAAAGCGAAGCCGTGTTTAAGATTGTCAAACTGCTGCGACAACTGAAACCGCAGGTAGTCATCGCCTTTGGCCCGGACGGCATTTACGGCCATTACGACCACCTGGCTGCGCACCGCTGGGCCACCGCCGCGGTTGAAGTGGCCAATCAGGGCGATTGGTGGCCCGAAGCCGGGCCGCCCCACACCGTGGCCAAATTTTACTACCGGGCCATGTTCGAGGAGCAAATTGCTATGGTGGAAGAAATGAACGGGCAAAATTACGTCTGCCTCGACGGGATTCCCTTCCCCTTTGTGGGCTATCCCCCGGAAAGGATCACAACGGTGCTGGATATTTCCGATTTCGCCCGCGCCAAACTGGAGGGCATCCGCTGCCACGCCAGCCAACTTGCCCCCGACAACCCCTATCTGCTCCCGAATTTTGAGCCTGGCGACCACCCTTGGTTTGCCACCGAAGCCTACATTCTGGCCCAACACAGCCCCCACGTCTCGCTGCCCGACAACGGCCAAAAAGAAACCGATTTATTCAGCGGAATCAGCTAAACTATGGAACAATCATCGGCCTCAATATTGATTAAACACAATAAAGCCCAACTGGAACGGCTGGCTTATTTGCAGGAATATCGGCAAAACATTGATGATCGCTATGTAACGCCAACCCTGAGCCTGCTCATTGAAGATACACAAGAGGCCCTGGCCCGTGTGTCGAGCCGGTTACGCCAACTTGGGCAAGCTCCGGGCCAACTCCTGGAGCAAACCGATACCAAATTGCTGAACCAATCCCGGGCCAGACGCCATCTGGGCGATCAGCTAAAATTTGTGCGGCAGGGCCTGAGCTTTCAACTGGACTGGTACAAGAACCAGATCAAACATCTGCAAGATGACCTTGAAACGCAGGCCGTGCTGGTCGCGTTGGCCCAGCAAACCGAATTTCGGTTGAACCAGTGGGATGACACCCTGGCCGAATACCAATCAACGTAATTGACCGCCCCATGCCTGACAGCCCCGGCTCCCCCGGATTCAGGGACTTTTGGAATAGGAAATATACCCCTGAAACCTCCGTTGACATTTGATTCACCCCTGTGATAAAATTGATGGGGGGGCATAATTTTTGGAGGGATACCCAATGATTGGTCGCACACTGGGCAGTTACCGCATTGTCGAACAGATTGGTATCGGGGGGATGGCCACGGTTTATAAAGCCTATGACCCCAACACAGACCGCTATGTAGCCATCAAAGTATTACCCCACTATTTTTCTCAAGACCCCACCTTTCGCGAACGATTTCAACGCGAAGCCAAAGCCATTGCCCGATTGGAACATCTCCATATTTTGCCGATTTTTGCCTATGGCGAAGAAGAAGGCACCGCTTATATGGCGATGCGTTACCTCGATGCCGGCACCCTGACCGACTTAATTGAACAAGGACCACTACCCCTTGAAAAGGCCAGCCACATCCTGAACCAAATTGCCGGCGCGCTGGACCACGCTCACGCCCACGGTGTCCTGCATCGAGACATCAAGCCCGGCAACGTGCTGCTTGATGCCGACGGCAACGCCTTTCTCACCGATTTCGGCATTGCCAAAATGGTCGAAGTGACGCTCGATTTAACCGCCGGTGGTATTTTGGGCACCCCGGCCTATATGAGTCCGGAACAATGCCGGGGCAAGGTTGAATTGACACCCGCCACCGACCAATACGCGCTCGGCATTGTATTATACGAAATGATTACCGGACAAACTCCCTTTCAGGCGGAAACCCCCATTGCTCTCATCCACAAACAACTCAACGAACCCCTGCCCCCGCCGCAACAATTATTGCCCGCCCTGCCGGACCAGGCCCAGCGAGTCATTTTAAAAGCCCTGGCCAAAGAGCCGGAACAGCGCCACCAGAGTTGCGGAGCTATGGCTGCCGCCTTTGCCCAAGCCGTCGCCCAGACGCCCCCAGACCACCGCGCCGCAGCCCTGGACGACACCCTGATTTCTGCCAAACCGGGCCACTTGACCGGCTCGGTTACGCCCCAGGCTACAACCTCAGCGCCGCCCCCAGCCAAACCTATTCTTCGCCGGATTCCGGCCTGGTCTCTCTGGGTCGTCGGCGCGCTGGCAATACTCTTCATTATCGGTGCCGTTGCCTGGCTGCTGTGGCGCCCCCCCGCCCCGGACACAGTCCAAATCACCGCCCCGCCCGGCAACACAGCCCCGGCTGACACGGCTGAGCCGGAAAATATCATCGAACCGGAACGACCGGGGGCCACCGCTCGCCGGGTTGATGCTTGCGTGTGGAACAATCACGGCCCCGGTCTCTGCATTTACCCCATCTGGGGTGGCAATCCCCGCAAACTACTGGCTGATACCGACCTCGATTTTACTCAGGGGGGACTGCCCGGCTGGAGCCCCGATGGCCAGCGGCTGGCGTTTGCGGCCCTCGAACCGAATCAGCCGGATAATCGCATCTTCGTAATCAATGCCGATGGCTCCGGCCTGGTAGACCTGCCCGGCCATTTCAATGATGTGGCGCCGGCCTGGAGTCCCGATGGAGAACGGCTGGTTTTCCATAGCGGCGGCAGCCTGGCCACGATGCGGCCCGACGGTTCGGATTATATTGTGTTGGTACCTGCCAACGGCCAGGATATTTGCACCGTAGACCCGCAATGGTCGCCCGACAGTCAATGGATTGTGGCTTCGATGCTCAAAGGCGGTTGCGACTGGGAACTGCCCGGCCTCCGGGAAATATGGCTGGTCAATCGCTCCGGTGAAAAAGTCATCCGGCTCAGCCAAACCCAGCACGATGATGAAGAATGTCAGCAATTTCAAACGGCTTTCAGCCCGGACGGCGGGCGGGTGGCCGGTATTGATGGCGACTGCCGGCCATTTTTGGTTGACGTGGACAACGGAGACCGCCTCATTCCGATTAATGAATTTCCGGTGTGGTGGACATCGGCTGTTTATCCCCAATGGAACAGAGCACGGATTTCTGAAGAACAGGATGTCCCAGAGTCTGTTTCGGAAGAGCCTGCCTCCGAAGAAAATGGCGCTGAAAAAATGGGCCGGGAAATCATAGAAGTGTGCCAAAATGCAAAACCACCCCAACTTTGTCTCAGAAACAGCGCCGACAGCCGGATAACCCAGATAACAGAAGCGTTGGATTTTGAGCACATCAATCGGCCGGTCTGGGCGCCGGACGGCAACCAGATTATCTTTGCCGCCGGCTCCAGCCCCGCGGCTACAGATCACACCCTCTATCGGATTGAGGTCAATGGGAAAAATTTACGGGCCGTCACCCGCGGCAATTCTAATGACATGATGCCGGCCTGGTCGCCCGACGGGGAGCAAATTGCCTTTCATCGTAATTGCGGATTATGGTTGGTTCATCCGGTGTATGGTCAGGACAAAATGCTGATAAGAGAGGGAGAGATGTTCTGCGCTATCGGGCCGGCCTGGGCGCCGGACAGCCGACGGATCGCCTTTTACAACATCACTGATGAAGGACATCCCCCGAAAATCGAGGTTATCAACGCCAACGGACGCGACCGGCAAACGCTATTTACATTCAAAAGAATGGTAGACACCCTGGATTTAGCCTGGAGTCCCGACGGAAAGGAAATTGCCGGCTGGTATATTATCAACGGCAAGCCTGAACTGGCGCTGCTTGACGTGGAGGGGAATAATCCACCGCAAATCATCAAAGAGGAACCCCGGATGCCCTGGCACTGGCGGGCAGACTTTCGACCATAGTGGTCAATTATACTGCACCCGCCGGCCCAGAGTCCAGGCCAACAAGGTTTCGATGACAAAAATAAGGGCGATGAAAAATATGTCGACCGCCAGGGTGGTGATAAACGCGGAGAGCAGCCAGGAAATCCCCAACAAAATCATTTCCTGCCATTCGACCGGCATGGTGGGGTTAAAGCCCAATCCCACCGCCAGCAAAAAAGCCAGCCCGGAATAAATCAGGACCGTGCGCCAGGCCGTCCGGTCTGAGGCGCTGGGCAGCATGGCATTGGAAATGGCAAAAAGCAGATACAGCCACAACCACACATCCGGCACGCTGAGGGTACGCTCGATGGCCCAACTGATAGCGTTGAGGTCGCCGGTGGTGATAGCCTCACCCAGCCGGCCCAATTCCAGCTTTCCCTGACCAATCAGCAACACCGCCGCGCTGCCAAACAATAGCGGAGCCAGTCCAATCAGGCTGAACCGAAAGGGATCAGCCTCATCAACCTGCACTGCCCCCATTTGCAGTTCACCCTTTTTTTTCATTTTGGGCCACACCGAAAATCCTCTGGTTTTAACCCCCAGCAACACCGCGGTCAGCCAGTGGCTCACCTCGTGCAGCAAGGTGCCGGGTAAAAACAAGGCCCAGAATAACCATAACGATAACTGCGGGCTGGCAGTAATCAAAAAAGCGACCCCCTGCACGTGGATGCTGATCCAACGTTTCAGGGGGTACATTATTATGATGGTCACAATTAACCAGAACAGGACAGACCAGTCAGACATCAAATCGTGAAATTCCTGATAAGTTCACTTGTTGAAGATTTTACTGCTGCGCCCCTTTGACAATGGCCACAAAACTGTCAACTTTAAGGCAAGCTCCACCGACCAGGGCACCGTCAATATCAGGCTGGCCCATAAAGGCTTCGACGTTGGCCGGTTTGACACTGCCCCCGTATTGCACTCGAATTTTTTGGGCGACGTCGTCGCCGTAAAGGGAGGCCAGCACGCCCCGAATACTGCGGGCGATAATCTCGTTGGCATCTTCCGGTTGAGCTGTTTTGCCGGTGCCAATGGCCCAGATTGGCTCGTAAGCCACAACTATCTGCTCCGCCTCGGCGGCAGATAATCCGGCAAAGGCGCCCTTGATCTGCCCACCGACAAATTCAACCGTTTCGCCGGCTTCGTTTTGAGCCAGATTCTCACCCACACAAACAATCGGTTTGATGTTGTGGGCCAACGCGGCCTTGATTTTTTTGTTGACACTCTCATCAGTTTCACCAAAATACTGCCGACGTTCGGAGTGGCCCAGAATTACATAATCACACAAGCCCTGCAACATTAGCGGCGAAATTTCGCCGGTAAACGCGCCCTGCTCTTCCCAATGCATATTTTGAGCGCCCAGGCCAACATCGCTGTTATTGATGACATCTTCCACGGCGGCCAAGGCTGTAAACGGCGGGCAAAGGACCACTTCCACGCCCTCAACATCCGCCACACCTTCACGGATTCCGCGGGATAGCTGCACCGCTTCGGCGATGGTTTTGTGCATTTTCCAGTTTCCGGCAATAATGGGTATTCGCATAATATGTCTCCTCAGTAAAATTTTTTACAGATGTTTATTAATTATCCAACCAGAAAAATAGAGAACCCATTTGCGACTCTGCAACTCAGCGACTTTGCGACCCGTATCTTACCACACTCACCGCGGCTTGGCAATGCCTTGAGAAATATTGCGCAAACAAAGGTAACTGATGATAATTTCGACAAACTTTTTCACCCAACCGACCCTCACTGTGGCCCGCGCTCTGCTGGGGCAGCGACTGGTGCGCGAGGTTGACAACCTGCGCCTGAGTGGGCTGATTGTGGAGACCGAAGCCTACATTGGCCCCACTGACAGCGCCAACCACGCCAGCAAGGGCCGTACGCCCCGCACCGAGGTTATGTTTGGGCCGCCGGGCCGGGCCTACGTGTATCTGATTTATGGAATGTACCACATGCTGAACATCGTCACCGAACCCGCCGGTTTCCCGGCTGCGGTTTTAATTCGGGCCATCGAACCGGTCGAAGGCATAGCCGCCATGCAGGCCAACCGCCTCACCGCCCATTCGCCGGCCAACTTGACCAACGGGCCGGGCAAGTTATGTCAGGCTCTGGGCCTTGACACCAGCTTGAATAATTTCGATGTGACACAGGGCCGGCAACTTTGGCTGGAGGCAACTGATACGCTGCCGGATGATGTTGTGGCCGCCGGACCGCGGGTCGGGATTGGGTACGCGGCACCGCAGGACCAGGCCGCGCCGTGGCGATTCCGGATTCGAGACAACAAATTTGGGTCTCGCTGATTAGCTTGCGGCCCGGCGCAGGGCAGCGATGTTTTCGGCAATCGAGGCTTTGGCGTTGAACACCGCCGAGCCGGCCACCAGTACTGTGGCTCCGGCCCCGGCAATTTCAGCCGCGTTGTGGGCCTTGACCCCGCCGTCAACCTGAATTTCCGCGATGGAGCCAATGTCATCGAGCATCTGCCGCAAGCGGACAATTTTGGCGGTACTGCTGGGGATGTAGGCCTGCCCACCAAAGCCGGGGTTCACCGACATCACCAGCACCAAGTCAACCTCCGGCAAAATCTCGGTCAGGGCGGAGAGGGGGGTCGCCGGATTGAGAGTCACCCCGGCCTTAACGCCCAGTTCTTTAATTTGCTGGATCGTCCGATGCAGATGGGGGCAGGTTTCCACGTGGACGGTCAAATAGTCGGCGCCGGCTTTGGCAAAATCGGCCAGTTGACGCTCCGGCTGTTCAATCATCAAATGGACATCCAACGGCAGGCTGGTGATGGGCCGCAAGGCCTCAACCACCAACGAGCCAATCGTAATGGGCGGCACAAAATGGCCGTCCATGACATCCACATGGATCCAGTCGGCGCCGGCAGCTTCGGCGGCTTGTACCTGTTCGCCCAGGCGGGCAAAATCGGCAGAAAGAATTGAAGGGGCCAGTTTGAAGGTCATACTGATGCTCCTTATGACGATAATTAGATTCACCCAATTTTACCACCACCTGAAACGGTTGCCAACCGAGGTAAACCTGTGGTATCATCGAACAACCTCATAATTGCCCCCCAACCAAGAACGGAGGCATAGCCGATGCTGGAAGGAATTCACGAACAAATTACCGAGGCGCTGGTGGTGGGTCTGGAAAAACAGGCCCTCGACCTGACCCGGCAGGCGCTGGCCCAGGGGGCTAAACCCATGGATATTATTCACCGCGCCTTTATGCCCGGTCTGGAAATTATTGGGCAGGAATGTGAGACCGGCCTCTGTTTTGTGCCGGAAATGGTGGTGGCCGGTAATATTATGCGACGGGCGATGGTGATTCTGGCGGAAACGATGCAGAAAAACAGCGAACCGCAACCGGAGCGCGGTACAATTGTACTGGGAGTGACTGCCGGCGATATCCACGCCCTGGGCAAAGATTTGGTGGGGACGGTGTTGAACCTGAATGGATTCCGGGTGATAGACCTGGGAGTGAATGTGCCGACTGATGAATTTGTAGAAACCGTACAGGCGGAACAGCCCCGGCTGGTCGGGCTGTCGGCCCTGACCCGTTCGGCTGCCGTGGAACAGCAGCATGTAATCACCTCTCTGACGAAAGCCGGCCTCAGACCGGCGGTAAAGGTCATCATCGGCGGGGCCGCAGTTTCGGCGGAGTGGGCCGACCAAATTGGCGCCGACGGCTACGCCCGCGACGCGATCGAGGCAGTGACAATTTGCAGGCAGTTGGTTAGCCTATGAACATCGCCCTGGCCCACGACTGGCTCAACCAGATGGGGGGCGCGGAAAACGTGTTGGAGGAGTTGGTCAACATGTATCCGGCAGCCCCTGTTTTTACCACCATTTACGCCCCCAGGCTGATGCCTGATAGCTACCAAAACTGGTCAATCAGAACCAGTTGGCTGAACCGTGCCCCGGCTGTTCACCGGCATCACCAGCCCTATTTACCGCTGTATCCAGCGGCAGTCTCCAGCCTGAATTTTACCGGCTACGATGTGATTTTATCGAACAAAAGCGGCTTTATCCACGGCCTGAGTCATTCCCCCGCACAACTGCACATTTGCTACTGTTTGGCCCCCACCCGCTATGTGTGGGATTACAGCGGCTATGCCGCCCGCGAGGGCTTTGGTTCCTGGCTGGGGCGGCTGATTGGGCCGGTGGTCAACCGATTGCGCCGGTGGGATTTTGAGGCGGCTCAACCGACCACGGCAGAACAGGGCCGCGGCGTGGATTATTTCATCGCCATTTCCCGGGAAATTCAAACGCGGATCAAAAATTTTTACGGGCGGGATTCCGTCATCATCTATCCCCCGGTTGATACCAGCCGCTTCAAACCGGCTGCGGACGGCTCGCCGCCCGGCGACTATTTTTTGATTGTGTCCCGGTTGATTCCGTACAAACGCATCGATCTGGCTGTACAAGCCTTTAACCGGCTGGGCAAACGGTTGATTGTGGTGGGCGATGGCCGCGACCGGGCCGCCTTGCAGGCCATGGCCGGGCCATCGGTGGAGTTCAAGGGCCGGCTGCCGTGGGCCGAGGTGGTGGATTTGATGGCCCACTGCCGCGCTTTTCTTTTTCCCGGCTTTGAGGATTTTGGCATCGCCCCGGTCGAGGCGCAAGCGGCAGGCCGGCCGGTGATTGCCTTTGCCCGCGGTGGCGCGCTGGATACTGTCATCGAGGGGGAAACCGGGCTGTTTTTCCGGGAGCAGTCGGTGGAGGCGCTGATTACCGCGGTGGAGGCGTTTGAGCGACAATCGTTTGACCCGGCTGCGGCCCGGGCCAACGCCGAGTTATTCAGCGCGGCCCGGTTCAGGCGGGAGATCGGGGATTTTGTGGCCCAAAAATGGACCGAATTTACGGGTGGATAATCTCACTCAAACAGCGGAACCATCTCCAACTGTTCAGCGGCGACGGCCATTTCTGCTTCCGGCGGGCCGGCTTCAAAGCGGCTGGCCGCGTCGAGGACTTTGGGCAGCAGATGAATGTCGCCGGTGGTGTTCAAAAAGATACCGGGGCGGTTCAATACCCAATGGGCGGCCCGGTCAATATCGGCCTGTTCCTCGAATGGTTCGTACCATGTGGCCCGGATTTGAGGCCGGTTGCCCCAGGGCCGGCGAGCCAACGATTTAATGGTCTGCACCGCGGTGTTTCGCGCCTGACACAGCTTTAACACTTTTTCAAAATTGGCGGCGTACACCGGGTTCTGCATCAAAATATAATTGTAGGGCAGCAACACCGAATCGAAGTCAAAGCGGTTGAGACTGCGCAGGTGCATCTCGGCAATGGCAACATCATGGCCGGTCACGCCGATGAAGCGGATCAAGCCCTGCTCGCGCGCTTCCAGCGCCGCCTCCAGTACGCCGCCCGGCCCCATAGCCACTTCCCATTCAGCCTCCCCCACCAAATAATGAAACTGCCACAGGTCAACCGAGTCAACCTGCAATTTGTCGAGCGAACGGTGCAGTTCTTCCCGGGCTTCTTTGTAGGTTCGCTTTTCGGTTTTGGTGGCCAAAAAGAAATCCTGCCGATGATGTTTCATCCACGGCCCAATCCGCAGTTCGGCATCGCCATAGCTGGCCGCGGTATCAATGTGATTGACGCCGTATTGCTGCAATACCTCCAGGGTACGGTCCGCTTCGGCTTGTGACACTCTGCCCAAAGCCGCCGCGCCAAAAATGGTTCGGGTACTGACCTGCCCGGTTCGACCAAACGGTTGTTTCGCAATCATTTTCGCCTCCATTTGCGAGAATTAATAATCGGATTATCTCAGTTTAACACAATTTCAGCCAATTTAACAGCACGCGAAGATTCCCGTTCCAATTTTGAAGATACTATTATTTGACCTATACTTGGATATTGCCGTTTTGATGAATAATCGCTGTCTGGTTTGGGCCGATGGAATTAAAATTATACTGGCACATCCTCTGGAAAAGAATATGGATACCGGCTCTGTTGCTGGTAGTCGTGGCCGTGGTCAGTGTCTTGACCCGACAAACCCCGCCGCCCACATATAGCGCCACAATGCGCTTTACGGTGGGCGTACAGCCCCAGGAAATCGAAGGGCAGTACAACTACGACAGCTACTATGCATGGCTGTCGTCGGAATATTTGGCCGACGATATGACCGCCATTGTCACCAGCCAGGCCTTTGCCGATGACATCAACCGGCAATTGACTGCGGCAGGCCGGTCGGTGCAAATTCCGCCGGGCATCATCGGCGGGGTGACGATTGCTGAAAAACAGCACCGTATCTTGCGCTTGAACATCAGTTGGGGCAACGCCGCGGAACTGGCTCACATTGCCGAGGCGGCTGTGATAGTGATGGAGCAGGAAAGCCCCAAATATTTAACCCAACTGGGTACCCCGGGCGGGCTGTTCAGCCTGATTGACGGGCCAACACTGCCGGCAGCCAACGCCCCCTCCCTCACACAGCGGCTTGATTTGCCGGTTCGGCTGGGGCTGGCATTGGCCGCGGGCCTGGCCTTGGCCTTTTTACTGGATTATCTGGATGACACCGTCCGCAGCCGCGCCGAACTGGAGGCTATGGAAATTAACGTGCTGGGCGAAATCCCCAAAAAGTAACCTGCCCGACACAAAGAGGAATTGACAATGGAAATTTATGATTACATCAGAATTTTACGCAAACGAGGTTGGATCATTGTGGTGGTGGCTCTGATTGCCGCGGCCAGCGCCTACGGGTTCAGCAAAATGCAAACCCCCATTTACAGCGCCAACGTGAAGTTGAGCGTAGTCCCGGCCCGGGCCACCGACTGGGGCTCCAGCAACAGCCTGAAGGATTTGCTGCGCAACTACGCCGAAACCATCCACACCCACTCGATGGCCTCAGAAGTCATTGACCGGGAACAACTTGACACAGATACCGGCACCCTGCTGGGCAAACTTTTTGTCAGCCCAGACAGTTCTACCTTTACCCTGCAAATAGAAGCCCGCGACCGGGACCCCAAGGTTGCTATGGATATTGTCAACCGGATGGCCCTGGTTTTTATTGAAAACCGGGAACAATGGAATCAACAGCAGGATAAACGAGACCGGATTGACGTCAACATGCTCGACAGCGTTTATAACCTGGGCTACGAGCAATATTCGCCCAAGACAAGAATCAATACGTTAGCTGCCGGCCTGTTTGGGTTACTGGTGGGGGCGCTGGTGATTTTCTTTTTGGAATGGCTGGAAATGGATGTCATCCGTACAACCGGCGATGTGGAAAAAACCCTCAACGTGGCTGTGCTGGGCAACATTCCCCCAACCGGGCACGAACCGGCCAAATAGCTACGGTTCACAGCAGAAATAATTCAATGCAACAGGAAGTAAACCCTTATGACAGATAGCGCAATTGTTACTTTAAGCGATCCACGTTCTGCTGCGGCAGAAGCCTACCGTACGCTGCGGACTAATCTTGAATTTGCCAGTATAGACCATCCGCTGCATACCCTGCTGGTCACGTCTGCGGCGCCCACAGAAAACAGAAGTATTGCGGTGGCCAATCTGGCCGTGGCCATGGCCGATGGGGGCCGGCCGGTAATTCTGGTTGATGCCGACCTGCGCCGTCCGCATCAACACACCCTGTTTGGCCTGAGCAATGACTCCGGTTTTACCAATATGTTCCGCGATGCCGCCGCGTTCG
>Ga0180435_10002466_pt1 | contig 18834 bp, 23 predicted proteins | sample SS_ome_3_FD_132467 | JGI IMG/M metagenome (GOLD analysis project Ga0180435, IMG submission 132467) | Hypersaline lake sediment archaeal communities from the Salton Sea, California, USA - SS_3_S_1 metaG | ecosystem: Environmental > Aquatic > Non-marine Saline and Alkaline > Hypersaline >...
CCCAGGTTGCTGGTCAGATCGCCGGAGCGGCGGTCGTCGATGGTGAGACTGTCTCCGGCATTGGCGGCAAGGGATGCAAGGGTCATGACAAGGGTCCAGAGGATGCGTTGGGTGGGCTTCATGTGAGTTTCGAGGCCATGGTGATGCTTGCTGGTTTCTTCTTCAAGAGGGGGTTGGACCGTGAGCGAATACCAGGCCGCTTTTTCCCCTCCCTAACCCTCCCACTAGGGGAGGGGATGAATAGTTACACTTACTGGTTGCCTTTGCCCCTTCCCCCACTCGTGGGGGAAGGCTGGGATGGGGGAGAAAAGCGGGCCGTTTTGTCCCCTCCCTGGCCCTCCCCACGCGTGGGGAGGGGGGAAAAGTAAACAGAGTGATTATCTCCTGCTTCAGGATGCGGCGGCGCCGGGGAAGGTGTCATCCGCAAGTTCATCCGCCTGCTGCCTGAGCTTGTCCACAATTGCGTAGATGCCCACGTGCCGGTTGGGCGAGAGGTGCTCGGCCAGTTCGAGTTGCTGGAAAAGGCGGTCGAAGTCGATCGCGGCGATCTCCTCCGCCGTGTGGCCGGAGCCGATATCGATCAGGACCGCGAGCACGCCTTTGATGATCGCGGTATCGCAGTCACCGTGGAATCGGATCCGGTCGGGTTGCGACGGATCCGGATAGGCGCTGATCCAGAGTTTGCTCATGCAGGCCTTGACCCGGTTGTCCCCGGTCTTGAGGGCATCCGGCATTGGTGGCAGTTGCTCCCCCAATTCCACCAGGTACTGGTAGCGGTTATCCCAGTCGCCGAGCAGGGCAAAGTCGTCGATCAGGTCGTCAATTCGTGCCATGCTGGCCTCAGAAAGAAATGGACTCGCCACAACCACAGGCATTCCTGGCGTTCGGGTTGATGAACTCGAAGCCCGAGTTGAGCGCATTGGTGCGCACATAGTCCACGGTCATGCCGTCCAGATGGGGCAGGCTGGCCTTGTCCACCACGATCGAAACACCGAGCGATTCGATCATCTGGTCGTCCTCATGCAACTCGTGCGCATACTCGACGACATAGGCGTAACCGCTGCAGCCGTTCTTGCGGGTGCCCAGGCGCAGTCCCTTGGCCTCGGGATGCTGGGTCAGCATCTGGCGCACATGCGCAGCCGCGTTTTCGGTCAATTGAATGTTCATCGTTTTTTCCTCAATAAATTCCCAGCTCCAGGCGCGCACTCTCGCTGATGCGCTCTGACGACCAGGGCGGATCCCAGACCAGTGTGACCTCGGCCACCTCGATTCCTGGCACAGCAGCAACCGCTGCCTCGACCTGAGCGGGCAGTTGACCGGCCACGGGGCAGGCGGGGGAGGTCAGGGTCATGCTTATTTTGACCGCCCTGTCGGGCGTGAATTCCAGGGCATAGATCAACCCAAGATCCAGGATATTGACCGGAATCTCGGGGTCGAACACGCTGCGCAGGGCATCCAGAACCCCTGGCAGACGGGGATCGTCGGCCGGCGTCACCGCCGGGCCGACGCCCTGTTGCAACATGGCGGATGCGTTCACGCCGGATCCTCTTGAGTTGCCGCAGCAGGCCCGCTCAGCCGCTGTTCCAGGGCCTGGTCGATCCGCTCGCCCAAAAGTGGATAGGGGCAGCGCTCCAGGGTCTCGCGTGCGAAGCCCAGGCTGAGCAGGCGTTCCGCGCTGGCGCGGTCTATCCCGCGCGAGCGCAGGTAATAGATGTGTGCGGGATCCAGCTGTCCGACCGTGGCGCCATGGCTGCATTGGACGTCATCGGTATAGATCTCAAGCGTGGGGCGGGTGTCGATCTCTGCGTCCCGAACCAACATCAGGTTGGCATTGTGCAGGTGTGCCTCGCTGCCCTGGGCGTCTCGATCGACCAGGATGCGGCCATCCAGCACACCGCGCCCGGCGCCGTGCAGCAATCCCTTGAAACGCGTCTCGCTGTGGCAATGGGGTACCGCATGCGCGATATCCACGTGGATGTCGTTGAATTGATCTGCCCCGATGGTGAACAGGCCGCCGAGATCGACCTTGGCGCCAGGACCGGTGAAATGCACATCGATCTCGTTGCGCGCCCAGCTGCCGCCCAGAGCGAAACGGGTGCCGATGTACTCGCTGTCCTCGGCCAGGCGAATGCCCTCGGTGCAAAGGTGCATGGCGGCTTTCGACTGGTCCTGGTGCTGCAGGTGTGTCAGGCGGGCGCCCTGGGCGAGATCGAATTCGCTGACCGCGTTGCAGAAGTACGCGCCGTCCTCGCCACCGAGGTAATGCTCGACAAGGGTGACAACCGCATCGCGCCCGACATGGATCAGATTGCGCGGCTGAAGCAGTTGGGGCTCCTCACCTCCCGTGCTGAGGTGCAGCACCTCGATGGGACGATCGAGCACGACCCCGTCCTCGATCCGGAGCAGCAGACCGTCGTTGAGACCGGCGGCGTTCATGGCGGTGAACACGTTGCGCCCCGGCGCAAGCAGTCGCCCGGGCGATGCCTGCGCCGGCATCGATGGGTGCGTTCCGGAAGCCATCAGGCCGCTGACATGCACCCCCGCTGGCAGCGTGTCCAGGGAACACAACGAAGGCGCCAGACGACCGTCGGCGATCACTACGCGGCATGCCTCCGGGCCGGCAAAAAACAGTGTCTCCAGACCATCCGGGTGCGGTAGAGAGGCAGCGTTGGAAACCGGTGTGTACTGTCGCTGGAACAGTCGCTGCGCGCCGGCATAGCGCCAGCTTTCGCTCTTGCGGGTCGGGATGGATGCGTGCTCCAAGAGAGAAAGGCCATCGCTTCGGGTCGCCGAGAGCCAGGCCGGAGCCTCGCCGGCGGGAGCCGAAAGTGCGCGCAGGCCCTCGAGATAATCGCTCGGTGCCACTGACGGTTTCATGCCGCGTCCTCCAGCAGCCAGGCGTAGCCCTTCTCCTCCAGCTCCAGCGCCAGCTCCGGCCCGCCGGAGCGGATGATCCGACCCTTGGCGAGCACGTGCACATGGTCGGGGCGAATGTAATCGAGCAGACGCTGGTAGTGCGTGATCACCAGCATTGAGCGCTCCGGTGAGCGCAGCGCATTGACCCCGTCCGCGACGATACGCAGGGCATCAATGTCCAGGCCGGAGTCGGTTTCGTCCAGGATGGCCAGGCGTGGCTGCAGGATCGCCATCTGCAGGATCTCGTTGCGCTTCTTCTCGCCCCCGGAGAAGCCGCTGTTGACGTCCCGCTTGAGCAGTTTGTCATCCAGCTGCAGCGATCCCATCTGCTTGCGCAGCCGCTTCATGAAGGCGACCGCGTCCAGCGGTGGCTCGCCGTTGGCGGTCCGGTGGGCGTTGAGCGCGGTACGCAGGAACTGGGTGTTGTTCACCCCGGGCAGTTCCACCGGGTACTGCATCGCCAGGAACACGCCGGCATGTGCGCGTTCCTCGATCTCGAGATCGAGCAGGTCCTGCCCCAGGTAGCTGACCTGTCCCGAGGTTACCTCATAGCCTTCGCGCCCGGACAGGACGTGCGAGAGGGTGCTTTTGCCGGAGCCGTTCGGGCCCATGATGGCGTGCACCTCGCCGGGTTCGATATGCAGCGAGATACCCTGCAGAATGGATTTGCCGTCGACGTTCACGTGCAGGTCCTGGATGTCCAACAGACTCATGTGTCTTGTGCTCCTTGGTTGAACTGGGTTAGCCAACGGCCCCTTCGAGGGTCACGTTGAGCAGTTTCTGTGCCTCCACCGCGAATTCCATCGGCAGTTCGCGGAACACCTCCTTGCAGAAGCCGTTCACGATCATGGACACGGCCTCTTCCTCCGGGAGTCCGCGGCTGCGGCAGTAGTACAGCTGGTCCTCTCCGATGCGCGAGGTGGTGGCCTCGTGCTCGACCTGGGCGCTGGGATTGAGCACCTCCATGTAGGGGAAGGTGTGTGCCCCGCAGCGGTCGCCGATCAGGAGCGAGTCGCACTGGGTATGGTTGCGCGCGTCCTCGGCGCGCTTTCCCATGCGGATCAGGCCCCGGTAGCTGTTCTGTCCCTCGCCGGCGGAGATGCCCTTGGAGACCACGGTGCTGCGGGTGTTGCGTCCGAGATGGATCATCTTGGTGCCGGTGTCCGCCTGCTGGCGGCCGCGGGTCACCGCGACCGAGTGGAACTCGCCGATGGAGTCGTCCCCGCGCAGGATGCAGCTGGGATACTTCCAGGTGATCGCCGAGCCGGTTTCCACCTGGGTCCAGGAGATGTGCGAGCGGTCGCCGCGGCACTCGCCGCGTTTGGTCACGAAGTTATAGATGCCTCCACGCCCCTGGGCGTCGCCCGGGTACCAGTTCTGCACCGTGGAATACTTGATGCGCGCATCTTCCATCGCGATCAGCTCCACCACGGCAGCATGCAGCTGGTTCTCGTCGCGCATTGGCGCGGTGCAGCCCTCGAGGTAGCTCACGTGGCTGCCTGCTTCGGCCACGATCAGGGTGCGCTCGAACTGACCGGTGCGTGACTCGTTGATGCGAAAGTAGGTGGACAACTCCATCGGGCAGCGTACGCCCTCGGGCACGTACACGAAGGTGCCGTCACTGAACACGGCCGCATTCAGTGCGGCGTAGAAGTTGTCCGCGTAACCGACCACGCTGCCCATGTGTTTGCGGATCAGTTCCGGATGCTCGCGCAGCGCCTCCGAGATGGAGCAGAAGATCACTCCCGCCTCGGCCAGCTCTTTGCGGAAGGTGGTCGCGACCGAGACGCTGTCGAAGACCGCGTCCACCGCGACCCCCGCCAGGGCCTTCTGTTCGTCCAGCGGGATGCCGAGCTTCTCGTAGGTGCGCAGCAGTTCCGGGTCGACCTCGTCCAGGCTGCGCGGCCCGTCGCCCTGGCTCTTGGGTGCGGAGTAATAGGAAATCGCCTCGAAGTCGATCGGCGGGCAGGCGAGATGCGCCCAGTCGGGCAGGGGCATCTCACGCCAGTGGCGGTAGGCCTTGAGTCGTTCCTGCAACATCCAGTCCGGTTCCTGCTTGCGTGCCGAGATGGCGCGGATCACCGACTCGTCCAAGCCCGGGGGCAGGGTGTCGGACTCGATGTCAGTGACGAAACCCTGGGTGTACTCGCGTTCGATCGCCTGGTTGATGAGATCCGGTTCGGTGTTCATGCGCGTTCTCCTGCGGAAAGGATGTGCGCTGCGCGTTGGTCCGGCGCCACTGCTGCCGGTTGGGCGGCATCGGGTGTCTCAACGCGGGGGTATCCATCCACTCCGAGGTAGCGCGCCGAGGTCTCAATGAACGCGTTGTAGTGACTGGCTTGAGGACGGTCCATGCAAAACTCCCTGTCGAATGCGGGTTATTAACCAAGTAAAATACTCAGGTAATAACTTAGAGGTGTATCGCGCGCTAATCAAGCGATTGGAGCGATGACTATCGACTGGGTTTGTAGGGGATTTATCAGTCCTGCGCGCTGGTATCGATGTCTTCCACCTCAGCCAGCTTTTCCAGGGCGATTTCCATCAGCCAGCGGGCTTTCGCCGTCATCACGTGCAGGTAGGCATGCAGGGCGGCATCCTGTGTGGTCTGGTTTTCGCAGCGCGTACTGTATTCCTCGAACGCGACCAGGGTTTCTATGATGCCCGACATGTGATGCGGGCATTCGCATTTGAGGGTGGTTGTTATCTGCGACAGGTTGGCAAGCTGGGTGTTAGAGAACAGCCGCGGCGGGGCGGGTTCAGACGTGATCACGTCCGGGTCAAATGCGAGCGCGGAGGTGTCCGCCGTCGTGGAGCTCGCCCCCAGTACACGCTGCCACAGGTGTTCGAGGGTGACCGGTGCGCGCTCGGTTTCCACCCGCAGGCGTTGAAGTTGGCGCAGGATCGCGGAGGGCGCAAATGCATACACGACCACGAGGTGATGTGCATGGTTGCGCAGGTTGGCATCCTGCAGACGCCTGACGATTTCATGATCCATGAAGGGGAGTTCGATGATCAGGGTATCGCAGTCATTCTCGTCTTCCAGAAAGTGTTGCAGGTCGCTGTACACCCCGACCACGTCAATGCCTTCCGGGATGTTCTGCGCATGTCGCACACGAATGGAGAGCGCTTCGCCGGCAATGCACAGGCGCGCGTGCCCTTCGACCAGCTCCGCTGGGTTGTGTGCCCCCGATTGTGCCAGGCGATTGCGCAGTTCCTGCAAGTCGAGTCGGGCGACCGTGCCGATGGCATGGCCCCGATCGACCAGCGACTTGATCATGGTCAGACGGGTGACGTCATCCTGGGAATAGAGTCGACCTCCTTTCTCCGTGCGCTGTGGCTTGACCAGTTCGTAACGTCTCTCCCAGATTCGGAGGGTATCGGTCGGAATGCCTGTGAGGCGCGAAACGGCGCCGATACGATAGAGGCTGTGCATGGCTTCGATTTGATTTTGCATGTTGTGGTTCCCGGGTAGTGGTTAGTGTCCTGGACGCAGTGTCATTCGTCCACTTGATCTTGTGCATTGGCCTGCGAACGTCGCAGCAGCCAGCGCACGGGTGGGCCGGTCAACGGCAGGTGGGCATACAGTTCGCTGGCGCTGTCCCAGTAGTCGTGGTGCGCAACAACCTTGCCCTGCATACCGAACTCGACCCGGCTGGTGCCTTCGATGGCCAGTGAGCGGGATGGGTCCGGCTGGAAGGTCCAGAGCAGAAAGGCTTTGTGCTCCTTGCGGCAGGTTTCCCGTACTTCAAAGCGGGTGCTGGGCCAATGTCGCAGCAGGTGCTCGAAAATTCTTCGAATCGCGGCCGTGCCCCGCACCCGGTTGAATGGGTCCACAAACAGGGCGTCCGCTTCGAACAGCTGTTCGATCTCGCCCAGGGAATCGGTCTCGAGCGTTTCGAAAAACCGGCAATAGCGGGCAAGCGCGCTGTCTAACTCTTCAGTATCCATCGGTCCACCAGGGTGAAATAGAGCGGGTAGGGCAGGCAGCGCAGCAGTTTCAGCGGCCAGGTGAGACGTTTCGGAAAGGATATCTCGAAGCCCCGCTTGTCGATCGCAGCGGCGATCCGTTGTGCAGCTTCTTCGGCATCCAGCAGAAAAGGCATGGGGAAGGGGTTCTTGTCTGTCAGGCGCGAGCGCACGAACCCGGGGTTGATGACCCGCAGCAGAATCCCCTCCCGTTTCAGCTCCGGATGCAGCGCCTCGGCCATGTGCAGGGTCGCGGCCTTTGGGGCGCTGTAGGGTGCTGCCTGGGGAAGCCCGCGGTAGGCGGCCGCACTCACGTTGAGAATGATCTGGCCGCCAAGTGGGCGCATCCGGGGTACCACTGCAGCGAGCAGTTGAGCGCTCGCAAGGTAATTGCTCTGGTTGAGACGCGTGAACAGGTCGATGTCGAACCCGGCGATCGGCATGGGTGTGTAGTCCCCGACATTCATCAGGATCAACTCGGGGGGTTGCTCCTGGAACACCTGATCCGCTGCCGCGCTGAGCGCGTCAGCGTCGGTGGCGTCCACGGGCAGCGAAATACCGCCGGTAGCAGCGGCCAGGCCCGCAAGCTTGTCTGCGCTTCGCGCGGACAGCCAAAGACGCCAGCCCTGTTGGGACAGGCGCTCGGCAAGAGCGCGGCCCATGCCTTCGCTGGCCCCCACGATCCAGGCCCGGCGCGTTTTCCCGGTTTGCGACTTCACTGCCGACACTACAGTGCCCTGTCGATGGCCTTACGTAGGCGGCTACTGTCGGGTCCGGTCATGCTCCAGTAGGAGTCGATCAGCCTGCCGTCGCGGCCTATCAGGTATTTGTGAAAGTTCCATTTTGGCCGCGCATCCGCTGCCGCAATAAGTGCCTGGTAGAAGGGATGGGCGTTTTCCCCCTTGACGCTGACCTTGGCGAACATGGGGAAACTGACGTCATAGGTCAGTTTGCAGAACTTCCTGATGGATTTTTCTCCACCCGGCTCCTGGTTGCCGAAGTCGTTGGAAGGAAATCCGAGTACGACCAGTCCCTGGTCCTTCTTCTCTTCGTAAAGCTTCTCCAGCCCCTCGTATTGATCCGTGAAGGCGCAGCGACTGGCGGTATTGACGACCAGCAACACTTTGTTGCGGTACGCATCGCACAGACGAACGCTTTCCTGCGAGTCGAGCTTGCGAACCGAATGGTCAAGCAACTCCGGGCACGTTTGCTCAGCGATTGTCTGACCGGAATGCGAAATAGCGGCGGATAAAAATAGAAATGACCACTTGTTCATGTCCAACCCTTGACGATGTCTCGAAAATGTACAAGTATATTTAAACCAAGTTCGTCAATATTGCAAACAAATCATGAACAGCGGGGTCGTGCAAGTGGACAGAAACCGTATAGCGGTCATCGGAAGTGGCATTGCTGGTTTGTCAGCCGCCTGGCTGTTGCGTCAGTCGGCCGACGTCACTCTATTGGAAGCGGAGGAGCGTTTCGGCGGTCATTCCCACACGTTCCTCATTCAGGAGGATTCCCGCGAGGTTCCGGTGGATACCGGGTTCATGGTCTTCAATCGTCCCAACTATCCCCTGCTCAGTCGCCTGTTGGACGAGTTGGGCGTGAGAACCTACGCCACCGACATGTCGTTCTCGGTCTCCCTGGACCGCGGTCGCCTGGAATACGCCGGCTCCAGTGTCTCGAGCCTGTTTGCCCAGCGCAGCAACCTTCGGAGACCGTCATTCTGGCGAATGCTTGCCGACATCCTTCGATTCAATCGCGCTGCCAAGGCGCTGCTGAAATCGAAGGCCAATAGCGACGGCAGAAATCTGCAGGCCTTCCTCGATCAACTCAGACTGGGCGAGCGCTTCCGCAAGGATTACCTCTTTCCCATGGCAGCGGCCATCTGGTCCTGTCCACGCGAGGCGATCGCTGAGTTCCCGGCGGAATCCTTTGTCCGCTTCTTTGCCAATCACGGGTTGATCGATCTGTACGACCGGCCCCAGTGGCAAACGCTGGACGGCGGGTCACGGGCTTATGTGACACGCCTGATCGCCGATCTCGGCCCTGCAGCCAGGTCCGGGACGAAGGTGCTTTCGGTCCGGCGTGATGCCCAGGGCGTTGAACTGCGGTATGAGGCGGGGCGCGTCGAGCGTTTCGATGAGGTGGTGTTTGCCTGTCATTCCGATCAGGCCTTGCGCTTGCTGCAGGATGCCACGCCCTCGGAGGCCGCCATGTTGCGCTCGGTTCCTTACCAGGATAACCGGGTGATTCTGCACTCCGATTCCTCGTTGATGCCGGTGAGGAAATCGGTATGGTCCTCCTGGAACTATTTCGATGCTTCGGCGCGCACGGGCGATGAAGCGGTCAGCGTGTCTTACTGGATGAACTCGCTGCAGCGATTGCCGACCCAGCGCGATTATTTCGTGACCCTGAATCCGGTTCGTGAGCCCGATCCGGGACAGGTGGTAGCGGAGTTTCAGTACGCGCACCCGGTATTTGATGCGCAAAGCCAGCTGTTGTCTGCACGCCTGGAGGCGGTGCAGGGGCGGGATCGGGCCTGGTTCTGCGGTGCCTGGACGGGCTACGGCTTTCACGAGGATGGCATGCGTTCAGGCGTTGACGTCGCCCTGCGGCTTGGGGCGAGCCTGCCCTGGGGCGAGCAGATCGATGCCTCGCGCGCGCTGAGCCCCACAGGCGTCCCGGCCATGGCAGCGCAGCAGGCATGAAAGACGCCGCGCACCTGTATGCCTGCGAGGTGATGCATCGGCGTCACCGACCTGCCGCTTACCGGTTCATCTACCGGACCTTCAGCCTGCTGATCGACATCGACCGACTGGAGGAGGTCGATCGTCTCAGCCCGATATTCTCGGTTGACCGCTTCAATCTGATGAGCTTTCACGCCCGCGACCATCTGCCCGCAGGCGAATCCAGCCTGCGTTCCTGGATCAACCGGACCCTGGCGTCCCGGGACATCGATCCAAGCGGGCTGCGGGTGCGTCTTCTTTGCATGCCCCGGATATTGGGGTGGGGATTCGATCCCCTCAGTGTCTGGTACTGCGAGTCGCCCGAGGGTGAGCCTGTGGCGGTGATCGGTGAGGTGCACAACACATTCGGCGAGCGCCACTGCTACCTGCTGCAGGGGTCGGAACGCAGTTGGCCGCTGCGCACATCGCGATCCAAGGTATTCCATGTCTCACCTTTCCTGGAGGTGCATGGGCGTTACGACTTCGTGCTGGCGCGACCGGAAGAGCGGCTGGGGGTGGTTGTCCATCTCCGCGATGCCGAGGGCACGCTGATGAGCGCGACCCAGTCGGGGAAACGATTGCCGTTTGTCACCCGCAATCTGGTGCGGCAGTTCCTGCGAGTCCCTTTTCAGACCGCCAAGGTGCTTGGTGGTATCCATTGGCATGCCCTCAGAATCTGGTTGCGTGGCGTGCCCTTCCTGCAAAAACCCGAACCACCTAAAGAGGAGGTCAGCTGATGACGAGAGACCCAGCCACTGTGGAAACCCCGGTCCTTGATGCGCCGGACTGGAACTGGTCGCAAAAAAGGTTACTTCGTCTTTTTACGGGGATACGCCAGGGCACGCTCCTGGTACGGTTCGATGGAGCCGGGGAGCAGCGACTATACGGTGTCCAAACGGGCCCTGAGGCGGATATCCATGTGCATCGTCCAACGGCATTCCTGCGCGCAGTTGCGCTGGGCGGTGACCTCGGGTTTGGCGAGTCTTTTGTCCGGGGAGACTGGTCCAGCAATGACCCTGCCGCCCTTCTGCAGCTGCTGTCTGCAAACCTCGATCACCTCGAAGAGGCACAACAACGCAGCCTGCCGGTCAGGTGGCTGGGGCGTCTGCGACATGCGCTGAATCGCAACAGCCTGCGGGGCAGTCGGCGCAACATTTCGGCCCACTACGACCTGGGCAATGGTTTCTATTCTCGCTGGCTGGATGCCTCCATGAGTTATTCCGCAGCGATATTCGATGGATCGGGAGACCTGCGGTCCGCACAGGAACGCAAATACCAAAAGATGTTCAATCTTGTCGACCCGTACCCCGGTGATCATATCCTCGAGATCGGCTGCGGCTGGGGCGGTTTTGCGGAACACGCGGCAAAGCGGGGTGTGCGTGTAACCGGAATCACCCTGTCGCAGGAACAGTATGCGTATGCACGCGATCGGGTGCGCCGGGCTGGGCTGGAAAAACTCGTCGACATCCGTCTGTGCGATTACCGGGACCTGGATGAGCAATTCGATCATGTGGTCTCCATTGAAATGTTCGAGGCGGTGGGGCAGCGCTATTGGCAGCGCTATTTCGATACTGTTTCACGCTGCCTCAGGCCGGGTGGCCGCGCGGCCTTCCAGATCATCACCATTCGCGATGACTTGTTCGCGCGCTATGCCAGCGAGGCCGGAGGTTTCATCCAAAGGTACATCTTCCCCGGAGGCATGCTGCCTACCGAGAGGCATCTGAATCAGCACGCCTGTGCCGCCGGCCTGTCGCCGCTGTCCTTGCAGCGTTACGGGGTGCATTACGCCGATACCCTCGCCGAATGGAACCGGGCCTTTTCCTCGGATGGTACCTGGTTGGCTTGCAACGGTTACGACCAGTATTTCCAACGGATGTGGACCTACTATCTCGCGTTCTGCGAGGGCGGTTTCCGCGATGGGCGAATCGACCTGGTTCAGTTTGCGGTTACGCGGGAGCAATGATGGGGCGACTGCGCCTGATCACCTATGCAGCGCCGGCTCTGCCGCTGGCGATGCTTGGCCTGCCGCTGTATGCGTATGTGCCCAAGTTGTATGCTGACCTACCCGCAATCGGTCTGGGCCTGGCCGGCCTGTTGCTGTTCGTCTCCCGGTTGTTCGACCTGATAACGGATCCGCTCATGGGAGCCCTTGCGGACCGGTTGAGACCCTGGGTGCACCCGCTCGCCTGGATCGTGACCGGGGTGCCGGTGGTGCTCTTCGGGGTCTGGTACCTGTTCGATCCGGGTCCGTCCACCACCCCGCTGGATCTCCTCATGGCCGCCGGTATCACCTATCTGGGATGGACCCTGGTGACGGTTCCCTACCATGCCTGGGGAGCGGAACTGGCAGATCATGATCACGGGCGTCGGGGACTTTCCGCGTGGCGCGAGGGAGCCGTGTTGTGCGGCGCTCTCCTTGCCCTGTTGGCGGCCGCGCTGCCTGGCGAGGCAAGCCCCCTGGTTCGCATGGCCTGGCTGATCACCGTGCTTTTACCCCTTGGGGTGATGTGGACATGGACGCTCCCCCGCGAAAACAAGCCGCAACTGAGGACCCCGCCGGGGCCGGCTATTTCCGCCTGGAAGGGTCTCGATACCTCCACCTGGCGACTGATTGGTCTGCACTTCATGAATGCGCTGGCGGCCGGAATCCCTGGCACGCTCTTTCTCATGTTTGCCGAGGAGCGACTGGGTCTGGTTATTATGGACAGCGGCTGGCTGCTTCTGGTTTATTTCGGCGCGGGCGTGATGGCGCTGCCGTTGTGGTTGCGTCTTGCCAAGCGTATCGGGGACGCCAGCACCTGGGGCCTGGCTGTACTTCTGGCAGCGCTGGCGTTCGTGCCGGCGGCCTGGCTCGGCGATGGAGACGTGGGGCTTTTCACCGCGATTTGTCTCGTGACCGGAGCCACCCTGGGGGCGGATATCGCTCTGCCGGCGGCAATCCTGGCACGCCTTGCCAACCGCGAGAGTCGTCTGCATGGTCGCCCGCGAGAGGGCTCCGCCTTTGGTCTCTTTGGGATGGTGGGCAAGCTTGCTTTGGCCTTCGCGGTGGGCCTCAGTTTTCCGCTGCTGCAGGTCTTCAGCGTGGATGCGGGCCCCAACCCTCTGCTGCCCTGGTTCTACGCGCTGGTGCCGGCACTGATCAAAATTCTGGTAGCTGTGATGGTTTTCCACTGGCGTCATCACTGGGACGGCTTTGAGCCAGGCAAGGATTCGAAGGAGATGTGCGATGAAACGAGCGAGTTGGCCCCTGATCCTGGTATTCGCTTTAACGCTGGGAGGGTGTAGTGGTATGCAGATCGCCGAGTACGAAGACACCCGTCCACGCCTTGATCTGTTCGAGTACTTTGAGGGTCAGACCCGTGCCTGGGGCATGTTCCAGGGCCGTGACGGATCGCTCAAACGCCGTTTCGTGGTCGCGATCCGCGGAGAGGTCGAGGGTGACCTGCTCACGCTCACCGAGGACTTCGAGTATGCGGATGGCGAGATCCAACGGCGGATATGGCGTATCCGTCGGGTGGACGAACATCGCTATACGGGAACCGCTGAAGATGTGGTGGGGGAGGCTGTCGGAGAGGCGCGCGGCAGTGCACTCAACTGGCGCTACACCCTGCGCTTGCCCTATGCCGGCAGGAACGTGGACGTTCAGTTCGACGATTGGATGTTTCTGCAACCGGACGGTGTCCTGCTGAATCGCGCCAGAGTGAAGAAGTTCGGTTTTACCGTGGGCGAGGTCACGCTGGCCTTCCGCAAGGAGGAATGAACATGCGATCGATCGGGAAAATTATCCTGTCCTGGCTAATGTTGATCAGCCCTGCATGGAGCCTCAATTTCGGTGGGCAATACCTTGAGGCAGTGGACCGAGTCGAGGCCTGCTATCTGATCTTCATGCGCCTGTATCACGCCACTCTTTACAGCGACAAGGTCGGTGACACCCGCTGCGTCGATCTCGAATACCTGCGACCGTTCAGCCGCGAGGAACTGGCGCGTGCGACCGTGGAGATCTATTCGAAGCGGTACGGTGAACCTGTGGATCAGGATGATGCCTCTGAACTTCAGCGCCTGGTCGATGCCTATCACAGCGTGGAGCAGGGAGACCGCTACCGCTTCTGCCTGTCGGCCTCACGGGGTGCGGAACTCGCGCGCGACGGCGAGCCCGTACTCAGGACCGGAAGCACGGAGTTTGCGCGTCGCGTGCTGGGTCTGTGGGTGGTGGATGTCGACGACAGCGGGCGCGTGCAATGGAACTTTGCCACCTGCAAGCAGAGGATCTTCTGATATGCAAACGCACCCTCATGAGCGCACCCTGGAAGCGGGAGGGAGTCCGGTCAAAGATCTACCCGGGCCAGGTCACCGGACGGAGAAACCTGTCATGGTTCTGTATGACGGTCAATGTCCCTTGTGCAGCCGCGAAATCGCGCACTACAGACGGCGGCAGGGTGCCGATCGGATCGACTGGCTGGATGTGACCCGCAGCGATATCGATCCGGAATCGATAGGGGTGTCGCGCGAGGCCGCGCTGGCGCGGTTTCACGTGCGCGATACAGGCGGTTCATGGCGTACCGGTGCTGCGGCTTTTGTCCTGTTGTGGTCGCGCTTGCCGGCCTATCGCTGGCTTTCCAGGCTTGTCTCGGGTCTTGGTCTTCTGCCCGCTTTGGAATGGGCTTACGTCCGTTTCCTGCGCTGGCGTTCACGAGACCATTGCGATTCGGGTAGCTGTCGCAAGGGGTCCTGATTATGGCTGATCTTCCCCTTTTCCATTACCACCATCAGCAATGGTTCCCGCTGCCCATCCAGCAGGTGTTCAGCTTCTTCGAGTGCCCCGAAAACCTGGCCCTGGTCACTCCTCCGTCACTGGATTTCAAGCAGTTGACGCCGGCACCGGTGCTGATGCGTGCAGGCACGCTGATCGATTACACCATTCGCCGCTTCGGTCTTCGTCTTCGCTGGCGGACGCTGATCACGGTCTACCAACAACCCCTGCTCTTTGTGGATGAACAACTGACAGGCCCCTATAGCTATTGGCGCCACGAGCACCATTTCGAATCTGAAAAGGGCGGTACCCGGATGCGTGACCGGGTCACCTATGCACTGCCGAATTACCTGCCGGACTTCGTGGCCCGTCCGATCGAAAGATACGTGGTTCGTCCTCAGCTACAGGAGATTTTCAGCTACCGCGAGGAACGCTTCGCCAGCCTGTTATCCGATGATCAGACGGAAGGCCGCCTCGTGCTTGGGCGGATTTAGGCGGGTGCGCTTCCGGATGGGCGGGGCACTCCATTGAGCCGGATGCCACAACAGGCCCCGTTTGCACGGCATGTGGTTGTGGTGGGTGCCAGTGGTGGCATAGGGCATGCCTTGAGCGAACGGGTTGCGTCGACGCAGGCGCCCGTCAGACTGACCCGCCTGGTGCGTGATCCATCTGCGCTGCACCCACTCTCCCTGGTCAGCACGGATATCGCCTGCAATATCGAATCGGAAGATGCCATCGCAGCAGCGGTGGCTGCGATACCGCCCGATCCGGTACCGGACCGTATCTGGATCGCCACCGGCTGGCTGCACGATCAATCGCGACAGCCGGAGAAGACATACCGTCAACTGGATGCGGAACAGCTGCTGCACGCCTACCGGATCAATGCGATCGGCCCGGCGCTGCTGATGAAATACCTGCTTCCCCGGCTATCGCGTGACAGGCCGGCGCGTATCGGAATCCTTTCGGCGCGGGTGGGCAGCATCAGTGACAACCGGCTCGGTGGTTGGCACAGCTACCGGGCAAGCAAGGCGGCGCTGAATATGCTGATCCGGAACTTTGCGATCGAACTCCGTCTGAAACGCGCCCCGCACCTGGTCATCGGGCTGCAACCGGGCACCACCGATACCAGGCTGTCCGCACCTTTTCGGCGCGGGCTCAGGCCTGGGCAACTGCAATCTCCCGCATTCACTGCAGCTCATCTCGTCGATGTGCTCGAGCGGGTGACACTGGAAGACTCAGGAGGGCTGTTCGATTTCCTTGGAGAGCGGTTCGAACCCTGAATCGGCCGGTTTTGAACGGTATTCGACTGCATAGATGTGGCTGGAGCCGGAGCAAGACTTGCGAGCTGTAGGCAGTCGGGTTAAATAGATCAGATGTTTGTCTACATGCAGCAGTTCCCGTCGCGCAGCAGTACCTGCAGGCAGACCACGTGTCTTTTCAGCTGTTCCTGTGCCTTCCGTTCGGTAGCCAGAGGGAGGGGTGTATGAACTGGCCCCGAACCCAGGCGATGCCCTACAGGCAGGATGCGTCCCCCTACTTTGAGTGTGTACGGGATCTTGATTGGCCCGTGTGGCTGGACAGCGGTCATCCCGCTTATCAGGGTGGGCGCTATGAAGTCATCAGCGCTGCTCCGATCGAAAAGATTCGCGTCAGTGAGGGTCAGTCATCCGAGGTGCTGCAGAATCTTCGCGGTGTCCTGTCGCGTGATGTTCATACAGATCCTCGCTTTCCTTTCTGTGGCGGCCTGATCGGTTTCGTTTCCTACGAGCTGGGACGTTTATGGCATGGGCTGCCAGCCAGGCGCGATGAACGTCTCGCCGACGATCTGTGCGTCGGGCTGTATGACTGGGCACTGATAGTCGATCATCAGTTGCGATCTGCTTCGCTGATTGGACTTGGTCTTGACCACGGACCTGGGGAAAAATGGCGGGCGCTGTGTGAACGCTTCGCCCGGGTTTCTTCGGTCGAAGTCCCGGAGTCACGACCGGCCCGGCTGCTATCCGAAGGACTTTCCGGTCAGCCTTATCGGGATGGGTTTGAACGGATTCAGCGCTATATCCGCGAGGGCGATATCTACCAGGTGAATTACACGCGCCGTCTGCAGGCCGAATCGGATGAGGATGCCTGGAGTCTGTACCAGAGGCTGCGAAAAGTGAGTCCTGCGCCTTACGGGGCCTTTCTGGATTTCGGGGACTACCAGATCCTGAGCGATTCTCCCGAGCAATTCCTTTCGCTCGAGGGGGGCAGGGTGCGGACGCGGCCAATCAAAGGTACCCGTCCCCGGAGTGACTCGCCGGTTCGGGATGCACAGCTGCGCGCCGAACTGGCTTCGAGCGAAAAGGACCGGGCTGAGAACCTGATGATCGTGGATCTGATGCGTAATGACCTGGGTCGTGTGTGCGAGCCGGGCTCCATACAGGTGCCGGAACTGTTTGCGGTCGAGTCCTTTGCCAAGGTACACCACCTGGTGAGTACTGTGACCGGGGTTCTGCGGGCGGGCATGGATGCGCTCGATCTTCTGTATGCCTGTTTCCCGGGCGGCTCGATTACCGGGGCGCCGAAGCGGCGGGCGATGCAGATCATCGACGAACTTGAGCCGGTCAACCGGGAGCTGTATTGCGGCAGCGTGTTTCGTCTGGGGTTCGACGGGCGCCTGGACAGCAGTATCGCGATCCGGACCGTGCTGCGACGCGATGGCAGACTCAGCTACTGGACGGGAGGCGGGATCGTGGCGGATTCGGATGTGGACGCCGAATACGAGGAGACGCGCGACAAGGCGAAGGCCTTTATCGATCTGATTGGTGTTTGACCGGAGTGAAAGAAGGGAAGGGTCCCTGCGGAACCCTTCCCCTTACGACGGGGCCTTTATTCGTCGTCTTTGGACACCTGGTAATAGTGGTTCGTGGCGGCGACAAAGCCTTCCATGCTGCCGCAGTCGAAGCGACGTCCGCGGAATTTGTAGGCCAGGACCATGTTGCGCTTGGCCTGGAGCATGAGCGCATCGGTGATCTGCAGCTCACCACCCTTGCCAGGCGGTGTTTCACGCAGGATGTCAAAGATGTCGGGCGTCAGGATGTAGCGGCCGATGATGGCGAGGTTGGAAGGGGCGTCTTCGGGGGCGGGTTTTTCCACCATGTCCGAGATCATGAACAGATTGTCCTCGATCTGGGAGCCGGCGATCACGCCGTACTTGTAGACCTCCTCGGTCGGGACTTCCTCGATGGCCACGACGCTGCAACGGTACTTGGCATAGATGTTGGCCAGCTGTGACATCACGCCGTCGTCATCGCCCCCGTCGCACAGATCGTCCGCCAGAATGACCCCGAACGGTTCGGGACCGATCAGGGTTTCGCCGGTCAGGATGGCGTGACCCAGGCCCTTCATTTCTTTCTGCCGCGTGTAGGAGAAGGTGCACTCCTCCATCAGCCGCCGAATGTCGTCGAGCTTGGATTCCTTGGAGGTTCCGCTGATCTGGTGTTCCAGTTCATAGCTCACGTCGAAGTGATCCTCGAGGGCGCGCTTGCCGCGGCCGGTGACCATGGCGATGTCGAACATGCCGGCATTCAGGGCCTCCTCGACCCCGTACTGGATCAGCGGTTTGTCGACGATGGGCATAACCTCTTTGGGCATGGCCTTGGTCGCTGGAAGAAAACGTGTACCGTAGCCGGCAGCAGGGAAAAGGCACTTCTTGATCATTTCGATTCCCGTTTCAATTGGTTGCTCAAAGTTCGTAATACCCAGGTGGGCTTTCGTTCATTATCCACGATTCTGAAACGCCTTAACCACTCCAATGCGTCCTCGGCGTCCTTTTCGAACCAGGCTTGGGCAGATCCGAGGCGAAAACTGTAACCCCAGCTGTCCATATCCTGTTGCATCCTTTCCCTGCCAACGCCGGGAAACTGGTCTGCGAGCAGGATCTGCAGGTAGCAGACGGCATTCTCCTCTGCATAGTCTCCCCCCGCGTCGGTATGCAGGCCGTTACGGCGGTGTGGATCCATGCAGATGTAATGGCAGGCCTCGTGCAGGGCGGAGTGGAGGGGGGTATCCGGGCGGACGTACAGCCGGTTATCGATCAGACCGGCCTCGCTGTCGCCCCAGAAGCTGCCCGGGATCTGAGTGGCAGTCTCCACCAGGTGGAGTCCCAGGCCGTAATGCTTCAATATTTCTTCCAGTGGGGCAGCAGCGTGGTCGCTGCACAGAATAACGGGGGCGGCCATGTGATAACCGGGCTGGGTTTGGTGGGCCGATTGTAGCAGGCCGCAAGCAGCCCACTACGCTGAGCGATGCGGGCTAGCACTGCTCCCATGGCAGGTTGTGAAAGCGCCAGCCACCGAGCGTGCTGCGCTGGTGGTTGTCGTCCAGTTCGCCCTCGAAGCCCTCGTCCACGTGGGTGACGTTCCTCATGCCGGCCTCGATCAGGGCTCTACCGGCCTCGAGTGAACGTTTGCCGCTGCGACAGATCAGTATCACCGG
>Ga0180435_10002468_pt1 | contig 18827 bp, 18 predicted proteins | sample SS_ome_3_FD_132467 | JGI IMG/M metagenome (GOLD analysis project Ga0180435, IMG submission 132467) | Hypersaline lake sediment archaeal communities from the Salton Sea, California, USA - SS_3_S_1 metaG | ecosystem: Environmental > Aquatic > Non-marine Saline and Alkaline > Hypersaline >...
GCGAACTGAACACCGAGCTCGACTTCGAGCGGAAGCCCATCCAGCTCGTCGACGAAGGCAACCAGGGCTGCGTCATCCAGGACCAACATGGCCGAAGGGATGACACGCAGAAGCTCGGAGACGGCGTCGCAAACGCTCTCTGCGCCCTCGCGGGCGTAGACATCCTCAAGGGATGTGAACGATCCATCCGATGACTTGACGGCGATCTCAGGTGGGATGAACAGGCCGGCGGCATCTTCCTCAGAGCCGCGAAGCAGCAATAGCTCTCTCATGGCGGTGCCGCCGTCGAGCGTCTGCACGCCAACGATGAGCAGCGTGGTCTCCTCGGCTCCGCCGGACACGCTGGCCGACGAGCGCTGTGAGAGCATGTACCAGCTTAGGAGCCCGGCAGCGATCACAACTCCGGCAATGGCAGCGGCCAGAATCGGCCAACGGATCAGAGTTTTCCTCATGTCCCCCCTTGGCGACGCTACCACACGCCCGTTCGAATGTCAACTGGGTTTGGGGCCCGCCCGCGACGTCCGAGCGAGGGCTGGCGGAGCCCACCGGCCTGCGCGTACGCTTGCACGATGACATCGCAAGAACCCGGACACGCCAACCCCATACGGGTCGACCTTCTTACCTTCGGATGCCGCGTCAACCAGTACGAGTCCGACGCCATGCGCAGACGGCTTCGCCATCGCTTCGAGATCTTGAACGATGCGCCCGACGTCGTGCTGATTCACGCGTGCACGGTAACGGCTCTCGCGGAGAAAAAGGCACGCCAGGCGGCGCGGAGGGCGCGCAGAGCTGCGCCGACCGCGCGCATCGTTCTGATCGGTTGCCTCGCCGACGCGGTCGCCATGGGACTGACGCACTTCGATGAGGCAGACCTGCTCGCAGGGGGGCTCTGGCGTCCGCGCATCGAGGAGGTGGTCGAGGCAGCACTCGGCAACGTACGTGGACTCCTCCCTCCGCCGCCGGATGGTTCGGCGATCGAGGCATCGGACGGCCCTGCGAACCGGATCCGGGCCTTCCTCAAGGTCCAGGATGGCTGCTCGATGGCATGCACCTACTGCCGTCCGACCCAGGTTCGCGGGCCTTCCAGAAGCAAGTCGATCTTGGATGCCGTTGCCGAAGCCCGGCGCATGATCGAGAACGGTTTCTCCGAGCTCGTTCTCACCGGCATCAACCTGGCGCTGTACGCCCCCCGGGATGGACGCCTGCACGATCTCGTTGAGGCCGTCCTGGAGTTGCCCGACGTGCGACGCCTTCGGCTGGCTTCGATCAATCCGTCCGGGCTGACTCGGCAGCTGCTCGCGCTGTTCAAAGGCGAGTCCCGCCTCTGCCCGCACTTCCATGTCCCACTGCAGAGTGGCGACGATGCTGTTCTTGCCCGGATGCAGCGGGGGTACAGCGCGTCCGAGTACGAGTCCGCAATCGAGACCGCTCGGGAGATCGTCGGAGAGGCCACCTTCGGCGCCGATCTCATCGTCGGCTTCCCCGGCGAAACGGTCGATGCGTTCGACCGAACGGTCGATCTGGTCGAGCGCATCGGCTTCGTCAATCTCCATGTCTTTCGCTATTCGGATCGACCCGGAACGCAGGCGGCACAGATGAGCCGCCGCGTTCCCGAAGCCGAGAAGCGACGGCGGGCTGACGTCCTTCATCTCGCCTGGGAGAGCAGCCGGAATGGCCTCCTTGACAAGCGGATCGGCACATCACAACATGTCCTCGCCGAAGAGCATCGGCAAGGGCGGTGGCTTGGCTACACGCGGGACTACATCTACGTTTCCTTCGAATCCACGACGAACATCGCATGGGGCGACGAGACTCCGGTCCTCGTTGACGCCCATCACGACGGCGTACTGAAAGGGGTTGAGGCGCATCGAAACGACGCATGTTGATATCACACTGAAAGACAACGCCGAATCGACGGCGCTTCTTGGCCAGTACAACAAGAACCTCAAGGAGATCGAGAAGGCCTTTCCGTCGACCCAGATCCTCGCGCGTGGTGAGACGATTCGGATCGAAGGAGACCCCCAGACGGTCGAGCGGGTGCGCGCGCTGTTCGAGAAGCTTCTTGATCTCGTCGGGTCGAATCGCGCTCCGGCGATCGCCGATGTTCGCTACATGATTGATCAGACGAAAATCGGCAACGGACTGGAAGGCGTCTTGGCCGACGTCGTCCGCGTCACCCACTGGGGTGAGGAGATTCGTGCCAAGACGATCGGCCAACACCGCTACGTGCAGGCTGTTCGAGACAGCGACGTCACGTTCGCCATCGGTCCTGCCGGCACCGGAAAGACGTACCTCGCCGTCGCGTCGGCAATCGACTTGCTCAAGCGCGAGCAGGTCAAGCGCATCATCTTGACACGCCCTGCCGTCGAGGCGGGTGAGGAGCTTGGATTCCTGCCCGGCGACATCCAGGCGAAGGTCAGTCCCTATCTGCGGCCGCTCTACGACGCCATGTTCGACATGATCCCGGTCAAGGAGTTCGAACGGCTGATCGAGCAAGGGCGAATCGAGATGGCCCCGCTCGCATTCATGCGCGGACGCACGCTCAACAACAGCTTCGTCATCCTCGACGAAGCACAGAACACAACGTCGATCCAGATGAAGATGTTCCTGACGCGCCTTGGCTTCAATTCCAAGGCGATCATCACCGGTGACATCACCCAGGTGGACCTGGAGGAGCAGACCTCCGGCCTGATAGCCGTTCAGAGCATCCTCCGAGGCATCGAGGGCATCTCCTTCATCTATCTCGAGAAGTCGGACGTCGTTCGACACCGTCTGGTTGCGAGGATCATCGACGCCTACGAGCGCAACGACCCGCGGCTGCAGGCGAATGGCGGTAGCTGACGCCGAACCGCCACCTTTGGCGCGCGGCAGACCGTGTGCTATGTTGACCTGTTTTCTCATCACGTCTTCGTGAGAAGGGACGGCAGGTAGACATGGTCCAGAGACGGTTCGCGGCGCTTGCGCTTCTCCTGGTCACCTCCGCGCTCGGATCGGCCGCCGCAGACGTCGGTGACGTCGTCATCAACGAGATCGCCTGGGCAGGCCGCGACGATGCGCCGAAGGCCGAATGGATCGAGCTTCTGAATACGACATCCGCTCCCGTATCGGTCGAAGATTGGGTGTTGAGCACATCCGACGGCGCGCCGACGGTCCATCTCCGAGGAACGATCTCTCCTCGCCTGCCGGGGGATCCGAAGTCGGGGCTGCTTCTCCTGGAGCGCAGCACGGATGACGCCGTGCCCGGAGTGGCCGCCGACTTGGTCTATGAGGGCGCGCTGACCGATGCCGGTGAGATTCTCTATCTTCGCGATCGAGAAGGACATCTCGTCGATACAGCCAATGTCCCGACGCCCGAACCCTCGGAGGCGCCGAACGTGCCTCCCGCAGACCCGCTTGGGTGGATGGCGGGTACGGCTTCGGGCACCCACGGAACGATGGAGAGGGTCGATCCCCTGAAGCCTGACAGCGCGGGCAACTGGCTGACGAACGATCGGCTGTCCGCCGGCGAGGGCGCCCCCACGCCGGGTACGCCCCGCCTGGAGAACGACGCATTCAACCTGCCGCCGGTCCCCATCATGACCTTCACCCCAACCTCTCCCGGTCCGGGCGAGGAGGTTCGGTTCAGCGCACTCTCTTCCGCCGACCAGAACGATGAGATCGTTCTCTATGAATGGGACTTCGGCGACGGCTCCACGGCGAAAGGGCAGACGCCGAGTCACACGTTCGTGCACGTAGGCTCCTTCGAAGTCCGACTCGCCGTCACCGACTCCAAGAACTTGAGAATCGAAACCACGAGATACGTAGATGTCAGGGCCATCGTCCCCCCCTTGGCCGACTTCAGCCTGCTCGCTCGCTCGCCGGTCGACGTTCCCCGAACGGAAATGCCGTTGACGTTCATTGACGAGTCCAGCCATCGAAGCGCCAAGATCATCGAACACGCATGGGATTTCGGCGACGGCGGGACGGCCTCGGGCACGAAGGTGAGCCATTGTTACGAAGCTGCCGGCACGTACGTCGTCCAGTTGGCCGTGACCGACACACGTGGAAACACCACCGCCTTCTCCATGGAGATCATCGTCCGAAGCCTCCCTCCGACGGCCACATTCCAACTTGCGTCGGACACGATTCATGCCGGCAAGCCGACTTCGCTCGATGCATCGTCCTCGAACGACGAGGATGGCGAGATCGCGATCTACCATTGGGATCTCGACGGCGATGGCACGGTAGATGTCTCCGGCCCTGAGCCGGTGCAGGAGCACACGTTTGGCTCCGCTGGCGCCCAGCAGCCGACCCTGATCGTCGAGGACGACCAAGGAGAACGCTCTCAGCCCTTCTCACGGAGCGTGCTCGTGAATGCCGTACCCATCCCTCAGTTCTCCATCTCCGATACCACGCCGGAGGAGTTGGCTGAGGTCACGTTCACCGATCTGTCACACGACCCGGACGGAGAGATTGTCTCTTGGGAATGGGAGTTCGGAGAGGGGGAACTGTCTATCCAGACGTCGCCGGTGCATGCGTTCCAGGACGACGGCACCTTCTCCGTACGGCTCAACATCACCGATGATCGCGGGGGCACGGCCGTCGCAGAGATGACGGTCCACGTGTCAAACCTATCTCCCATTGCTGCCCTCGATGTACGACCGGGCTCGGAAGGTGACACGGGGACGCCGTTCCGCTTTGACGCATCGAACTCCACAGACCAGAGTCCGAATGGGCGCATCGTGACCTACGAGTGGGATCTCGACGGCGACGGCGATTACGAGAGGCAGACGACGACTCCGAACGTTGCCCACACGTATGAGGAAGATGGGCACTACGGCAACGTGACGGTTAGGGTCACCGACGACGACGGGGCGTCAGAGGTCTCGGTGCCTGCACGCATCCATGTGCGCAATCGTCCGCCCATCGTTCACGCCATCACGTGGGCCCCAGAAGAGGCCCAGGATGGATACGACGTGCAGTTCGTCGCCAACGCCATCGATCCGGATGGTAGCGTCGCTCGCTGGCGGTGGAACTTCGGAGATGGCGACATCTCCGAGGAGCAGACCCCCACGCATGTGTTCCAGCATGACGGCAACTTCATCGTTGAGGTGGTCGCCATTGACGATCAGGGGCTTCCCTCCCCTCCGTCCCAAGCCACCGTGTCGGTCAGAAACGCGGCACCCGAGCCGCGCATCGCCGTGTCGCAGCTTGAGGGAGGGCATTACGAGTTCGACGGCTCGGGGTCCTATGACCCGAGCCCGGAGGGACGCATCGTCCATGTCGCTTGGGATTTCGGTGACGGCTCCACATGCCCCGGTCTTCCGTCGGGCTGCGGCGGCCAGGATCGTATCTCCCCGACTCATCGATTCCTCGAGCCTGGCGCGTACACTGTGATTCTGATTCTCATCGACGACGAGGGAGCGATCGCTAGGCAGACGGTGCAGCTGGTCGTCGACTGACCAAAGGGGTTTCGATGTTCCGCATTCGTGAAGCAACGCCCGAAGACAACCAGGCACTCCTATGCCTTGAAGCTGACAGCCCGCAGGGGACGGGCATCTCGATCCTCATCGACCGTGAGGACTATTTCTATCGATCTCGCCTTCACGACCAGAGTAAGGTGCTGATCGCAGAAGAGGACGAAAAGCTGGTTGGGGTCATGGCTTTCGCCATCAAGCACGTCCATCTGGAGGACTCCATCGAACCGGTCGCCTACTTCTACGATCTTCGCGGCGATGCGAGCTATCGGCGTAGCATGAAGCGAGGCCTGTTTCGACTGTGGAAGGCCGCCCTCGAGGAGATGGAAGAGGCGGGCGCCCGCTTCATCTACGGCCACGTGAAGGCGGACAACTTTGATTCCCTGAGCGTGTCCACGAAGATCGGCGGCCAGATCGTCACATCGTTCGACATCCTCTCGCTCCCCTGCTTGCGTGGCGCAGCGCCGGATCTCGATCCCCACTTGGACAATCTGGAGAGCGAAGTGTCGCGGATTCAGGAGATGGTCGGTGCACGGAATCTTCGTCCGCCCAGTCTGCAAGATGCCTACCAGCGGGGAGCGCAGCTCGGCTACCTCAAGGGGATCTTCCGGCTGGAGAGTGGATCGTCCTTCGCGCAAATCAGTGCTTGGGATCTCACCAAGATCTACAAGGGGCGAGTCGTGCACATGCCGCTCGAGCTGAGAGTTCTGGGGAAGGTCTTGAATCCTCTGTCGACTCTGGTTCCCGTGCCGCGCATTCCCGTGACGGGGGAGCAGATCGCCTACCTCACGCTATTCGATCCGATCACTCGCGGGCCGAAGGGCCGGGGCCTGCTCAAGCAGCTGGTCCAGCGCATCCGGCGCCAGGCCTATCACGACCAAGTCGACATCCTGACGCTGTTTGCCTACACGGACGATCCGTTGGTTGAGCTTCCACGCTTCTTCCCGGAGCGTATCCTCCATTACCACACGGTGGTGCGCCCGATCACGGCACTCGAACTCCCGGATCCCCCACTCTACTTGGATATCCGAGACATCTAGCCAACGCGAACGATCAGACCTAGAGAGACAGTCGATAGCCGAAGCCGCGCACGGTGGTAATGAACTCCGGACGCCCCGGATCCATCTCCAGCTTCTTCCGCAAGAGATACACGTACTTCTGCACGTCCTGCCGTGTAGCGTACGACTGCTTCCCCCACAGCTTCTCCAGGATCTCCTTGCTTGAGAAGACCTTCCCTGGCGCGCCGTGCAACAACTTGAGCAGCGCGTACTCCTTCGGAGAGAGTGTTACGGCACGATCGCCCAGACGGACCTCTTTGCGGGCATCGTCAATGACCAGTCGATCCGGCTCGGGAATGGCGCCCCGCCCCTTTCGTCGGAGGACGGCCTCGATCCGCGCCATCAGCTCTCCCGGATGGAACGGCTTGAGCACGCAATCGTCGGCACCCAGCTTGAGTGCTCGAATCCGGTCATCGACGCGGTGCAGGCCCGTCACCACGATGATGGCCATGCTTCTCGCCCGGCGCCGCGTCTGATCGATGAATGTCCAGCCGTCTCCTCCCGACTCCCCCAACTGAACGTCCAGGACCAGAAGCTCCGGCCTCCAGTTGGAGATGAGCTCTTGTGCGCGCAATGTTCGATCGACGGCAATAACATCGTGACCGTCCTGGCGCAATGCTTCGGCCAGGTGCTTGACCGTGTCTTGGTCTCTGTCGCAGATGAGAATTCTGGTCGACTTCACAAAACGCCTTCCTCATCCGATGAACGAACGTCGAGACAGCCGGAGGTCTACGTCTCCGCTTCCTCTTCCTCGGTGGGCTCGCCAGCGTCCATTTCCTTCTCTCGTCGCAAGAAGGTGGGCACATCCAGATTCGAGTCGGTCTTGATCCGCTGCCGCCGCACCGTTCTGGCTCGCTCTGCAATCTCGGGCCCTCGGAAATCGGCGGCGATGACCGTGATCTGGACCGTCGTGCCCGCATCTTCTTGAATCACCGCGCCGAAGACGAGATCGCACTCGGTCCCTGCCGCGCGGCGGATGTGGTCCGCCGCCGCCGTCACTTCGCCTAGCGTCAGATCGGCATCTCCAGTGACGTTCATGATCAGCTTCCGGGCGCCGTGAATCGAGTCACCTTCCAGGAGTGGATTGGTGCTGGCCATCTTGGCCGCCGCTATGGCCCGGCCTTCGCCGGAGGCGTAGCCCATCCCCATCATGGCGTCGCCTGCGTCTGCGAGCAGGCTCCGGATGTCCGCGTAGTCAAGGTTGATCAAGCCACGCACAGTAATCAGATCGGAGATTCCTCGGACACCCTGATGGAGGATGCCATCGGCCACTTCGAAGGCCTGCGTCATCGGGAGGCCCTTGGCGCTCGACTCCAGCAGACGGTCGTTGGAGACGACAATGAGTACGTCAGCACTCCGGCGCAGTTGCGCCAGCCCTTCGTCGGCATGCGCTCTGCGGGCAGTCCCTTCGAAAGAGAAGGGGCGCGTGACGACGCCGACGGTGAGTGCGCCGACCTCGCGGGCGACCTCGGCGATGACGGGTGCGGCCCCCGTCCCCGTGCCGCCGCCAAGCCCGGCGGTGACGAAGACCAGGTCCATTCCCTGAACAAGTTCTGTGATCTCCCAGCGGGATTCGGTTGCCGCCTTCTGGCCGCGGGTCGGGTCGCCACCCGTCCCGCGCCCTCCGGTGATGTCCATCCCGAGTTGAAGCTGCTCTCTGACCGGTGAGGCATCGAGCACCTGCCGATCCGTATCCACGGCGACAAGCCGAACGCCGTGAAGCTTCTCCTCGCGCATCCGCCCGACGGCATTGACGCCGCCGTCGCCGACGCCAAGCACAAGAATCCGCGCGTTGGTCCCGTGCACAGGCTGTTCTTCACGCGCCTGAGTCAGGAGGGGTGGCTCGGTGATCTCCACTCGGATCGGCCCGAAGACGACATGGACCGCCTCCTCCAACTTATCTAACTTCCGTAGGCAGTAGTCCTTCTTGAACTCACTGTCGACGGCGATTCCTAGGCGATCCTCCGAAAGCGTGACGTCCTGAACGTCCTCTGGAAGAGAGGCGCGCAGGATGCGATCCCGAATCGTCTCTCGGAGTTCACGCCAGAGATCCCGAAGCGGCGCGCCCTGATCGACCCTCTCGCTCCCCTGCTCGTTTGACATAGCTTCACCGAATGCCATTCTGTCTCCCCGCAAGCGGCCTGTCAATCAGGCCGCGACGGCCAAACGGGGAGACTTGGCGCGCGACGGCCGGTGCAGTACCTTCTTGTTGTGACTTGGGAAAGCGTATGGAATGTCTTGAAGTGGGTCCTGGCGGCGCTTGCCGCCGGTTTCATCGGTCAGTTCGGCCGCTCGTATGCACAGCATCTGATGAGGCGACGCAAAGCTCGTGAGCAGCCGCCGAAGGCCGAGCTTCTGCAAGGCGGCGAATCGGCCGAGCTGCCACGCCAGCCGGAAGCTCAGTTCGACAAGGAACGACTACACGCGCTTGCCAAGATGGAGAAGAAGCGCGCCAAAGCAGAGGTCAAGCGCCAGAAGAAGGCGCAGAAGGCTGAAGAGGACTAGAGCTGTCGAGAACGACTACTCGGTCGATTCGGCTCTTGCGACAATCTCCATGCCGTTGTAGAAACCGCACTTGGAGCATGCGCGGTGGGGGAGCTTCGTCTCATGGCAGTGCGGGCACTCGCTCGATGTTACAGGCGCAGCCTTTCGCCAATGATTGCGTCGCATCTTGCCCTTCGAACGCGATGTACGGTACTTCGGAACTGCCATGCTTCCTCCCTGGATCCCGGGAACACCGGGCGACGATATCGAGCGTGAAGTGTATGCGCCGAGCCCGCCTGCTTCAACCTTGCCCGGAAGCGTCGATCTCGCCCTCCAGCTCAACGAGAACGGTGACCGGCCCGTCATTCAGCAGCTCAACATCCATCATCGAGCCGAATCGCCCCATCTGCGTGGGCACACCCTCCGCCCTGAGCGCTTCGACGAACCGCTCGAAGAGAGGCTCCGCCACTTCCGGGCGAGCTGCGCCGACAAAGCTCGGTCGGCGCCCCTTGCGCGTGTCCCCATACAGCGTGAACTGACTGACAGCGAGGATGTCACCTCCGACGTCGAGCACCGAGCGGTTCATCTTGCCGTCCTCATCCCGGAAGATGCGTAGGGTTACGATCTTCTTCGCGACGGTCGACAGATCGAGCGCCGCATCTGCCGGGGCCACGCCCACGAGAAGCAGCAGTCCAGGTCCAATCTCGGCGATTCGCTCACCGTCCACATCGACGGAGGCGTGCCGAACTCTCTGCACGACGATCCGCACGCTAGTCCTCTTCCTGGAGCCGTTCGGCGTAGTCAACCAACCGTTGCAGTGCATCCTCGGAAAGGGTCGACGCGCGGGCCTGTAGGACCAGTTCAAGCCGCTCGCGGTTCACCTGCGCCTTCACCGTCTGATGGAAGGCACGCTCGACGAGGCGCGGCGCACGGAAGTTCGCGCTTCGATCGACGTAGTTCACCCGCCAGCTCGGCAACCGATTCAGGGCGCCCACAGCCACCTCGATCATGTGCTTGACATGCGGAGCACGGGTCTCAAACACGCCATTGATGTAGTTGGCCATCTTCTGGTCGTCAGTGAAGAAGATGACCGCCTCCAGATCGTAGCGCTCCACGTAGCGCGCCGCGTCGGTGAGGGCTCGATACCGCGCCCCTTCCGAGGTCGCCCGCCCGATCAGGTCAGAGATCTCCTCGACCACGCGCCCCGACTTGTCGGTGATGGCGAAGCCGATGCTCGCCTCCCCCGGCTCGCCGCGGGAATCGCCTGAAACGTACACAAAGAGCTTGTCCATGTGTGGGCCCACCAGGATTCGAACCTGGGACCAACCGGTTATGAGCCGGGGGCTCTGCCGCTGAGCTATGGACCCGATTGCGACGCGACTATAGGACCGCTGTCCTCTGCATGTCAAGGAACCTTGGACCTATCAGCCGTTCGTCTCCACTTCCTCCATCTTCGGCCCATGGTCCGGTCGGAGTCCGCACGCCTTGAGCGGCTCGATCAGGTCGTCCGGGTCAGCCAGCCACTGTCCCCACTTGCGCCCCATGTGCTCTGTCCACGAGTACGTATCAAACGTGAACGTTTCCTCGCGATCCTCGCCGAGCGGAACCATGAAGTTGGCGTTGCGGTAGTAGTCCTGCTCGAGGTAGCCCTCGTCCATGATCGCCATGCCTCGGTCGATTGCGTCGTCGTCGAGCTGAGGGTAGCGGTCTTCGAACAGGCTGAGCTCGATGGGATAGCGAGGCCTTGGCGGCGCATCTTCCGCGGGATAGCCCATCGTCAGTTGAACGAGCGGGAACACGTGCGGCGGGAGGTTGTAGTCCTCGATGATCTTCTTAGAGGCAAACGGGGCCGCGCCCAGATAGCAGCTTCCCAGGCCGAGGGCTTCCCCGGCAATCACCATGTTCTGAAGCATGTAGGCGGCATCCTGCATGCCGAAGAGAAGGATCGCGATGTCACTTGCCGCTCGCTTCCAGCCCCTCCGCTCCATAACGCGCTCCAGCCGGTGGATGTCGGCGAGTCCGGTGAAGAGGAGGGGCGCGCCGAAGGGATTCCGGCTTCGGTCACGTGATAGGAGCAGACTCCCCATCTGCGCAGCAAAGGGTGCTTGTTGGCCGCATCGAACGATCGTCTCCAGCACCTCTTGCGGTGGATCCTGATCGGTGTACTTGCGAATCGACTTTCGTTGCATCAGCAGATTGATCGTCTCTTGATGCGGCATGACGCTCCTTTCATGCTTGCCCGGAAGATGCAGACCGATGGTTCGGCTCATCATACTGAACGCTGTGGCAGGCTCAGAGCGACCGATAGGAGACACGGATGCCCCGCCTGGCCGAGCGTGAGCGGAGCCGCTACGCTCTCTTTTCCGCATTCGCAAGGAGGAACCATGCTGCAGCTTCTCGAATCGATCGCAGCTTCATCCCAGACCTGGATTGAGCTGCGCTACCACGCACGACGGTCCAAGAGACTCGTCGTGCGCAACGGTCTCGTCGAGGAATCGTCGAGCGCGGAACTGACCGGTGTGGGCGTTCGAGCCTTCGTTGATGGCGCGTTCGGCTTCGCCAGCACGTCCGACCTCACGCGTGACGGGATCGAGCGCGCCGTCGACATCGCTCAATCGACGGCGAAGGCATCGGCCGCAGCCAAGAGAAAGCGAATCGAGCGGCTCGCTGACGCCGATCTCGCAAGGGGCACGTTCCCGCTCGAAACAGACGATCCGCTCGATGCCCACTCGCTGGAAGAGAAGCTCGCGTTGATCCAGCAACTGGATGCGAAGGTTCGTGAGTCAAGCCCGCTCATCGTCTCGTCGGAAGCCTCCTACGCCGAGATGGTCGACGAGAAGGTCATCGTCACCTCCGACGGCGCAGCGGCAGTCCTCCATGATGCCAAGCCGGCCGTTCGTGTGCTTGCCATCGCCGGACGAGATGGCAAGCAGACCCGGTCGCTGGAGACCCTCGGCATCACCGGCGGGTGGTCGGAACTGCTCGGGGCGAAGTCGCCCGACGCGATGGTCGAGAATGCGGTTCGGCATGCTGTCGATCAGCTCGATGCCGCACCGGCGACCGGCGGCGTCTTCCAGGTGATCCTCGATCCAGAACTCGTCGGCATCCTTGCGCATGAGGCAATCGGCCACACCGTCGAGGCCGACTTCGTCCTCGGCGGCGCGGTCACGGCAGACAAGCTCAATCAACGCGTCGCCTCCGACCTGGTCACAATGTGCGATTTTGGGGGATCGGTCTACGGGCCGAACGCTGTCGGACTGCTTCCCGTCGACGATGAAGGGGTTCCCAATGAGCGGACGGTCATCATCGAGGACGGCGTTCTGCGAGCCTTCCTCCACAATCGGGAGACGGCCGCACACTACCGCGTTCCGCCGAAGGGGAATGCACGCGCCTACACCTACCGTGATGAGCCGATCATCCGAATGAGCAACACCTACATCGAACCGGGCGAGTCCACCCTCGAGGAGATGCTCGCAGGAATCCAAGATGGCTACTTCCTCCGCGGCCTCGGGCAGAGCGGGCAGGCCGATTCCAATGCCGAGTTCATGTTCGGCGTCCACGAGGCGTGGCGGGTGAGAGATGGGAAGAAGGCCGAGCTCGTCCGAGGGGTCACCATCTCCGGCAACGCATTCGATACGCTGCAGTCGGTCGATGCCGTCGGCGACACGTTCTCCTGGGAGTACGGCGCCGGATTCTGCGGCAAGGGCCAACCGGCGAAGGTCGACGGGGGAGGACCGTACGTACGCTGCAAGCTGACCGTCGGTGGCGAACAGGAGGGACGGGATGCCTAGATCCGAACTGCTCGATCTCTGCAAACAGGCGGTCAGCCAGGGGAAGAGTCTGGGCGCCGATCTTGTCGAAGCCTTCGGGCAATCGGTTGACTCGGTCAGCTCGACGATCGAGAAGCACGACATGCAGATCTCGAAGAGCCAGCAGGAGCGTGCTATCGGCGTTCGTGCCTTCGTCGGCAAGCGAGTCGGATTTGCAAGTACCAATCGCGTCGACCGGCTTGATGAGGCCTGCCGGGATGCCGTCGCGCTGGCGAAGATCTCGCCGGAGGATCCGCACAATGTGCTCCCGGATCCGTCCGAGGTTTCGCCGATCGCAGACCTGTACGATCCCGCTTCCGCGGACTTCACCGCGGCCGAAGCGGTTCAGAAGGCGACCGCGATCCTAGAGGAGACCGAGAGGACCGACGGGCGCGTCATCGTCAACGACGCCTCGTTCGACGTCACAATCGGCAACACGGCAATCGCCAACTCGCTCGGCCTGGAAGCCGAGCAGCGTGGGAGCCTCTTCCTCTACTGGGTCTTCGCCACTGCCCGAGATGGGGATCGCGTCTCCAGTTTCGACTTCCAGTTTGGCGCCACGCGCCAGGTCGACGAGATCGATGTCGCGAAACCGGTCCATCGGGTCTGCGACAACGTCCTCGTCTCCCTCGAGGCCGAGCCCGGAGAGAGTTTTCGCGGGACCGTCTTGCTCGCGCCAGCCGCCGTCGCTGACATCTTGGTCGGCGCGCTCCTCTTCCAGCTCAATGCCCGCAATGCCCTCCGCGGGCGCACCCGCTGGAAGGATGCCATTGGAGAGTCGGTCGCCGCCAATAGCTTCTCCCTGGTCGACGACGGGCGTCTCGCCGGCGGCGTCGCTACGTCCGCCTTCGATCGGGAGGGCGTTCCCCACCAGCGCTTGGCGCTCATTGAGGAGGGCAGGCTCGCATCGCACATCCACAACGCCTACTCGGCGCACGGGACAGGCGAAACCAACACGGGGCACGCGGCAGGTGGAGCGCAGTCGCTGCCGGGCATCGGACCGACCAATCTGGCCATCGCACCCGGTGCGCAGTCGTCCGACGCGCTGATCAGCGAGGTCGATCGAGGGCTGATCGTTCAGCGCTACTCGGGCAACGTCGATCCGATCTCGGGAGACTTCTCCGGCGCGGTGAAAGCGGCTCGCTTGATCGAGGGAGGACAACTGGGACGGCCGGTCACGGGCACGCTGATCTCAGGCAACGTGTTCGACGTTCTACAACGCATCTCCGGCATCTCGAAGGATCGCGAGCGGATCTTTGGCCAGACGCTGCCCTACGTCCGCCTGGAGGATATCTCAGTCTCTGCGTAGACGGGCCGCCCCTCGACCCATCGATGGGCCGAGGGGCGACTCTCTAGGTCAAATCGTCGACGGTCGGAGGATCCACCGGATCCACAACCGTCAGACCTTCTTCAAGAAGGGTCAGATCCGTCTGACGTGCTTCGAGCGGATCGCCGATTCCGCGGACAAGGAGGACCAGGACGCCGTCGGGCACGAGGTAGCCGACGGCATAGAGGAAGGTCTCCTCATCGCCCGTGGTGTAGCGAATCCGCTCCTTGGCAAGCGCGAAGCCGGGCGGCATCTCCGACTCGATGGACTCGACCTCCTTGCCGGGACATGGATCCACATACTCACAAGCCACTTGAGCAGCCTGTGCAATAGTGGCGTCCTCGATGAAGAAGATCCACGCCTCCATCCGCTCGAGGGGGCCAACGGCATGAACCACGCCCTGCTGGTCCTCGGCTCGCCAGCCGGGGGGCTTCTCGAACTGGAATCGCCCCTCCGCATCCACGTATGTTCGCTGGGAGAGCTGCTCCATCAGCGCGAGCTGAGCCGGTGCCGGCCCGTCCGCTCCCAGATACACCAGCGAGTACGCCGTTAGGATGATCCCGACCCAAAGGCCTGCGAGGATCGCTGCGTTTCGCATCGTCACACCTCCGATGGTCTCGCCCCTCTCGCCATTCTAGGTCCGCAAAGCGTCTCCGCCAACCGCTATCACACATCTTGCCGCAAGCCCTCATGTCAACCTATACTCCCATCATGAACCCCAAACGCGCGGCCTTGATTGTTGCCATTGGGCTCCTGGTCGGGCTCACAGCACAAGCAGCCGACCGGGTCTGGTTGTTGGACATCGACGACGAAATCGGCCGTGGCACGGCCTCCACGATGCGTGGAGGGATCGCCGCCGCAGAAGAGGGCGGCGCCGAACTGGTCATCGTTCGCCTTGCCACGCCAGGAGGGCTTCTCGATTCGGCGTTGGTCGTTCGCGATCTTCTCCTGGAGACGAACATCCCGACGGTCGCTTTCGTCGACCGCGAAGCCCTCTCCGCAGGAGCGCTGATCGCGCTGGCCTGTGAGGAAATTGCGTTCGCCCCCGGCGGCGTCATCGGCGCGGCAACGGCCGTCATCTTCGATGCGACCGGCTCGTTCGAAGAGGCTCCGGAGAAGGTTCAATCCACGGTGCGGACGCTCTTTCGTGCCACGGCCGAGGCGCGCGGGAGAGACCCACAGATTGCGGAAGCGATGGTCGATCCCGAAGCCATCGTTCCCGATCTCGCTGAAGCCGGCCGTCTGCTTACGCTGACGGCTCAGGAGGCGGAACTCGTCGGCTATTCCGATGCTTCGGCCAACACACTGGGGGAGCTTGTCTCCGCCAAAGGGTTCGAGTCAAGTGAGGTCGTTCGCTACGAGATCCGGACGGTTGATCTCGCGGCGGAGACGATCACATCCACGGCTCTGGCGGCCGTTCTTCTCGTGGTTGGCCTGTTGGGATTGATCATTGAGATGGTGATTCCCGGCTTCGGCATCGCCGGAGTGGTCGGCATTCTCTGTCTCGGCGCCTTCTTTTGGGCCCACTTCCTCGTCGGGTTGGCCGGCTGGGAGTCCATCGCATTCGTCGCTGGAGGTCTGCTGGCCATCATCCTTGAGATCTTCGTTTTCACCGCTGCCGACTTCGGGCTTGCAGGCATCGGGGGCTTGGTCCTCGTCGGACTCGGCTTCTACACGTCCATGGTCGGGCCGCTGACGAACCGGGCCTCAGCCTTGCAGGCGATCGGCATCGTCAGCATCGGTGTCGTCGCCGCACTCGTCATCGCCGTGGTGTTGATCACGCGCTTGCCGAAATCGAAGCTTCGCTTTGGCGGCGTCATTCTTTCGTCCACGATCGCCGGAAGCGCATTTAGCCGAAGGCAGTCCGAGAGAGAACCGACCGAGTGGGTGGGGCGCACGGGCATCGCAGGGACCGACCTTCGTCCCGTGGGTATTGGCGTCTTCGATGAAGAGCGGGCCGATGTGGTCTGTGAGGAGGGGCACCTAGACAAGGGGACACCCCTGATCGTCGTGAAAGACGAGGGATATCGAAAAGTCGTTCGCAAGCTAAGCAAGGAGGCTTGATATGACCGGCTACATTGTCATTGCTGCCGTTGCGATTCTTGTCCTGTGGATCTTCTTCTATTTCGTGCCCGTCGGCCTGTGGGTGTCGGCACTTGCCGCCGGAGTCCCCGTCGGCCCCCTCACATTCATCGGAATGCGCCTGCGAAAGGTCAACCCGCACAAGGTGATCTTCCCGATGATTGCTGCTTGGAAGGCCGGCATCAAGCTTGAGGTCTCTGATCTCGAAGCCCACTACCTGGCCGGCGGAAACGTCGAGCGCGTGGCGCGTGCACTGATCTCGGCTGACAAGGCGGACATCGAGCTCAACTTCGAGCGAGCGGCCGCCATCGATCTCGCCGGTCGCGATGTCTTCGACGCCGTGGCCATGTCGGTCAATCCGAGGGTGATTGAGACGCCCAAGGTAGGCGCCGTCGCCGCGGACGGAATCCAGCTGTTTGCCATCGCCAAGGTCACCGTTCGGGCGAACATCGATCGTCTGGTCGGTGGCGCAACCGAGGAGACAGTCATTGCGCGCGTCGGCGAAGGAATCGTCTCGGCGATCGGATCGGCTTCTTCGCACAAGGCCGTGCTTGAGAATCCCGACTCTATCTCAAGACTCGTCCTCGAAAAAGGTCTCGATGCAGGAACCGCTTTCGAACTCCTCTCGATTGACATCGCCGATGTCGATGTCGGCAAGAACATTGGTGCTCAGCTTCAGACAGACCAAGCCGAGGCGGATCTGAAGGTCGCCAGGGCCAAGGCGGAGGAGCGCCGTGCGATGGCCGTCGCCCGTGAGCAGGAGATGACCGCCCTCGTCCAGGAGCGGCAGGCAGACGTCGTCGAAGCCGAGGCGGAGATTCCGCGCGCCATCGCGGAGGCATTCCGCAAGGGACAGCTCGGCATCATGGACTACTACCGCATGCGGAACATCCAGGCGGACACGAAGCTGCGCGACAACCTGGCCACGGATGAACGCGAAGCCAGCACGGGAGCTGAAGAGTAGCCATGCCCAAAGACTCGCGCAGCAAACGACAGCTGCTTCGAGAGATCATTCGGACTGACCCGGCGATCGCCCTGATCGCCGGGTCGATCCTCGGCCCCCCGCCAGGCCTTGACCTTCCCAAGCCGCCGGACAAGGCGGCAGACGGAACGCAAGAAGTGCCGAATCCGACCTAGGATCAACCCTCGACCCGCCCCCGTGGCGCTTGGCGCCCCGGGGCTTGATCACTACAATGCCCCGTTTGGCGAGGGTGGGGATATGCAACGAATTCCAGATCTGCTAACGCTTTCACGGGGCTTGATCGCCCTGACCATCCTTGGGCTCGGGTTCGTCGGACCCGATGCCCTCCCGACGGTTCTCATCCTGACGATGGTTGGTTGGACGACCGACATTCTGGATGGACGCATCGCGCGGCGTATTCAGAAGCCCCCCAGCTGGGTCGGAGAGAAGGAATTCGCCTTCGACATGCTGATGGTCTTTGCGGGCCTCTGCTACCTCGTTCTGTCTGGCCTGATTCCGTTTGAGCCTGCGATCGCGTATGTCGCCGTGGCCGCTGCATGCATCGCCTACTTCCGCTCCAAGGCCGTGACGATGTCGTTTGCCACACCGATCGTGGCGCTTCCGCTGATCGTCGCCTACTTCCGCGCGCCGACCGTCCTGCTCTGGTACATCGTTTGGATCGTCGCCGCGCTGGCTCTTGACTGGAAGCGCTTCAAGAACGTCGTTCTTGAGTTCATCGAGAACACGAAGAGATTGGTTCGGCGCTAGAGCCCGGGCACAAGCTAGAAGAGACGATCGTCTCGCACAGCTCCCAGATGCTTGTAGGCGCGATCCGTTGCGATTCTCCCTTGCGGGGTTCGCTGGATGAAACCCTCCTGGAGCAGAAACGGCTCGACAACGTCGGTAATCGTGTCTCGCTCCTCGGAAAGGGATGCCGACAGGGTCTCCAAACCGACAGGCCCTCCCCCGAATTTCGTCACCAATGACTCCAGGACGAGACGATCGAGCGAATCGAGGCCAACCTCGTCGATCTGTAGCATCTCCAGCGTGCGCGTGACGATCGCCAGATCGATCGATCCATCGCCCTCGACATCGGCCACGTCCCGTGTCCGCCGAAGCAGCCGATTGGCGATTCGAGGCGTACCACGCGCTCGCCGCGCAAGCTCGATTGCTCCCTCTTCGGAGACATCGACGCCGAGAAGCTTGCCCGACCGGATGACGATCCGCTTCAGTTCGTCGACGTCGTAGAAGCTCATCCTGAATGCGACCTCGAAGCGATCGCGCATCGGAGCGGAGATGAGGCCCGCACGCGTCGTTGCCCCGACGAGCGTGAACGGCGGGAGGTCGATCCGCAACGATTGCGCATTCGGCCCTTCGCCGAGAATGATGTCGATCTTGTACTCCTCCATAGCCGGATAGAGGATCTCCTCAACATTGCGACGCAACCTGTGAATCTCATCGATGAAGAAGACGTCGTGCGGACGAAGGTTGGTCAGAATGGCCGCAAGGTCCCCCGCCTTCTCGATCGCAGGCCCCGAGCTGACACGCACGCTGACGCCCATCTCGGAGGCGACAATCTGCGCGAGCGTCGTCTTGCCCAATCCAGGCGGCCCGCTGAGCAGCACGTGGTCGAGCGGCTCGCTACGCCCC